>Ga0208316_1000430_pt1 | contig 37584 bp, 31 predicted proteins | sample MalvireepMed_231_FD_184240 | JGI IMG/M metagenome (GOLD analysis project Ga0208316, IMG submission 184240) | Marine viral communities from the Global Malaspina Expedition - Malaspina viral metaG DeepMed_231 (SPAdes) (version 2) | ecosystem: Environmental > Aquatic > Marine > Oceanic | place... | reverse complement strand
GCCCTGCAGTCTAGGCATCCTGAGGCCACCAGGCAGGGTCGGCAGCTGCTGCATGGATGCAATGACTTTTGATTTGCTGTATAACTTATGTCGCAAGCGATATAAATTGCGAATCACCCACACGATTCCCGAAATCGTCAACAACAGAGAGAATTCAAATGAGAAAGTTGATCAGCCTGACAACGGTGTTGCTCCTGGCAAATTATTTCGTTGCTGCGGTGCCGGCAGCAACTGCACAGAGCGCGAGCATGGAAAGCGCCGCGCCGATGCCCGAATTCACCATTTACCACCTTGAGGGGCGCCGTTCAGAGCGCCTGGTCTGGCTTATGGAAGAGCTGGGTCTGCCATACGAGCTGGAATTCACGCGTGGCGATCTGGCTGCGTCCATGGCAGCCATTCGCGCCATCAACCCTGACATGCCAGTGGCGCCAACCGTCGTATACGATGGTCAGGTGCTGGTTGAGTCGGGTGCCATTATCGAAATGATTCTTGCCCGCCATGGGGGTGGCCGCCTGGTTCCACCGCTGGACTCCCCGGATTTTGCGACGCACCTGATGTGGATTCATTACTCCGAGGGTTCACTGGCTGCGCGCGCCATCGCCGACTATCGCGTCTGGCAGATCCAGCCGCCAACAGCCCGCTCGCCGCTGGTTGATTCAGAGGCTGTGGTACAGTTCGCGGAAAATTTTCTTGATGACAAACCCTGGTTCGGCGGTGAAGACTTTTCGGCGGCCGATATCATGATGCTGTTTCCATTGAACTTCGCCTTTGTGCTGAATATCGTTGACAGCACGCAATTTCCCAATATCAACGCCTGGATGGAAAAAGTCACAGCCCGGCCGGCCTATCAGGCCATGCTGGATAAAGCACGTCCCGATGGCATGATTGGCTCATTGCCAGCGCTGCCCGCCCATGCACCGTCGGGACCTCGCTAGAAATTTAACGTACGCGTCGGCTGCCGGGCTGGGTTGGGCTTGTGTCTAACTCGCCCTGGTTCAGCCGTCTGCACAGCCATCAATCTATTAACCGATAATCAGTTAAGAGGACAACCATGACAGTACCTTCTACTTACCTGCAGATGTTTTCTACGCTAAATGAATCAGGCGAACTCTGTCTCGAACTGGTCGAAAGACCCGTGCCAACACCAAAAGCCAATGAGGTTCTGGTGCGTATTGAGGCGACACCAATCAACCCATCTGATCAGGGAGTGATGTTCGGCTGGGCCGATATCAGTGCCGCCAGCACTTCCGGCAATGGGAGTAAATCAGTTCTCAGTGCACCTGTCTCCGAACAGGGTATGCGTGTCATGAAAGCGCGTGTGGGGCAGGCGCTGCCAGTTGGCAATGAGGGCGCTGGCACGGTCGTCGCGACTGGCGATTCCGAGTTGGCCAGCAGTCTGCAAGGCAAGGTTGTGGCTGTCATGGGTGGCAGCATGTATGCGCAGTACCGCTGTGTTGATGCGGCTACCTGCCTGCCTTTGCACGATGGTCACAGCGCCAAAGACGGTGCCTCCTGTTTTGTGAATCCGCTGACCGCGCTATCCATGATCGAAACCATGAAAATGGAAGGGCACTCGGCGCTGGTGCATACCGCCGCGGCTTCCAATCTTGGGCAGATGCTGGTGCGTATTTGCCAGGCAGATGGCGTTGAACTGGTTAATATCGTCCGCAAAGAAGAGCAGGCGAAACTATTGCGCGACATGGGCGCCAAATACGTCGTTAATTCCAGTTCCGATAATTTCAAAGCAGAGCTGACCGATGCCATTCACGCCACTGGTGCGACGCTTGCGTTTGATGCGACCGGCGGCGGCACCCTGGCGTCTGACATTCTGGCCTGCATGGAGGCAGCTGCCTCACGCACGCCGGGCGCCTACAGCATTTACGGCTCGGTAAAGCACAAGCAGGTTTATCTTTACGGCAATCTGGACACCTCTCCTACCGTGTTGCAGCGAGCCTACGGTATGGCGTGGGGTGTGGGTGGCTGGCTGCTTCCCAATTTCCTGGCCAAAGCTGGAACAGAGGTTGCTGCACGCCTGCGAGCGCGTGTTGCCAGTGAACTGAAGACAACGTTTGCCAGTCACTACACTAACGAGATTTCCCTGGTGGAGGCGCTGGATGCCGATACCGTCCGTCAATACTACGCCAAGCACACCGGCGAGAAGTTCCTGATCTGCCCGCAGAAGTAAAGGTCATGACGGGAAATTAACGCTGAGCCAGGCTCTCACGTACGGTCTTGACATGCGTTCGTGAGAGCGGGCAACGCTGCTGGTGAGTTAACAATAGCTCATACTTGCCCGCGCCTAGCGAGCGAAGCTCGTGAACTGCATCGAGATTGACCAGATGCGACCGGTGCACTCTGATGAAGTTTGCCGGCAAAAGGGTCAACATCTCCTTCAACGATCGATCATCCAGAATCGTTTCGCCACTCACCAGTCTTATCTGGGAATAATTGCCCGCTCCCTGGATAGTGAGAATTTCTTTGCAATCTATAACCCGCGTTCTGCCAGCGGAGCGGACCAGAAGCTGGACTGTCCTGGGCAGGCTTTTCTTGACTACAGTTGGCCTGCAAATCACTGCAAGCAGTGGAACTACGGCCGCGTACAGGTATTGATCAAAGAACAGGTCCTTGTCCAGACTCAGGCTGAGTAAAAGGCAGGCTAGAGCAGATGTCAGAATGATGCGGTTTCCGTGGCTGGCCTGTGGTGATTTCCAAACAAGAGCGATTGACGCAGGCACACTTGCCCAGAGTACGGCATGGACGACGTCCTGTGGCGGCCCAATCCACAGTGTGGTCGCGATACCTGCGGCAGTCACTGCCAACAGTCCGCTGACGGGCATTCGCAGCCCCCCACGCCTGCCAAAGTAGAATGGTAATGTGCAGGCAAACACCATCAGTGCACTGGCGACCAGCCCCAATCTCAGCATGTGTAATCCGTAGGGATAGGCGTAAATGGCGCGGAAAAGCTCTGCGGTGGCAGCCACGAGCAGGCTGATAATCATCACCAGTGCCAGGCGTCTCTCATAGATGTTGGTGCTTACTATCACCAAGGTCGTTATGACAAGAAGAATGACGCCAAGGAGCGGAGTAGAATAGTAGCCAATAGGTCGTCGAATCTCGGATGAATAGCTGGCCAGTCGCAAGCCTGGCAGTATCTCACTGCCGTGAATAATTGAGTTCAGGCTGTGTTGTCGGTAGTGACTGGAAAGCTCCAGCAGGGCGATGTTATTGCCGGGCGCTACAGAGTCGACAGGCAGGTGGATGATGGCGTCAATAGGTCCGGCTGACTCACTTTCGGGGTCTTCGCCAGGTAGGCCCTTAAAGCCGACTTCATGGTCATTCCAGAACACGCGGGCGGAGAAAGTGCCAGAGAGATAAAGACCAAGCGGGGGGGCATCGGGTCCGGCACTGGCGACTGGTACGGTGAATACGGCGCGCAGCCAGCCATGGTTATCGTTTAGCTGCAGCGCGTCCAGCTCCGTGGGGAGCCATGGGCCGGATCGCTCGTCAGCAATTGAGACGGAGATCAGTTCCAGTGCGTTCTGAGTGCTCGCGGGCTGCAGAAGCTGCGGTACGGCGAGCAACAGGGCCGCGACCAGGTAGGGCGCGATCACCCAGGCTGCCAGGTATCGATCGAAAGCGGGAATCTGCAAACCGGTTCCAGTGCATTTCACATGGGAATAATGACGTTTCACGTATTATGCCTTGCTGGCGTCAGTGGCTTCAAAGACTATTGTCACCGGAGTCATTGCACAATCTCAGGAGTAAGTATGCAATTCAGTCGTTTATCCGGGCTGCCATCGCTCGCGCTCACAACGCTCACAATTGGCCTCGCGCTGGCGTTACCCGCGCACGCTCAGCCACAACAGGCACAAGCGTCATTAAATGGGCGGCAGGTGGCGCAGATGTTGTCGCAGGCCGAATCAATCTTCGCTGGGCAGCAACTGGTTGGCTTACAGGCGGCTGTATATGATGGACAGCGTGTGCATGAGCTCAACCTTGGGTATGCCGATATTGAACACCGCGTACCTGTAAGTTCAGAGACACGATTCGAGATTGCATCTATCACCAAGGCGTTTACCGGGCTCGCTCAGCTGCTACTGGCGCAGTCTGGCGAGCTGGACTTGGACAGACCCGTTCAGGACTATGTGCCAGAATTTCCAGCTACACACGACGGAACACTGACAACGCGACAGCTCGCTGGCGCCACTGGTGGCATTCGCCACTACCAGGCCGAGCGTGATGCGGCCTTTTATGCCACACACTACGATTCGGTGATAGAGGCGCTCGATCTGTTCAAGGAGGATCCACTTGTGGCCGCGCCGGGCGCGACAAGTCATTACTCCAGTTACGGTTTTAACCTGATGGCGGCTGTGATCGAGCGGGCCGCTGAGAGGCCGTTCACTGACGTCGTCCGGACACGCGTGCTGAATCCCATGGGATTGGCGAATACTGGCTTTACAGATGTCCGAACGCCGATGCCAAATCGCAGCCGTCACTACACGTTTATTGATCTTTACAGTCGCGAGGCGCTGCCATCTATACAGGTGATGCCGACCCTGAATCACAGTTACAACATGGGTGGTGGCAACATGTATTCGACGGCGTGCGACCTGGTCAGTTTTGGTCGACAGCTGATCGTGCCTGGTTTTCTGAGCGATGATGTTCGCGCCGAGCTTGAGGCACCGCACTTCACGTCCGGTGGCCAGCCCAGTATGTTCAGTGATGGCTGGGTGATGATAGGGCTGCAGGCGCAGCCCCGCTTTCTGATGGCCGGCGGCAGCTATCCGGGGACACTGTCCCTGCTGCTGGTGTTCCCGGAGCTGCAGGTCGTGGCAGCGATGCTGACCAATACCTGGGGCCCGGACGGTCCCGATGTGATGGACCGTTTGATCATGGGCTGGACCGATCCGGCGTTGTTCAGCCCGCAGGACCAGGACTAATGTTCAGTATCAGGCGGCCGGTAGCCATAAACGAGCACGTAAAGTAATGGCGCTATCGAGCCCAGCAGCAGGGTCGCCACGATCCACGGCCAGAATGTAATGCGCCGGCGCCGCGCGTCCTGGGAGAGAAATAACAGGACCAGGATCAGGGCGGCAGCCAGATCCACAAACACCTGCCAGCCGGCCGAACTGTCGACCAATAGTTGAAATATACCGATGTAGCCAACATCAAGCAGGGCGACGACTGTCACGGCACCCAGCAGCAGCAATAACACGAGCGATACGATACGATAGGCGTTCATAGGCGATCTCCTGTAGCGACTGCTACATATTGGCGAAACAATGTAGCGATTGCTACATACAAAATTTATGACCGAGAAAAAGCAAGCTATTCGCGCCGCTGTTGCGGCTCACCTCATCAGCACGGGTTTAACGGGCCATGGCATTCGTGCCCTGGCCAGCGCCGCTGGCACCAGCGACCGTATGCTGATTTATTACTTCGGCAGCAAAGATGAGCTGCTGCATGAATCGCTGATGCTGGTGGTCGAAGGACTTGCCCTGCAGCTGGGTCAGGAAATTGGCGCCGAGCGTCTGGACTACGCTGATCTGCTGGAGACATTGACCGTGCTGTGCCAGTAACCCGACTGGCGCCCCATGATCACGCTGTGGTTTGAAATTGTTGGTCTGGCTGCCAGAGGCGGTGAGCCTTTTCAGACCATTGCCGGCCAGATAGCGGATGTGTTTGTAGGCTGGATTGAGGCTCACCTGCCTGATTCGGAGCGGCACAGTGCGGCTGACCTGTTTGCGCACCTGGAAGGCAGGATGCTACTGACCGTGATCGGGCGCTGAAGCGTATTGTGACATAAAGCGAATCATTATTCGGGCCAGTTGTTCTCCGTGCGTTTCCTGTAAAAAGTGGCCGGCCCCCTCAATGATTGTGTGCTGCTGGCCGGCTGCGCCCGGAATGCGTTGTTGAAACGCAACATCGCCACCGGCTGTGATGGGGTCGCCATCACTGAAAGCAGTGAGAAATGGTTTTTGCCATTGCTCAAGTACCTGCCAGGCCTGCGCATTCAGGGCGAGCTCGGATGGCACCAGAGACGGCATGATGGCCGGGCCTGCCTTGTAGCGTGCATAGGGGAAGGGTGCATCGTAGGCACGCACGATTGACTCACGTGCCGGGTCGTTTTCGTCAATATCCACGGCGACGATCTGACCCACTGGCATGTCCTCAACACTGCGCGAATAGGCGGCCCAGCGAAGAAATCCTGGTTCCGCCTGAAGCGCTTCCCAGCTTACATTTCCCTGCCACCACAACGACAGACGGAACAGTGGGTAACCTATCAGTGCGCGAAGACCACTTGCCGCAGGCAAGCCGGTATTGCCCGCTACAACGCCCGCGAACTGGTCGGGTATTTCGGCCAGCACACGCAGGCCGATCAAACCGCCCCAGTCCTGAACAAACATGGTTATGTCCTGGAGATCCAGAGTTGCTATTAACTGCCTTATGTGTGCGACGTGGGCACTATGCGTATGAAAAGATTTTTCGACTGGTTTGTCAGAGCGGCCGAATCCGATCAGGTCGGGTGCGACGACCCGGAATCCCGCTTCCGAGAGGATGGGGATCATGTGGCGGTACAGGTAGCTCCAGGAAGGTTCGCCATGCAATAGCAATACGACCGCTCCGTCGCGTGGTCCCTCATCCACGTAGTGCATTCGGAGACCGTCAATCGTCACATAGTTGGGCGTAAATGGATAATCCGGCAGGTTTTCGAAATGGTGGTCCGGTGTCCGTAGAATTCCCGGCGCCACTTCATTCGCCTGCAGGTCGCCGGCAGACAGGCTGCTGCCGATCAGCAGCAAACTGAACATACGAGATCTGCACGATTTGAAATTCAACATAGCGTTTGTCCTGGTTCAGTTTGGCCAGTAAATGTAATCGTCTTCAGGGGTTTCGGGCACACCCAGTGGTTTGTCGATGGATACGGGCATTTCCACCACCGATGGCCACATGGGAGGCGGCAGCTCGCTGTTATGCTGGAGCAGCAAGGCCTGTAATTCCGCCACTTTTAGTGGATTCTGCGTGGCCAGATTGATTTGTTCCGTCGGGTCACTGTCCAGATGGAAAAGCCAGACTTTATCGGGCCGGTCAGTCTGCTGTAATTTCCAGCCATCAGAGATGACGACCTGATAATGCCCGCTGCGCCAGAACAGTGTGTCATGAGGAGCCGCCGGGTCTTCGCCGCTGATGTGCGGCATCAAATTGACACCATCGATGATTCGGTCAGTGGGGACGGCGGCTGACGCGATCCCGGCCAGCGTGGGCAACAGGTCGGTGTGATGGGTGAAAGGTTCATACTCACTGCCTGCCACAATGCCCGCTGGCCATTTCATGAACAAAGGCACCCGGATGCCGCCCCCGAAGAAGGTCGTTTTCCAGCCTCGGTAGGGCAGGTTGATGTCGGGCAGTCCCAGGTAGTGCGCGCCACCATTGTCAGACGTGAAAACGACGATCGTGTTGTCCTCCAGCCCGTGTTGCCGCAGGGCGTCCAGGACTTCTCCGACCCCGCGATCTAGCGCCTTTATCATCGCGGCATAGGTTCTCAGGGTATGGTCCTGAATATGATCGAGGGCTTCGTAATCTGACCGCAGCGCCTGGAGTGGAGAATGTGGGGCCCAATGCGCCAGGTACAGGAAAAAGGGCTGATTTTTGTTGGTTTCAATAACGTTTACGGCCTCACGGGTCAGATAGTCCGTCAGGTAACCATCAGCGGCGAAGCGGGGGCCTTCATTGTAGTTCATGGAATAGCGACCCACCGACCAGAAAAAGCGGTCAATCGGATCGAAGACCTGTCTGGCGTTTACCGCGTCGGGGTGATCGACAGGCAGGTATAACAGGCCTGCAAGGTTAAGGCTTTCATCGAAACCCTGAGCAGTGGGCTGCGAGCCATTTGTGCTGCCCAGATGCCACTTTCCGATGTGCAGGGTTTTGTAGCCCTGTGTTTTCAGAAGCTCGGCTATGGTCAATTCGCTGCCGGGCATGCCCATAGTGTCGAAGTCGGCCTGATACACGCCAGGCGCATCAAGATGGCTGATCAGCGGGCGGCGAAAATCAGCCTGGATACTGCGATCGAGTCTTGTTGTGATGTTGGCCATGCCGTTAGGTAGTGGCGTGAATTCAAAGCCAAAGCGCGTTGGATAGCGGCCGGTGAGCAGTGCCGCTCTGGACGGCGCGCAGATGGCACTGGCAGCCATGGCCTGATTCAGTGCGACGCCATCGAAGGCAATACTGTCGATATTCGGCGTTGGCACGCTGCCGCCAGCCACGCCGCCACCGTAGAAAGTGATATCGTTCCAGCCAAGGTCGTCCGCTACAATCAGCACGATATTGGGTTTGCTGCTGTTTGCTGGGGCGACAGGCCCAGGTTCCCAGTGCACTGGCTGGTAGGGGCCTGTCGGTGTCCTCAGATCAATGAGTAAGCCTGGAATGCGCAGTATCCAGTAGTCCAGCGTCAGCCAGACCAAACCCATACTGGCTAGCAGCACAGTCAGAGCGATTTTGAGCCAATGCTGTCGGATAGATATCATGGGCAGTTCACGCTGGCGCAGGGTTATTATCCAGTAGTATAATTATGTCTTTTTAGTCTGTCTACCAGGGTTTTTGAATGAACAAGTCTGCGTCAAAACGAGGGCGTGCCGGGCGTCCGGTCAATGCCAACCCGCAGCAGCAACGTGAAAAAATTGTATCTGCCGCACTGGCTGAATTCTCCCAACGAGGCTTTGCCGGCAGTTCACTACGCACCATAGCCAGTCAGGCGGGCGTCGCGCATGGGTTGATCCGCCACTATTTCCAGAGTAAGGAGGATCTGTTCAGGGCTGCTGCAGATTTCCTGTTTGGCGAGATGGCTGACACCCTGGAGCAGTCAGCCGCGCAGGCGTCCAGTAAGGGGCCGCTTGAACAACTGGCACTTCAGATCAGATCGTACGTCAGCCTCTCGGCAAGATTGCCGCACATGGCTGGTTTTCTGATGCAGGCTGGCCTGGACGGGGGGGAGCATTTTCAGTACGTGATTAATACTTACGTCAGGCCGTTACAGGCATTGTCACTGATTCCCTACCAGCAGGCGGTAGCTGAAGGTCTGTTGCGGGACATGAACCCGGATTTTGTTTTCCTTATTGCGACGCATGCAGCAACAGCTCCCTTTGCCAATATCGCGCTCCGGCAGGTGATGGCCGACGCGCAGGCGAACGATGCTGCGCAGATTGAGGCATATGCGGAGACCCTGATCACCGTTCTCCTGTCCGGAAGCCTGACGGAAAAAGGCAGAGAACAGTTTAAGCCATCGCGATGATGCGGTCGCCGTGATTCGCCGTCATTCTGACGCGACTGCGGATGCTGGTGAAGCCTCCGCCAGAGCCAGCTGCAACTGCTGCTCCAGCAGCCACAGGCGATCCTGGCCCCAGTGCGCGGTGCCGCCATTAACCCGGAAGGCAGGCACCCCCCAGATACCCAGCGAGAACATTTCCTCGCGATTGGATTCCGCTACTGAGCGCCAGTCAGGGTCAGCCAGTGCGGCGGCCATCTCGTTTACACCAATCCCCGCGCGACGGCAAAGTTTTTTTAATCCCGTATCGCTGCGAGCGTTGATTCCTTCGGCAAACACCCCGCGCATAAATGATTGCGCGAAGGCTTCGCCTTTACCGTCTTTGATGGCATGGTGCAACACCGCCAGGCCGCGTTCTGTGGGTTTGCCGACGGGATCTGCAATTAATCCAAAGGGCAGGCCCACGCGTTCCGCCTCACGCTTCGTATCGCTGACAATATAGCGTCGTTTGGATTCCGGGATCGGCAGTCCGCGCATCACCATGGGTAGCACAAAGCGAAGTCTGAGTTCTGCATTGTAGTGCCGGGCCAGGGCGATCACTCTTGGCAGTGCAAGGTAACTGTACGGACTGCGAAATGAGAAATACAAATCGATGCGTGGTCCGGATGCGTGCGAACCAGAAGCACCTGATGCATGACCTTTTCCTGCCTTAAACGGGCCACTGAGGGATGGCACGCTGCACTCCAGCCGATCAACAAAGGGCGCGACTGCCGGGCCTTGAGCAAGTGATCGCAGTCGATGTTCCAGATACGGCAGCCTGTCGAGTCCCCAGTACCATTCCCCTTCAAAATAGAATGTTCCGCCCAGGTAATGACCCATACTGTCTCGAAGCGCTTGACCAGCAGCAAGTGCACCGGCTGCATCGCCTGTTTCCTGCGGTCCTGGCCGGATATCGCCTGGGGCAGTAAAGGATTGGCGAATGGCAGCTGCTGCGTCCGTGAAGTCGTGGGGGTCCACTATATCGGCCAGCGTCGCCTGAGCGCGCATGATGTGCATGCGCTCCGGGCTCTGCTGCCACGGAGCGGGCGATAGCTTTAAAGCATTGGCAAGATCAGTCGCGTCGCGCAGAGACCATGCCGTCAGGTGCTCAGGTTCCGGTGCAGCACCTTTGTCTGGTGCTGGCACAATATGCGGGATTAACTGAATGCGATAGTTTTTTGCCAGATGGGGAAGCGCGCGGACGGCGAGGTCAGAGTACGGATCGTCCACTTGATGAAAATAGTGGACAACAGCGGGCCCGCCGTTAAGTCGCCGTCGCACTGCGTGTGAGCTGCGGCTGAGATTTCTGAACAGTCGGCTGCATATCAGGGCGGAGCTGCGAGTGCGCAGCCATCGCTTCAGTTTCATCGCTTCATTCTCATCAACGTGCGGACCACTCTCTGTCACATGCTGGACAGACCCATTGTGCATAATTATACTGATGGATAATAACACGCAAGATACAGAGAGAAAACGCTGATGATGCGCCTGCCTGCTGTCTTTGCCCGCCTGCCCGCACCATGTGCCGCTGCCCTGATAGTGCTGGCTGTTCCTGCTGCCGCGACCGCGATGGTCGACGACTGGCCGCCAGAACCTGACATGGTAAAAGTCCCTGCCGGTCAGGCGCGAATCGGCTCTGACCAGGGCCTGTCTGATGAGCAACCTGTTTTTACGGTGACACTGCACGGCTTCATGCTCGACAGAACGCCTGTCACGGTAGAGGCATTCGGCGCGTTTGTTAAACATACCGGTTATGTGACCAGCGCCGAAAAATTTGGCGATGCAGCTGTCATGCAGTTTGGCACGGGTCTGTGGTTTCTGCAGCCCGGTGCGTACTGGCGATATCCATTAGGCGCGTCTGGCGGGGAGGCGCCCGCCGATCATCCCGTCACCCAGGTTTCGTGGGACGATGCCACTGCCTATTGCCAGGCCGTCGGTAAACGTTTGCCAACGGAAGTTGAATGGGAATTTGCTGCGCGCAGTGGCCATGACGTGGACGTGACCTATGCCTTCGGGGACGACACGCTTCAGGAAGGCGACTCGCTTGCCAGGATCTGGCGAGCCAATGTCTGGACAGGTGACTTTCCCATCATCAATACCCTTGAGGATGGCTTTGCGACAACCTCGCCAGTTGGTCATTTCGGCCTGTCGCCGGCTGGTCTGAGTGATATGGCTGGCAATGTCTGGGAGTGGACATCTGACTGGTATGGCAGCTATCAGGGGCGGACCGGTTCACTGGATGCGCCTGCTGCCGGCACGAGTAAAGTACAGCGCGGCGGTTCGTTTCTGTGTGACAAAAACATATGTCATGGCTATCGGGTGTCGGCGCGCAGTCACTCGACGCCCGATAGTTCACTGATGCATGTCGGCTTTCGGTGTGCGCGTGATGATCTGTAAGCGCACCGCAATCCAATGCCTGACTATCGTGCTTGCCGCGGCGATGGCCTCAAGCGCACTCGCCAGGCCCAATATTGTACTGATCGTAATAGATGACGCAGGGTTTACCGATCTTGGGGCCTATGGGAGTGAGATTAAAACGCCCACGATTGACAGTCTGGCGCAATCTGGCGTCATGTTCAGTAATTTCCATGCCGGGCCGACCTGCGCGCCTTCGCGTGCCATGCTGATGACAGGCGTGCCCAGCCATCGTGCCGGGATGGCAACGCTGGACCATCTGCGACCGGTTGAGCACGCTGGCTCGCCTGCTTACCAGGGGGAGCTGGCAGCCGATGTGCCAACGCTGGCAGAACATTTGCGTACGGCCGGATACGCGACCTATATCACCGGTAAATGGCATTTGGGGCATTCGCCAGAAAGTCTGCCGGTTGCACGTGGTTTTGATCGCAGTTTTATTCTGGACGCCTCGGGTGCGGACAACTGGTCGCAGCGTCCGTATTTGCCCCAGTATGCGCAGGCAGACTGGTATGAGGGAGCCTCGCGCGGTGACTTGCCAGATGACTTCTATTCGTCGGAGTTTCTGGTTGATCAGATGATTGACTATATCGATGGCACCGTGCCAGGTCAGCCTTTTTTTTCAATGATTGGGTTTCAGGCCATTCACATACCTGTCCAGGCGCCGCGGGAGTTTATTGAACGCTATAATGGCGTTTATGATCAAGGCTGGGAAGTCCAGAGGCAGCGACGCCATCAGGCGGCCATCGATAAAGGCCTGATCCCCCGGGAAGCCGTGCTGGCGAATGTGCCCGGAAGCCTGCGCAATTGGCGGGAGCTGTCTGAACGGGAGCGCGAGCGCAGTATCAGAAGCATGCAGATAAATGCCGGCATGCTCGAAGCCATGGATCATCACCTCGGACGCCTGATCGACCACCTGAAATCCTCCGGCAGTTTCGATAATACCGTCTTTATCGTTCTGTCAGATAACGGTCCTGAGCACAACCACCCGACCTCTAACGCCGGGTTCAGGTTGTGGTTGTGGCTGGAGGGTTACTCTCAGGATGTTCAAACACTGGGTGAAAGAGGGTCATATGCCTCTATTGGTCCGGAATGGGCTATCGCTGCAGGTGCGGGCGGTGCGCTGTTCAAGTTCCATGCGAGTGAGGGCGGAACCCGAGTGCCGCTTGTAATTTCAGGGCCAGGCATTGAGGTCGCGGGGATTGTTCACGCCTTCAGTTTTGTTACGGATCTGACACCTACCATCCTCGATCTCACTGCAGCTGCGCCGCTTCGCCAGGGACCGGCGTTCACCGGAAAGAGTCTGCTGGATGTGCTGCAGAAGCGCAGCGCAACTGTGTATGGACCGGATGACGCGGTGGCCCTTGAAGCTTCCGGCCAATCAGCAATCTTCAAAGGGGACTACAAACTGGTGCGTAATCAGGATCTTTATGGTGACGGCGTCTGGCGGCTCCACGATGTGGTCAGGGATCCGGGCGAAACCCGGGACCTGAGCAGTGAACAACCGGCGCGGGTCGCAGACATGCTGGCGGATTACGAGACCTACGTTTCCACCTATGGTGTGCTGCCCTTGCCACCCGGATACTCGGGCCAGCAGATGATTGCCGACGCGACCAGACGTCAGATCATGGCGCAGCACGGGACGACCATTCTGCTGGTAGTTAGCCTGATCCTTGTAACGATTGCCCTGATCAGCTGGTCGGTTTTTCGTTTGGCTCTGCGGCGCTCAGTATAAGCGGATGATAAACGACATTAATGGCAGCACAAATCAGCATGATACCCGTCAGTGTCACCAGCACGCCCCAGCTACAGTTGCAGATTAAAAGGTACAGAATAATCGAGAAGTAAGACCAAGGTATACAGCCAGATTAATAACTTTTGGGAGATTGATATGGTTCGGCCAGTAAGAAGATTGTTGCTAGCAAGTTTGCTGGTATTGACTGGCAGCGCAGCTGCGCAAACAGACCAGACATTTTTTGAAGTGACCCACGTGGCTGGCAATGTGCACATGCTCGAGGCGCCAGACACCGATGGCAACATTGGTGTCTTCTCGGGCCCGGACGGCATACTGATCATTGACGATCGCTATGACCGCGATACGGAGAACCTGCTGCGAGCTGTGCGATCGGTCAGTGATGCCGAAATCCGTTTCGCTGTGAATACCCATGTGCATCCCGATCACATCGGTGGAAACAATAATCTGGCGGCCTACGGTGTAACGATTCTTGCTCACGATAACGTGCGCCTGCGCATGCTGAAGGAGCTGAGAATACCACGTCGCGGTGGCATCACCTTTCCACAGCCGCCGCCTGAGGCGCTGCCTGTAATCAGCTACAGTGATGCCATCAGTTTTCACCTCAACGGTGAGGAAGTGCGGGTGTTCCTGGCACCTCCGGCACACACCGATGGTGATAGCTTTGTCCATTTTCTTGGCTCTGATGTCATGCATCTGGGTGATGTGTTTCGGACCAACATGTACCCCATTATTGATGTCTTCAACGGCGGCAGTTTCCTCGGCATGATTGAAGCCATGGAACTGGCTGTTGAGCTGGCCGGCCCTGAGACCAGGGTAATTCCAGGACACGGCAGCGGTGTCAGTGACCGCGAAGGCCTCCAGGAAGTGCTGGCGCTGCTTTACGATATCCATAGCCGCGTCAGTGCGCATCTGGAACAGGGGATGAGCCTGGAACAGACACTTGCAGCTGCGCCTCTCGCGTCGCTGGACGAGCGCTGGGGGCAGGTGCCTTCCTGGACAGCGGTAGATTTGATTCCAATCGTTTACGAAGAACTCAGCGCGCGGATTGCTGAACAGCCGAATGCGGCCCAGGTGACCCAATGAGCCGCGGAACAGGCCATCCAGCCAACACACAAAGAGCGAGATGGCTGCTTCCTGGTGTTGGACTTGGTGTGCTGCTGTTCGCCGTCGGCGCGGCAACTGTGTTCAGGGGTGAGCTGGCTCACTGGCTGTTTGAACGTCAGGCATCACAGCGTGCGCAGTTTGACAGGATGGCACAGCTTGAACCGGGACTGCATGTTGCTTTCTGCGGTACGGGAGCACCTTTGCCTGATCCCTCACGTGCGGAGTCCTGCGCGGTGGTAATCGCTGGTGAGGCAATCTTTGTGATCGACTCTGGCAGTGGTTCGACCAGTAATATCACTTTGATGGGTCTGCCCGCCGACAAAATACAGGCAGTCTTTCTGACGCACTTCCACTCTGATCATATCGCCGACCTCGGCAACCTGGCGCTGCAGCGCTGGGTCAATGGCGCGCACACAACGCCACTTTCGGTGATTGGTCCTACGGGTGTTGAGCAGGTCGTTCAGGGTTTCAATCAGGCATATGCCCTCGACCAGATCTATCGTCCTGCGCATCATGGTGAACATATTGTTCCCCCGGCCGGCGCTGGCCTTGCCGCCTTGCCTTTCCAGTTACCTGAGCGCACAACTTCATCCAGTGATGAGACAGCAATCACTGTCTATGGTGACAACGGTGTTTCGGTGACCGCGCTACGTGTGGATCATGACCCTGCCGATCCAGCCGTTGCCTATCGTTTTGAATACGCCGGTCGCTCAGTTGTGTTCAGTGGCGACCTGATTGTTGGGCGTTCAGCTGGCTTCCAGGCATTTGCCCGTGGCGCCGATCTGCTCATTATCGAAGGGCTTCAACCAGCGATGCTGGAGATTATCGAGCGCAATGTCATTGCACGTGGTGACCCCAACCTCGGTGTCATTATGCGCGATGTGCTGGATTACCATACTACACCTGAGCAGGCGGCAGAGCTTGCTCAACACGCCGGCGTGGGCGCGCTGCTTATCAATCATGTAGTTCCGCCTGTACCGAACAGCATTCTCGAAGCGGCATTTTTGCGGAATGCGCCTTCGCTCTTTTCGGGTACCGTCCGGGTTGCCAGGGATGGCATGGCCGTTACGCTTCCACTGCAAAGCGAGGAAATCCGGATGCAGAGCTGGTTCTGAAGGTAGCCCCTACAACTGGCTAACACCTGTCGAATTTACCTTGGCCAGAGGATGATGGCCCAGATAATGGCCGCGCCAATCAGACTGAACAGCACGGCTGCGGACCCCATATCCTTGGCGCGGCCACTGAGCTCGTGGTATTCGTGACCAATGCGATCGATGGCCACCTCAACGGCACTGTTCAGCATTTCCGTGATGAGGATGATCAGCAGGGAGCCAACCAGCAGGGCGCGTTCGGCGGGTGTCACGTCAACCATGATGATGACCGGCGTCAGCAGGACGACGAGAATGACCTCCATCCGAAACGCCTCTTCCAGATGCCATAAGGCTTTAAGGCCCTGCATGGAAAAACGCGTGGCTTTGATCAGGCGCCTGACCCCTCTGGCCTCTGATTTCATCGGAACTCCCCCAAGGCTGCGCATTCGCTTCAGGCACGTCGGTTTTATCGACCTGCTGCTCGCGCGGATAATAACCTAAAAATATCCGCTGCGCTTCTTGCGTTCCATGGATCCGGCCTGATCCTTGTCAATTGTGCGTCCCTCGCGCTCGCTGGTTCTGGATAGCAGCAGTTCCTGAATAATCTCAGACACTGAGGTGGCCATACTGGGCGTTGCACCTGTCTGTGGATAACAGCCCAACGTCCGGAAGCGAATACTTCTTTCCTCCAGCGATTCACGTTCTGCGGGTGTCAGGAAAGGCAGCATCCGGTCATCATCCATGGCGAAAATCTGTCCGCTGCTTTCGCAGATCCAGCTCAGCCGCGGTTTGGCAAAATACAGAGATACAATGTCTATGTTTTCCCGCAGGATATACAGCCAGATGTCCAGTTCAGTCCAGTTGGATAACGGGAACACCCGCACGGACTCACCGGCCCTCAGCGTCGTGTTGTATACATTCCATAACTCTGGCCGCTGATTCTTGGGGTCCCAGACCTGGTTCTTGTCGCGCACGGAAAAAATTCGTTCTTTTGCCCGCGACTGCTCTTCGTCGCGCCTTGCACCACCAATGGCTGCGTCGAACCTCAGGCGCGCCAGCGCCTGCTTGAGTGCCTGCGTTTTCATTGCATCATTGTATGCCACTGAACCGGACGTAACGGGGTGTATGCCTTGCTCGACAGCTTCTTTGTTGATGTGTACTTCCAGCTTCAATTGCAGTCTTTGCGCAATCTCATCGCGAAACTGCGCCATCTCGGCAAACTCCCAGCCTGTGTCAACGTGGAGCAGTGTGAATGGAATCCTTCCGGGGTAGAAGGCTTTGCGTGCCAGATGTAACAGTACTGTCGAATCTTTACCGATTGAATAGAACAGCCCCGGGTTCTGGTAGCTGGCTGCCACTTCGCGCATTATGTGGATTGCTTCGGCTTCGAGTGCGCGCAGGTGCGCCAGTGTTGTCTGTGTCATCGGCTGTCCCCAGCTTAGTGAATCACGCTTCTGTCTGTCGGGTGGCAGCGACCGGATAGCGCATCCTGATACCAGATGGCCGGCACGCTGATACTGTTTGATGCGGCAAAAGCCAGCAAACGATCAATTGGCGCCGGGTCAGTGCCGGTTGCTGACATCGCGCTGACTATTGGGATGAGCTGAGGCCTGGCCCGAGAAGATTTGCCCCGTGACTGCCGTGCGAACGCAGCCAGAACATCTTGAGGCGCCGCAGACGAACCAGTCCGGGTATCTGTGCCCTGCAGGCTGCAAAGTTGCCAGATGCCCTGCACCCCAATCGATTCTCGCACTGTGAATTCGCTGTCTGCGCCCGGCAGACAAGTTGCCAGCGATGAATCGATCCAGATGCCATGCAAAGACAACTGGCCGCCGGGCTGGCTCCAATTGGCCAGGATCATGCTGTTTATGTGTTGCAGGGCGACAGGCAGGTCGTCGGCACTTCTTACAATCAGCCAGTTGTTCACTGTTTTCCTCTTCATTGTTCTGCCTGCAGTCACTCACTCGTCAAGTGAACTTAACAAACAGGTTTCCTGCGGCAGATAAACTGCAAGACCGACATTCTCTATCAGTTGTTTGTTAAATAAAAATCGAATAAATTTTAACAACCATTCGGCACAAACTGATGATTGATTCACATGATGAACTACAAACAGCTGTATTACTTCTGGAATGTGGCAAAGCACGGTGGCGTGAGCCGGGCGGCCGAGCAACTGCATTTGACCCCGCAGACCATCAGTGGTCAGGTCAGGGAGCTGGCGCAGTCACTGGGTGTCGACCTGTTTATCCAGAGTGGGCGACGGCTCAAGCTGACGCCCGCTGGTGACCTTGTATTCGCTCATGCCGAGGAGATTTTTCAGACGGGCAAGGCGCTGGAAGCACGGCTTAAGAGCAGACAGCACCATTCTGAACTTCTGCTGCGTGTGGGTGTATCCAATGTGGTGCCAAAATCAATCGCCTTCAGCTTGCTGTCCCCGGCGCTGCAGCTTCCATCCCCGGTCAGACTAAACTGTTATGAAGACAGGCTCGATGCCCTGTTTGCCGAGCTGGCCATCCATAATCTTGATCTTGTGATCGCTGATCGCCCGTTACCCGCCGACACCGGCGTCAAGGGTTATAATCACTTGTTAGGTGAGTGCTCACTGGCCTTCTACGGTACACCAGAGCTTGCCGAAACCGTCAAATCAGATTTCCCCATGTCGCTGGACGGCGCACCGCTGTTGATGCCTGGACCGGACAGCGCCTTGCCGCCCGCTCTGGAGCGCTGGTTTGGTGACATGGACATTTCACCTCAAATCAAAGCTGAATTTGATGATTCAGGGTTGATGAAGGCATTCGGCCAGGAGGGAGTGGGGCTTTTTCCGGCTCCGGAAGTCATCAGAGAGCAGGCGGCCAGGCAACATGGTGTGGTAATCGCTGGCGTGACAAGCGCGATCACCTGTCGATATTATGCCATCACACCGGAGCGGCGTCTGAAGCATCCGGCACTGGAAGCAATCAGTCGGTCAGCTCAGGATAGTCTTTTCAAGTCACGCGTCGAGGCCAGTCCTTAAGGGTGTGAAGGCGCTGCCCGGGTGAAAAAGAAATTTATTGATGCAAAAACAGTTGCAGAATCCCATGTTACGGCCGATAGGACATGAAGGCCTGTTATCTTGTCAGGGCTAATCCTTTTGACGCAGTAGATACAATCCAATGAACTCCAATTTGAAAGCTATCGATAATCCAGCGTCGGCGGTCGCCGATCATGTCGCGCAGCCTGTTGAAAAATCAGGTTTTTATCACGGGAATAGCTGCCTGGAGTTTGAAAGCCGCCGACTGTATTCCGCATTTCAGCCCATTTACAGCATTGCTCACAAACGCATTGTCGGGCTGGAGGCGCTGGTGCGAGCCGTTGACGAGCAGGGCAATCCGGTATCGCCAGCTGCTTTGTTCAACAGGCGAAAGGGGGAGGCTGTTCATCAGCTGGACCTGACCTGCCAGCAGGTTCATCTACAGAATTTTCACGCACTGGATCCGCCCGACGCCTGGCTGTTTCTCAACGTAGACCCCTCAACGCTGAGTCGCTGTGCGCGCTACACAAGCTTTCTTAAAGATCTGCTGGTGCAGTATGGTTACACGCCAAACCGCGTCGTAATCGAAATACTCGAATCCAGTATCGAGGATGAAAGCGAGCTGGAGCAGACTATTGGACAGTACAAGGATCTGGGTTTTCTGATTGCGATTGACGACTTTGGTGCCGGACATTCCAACTTTGAGCGCATCTGGCGTATTCAGCCAGACATCGTAAAACTGGATAGAGGTATGCTGAAAAAGGCTGGCCAGGATGCCAGTGTCAAAGAGCTGCTGAAAGGCATTACCAGCATGCTGCACAATTGTAAGTGCCTGGTGCTGGCTGAGGGCGTGGAAACCACTGATGAGGCACTGGCGGCGATGGACGCGCAGGTCGATCTCATTCAGGGCTATTACTTCGCACGTCCGTTTCTGCTGTCCGAGTCCATTGCGACGCGCCGCGGTCTGTGGAAAGAGCTGTACAATGAATTCGACGAGCTGAATCTGTATATCCAGGAGCGCAAGCGCGAAAGCCTTGAGCCCTACCGCAACCGATTTGCAGCATTAACTGTTGGTGCACAAAAGAAGAATCAGCTGGAAGACATCTCCCAGCTCATGTTCAAACTGCCGCATAGCATCCGCCTGTATCAGCTGGCGCTCGATGGCGAACAGTGTCATGCCAACATCAACAGCCCGACTATCCAGATTGAAGGCAGAGACAGGCTTTATGCGCTGGCCAATGCGCAGGGGGCAAGCTGGAAACGTCGTGACTATTATGTCAATGCGGTCAACAATCCGGGGAACGTGCAGATGACGCAGCCGTACTTCTCTGTGTCGGACGGCACCCTTTGCATCACACTATCGGTGCTTACCCGCCTGCACGGTGAAGACTTTATTGTCTGTTGCGATATCCTGCCGGGAGATTAAGGCCGCGTATTGTAAGCAGACCAACAAAGCGATCTCTTTTACCCGATTCTGCGTAGTTAATGACAAACCGACTCAACGGGCTTTAACCATGCTTGGCAAATTTATTCTGGCTCTCTCATCTCTGGTGTTTATTGCATATGGCCTGGTCAGTCTGGTCAATCCTGCGGTTCCGGCCGGTTACGCCGGACTGGTGATGACCAACGGCAATGCCTATGCAGAAATTGGCTCCATGTACGGCGGTCTGCAGACGGGTGTTGGGCTGTTCTGCCTGCTGGCCATTTTCCGCCCGGAATACTATCGTGGCGGACTCGCCGTTCTTGTCATCGGTATCGGCATGCTGGCGCTGGCACGACTGATTTCTGCCGTTGTCACCAATGACCCGCTAACCCTGTATACCTGGGGTGCACTGGCCTATGAGACGGTCACAGTTGCGCTGGCAGCGATGGCACTGCGGCAGTCATACAGGGCTGTAAAGGCATAACGGATCAGGTATCACCCACCTCGGCGCCAAGTTCGGCGAGAGCTGCCTGAATCTCTGTGAGCGCCTCCGCGCTGCTCTTACCCTGTTTCATGCCTTCCGACTGAGCGGTCAGCAATAATCGCGCATCGTCATCCCACCGGCGCAGAATCTCAATTTTCTGGCTCTTGCTGAATTCGTCTGCCGCCAGTACATCAGCGGGCGTATCAAAACTGCATGCTGGATCTTTAAGGATATCGTCGAATTTGTTCATGATGGATGTGACCTCCCTCTGTCTACTTTGGAGTGCAACATGTGCGTCCGGGGGCGACTTTTCAGTGGTCTTGTCTACCTTTTTACAGCATTCACGGGCGTCATTCCACCCAAATGCCCTGCAGCGAGCTCCATGGCGCGTTGCGGCTTATGCCCTAGAGGCTGCTTTTCTGTGCGCCGTATCAAGGCGTCATGCACTCAAACAGTGCCTGAAATAACACGCCCCTATTCAGCTCAACCACGCGGACCACGTAATATCTGGCTGTGACGTTTTTAGCGGTTTGGCATTCTTGATGCATGATCAAATTCACAACAAGCCTGATAACAATAATCAAAGCAGGAACGCCATCTATGCGTGAACGAAAATCTAACGCTCGTCGTTTTTACTTATTGCTGGTATCAATCATTTCAGGTCTCAGCCCGGAGACCAGTCTCGCTCAGTCACCAAACGCCTTTGGCGCTCCCACCGAGACAGTGGCGGCACCGTCTGCCATGGTTTCGGCGGTGCCCGGTTCGCGGGCACAGGGCTGGCTGTCGCAGGGCAGATCGGAAGTACTTGCGCGACATGGCATGGTGGCCACCAGTGATCCGCTGGCTTCGCAGGCGGGTCTGGAGATCCTGATGCAGGGGGGCAATGCCATAGATGCGGCTGTTGCCGCCAGTGCGGTGCTGGATGTGACGTCGCCTAATGACACCAGTATTGGCGGTGACCTGTTCGCATTAATCTGGATCGCCAGTGAGCAGAAGCTGTACGGTATCGCTGCGGCGGGCTGGGCGCCGCAGGCTTGGACCCCCGAATTTTTCGCCGATACGCTGCAGGTAGAGCGTGTACCCAATCGTGGTGTAAACGGTGCCACGGTACCGGGCGCCATCGCCGGTTATGAAGCGATGCTGCAACGGTTCGGGACCATGGGGTTTCAGCAGACGCTAAACCGTGCAGCAACGATCGCCGAGGACGGTTGGGCTCTGAGCGAACGCCGTCACGCTGATTTGATGGGTTCGCTGGATCGTATTAGAAGTGATTCTGACACCATTGAAACTTTTCTGGTTGATGGCGAGCCGCCACCGCTTTACAGCATTATTCGCAATCCGGGACTGGCGCAGGCCTTGCGGCTGATTCAGGCGCAGGGCGCCGACGCGTTTTACCGCGGGCCCATCGCCGAGGCGATTGTGGAGAAGGTTCAGGCCAATGGTGGTGTGATGACGCTTGACGATCTTGCGGAATTTACGCCGGAGTGGGTGGAGCCGGTAACAACAGATTACCGCGGGTATGAAGTCCATCAGCTGCCACCGCCAGGGCAGGGATTTGCGGCACTGCAGATGCTTAATCTGCTGGAGGTCTGCGCGCCGGTGCATGATGTGCGTCTGGCGGAACTGGGCCCCGCGAGTCCCGACTACTGGCACTTTATGGTTGAAGCAAAAAAGATCGCCTACTCAGATTTGCATGCCTACAACGCTGATCCTGATTTTGTGGACATCCCGCTGGATCGGCTACTGGCTAAAGACAATGCCGCCGATCAGTGTGCGCGAATCGACATGGACCGAGCCACGCCGCCTGCAACTAAAGGTGAGCTGGACGGCGGAACGATTTACATGAGCACGGCCGATCGCTGGGGCAATATGGTGTCCTTGGTGCATAGTGTTTTTTCAGTCTACGGGAGCGGAGCGACAGTTGCCCCCTATGGATTCATTCTGCATAACCGTGGATCCGGGTTTTCTCTGGAAGACGGGCACCCAAATCAGGTAGCGCCTCGCAAACGACCATTCCACAGCATCATGGCCGGATTTGTGACACAGGGCGATCAGGCAGTCATGGCCTTTGGCAACATGGGCGGCAGTGTACAACCCGAAACGCATGTTCAGCATCTGGTGAACATGATTGACCACGGCATGAATGTGCAGATGACCACAGACGCAGCGCGATTCACGCACAGTCAGAATCAAAATGTACTGTCGCTGGAGCAGGAACTCTACAACCTGGTTGGTAGTGCCCTGCGCGGCAAAGGGCATGATTTACGTGTCGTAGACGGCAGTGCCGTTGGTGGCTACAACGCGATTTTGTTCACGCCAATGCCGGGGACGATGCCGCCGGCGGCGGGGGATCAGGTGTCACCAGTTAACGGTGTTTATCGGGCGGGGTCGGATCACCGCAAGGATGGTCAGGCTGTGGGGTGGTAGTGTGCCCGCTGGAGCGTGTCGACGATCGGAGGAAAGGGGTCCAGCATCCCGTGGTGAAATGCAACCGCTGTGGCCATGGAGCGGTTGCAAACGCCAAGTTTTCGATAAATGTCTTTCACGTAACCGTCAATTGTGTGCGGACTGAGGGACAGCGCTCTGGCGATTTTCTTGTTGCTTTTGCCTTGCGCAAGCTCACGCAGAACATCCTGCTCTCGAATGGTCAGCGGCAGTGATTGAGGGCTGGGTTTTCTATTATTCTGTATAGTGCGTAGCATTGGACTAACCACATTTCAGACTTGGCTTGTCCAGAATTTTCCCCCGTGACCGGGGGGCTGACAAATGAAAAATGCACCCGTTTCGGGTTAGATTTTCTTATCTGTCCATTCTCTGGCGATTACTCTGTCTACCCACTGATAGAATGCCTGGATAACTTCATCATCCGCATCGTCAGTGCGGTAGGCCAGAAAACATTCGCCGTGTCGCGTGACCTTCTCTGGCAGCGGAAGCACCAGCGTGTCATCGTTGCTCATGAACTGATAGGAGGTAGGCAGATAGCCCATCGCGACTCCGACATCGTTTTTCACGGCGGTGATACTGGCCTCCACGGTGCTGACCACAAGCTCATCGGAAGTGTCAGTCTTTGCGTTCCACTGTGTCTGCCAGCGCGGCCACTGATATGAGTCACCGGATATTTTGATCAATCGGCAAGCACTGAAATCACCTTTAAGCAGTTGCGGGTGCTGTTTGAGGTAGTTCTGGCTGCAGATCGGTGTCAGCGAAATCCGCACCAGCGGCCGATAGGTTAGTCCTGGCTCGTTACCGCACTCGTGGCGAATGGCAACAGTCGTCTCTGAATGTTCAAAATCGATTCTGGATATGTCGGAGTCGATTTGAATATTCAATTCAGGAAATTGTGTCTGAAACTCATGGATATTCGGGAACAGCAGCAGGCTCGCGATATTGGGCAGGGTGTTCACCACGAACCGGCGTTTCTTTTTCTGCTTGCGAACCGCAAGTGTCGCGCTGTCGATCAGGTCCAGTCCGCGTTTGACATGCAGATAGTAGCGTTTGCCCTCGGTGGTCAGTGAGATCTTGCGATTCTCACGCCTGAACAGGGTAATGCCCAGGTGCTCTTCAAGCGCTTTGATTTGGTGGCTGACCGCTGGTGGTGAAACAAACAGTTCATCGGCCGCATCCTTGAAACTGAGGCGGCGAGCAGCGGTTTCGAATACGCGTATCAGGTTAAGGGACGGTAGACGTTGATTGGACATTTGATCCTATTACCGTGGAATGCCACGCCAGGCAGGGTTGGCACTGGCCAGCGCAGGCCACCTGCTGCAAGCTCATTACTATAAGCCGTTTTGGTACTCATCATCAATTGTGCACGGTTGCCTGGGTTGTTGCACAACCTGGAAACAGGATTGCGATTAATCAATTTTAGCATTTGCTTTGCTTGACGTCCTGACAACTGGAGACCATATTTGTGGTAACCAGCGTAAATATTAGCTGATACAAGCCGATAAACTGATGTAGCCCATACGTTATTCGAGCCAATTTGGTGTCATTTTTTGTGAAAAATTTCAGGAATCTACTCGGCGCGTGTGCGTCGCTGATTGCGTTTGCGGTACTGCTAACGCCGGCAAGCGCTTTAGCGCAGCAGCCGGACTCGCAGGCAGAAACCATAGAGCTGGCGATTGTCGGCCCCATGGCGGGGACCAGTTTCTCTATCGGAATGCAGTTTCGAGCGGGTGTCCACGGCGCGCTGGCGTCACTGGACGATGGGACATTGCTGGGGCGTCCAGTTAGAGTGTCAGAACATGATGACGGCTGTATCAGGATAATTGCTGAGCGAGTTTCGCTGAACCTGGTTCAAAATCCGCCCCACGTCGTCATAGGTCACTCGTGCTCTGCAACGACGGTTGTGTCTGCACCTGTGTATGCGCGTCATGGCGTCCTGCAGATCACGCCATCATCAACGGCGCCGTTGATCACGGAAATGGGTATCGATAGCATTTTCAGGGTAATAGGGCGGGATGATCTGCAGGGTGAAATGGCGGCCGACAGGCTTGCTCGCCAGTATGGTGACGGGCGCATTGGTATAGTGCGCTATCAAAGTGATTACTCCCAGGGCCTGACGCAAAGTGCCATCGAAGGTCTGAGCCGTCGAGGCATACGCCCAGCGCTAGTCCTGCAAAGTGCTGCCTCGGCGACTTCCTATCTGGACGAGATCCTTCAGCTGATCGACAACGATGTAGACGTCGTTTACCTGGTCGGGGGGCGCTGGACAGTGGTGTGTTTGTCCGCCAGGCGCGACAGATGTCAGCCCCCTTTGACATTGTCAGTAGCGATACGCTGGTCTCCCCTATCTACTCTGAAACAGCAGGTGCTGCCGGTGACGGTATACCATTCACGTTTCCTTCTGAGGCGGCCGAACAAATTGACAATGAGCAGACAAGGGCCGCAAGCGAAGCGATTCGCGCACAGGGAATGGAGCCGGCTGGTTACACCCTGCTCTCCTATGCCGCAACGGAAGTTTGGATAGAGGGCGTCAGACGCGCAGGCACTATTGACACCGATGCTGTTGCAGCCGCCATTCGGGAAGCGCCGCTGGATACAGTGCTCGGACGTATCAGTTTCGACGAAAAGGGCGATGTTCAAACCGAATACCCGCCATTCTCCTGGTATGTCTGGCAGGATGGCCAGCGTGTCGCCATCGACTGACAGCAGAGCCGCATCGCGCGGTACCCCAGGCTTGCGGGGCAGGTTTCACGGCCTGGGCATACGTAACAGCTTCCTGGTTGGCTTTGCAGCCATGGCTCTGTTCATGGTCGTTGTGATGATAACGGCACTGGGTACCAGCGCAGGCATGTCGCGCAGTGTAACCCGTATCGTAGACGAGCAATTGCCGGTGACTCTCGCGACCGTCGGCGCGGCCAGGGCGGCAGATGCACTGGCGGCCAGTGGCACGTCACTTATTGCGGTGCGCTCTGGCACAGATCGGCAGTTGGCATTCGAGCGTGTGGCCACGGCACAACAGGTCATGAATGGAGCGCTCGATGAATTGACAGGTGTCACAGATTCACTGGACGTAGCCGATATCACGGCACTGATTGCAGAGCTCAATCATAATCTCGACAGCCTGGGGGCGCTGGTTGATCAACGCCTGTATCTTATTGAGGCCCAACAGCGTGCTCGCAGCCAGTTGATTTCCGACCAGCAGGCATTTCAGCAGGAGTTGACGTTCAGAATACGGATTCTGGAGGCTGACAGCGATGTCATCAATGCCCTGATGCAACGTCCTTCGCCGCCAGTCGAACAGATAGCGCGTATGTCAGGCAACACAGTTCCACTTATTCCACTGTCGCGGTTCTACGCAAGGGTGGAGACCATCAGTGGACGATTGATTGCAGCGATGCAGGATCCAACGTTGACGTCCCTGGCTGTCACTGAGCAGGTAATCAATCACAATCTTCAGGTGGCAAGCGAAACGCTTGAAAAGTTGCCACCCGAAGTGTCCAGTGAGTTGAATCGCCACTTCGTTGCGCTGCGTGCCTCAAGCCTTTCTCCTGACGGTCTGCTGGGCCTGCGACAGCGTGAATTGACCTTGCTGGAAAGCGGGGAACGTTTGAATGAACAGAATCAGCAGATTGTTGCCCGTGTCGATCTCGCCATCGCTGCGCTGGTCAATACCCGTCTATCTCAGATAAGCCAGGCTGCAGACACAGCATCGTCTGCCAGTCGCCGATCGCAGTTGTGGTTGCTGGTTATCACGGTAACCGGTCTGATGGGTCTTGTCGCATTCTTTTACCTGCATGTGCTGCGCCATCTGGTACCGCGGCTGACCGACCTCAGTGATACATTACTCGACCTCTCTGCGGGTCGTTACGATGTGTCCATGCCTGCAGAAGGCAATGACGAACTTGGGCGCCTGGGCAGTGCCGTACACCAGTTCCGGCGAATGGCGCTGGAGGCCAACAGGCGGGAAGAGGAGTTACAGGCAAGCAAGCGCAGAGCGGAAGATGCCGTCAAAGAGCTGGAGTTAAAGGCAAGTGAACTTGAACAGGTAAACAATAAGCTGGAAACGCTGTCATTGTCTGATGCATTGACCGGGCTCGCGAACCGTCGACGTTTTGATGACGTGCTTACAACGGAGTGGGCGCGATCTGCGCGAGCTGAACAGCCCATGTCGGTGCTTATGCTGGATGTCGATAACTTCAAACCCTACAACGACCATTACGGCCATCAACAGGGCGACGATTGTCTGCGTCGTATTGCCACGGTATTGAAGGCGCGTATTCACCGAACAACAGACCTGGCTGCGCGCTACGGTGGCGAGGAATTCAGCGTTATTCTTTCATCGTGCACTGAACAAAATGCAGCTCGAATTGCCGAACAGATACGTGCGGAGGTGGAAGATCTGCAAATAAGCCACCACCACGCCGACAGCGGCGTTGTGACTATCAGTATCGGGGTCGCTACACTGGTTCCTTCGCCAGGAAATGTAGCGGAAGAGTTGCTGCGTCAGGCGGATATTGCTCTTTACAATGCCAAACGCCAGGGTCGCAATCAGGTGGTTTGTGCGGCCGAATCAGGCAGGGAGTCTTGAGTCCCTCTCACCACGAGAGACGAGCGGAAACCTGGGCGTGATCAGCATGCAGCGAGAACGACCAGCCATTGCGTTCACACAGCCGCTGAACGATACCCAGACCGAGACCATAACCATTTGATGATGATAATTCTGCTGACATTTGTCGCTCGTCAGGGCGTGCACTGATGCGGTTCATGATGAACAGTTCGCGTTCCTGAATAAGGATTTTGATGGGCCCCTGATCATCCAGCGTGTGTTCGAAAGCGTTTCTTACAAGATTGTTAACCGCAATCGAAAAGGCCTGGGGATGTCCGCTAACGCTCGGGTCCGCGAGATCGTCGAATTCAATATTAACCAACTTGTCTCTCAACAGATGGCGCTGCTGATTGATCGCCTGTTTCACTAGCGGTGCGACTAAAAACTGCTCATCATACAGTCCATCGTCAGTTTCGCGAGCAAGGCACAGGAACATTTCAATCGTCGCTTTCATATCCCTGGTAGCGCGTCGCACACGATCCAGGGCTTTCACATCATTAGCTGGCAAGTCGCTTTGTTCGAGCAGTTCCAGTGCACCGGTTATTACAGTGATCGGGGTGCGCAGCTCGTGACTGGCAGAGCCGGTAAAGTACCTCTCCCGCTCAACGAAGGCGCTAACTCGCTCCAGTGTTTTCTCAAGTGTTCTTGCGAGCACGCCGACCTCATCATCGCCGAACCGACCAGACTCAATCCGCTTATGGTCATCCGCCGAAAGCTTTTCAGGGTCGATATCCGCGACGACTTCAGCAAGTTGCACAACGGGAGCGACGGCCTTGCGCATGACGATCATTCCCAGCCCGAAACCCAGCACGCCGAGCGTGCCAACAACGCCGGTGATAACGAGCAGCCAGAGCCAGTCTTCGGAGGACTCAGCTTCTATGCCGGCTACATCGAACACCACGAATGCGCCAGGTGCTGTATTGTCTACGGATATCACCGCCACATGCAGCTGTTCGGCAGGGAATTCGTGTAATCCTGTACTGGGATTTGTCTGTGCCCATTCTCGTAGCGATGCTGGCAAACTTTCCACGTTCTCGTATGCCTGCAAATTGCTTGGCAGCAAAGGGTAGCTGTCGGCAGCGCGTTGCAACTGACGGGTCATTACACGGTCTTCGCTCAGTCTGATGGCCGAGAAGAAAGCGAGTCCCCAAACAACACTGAGCACGGCGACACACATAGCAAATGCGATAGCGACACGCTTGCGTAAACTGTAGCGGTACATTAATCATCACCTTCTGCGATTCGATAACCAACCCGGTGCACGGTATGGATCAGGGGGTTATCAAACGATCTGTCGATGGCCTGTCGCAGTTTGTACATGTGCGAGCGAAGCGCATCACCGTCAGGTCGTTCGTCAGCCCACAACAGGGTTTCCAGATCATCACGCGTGACAACAGATGGCGCTTCCTCCATCAAGCGCTGAAGTAACCTGATACCCGCAGGCGTCAGATCAATGCGCGTGCCGGCCCGGTGCACCTGCAGTGTGGACCTGTTCAGGGTCAGATCACCCACAGTCAAAAGGCTGGAGCTGCTTTTGTGTCTGCGCTTTTGCAACGCCTGCAGCCGCGCGTGCAGTTCCTGAAGTGCAAACGGTTTGATCAGGTAATCATCGGCGCCTGCCCTGAAGCCTTTTAACTTGTCATCCAGCGTATCTCGTGCGGTCAGCATCAGCACAGGTGTTTCCAGATGTGCTTCAGTGCGCAGCTTCTGACAGAAGCTCAGACCATCCATGCCCGGCAGCATCAGGTCCAGGACAATAACATCGAAAGCTTGTGTCAAGGCCAGGTGCATGGCACTTATACCGTCATATGCAAAGTCCAGGATATAGCTGTGCTTTTCCAGATACTCGGCTATGTTTTCGCAGATGTCGCGGTTGTCTTCGACAATCAGCACTCGAATATGTGCCGCACCCAACGCTTGTACCATCTACCGGTTCCCCTTACCAGGCGTAATCCAGGCGCAGGCCAATAAGCGGCTCCGCCTCACTGTCATCTATTAATTCAATGCCCCTGCGATAGTCAAACTCGGCGTCATCGCCTGACGATGCTGCCGTAACATTGATGACGTCTAGAAAGGCTGTGACATCTATCGGACCAAATGCGCGCCGATAGTCAACGCGCACGTTCAATAATCCGGAGCCGCTTTTGCGACCAACATTGCGCTCGGTGATCTCTTTTGAATAGCGTAACGGTTGTCCGGCGCCCAGTACATCGGAATGAACAATGAATCTGTCGTCAGGCCGGCCGGAAAGATATTTGTAGCGTCCGGCGACCTTCCAGCGATCGCTGATTTCCCAGGTCAGGCCCAGCGTCGCAACATGCTCACGGTTGAATTCGTCAACTACCTCACCGCGACCGTCTTTGCGGTCGACGACAGCATCGTTGTATGAATAGGTAGCGGTGGCATAAATGCCTTCGCGAATGGTACCGTTGGCTACAATGTCAACGCCATACGATGTGCCGTCACCCAGATTGGCAAACGTGCCGCGCGCCCGGTCAAGGTCTACCACCAGACTGTTCAGGTCCTGATAGTAGGCTTCTGTCAGTATTGACCAGTTGCTGGTGGGAAAATATTCGAAGCCGATGCTGGTGTGTGTAATCTCTTCGTTCTTGAGTGTGTTGGATTCGTTAGCAGCCAGTTCCAGAAACCTTGGCGACTGATGGAAAAGCCCAGCTGTTGCAAAATATCTGACGGTGTTGCCCGGTCGCCAGTTAACGCTGAATCTGGGCGACGCGAAACTTTCATCAGCAAATCCGTCCCGTTCAAACCGCAGACCAGTGCGGAAATCCCAGTCGCCGCTTTCAAAAACCTGTTCCAGATACCCTGCATAGCTGGTTTCTTTTCGACTCAGTGTCGAGTTGATATTTGCGGGTGTCAGCACGATATACTTCTGATCAGTGTCCGGCCGGAAGTCATCGTCGTCGTAAACAAAACGGATCCAGTTGCCATCAAGGACGGTCTGATAGTCCAGCTCCATTTGTGTCACCCGAACACCGGCACTGAATACGCCCCATTGATTCAGTGTTTCGAAATCGCTTCGCCAGCCCATTTCTGATTCATCTTCACCAATGGTAATTATGTCTTCACGCACAGGAAAGCGGGAGGCGGGCGATCCCTCGGGCACGAGATCAGGAAACGACTCACCCTCCGAGCTGATCTTGTCACTGGTGCGGTAGTAAACCCTGTTGGTCCAGACTGACTGGCTGCCGATCAATGATCGCAATGTGAGACCGTACAGATCACTGTCCTGCTCAGAATCCTGCAGTGCCACGTCTTCAAAATTTGGAGATGCAGCAACATGGGTGACATCACGAGTATAGTCTTCGTGAGTATCAATCAATAGTACCTCCAGTGTGTGATCCTGATTCAGGGGAATCACTGATTTGACGAGCACGTCTCTTAGTACAGGGTCTCCAATGTCCAGCTCTTCAATGGTTTCAAAAAACGAACCGAAGTCCAGGCGCCGGGCGGAAACCAGCAGCGTAGAGTCTTCGGTGATGCCGGCGGGGCCGTCGTAACCTATTTCGTAACCTGCCAGGTCCAGGCGCAGGCTGGCTGACGGGCTGGGATTACCGTCGGCGACTTCGAGTTTTAACAAGGAAGCAGCCCGACCGCCATAAGCGGCACTCCAGCCACCGGGTGAAAATTCGGCACCGCTGATCACATTGGGCGCGAAAATCGAGAAACGACCGCCACCACCTACATCTTCTGCTTCGCCCAGCGTGGCATCAAAATGAATAGCCTTGTCAAAGGGCAGGTCATCAACGAATAGCAGGTTGTCACGCGGGCCGCGACCGCGAACACTGAAGGCGGCAAATTCACTGGCAGATGCGAGGCCTGGAAGTCCGTCCAGGGACAGCAGCGGGTCGGCGCCTCCACCAACGGCACTTCGTAACGCCTCTCTATCAAGATAGGTGCTACTGGCCGACGCATAGGCATCTGCCTGGCGGCCCTGCACCACAACTTCCTGAATGGCCGCGGCCTCTCTGAGTTCAAGCTCAATCCTGGTGTTCTTGCGCGTCACGACTCTTATGCTGGGTTCGTACACAGAAACAAACCCTTCTTTGTTCAGGCTCACTGAATAAAGGCCGGGGTCGAGCTGTTCAATGATGGTGCGACCTTGCATGTCAGTTTCTGAGGACCGTGTAGAGCCGGTTTCCCGTTCCGTAATCGTGAGTTGCGCAGTCGGAACTGGCCGTTCAGTAATCAGGTCCGTGACGATGATTGTCAGTGCACCCGGGGCCTCTGCAGCGTAGGAAGAATGTGAAAGGCCAATCAGGATTGCCGTCAGAAACGACCACAATACTTGTCTATACCGCCTGCCCGGAACGCTCAATTGCCTGCTCATATCGCTGTGCCTCCAAGAATTTAAGATGTCTTATTGATTAACATAGGGAGGTTAGCAAGGCAGATGTGACTGAAATGTCGCTGAAATGTGGAAGTCGACTGACGATTAGTTGCAATATATTGTAACTTCCCTATCGCCTACCTTTCCCAATGCGATAACTTCAAAACCTTAAGGTATAAAACCGTTTGGCCGGTTCAGCAGTGATTAGGCCTTGATACAGTTCCTGATCTGAACAACAAAAACAGAAATAACCAGATCGTTTGTCCTGAGGAGAGCTGCCATGAACCTTCGCTATCGATACCCTTTGATTGCCAGCCTGTGTGCTTCCAAGCTCTGTGTGCTGATCCTTGGTTCAAGCGCTCATGCCCAGCCGACCATCCCTCAACTGCCGCGACTGGACCAGGAGCAGGTCGATATCGACCTGGACGGCTTTCTTGATGAGGCCGTCTGGAATGATCTTCCCTATGTCGATGGCATGCGGGTAATCAACCCTGACACGCTGGCGGAAGTACCGTACGAAACGCATATCCGCGCTTTTTATACCGAGCAGGGTATCTACGTTGGCGCCATGAATTTTCAGCCGGCTGACACGCTGGTGGCGCGCATGACCTCTCGTGACACACAGCTGGACCGCGACGGTTTTGTGGTCGGCCTTGATCCCTCCGGGGAGGGCCTGTACGGTTACTTTCTGCGCATCAATCTGGGCGACTCCATGACCGACGGCACCATTCTGCCGGAGCGTCAAATGAACATGCAGTGGGACGGTTCATGGAACGCCCGCACCCAGGCGCTGGAAAACGGCTGGAGCGTGGAATACTTCATTCCCTGGGCCATGATGCCACTACCTCAGGCGCCCGATGGATCGCGTCAGGTTGGCTTCTATTATGAGCGGCAGGTAGGTCATCTCGGCGGGGAGGCCTGGTCGTCGCCGCCGCTGCCTCGCACGGTCAATGAATACCTGTCGGCATTTGAGCGCTATGAACTTGAGGATATCGAGCCACGCCGTCAACTGACGTTTTACCCGTTTGCCGCCGCCAGTTTCGACGGTCTGCGTGATGATCTGGAGACGAAAGTTGGTACTGACATCTACTGGCGCCCCACCAGCAACACGCTGTTGTCAGCCACCCTGAACCCAGACTTCGGTACTGTTGAATCGGATGACGTCGTGGTAAACCTGACTGCATTCGAGACGTTCTTTCCGGAAAAGCGCACGTTCTTTCTGGAAGGTCAGGACATCTTCAATACCCATCCACGCTCCAGCGGCGGCGGTCCTGGTGGTCCGATCCAGATTCTCAATACAAGACGTATCGGTGGCGCCGCAGGTTTCGATATACCCGGCAACGTGAATGTTCTGCCAACCGATGTCAGCCGGCCCACCGAGCTGCTGGGTGCTGTTAAATACACGGGCCAGATAGGAAAGTGGCAGTACGGTACGCTGTTCGCTGCGGAGGATGATCCCGAAATCCCCGGCACACTGCCTGACGGCACGCCTGTCAGGGTGCAGGCAACCGGCCGTGACTTTGGTGTCGCGCGCCTGCTGTATGAAGATACAACCGGGGGTGGACGCCGCGCGATTGGCTGGATGGGCACCACGGTCGAGCATCCGGATATTGATTCGGTCGTCAACGCCGTGGACATGCACTATTTTTCCCGCGACAACCGCTGGATAGTCGATACCCAGTTCATGCACAGTGACACGAGCGGCGTTACCGGCGTGGGGTTTCTGGGTGATCTCAGTTATCGTCCGGAACGTGGCAAACAGCACAGCCTGACTGCCACGTGGATCGATGACAAACTGGACATCAACGAACTTGGTTTTCTGACCCGGAATGATCAGATGAACCTCTCCTACAGCTACTTTGTCAACGAATCAAACATACCCGGTCTCCGCAATCGTACGACCGGTTTCATCGCCACCAATGAATGGAACACCGACGGCCTGCCTGTGAGACTTCGTGCTGCACTGCAACGGGGTTACACGTTCCAGGACAACAACAGCCTGAATTGGTCACTGCTCTATTTTCCCGCGCGATACGATGATCGCCTGGGTCGTGGGACTGGCGCATTCCAGCTGCCAGTTCGCTATGGGGCGGGTATCAGTTACGAAACCGATCGCGCGCAGTCGCTTTCCTATAATCTGGGTCTGAACGTTGATCCCGAGGATCTTGGCTCTACGCAAGTGCAGGGCCGCGCCGGTGTCGCATGGCGACCGGTGGACCGTTTCTCCGTTGACCTGAGCCTGAGCTACACGGACCGTGAAGCGCTGCTGGTGCATCGCGGTGCAGGCCAGTACACCAGCTTTGAAGCGCACCAGTGGGCACCGCGACTGGAAGTCGATTACTTCATTACGGCCAAGCAACAGATACGTATCAGCACGCAGTGGACAGCGCTGAAGGCGTTTGAAGATCGCTTTTACCGGGTCAATACAGAAAGGGGCGGGGCATTGATACCTACTGCCAATCCGGATAACCAGCCGGACGATTTTGTGATCTCCAGACTGACCTTCCAGGCCCGCTATCGCTGGGAGATCGCGCCGCTGTCTGACCTGTTTATCGTCTACACCCGTGGCTCCAACCTGCCGCGCAACAGCCTGTTCGAGTTCCAGGAACTGTTCGAGCAGTCCTGGAATGACCGGATCGTTGATCAGTTTGTGATCAAGTTGCGTTATCGGCTGGGGTCGTGAAAGCCTGTTTGGATCCACGGCCAATAATTCTGCCACTGCTGGCAGCACTGGCAAAATTGCACTGAATGGTGATCAGGAGTTGCAGATGGATGATTGCCAAATCAATTGAGCAGGTTAGTTTTCAAGGTTGCACTCATCGGCAGGAAGTCATTCGTTTTGACTTGCATGCCTAACGCCTGTAACTGACCGCCAGCCTCGCCAAGCGTGATATAAACCCGGTCCAGGTCGTCACGGGCCAGTTGTCGCACCTGATTCAGAGTGGAATCATCGCCAAACTGGCCGGCAATAGTGGCCAGATGAAAGAGGTACTGAGTGCGGATCCGGCCTTTTTCGTTTTCCATGCCGTCGTAGCGCTCCACCAGAGCAATGGGTGCCAGAAACATGGCGGCCAGAACGCTGTCGCTGGCTGCGTCGAGTTGCTTTTGCATCAGGTCAATCCACAAGCCGGCAGCCAGATCGGGTGTATTTTTCTCGGCCAGGTTGCCTGCCTTTACGACCAGCCTGCGTGCATCATCGAAGCTACCGTTTTGAATCAGGGCATCGTAGAGTGAGCGACTATGCAGCATGTGCTCTCCAGCAAATGACTCGCTCATCGCCAGTTCAAGGGCTGCGTCGAGCTGATTCTGCGCGACAAGGTGTCTCAGCTCACCAACACTGATGCCCAGTTCAAGTTGCTGTAATTCTGCACCAGTCAGTTGACCGCGCAGTTGCTCGGCGTCTGTTTTGCGACCCACCGCCGTCAGCAATTCAGCATAGCGGGCGCGGTAAATCCCGCTAGTCCCGGCCTGCTGATGTTCGCTGATGATATGGGAGACCCGATCCAGATGCTCTGATGCCAGTGCCAATTCGCCGGCGACGACCAGGACATCAATGACACCGGTCACTTCCTGATCAATATTCAGTCGATCGGTCGGGTTGGCGCCGATATAGTCTTCCGCCGCGACGTCAGTGATCACGGTGTTTGTCAGGTTGGCCGCGTTCTGACCGCGGCCTTCGTCGATCAGGAGGTGTGCGAGACGGACGATATCCTGAAAATCATAGCCGGTGAGTCTGTTGCCGGTGATGTTGGCAGATGAGCCGATGCGTTCAGCATGATCGAGCATCAGGCTGTCAACCCGTGCCTGCCAGTTTGGCACAAAAGCGCCCCAGGCACTGCTCGTTTCAACAAAAGTCGAAAAAGTCTGCAAATCTTCGGTATCAAGTAGTACCGTTGCCATGACGTCGCTGACATCGTTGGTCCAGAAACTGCGCGGTATTTCATTGTCATCAATACTATCCAGTCCGGGAATCCCGAGAAAGCTGTCGGACAAGTTGGAGTCATCGTAGGGGTAAGGATTCGGCAGGTAGCGGCGCTGATCATCCAGATAATTCTTCCAGGCCTGATAGCGTTCCCGGCCACCGTGTTCAAATACGTGACGTGTCAACTGCGCATAAGTAGCGTATTTCAATTCGGGCAGCAGAATTGATTCTGCCGTGCTGACGGCTGAATCCAGCTGACCTGCTTTGGCAAAAATCAGGGCGGCCTGCGCTTTGGCTCGCTGCCCGGCATCGACAGCATCACGAATAAACAACGAGTACTTGAATGCGGTTACCTGATTGCCCGCCAGCCCGGCAATCTCTTCAGTACGCTGAAGCTGCTCGCTGCTCAGTGCAGCCAGCCGGCTTTTCAATGTTTCCAGATTGGCCTGCAATTGTTGCAGCACGGCAGGGTCGGAGGGATTGGCGATTGCTACAGGAACGATGGGTTCGCCAACAAACGCCTGCTGCAGCGCCTGTGATGCCGGGCCGACAATGCGCTCAAAATTCTCCAGGTTTTCCGGGCTCTGAATATTGCGCAGCGCCTGTATTTCCCGAAGTCCTGCTTCGGGCTCGCCGATCAGCATCCGCTGCTCCATTTCGGCATTAAAGGCCTGCTGAGAGAACTGAGTGCGCCAGGATTGATTAAAGCGCGGTATGGCGTTGTCGGGTTGCTGCAGCTGGACATAAATGGTGCCGGCGTTGAACAGCAGTTCCGCGCTGCGGGCTTCGGTCTGCCCCTCAGCGCGGGCCGCCCGGTAAAAGTAGTCTGCACTGCGTTCCGGTTGATTCGTGTTGTACAGAAGATCGGCGGCGATTTCGGCCAGGCGGGCGTGTGTTGGGTGAACGTCTGACGCCTGGATGATGCGGTTAAGACCGATTTCCTGTTGGCCGGTTTTGAACTCGACATCTCCAAGCCACAACGAGGCCTCCGGGTGATCCGGGTGATCACGCAGAATGGTGCGCAGCAGATCGATCCCACCCTGAACATTGTTCTGCATCAGCATGATACGAGCCTGAGTCACCCGCACCAACACATGATCAGGGGACTGCTGCTGCAATTGATTGAACAGGGTCAGCGCCTGCTGCCCCTGGTTTTGTTGCAGCAGAGTCTCAAACTCGGCCAGCCTTGCAACAATGGCACTGTCGTGATCGTCAGCCAGGGCCGGCAATGCGCTGTTCAGGGCGATGGCAAGGGCAAGTGGTTTAAGAGCGGTCAGCTTGAACGGACGGCGGTTGGTCGTTGTCACGGCAGTGGCTCCGGGTCGAGGCGGAAGTGCTTACAAATGCTATCAGAGCCGATATATGACATGTTCCCCCCCGTTTGGGGTGTGGATCCTCCCACACTCGCCTGGGCCACGGCAGGATATCTAGATCAATGACACGTGTGCATGCTAGATAAGTTTGGCCGCTAATTGCTAGTTTATTATGGCCGCTTCATTCTATAATTTTGTTTTTATTGTAATTATCTGCGCTTCGGTCGGATTCGTTGCCCATTCTTTATCGGTAACTGCGAAGCTCAAACAAACAGCTGATTTACGACGAAACTACACCCGCCAAATACGCCCTGACTGTCTGAAGGCCATGATCAGGTCTGTCTGCGATAATTTCAAAAGGCGACT
>Ga0208316_1000426_pt1 | contig 37635 bp, 37 predicted proteins | sample MalvireepMed_231_FD_184240 | JGI IMG/M metagenome (GOLD analysis project Ga0208316, IMG submission 184240) | Marine viral communities from the Global Malaspina Expedition - Malaspina viral metaG DeepMed_231 (SPAdes) (version 2) | ecosystem: Environmental > Aquatic > Marine > Oceanic | place... | reverse complement strand
CTGGCCGCGGAGTTCGGTAAGCACCGCCCGGTGGTGGGCTTCGACGTCAACCCGAACCGCATCCGCGACCTGCGAAACGGCCACGACCACACCCGGGAGCTCAGCGACGCGGAGCTGGCCGCGTCGGACGGCCTGGCGTTCAGCGACGATCCGGCGTCCCTGGACGGCTGTAACGTTTACATCGTCACCGTGCCCACCCCCATCGACGAGCACCGCCAGCCCGACCTGACGCCGCTGATCAGGGCGTCCGAGACCATCGGCAAGACCCTCAAGCCCGGCAATATCGTGATTTACGAGTCCACCGTATTCCCCGGCGCCACCGAGGAGCACTGCGTGCCGGTGCTGGAACGCGTCTCCGGCCTCACCTTCAACCGGGACTTCTACGCCGGCTACAGCCCGGAGCGTATCAACCCGGGTGATAAGCTCCACCGCGTCACCGACATCATGAAGGTCACCGCCGGCTCCACCCCGGAAGTGGCGGACACCGTGGACCGCCTCTATGCTTCCGTGATCACCGCCGGCACCCACCGGGCCTCCAGCATCAAGGTGGCGGAAGCCGCCAAGGTTATCGAGAACACCCAGCGGGACCTGAACATCGCCCTAGTCAACGAACTGGCAATGATCTTCAAGCGCATGAACATCGACACCCAGGAAGTACTGGAAGCCGCCGGCACCAAGTGGAACTTCCTGCCGTTCCGCCCCGGCCTGGTGGGCGGCCACTGCATCGGCGTGGACCCATACTACCTGACCCACAAAGCCCAGGCGGTGGGTTACCACCCGGAGGTGATCCTTTCGGGGCGGCGTATCAACGACGGCATGGGCCGTTTCGTGGCCAGCGAGCTCGTTAAAGCCATGCTGGACCGTTGCATCCAGGTCAACGGCGCCCGGGTACTGGTAATGGGCCTGACCTTCAAGGAAAACTGCCCGGACCTGCGCAACACCCGGGTGATCGACGTGATCCGCGAGCTCCAGGACTACAACGTCACCGTCGACGTCTACGACCCCTGGATCAACCCGGACGAAGCCTACCGAGAATACGGCATCCAGCCCATCGAAAAACCTCAGGTGGCCAGCTACGATGGCATCGTCCTGGCCGTGGCCCACAACGAATTCAAGGCGATGCCCTGCAGCGAAATCCGTCAACTGGGCCGCGACCCGCACGTCCTCTACGACCTGAAGTACGTGCTACCCAAAGAAGCCGTCGACCTCCGCCTGTAACGGCATGGCACTGGCTCCTTGTCGATGGTCCTTGTGGAACCGGCCCTTGTGGGAGCGGGCCCAGCCCGCGAATACTAGCAGCAACGACCAAACTGGAAATCAATGACCCGCTACGACGAAGTAAAAGCCGACCTCCAAGCCAACCCCAAAACCTGGCTAATCACCGGCGTAGCCGGCTTCATCGGCTCCAACCTGCTGGAAACCCTGCTCAAACTGGACCAGACAGTAGTAGGCCTGGACAACTTCGCCACCGGCTATCAACACAACCTGGATGAAGTCCAAACCCTGGTCACCGAACAGCAGTGGGCACGCTTCCGCTTCATCGAAGGCGATATCCGCAATCTGGAAGACTGCCGCGAAGCCGTAAAGGGCACAGACTACGTCCTTCACCAGGCCGCCCTGGGCTCCGTGCCGCGCTCCATCGAAGACCCAATAGCCACCAACCAGGCCAACATCGACGGCTTCCTGAACATGCTGGTGGCCTCCAAAGACGAGCAAGTTAGCAGCTTCACGTACGCCGCCTCCAGCTCCACCTACGGCGACCACCCGGATTTGCCCAAGGTTGAAGACAAGATCGGCAATCCGCTATCACCCTATGCGGTAACCAAGTACGTGAATGAGCTTTACGCCAGCGTCTTTGCACGAACCTACGGCTTCAAAACAATTGGCCTACGCTATTTCAACGTCTTCGGGCCGCGCCAGGATCCAAATGGCGCCTACGCGGCGGTGATTCCCAAGTGGAGCGCCGCAATGATCCAGGGCGACACCGTAATCATCAACGGCGACGGCGAAACCAGCCGGGACTTCTGCTTTATCGACAATGCGGTACAAGTGAATCTTTTAGCGGCGACCGCCGCCGATGAAAACAAGGATCAGGTCTATAACGTGGCCTGCAACGCCCGTACCAGTCTCAACGAGCTGTTCGACCGCATCGCCGCGGAGCTGGCCAAGCTTGACGTCAACTACGCCGAGGCACCCGATCATAGGGATTTCCGTCCCGGTGACGTGCGTCACTCCCAGGCGGACATCGACAAGGCCGGCTGCGGATTGGGCTACAATCCCACACACAGTGTGGCCGAGGGCCTGGCGGTGGCGATGCCCTGGTACCGTAACCAACTGCAGTAGTTTCTACCCCTTTCCGCGAACCTGATAACTGCGAGAGCAATCACATGTTTCTCAGAGCCTTACGCCTGAAAGGGCTACTCAGCTTTGGCACGGCAGCAGAAACCGTACAGTTTGGTAATCTCAACATATTGATAGGCCCGAATGGTTCGGGAAAGTCCAACTTTATGGAAGCCATAGATCTTCTTCGCTCTGCACCCTCGGATTTCAACACGGTGCTTAGTGATGGAGGCGGTGTGCGGGATTGGTTATGGAAAGGTAACTGCCAGAATAAGCGGCCCATAGCTGAGTTGGACGCCGTTATCGAAAATCCCAGTGGCCCTCAGTCGTTACGGTACTGCCTGGAATTCCGGGAAGAGTACCAACGTTTCACCATTCAGGATGAGCGCGTTGAAAACGAAAATCCTGTAGAAGGCCATGAGAAGCCCTATTTCTACTACCACTTCAATAAGGGCAGGCCAACACTGAACGTTAAGGGGGATAACAGAGAGCTGCGACAGGAAGATATCGAATTCAATCGCTCCATTCTCGCCCAGCGTAAAGACCCGGACCAATATCCCGAAATCACCTATCTCGGCAAAGCTCTGGGCAAAGTAGCGCTTTACCGGGAATGGAGCTTTGGCCGCTTCACCAAACCCCGAATTCCGCAAAAGGCCGATCTGCCAAACGAACACCTTCTACCGGACGCCAGCAATCTCGGGCTAGTGCTCAACCGCCTCAGGCGAGAGCCCGAAGCAAAAAGAAAGCTGTTGGATGCCCTCAGTAACCTTTATGAAGGCATAGACGATTTCGACGTACAAATTGAAGGTGGCACTGTCCAGGTCTTTTTCCAGGAAGGCCGAAACATGATCCCGGCCACGCGCTTGTCAGATGGAACTCTGCGGTACTTGTGCCTGCTGGCCATACTGTGCCATCCGCAGCCGCAGCCATTGATTTGCCTGGAAGAGCCGGAGCTGGGCCTGCACCCGGATATATTGCCAGTTATTGCGGACCTGCTGGTTGAGGCCTCTGAGCGAACACAGCTCATCGTCACTACGCACTCCGATGTGTTGGTAGATGCCATGACAAACCAGCCAGAGAGCATTCTGATCTGTGAAAGAGATCCAGAACACGGTACCAGAATTAACCGGCTAAATAGGGAAGAATTGCAGCCCTGGTTAGAGAACTATCGCCTGGGACAATTATGGACAAGCGGCGAGCTGGGAGGCACACGTTGGTAACCATTTACATTGAAGGTGGTGGAGATGCACCACAACTGAAGGCCCGTTGCCGAAAAGCGTTTAACAAATTCATACAGGGCCTGGGCTTCAAAGGCTCAATGCCAAAGCTGGTGGCTTGTGGTAGCCGAAGAAATGCCTACGAGCAGTTCTGTACCGCTTTAAAACAGGGGAAGAATGTTTTTTTACTGGTGGACAGCGAGGCTCCTGTTAAAAAAGACCATGAATTTGACCCATGGCGACATCTGCAACAACGTGAAGGCGATGGCTGGACAGCACCCCCGAACGCAACGGCTTCCGACTGCCACCTGATGGTCGAATGCATGGAAAACTGGTTCCTGGCCGATATTCCCGCCTTGAAGCGCTATTACGGCTCGGGATTCAAGGAAAACAAGTTGCCCAACACCAGAAAAGGCATCGAGAAGGTAATAAAAAGCTCGGTTTACACAGGCCTTAAAGAAGCCACCAAAACCACCCGTAAAGGCAGCTATACCAAAGGCGACCACTCCTTCTCCATACTCGAACAAATCGACCCAAATAAAGTCACGGAAGCCAGCAAGTGGGCAAAGCAATTCAAAGACTGTCTCGCGCTAGAAATGCGCCTATAAGTTTTCCCTGATCTTCCGTGGTTTCCGTCGCAAAAAAGTCTCTAGTCTTTAAGGAGTTCCAATTGAAAGGCATCATCCTGGCCGGCGGCTCCGGCACCCGCCTTTACCCGATTACCCGGGGTATCTCCAAACAGTTCCTCCCGGTGTACGACAAACCCCTGATCTACTCCCCGTTCTCCGTACTCATGCTGGCGGGCATCCGGGGTCTTCGCACCTTCCTGCACTTCGCCATGATGGAAGGCAGCGACAACCGCCGGGCCACAGGCGGTGTCATCCTGAAATCTTCCATCTTACCCCAACCCAACCAGCGCACGGATTAAATGCTAACTCAACTCAAAGAACTCTACTCCCTCCTGACCGACGAGCAGCGCAAAAAGCTCCTCCGCCTCCAGGGCCTCGTAGTCCTGATGGCCTTCGCAGAGCTTGGCAGCGTACTCTCTATCGGCCCTTTCATGGCATTGATGGGAGACATGAGCCAGCTTCAGGGTGACGGCATTGTCGCAGAGGCATACCGCCTCAGCGGTCTTGAGGACCCCCGTACCTTCCTGTTCTGGACCGGCGTAGGCGTATTGGCCGCTCTGACCCTGGCAGCGATTATTTCCATGTTCACCATCTGGCGCCTCTCCATGTACGGCGCACGCGTTGGGGCGGAATTGAGCAGCAGGCTTTATACGCACTATATGCACCAACCCTGGCTTTTTCATGCCGGTGGCAGCAGCAGCCAGCTCACCAACCAGATTGCACAGGAGTGCACCCGAATTACCAACGGGATCATTAATCCGTTCATGCAGATGAACGCCCGTATTGTGATGGCTGCTTTGATGGCGGTCGCAATTCTTGTGTTCAATCCGGCCGTTGCCATAACCGGATTGGTGATATTCGCATCGGCTTACATGGCTATGTACCGAATTGTTCGGCAACGGCTAATCAGAAACGGTGGCACCATCACGGAAGCCCAACGGCTTCGCTTCAAACTGATGGGCGAAGGCTTCGGCGGCATCAAGGATGCCTTGTTACTCGGTCGCCAGCAGGTATTTACCGACAGGTTCGAGAAAGCCAGTGCACGTTTTGCGGATGCTCAAGGGAAAAACCAGGTTATGAGCCAGGTACCCCGCTTCATCATGGAGCTGGTGGCTTTTGGCGGCGTGATTTTCCTGATTCTGTACCTGTTGGCGGCTCATGATGGCAATCTGGGCACCATATTGCCATTACTCTCAGTCTATGCTCTGGCAGGTTTCAAGTTACTGCCGGCCTTTCAGCAGATATACACCAGCATTTCCGGAATCCGGGGCAATCTGGTTGCCTTCGAAGGGCTTCGCGATGACCTCCGGGCGAGCGCAGTAGAAACGCGTCGGCTCACCTCCAAAGAAAGCTACGGGGAGCACTTAACCCCCCGCAAGTCAATTGTGCTTAAAAACATACAGTTCACCTACCCCGGCAAAGCAGAGCCTGCGCTCCGGGATTTGACAATGACCATAGGCGTTAACCAAGTCATCGGCCTTGTGGGTGCCTCTGGCTCCGGGAAGTCCACAGCAATTGATATCCTGCTGGGCCTGATTCAGCCGGAAAAGGGCGAGTTGCTGATTGACGGTGAACCGATCACCAAACAGCAGCTACGGGCCTGGCAGAATTCTTTGGGATTCGTACCGCAATCCATCTTCCTGGCCGACAGCAGCATCCGCGAGAACATAGGATTCGGCTTGCCACCCGAGTTGGTGGATGAAGAAAAGGTGCAACAAGCAGCAACCATGGCGCATCTGGACGAGCTGTTGGCAGAACTGCCGGATGGTTTGAACACCAGAGTCGGGGAGCGAGGCGTTCAGCTCTCAGGGGGCCAACGCCAGCGTATTGGCATTGCCCGCGCCCTCTACCACGATGCAGATGTTCTTATTCTGGACGAGGCCACCAGTGCACTGGATGGCATTACGGAAAAACTTATCATGGACGCCATCCATGATTTTTCTGGTAAGAAAACCATTATTATGATTGCGCATCGCCTGGCTACCGTAAAAAAATGCGACTCCATCTATCTTTTGGCCAATGGACAAGTAACAGACCAGGGAACCTACAGCGAGCTTTGCCAACGCAACGATGTGTTCAAGCGGATGGCAGATCATGCCTGAGAAGAACTCTATGAAACTCCTGATCACCGGCGGTGCCGGCTTCATAGGCTCCGCCGTCATCCGGCACATCATCAACAGCACCAACGATGAAGTGATCAACCTTGACAAACTCACCTACGCCGGCAACCTGGAAAGCCTGGCGCAAGTGAGCGACAGCAAACGCTACGCCTTCGAACAGGTCGACATCTGCAACCGTCCGGGCGTAGACCGGGTGCTGGCCCAGCACCAGCCAGATGCCATCATGCACCTGGCCGCTGAAAGCCACGTAGACCGCTCCATAGACGGTCCGGCAGACTTCATCGAAACCAACATCATGGGCACCTACACCCTGCTGGAAGCCGCGCGGCAATACTGGCAAACCCTGGAAGGCGAGCGAAAGGCCAGCTTCCGCTTCCACCACATCAGCACCGACGAAGTCTACGGCGACCTGCCGCACCCGGGCGAAACACCGGGTGCGGAAGAACACCTGTTTACAGAAGAAACAGCTTACGCCCCCAGCAGCCCGTATTCAGCCAGCAAAGCCAGCTCAGACCATCTCGTCCGCGCCTGGCAGCGCACCTACGGCCTGCCGGTACTGGTCACCAATTGCAGCAACAACTACGGCCCCTGCCACTTCCCGGAAAAGCTCATCCCGTTGATGATCCTGAACGCCCTGGAAGGCAAGCCGCTGCCGGTATACGGCAAAGGCGACCAGATCCGGGACTGGCTGTACGTTGAAGACCATGCCCGCGCCCTGTACAAAGTGGTGACAGAAGGCAAACCCGGCGAAACCTACAACATCGGCGGCCACAATGAAAAACAGAACATCGAAGTAGTGCAAACTATCTGCGACATCCTCCAGCAACTCCGCCCGCAGGAACGCAGCTACCGAGGCCTGATTACGTTTGTACAAGACCGCCCCGGCCACGATATGCGCTACGCCATCGATGCCAGTAAAATCCAGCAAGAACTCGGCTGGAGCCCAGAAGAGACTTTCGAAACTGGCATCCGAAAGACTGTGCAGTGGTACCTAGACAACCTCGACTGGTGCCAGCGAGTCCAGGACGGCAGCTACCAGCGCGAACGCCTGGGCGTAAAGAACTGAAATTTTAGCCACGGAATCCACGGAAAAACACGGAAGTAAAAACACTTCTTTTATCTCTTTTCCGTGTCCTTCCGTGGATTCCGTGGCAAAAAAAGTCTCAAAGGGGTCTGTCCCTACGTGGACTGACCCCTCACACTCCGAATTGAAGTCAAGGAAGCAAAAGTGAAAGGAATAATCCTGGCAGGCGGCTCCGGCACCCGCCTGTACCCCATAACACTCGGCACCTCTAAACAACTCCTCCCGGTGTACGACAAACCCATGATCTATTACCCGCTCTCTGTACTCATGCTGGCGGGCATCCGGGATATCCTCATCATCACCACCCCGGAAGATCAGGCTGGCTTCAAGCGCGCCCTCGGCACAGGCGAGCAATTCGGCATTAATCTCAGCTATGAAATACAGCCAAGCCCGGACGGCCTCGCCCAGGCGTTTATCATTGGCGAAGAGTTCATCGGTAACGACAGCGTGTGTCTGGTACTGGGCGACAACATCTTCTACGGTCAAGGATTTACTCCTAAGCTTCATGAAGCGGTGGAGCAAGTGAACAAACACGGTGGGGCTACCGTGTTTGGTTATCAGGTAAAAGACCCGGAAAGGTTCGGCGTGGTCGAGTTCGATAGTGCTCAAAAAGCTATTTCTATTGAAGAAAAGCCTACTAAACCAAAATCACACTTTGCGGTTACTGGTCTTTATTTTTACGACAACAAAGTGGTCAACATTGCCAAATCTGTTCAGCCATCAAATCGTGGTGAACTGGAAATTACAGACGTCAACCGGGCGTATCTGGAGCTGGGCGAACTGAACGTGAACCTGTTAGGCCGCGGCTTCGCCTGGCTCGATACTGGTACCCACGAAAGCCTACTGGAAGCGGCACAATTTGTAGAAACTATCGAGAAACGCCAAGGTTATAAGATCGCCTGTTTGGAAGAGATTGGTTACAACCAAGGGTGGTTGAGTCAGCAGCAGCTTGAACAGCAAGCCCTGCAACTCCAAAAAAACAACTATGGAGATTACTTGAACGCTTTAGCAAGGGGTGAGGGATAGGATGGCTTATCTGACTAAAGAGCAGCTTCAGGCGATGGGCTTCAAGGCTATAGGTGAAAGCGTAAAAGTCAGTGACAAGGCAAGTATCTACAACCCTGAGACCATTGTCCTAGGAGATCACTCGAGGATTGACGACTTCTGTATTGTGTCAGGAAAAGTCTCAATCGGTAGATATTGTCACCTTACCCCAATGTGTCTGATTGCAGGAGGATCCCCAGGCATCACCTTTGCTGACTTCTGCACATTGGCATATGGCGTTAAGGTTTTTGCCCAGTCTGATGATTACAGCGGCAAGACTATGGTGAATTCTTTAGTTCCCGCAAGGTTTAAGAACGAATATCTGGCCGAAGTGGTTCTGGAAAGACAGGTGATAGTTGGCGCGGGATCAATAATTTTTCCTGGCGTGACAGTCCGGGAAGGGTGCTCGGTTGGTGCCATGACGCTCGTGAACAAAAGCACTCAGCCATGGGGCATCTACGCTGGCAACCCGGCCCGAAGAATCAAAGATCGCAAGCAGGATCTTTTAGAACTCGAAGCACAATTTTTGAAAGAGCAGCAAAAATGATCCCGTTTAATAAACCGCCTGTTACTGGTGCTGAAGAGCAATACATTAAACAGGCGCTGGAGAGTAGCAAACTCTCCGGGGACGGCCCGTTCGGCAAGAGATGCCAGAACTGGTTCGAAGCCAATCTGCCAGCCAAGAAAACACTGCTGACGCCTTCCTGCACCGCTGCACTCGAACTGGCTGCCGTCTTGATCGACATACAGCCCGGCGATGAGGTCATCATGCCGAGCTACACCTTCGTAAGCACGGCAAATGCCTTCGTACTGCGTGGCGCAAAGATCGTTTTCGTGGATATCCGGCCCGATACCATGAATATCGATGAACGCCTGATCGAGGCGGCAATCACTCCCAAAACCCGAGCCATCGTGCCGGTGCACTACGCCGGCATTGCCTGCGAAATGGACGCCATCATGGCCATTGCCGAGCGCCATGACCTTTACGTGGTTGAAGATGCAGCTCAAGCCATGATGAGCAGCTACAAAGGGCGTGCCCTGGGAACCATCGGCCATCTGGGGGCTTTCAGCTTCCACGAAACCAAGAACTATACCAGTGGCGGTGAAGGTGGTCTGCTGATCATCAATGATGAGCGTTTCGCAGAGCGTGCCGAGGTAATTCGGGAGAAAGGCACCAACCGGAGCCAGTTCTTCCGGGGCATGGTTGATAAGTATCAGTGGGTGGACATTGGCAGTAGTTATTTGCCGAGCGAATTGCAGGCGGCATACCTGTGGGCCCAGCTGGAACATGCTGCTGAAATCAATGAATCGCGCCTGAACGCCTGGCAATATTATTGGAAAAAACTGCAGCCCCTAGCAAAAGAAGGGCGTATTGAGCTTGCAACTATTCCAGAAGGCTGCGCCCACAACGCCCACATGTTTTACTTGAAAACCTCCGGACTGGTTGAGCGTACTGCGTTGCTGGAACATCTGAAGAGCCGGGACATCCTTGCGGTATTTCATTATGTACCACTGCACTCCGCTAAAGCCGGCGAAGCTTTTGGGTGGTTCCATGGGGAAGATTCCTTTACCACGAAGGAAAGTGAGCGGTTGGTGAGGTTGCCACTGTTTTTTAGCATCTCGGAGCAAGAGCTAGAACACGTTATCGAGGCGGTTATTTCTTTCTATGAGTAAGAGTTTGTTGGACTTGGATGGGAAGCACGTATTCTTTATCAGCGATCGCGATCGCTTCTTTTACCTCTTTGGGGACGCATTGATCGCCAAGCTCGGTTTGCCAGCTGAACGCATTGTTCCAGTGGTATTCAAGAGTGGTATGGAGCCAATCCGTTCGCCCAGATTAAATGACGTCGCCTACGTGAATTATGAGGATGTAGGAATTGAAGGTTTATCTGAGGCAAAAAGCTTGACGTTCATGTCTTTGAACGAATGGAACTCTCCAATTGCTAAGCGATTAATTGACGCTCGTGACGAATTTCTTGAGAAAATTTACGTTTTCATCACCGACGATGAGGTCGACCGCTGGAAAATTAATCATGCTGCTAATGGGCAGTTATTAGAAGACTCGAGTTTACATATTTCATCTGATTGTATTTCTGTGCTTAAGCGGGTTAGGTATTTTATAGCCCCAAAGCCCTACTTTCACGATAAAATACGTGACGTTTCGAATAGGCGTGATATTGAGTTTGTAGATGCCAGTATCGTTTTTGATGTGCTACCACACGAATATTCAGAAATGATGCGTCGAGTATTTTGCGAGAACTTTGAGTATGGAGTCGGGAATCATCGCGTCCTTGTGGGCACCAAGGGATATTCTTGGAAGGACCTATTTAAGTTTTTAAAGAATCCTGTTTTCCAAAAGTATGCGCCGAATACCGATTTTTTTTGTTTCATTAGCCCGAGTCGAAGGCTTCTTGTCGAAGTGTTCGGACTATATAGAAAGATTGTTGGTCGCGATTTTTTTAATATTACCTACTTAGCTCCAATGTCGCCTCAGATGTATAATTCAATGTTAGCTTCATGCACCCACCTTATCCTTCAGGATCGTGGTGGGGCGAGTACTGCCAGACTTTTTGCCAAGTGGGGTCGAGGCCGAATTGCGGTACGAAGGAATTCTCCAAATCATACCTTTTTAGAAAAATGCTATGGCGTTAATCTATACCTTTTTGATCACGAGAAAGACATAGATGTCGATTTTTTTAACGGAAGTGGCTTTGATCCTCTCGTTAGTGCAAAAAATGTGTGTGCTGAGGAGCAGAGGTCTCTATCTGTCCTTGCGTCGCTGTATTCTTAATAGATTCGCTATCACTTTAGCCTTCGCTGTCTGATATCCAGGTAAAGCATGACTTCAACCCTAAGCCTCATCGGCCGAGAAAAAGAACTCTTCTCCAACGACATAACCAACCACGAAAGCCAACTGGCTGAAATCGTCCGTACTTCCCGCTTCCTCGTCCTGGGTGGAGCCGGATCAATAGGCCAGGCCGTCACCAAAGAAATCTTCAAACGGGACCCTGCTAAGCTCCACGTAGTAGACATCAGCGAAAACAACCTGGTGGAGCTAGTGCGTGACATACGAAGCAGTTTTGGTTACATCCTGGGCGATTTCCGCACTTTCGCACTGGATATCGGTTCGGTCGAGTACGATGCCTTCTTCAAAGCCGACGGCGGCTACGATTACATTCTGAACCTCTCCGCCCTAAAGCACGTACGCAGCGAAAAAGATCCCTACACCCTCATGCGCATGGTGGATGTAAACGTCTTCAATACCGACAAAACACTGCAACAGGCGATTGACGCAGGCGCCAGGAAATACTTTTGTGTGTCTACTGATAAGGCGGCAAACCCCGTTAATATGATGGGGGCCTCCAAGCGCATCATGGAAATGTTCCTGATGCGCAGAAGCTTGCAGATGGACATTTCCACCGCCCGCTTTGCCAATGTTGCCTTCTCTGACGGTTCCCTGCTGCATGGTTTTAACCAGCGCCTGGAAAAACGCCAGCCGATTGTGGCACCGAACGATGTTCGTCGTTACTTCGTCACGCCGAAAGAGTCCGGCGAGCTTTGCCTGATGTCTTGCATCTTTGGTGACAACCGGGACATCTTCTTCCCGAAACTCAGTGAAGAGCTTCATTTGATCTCGTTTGCTGACATTGCCGTGAAGTATCTGGAAGCGAAGGGCTTTGAGCCAGTGCTGTGCAGCGATGAGGACGAGGCCCGGGAGCTGGCCAAAACTCTTCCGGAGCAAGGCAAGTGGCCATGCCTGTTCACCTCCAGCGATACCACTGGTGAGAAAGACTTTGAAGAATTCTTCACCGATCAGGAAACACTGGATATGGAGCGCTTCGAGAATCTTGGGATCATCAAAAACGAGGCCGATTTTGATGAGCAACTGCTGGCGGAGTTTGAAGAGCGGATAGCCGCGATGAAGCAAGACCTGGCCTGGACCAAGCAGGACCTGGTGGACCTGTTCTATCGCATGATTCCGGATTTCGGGCACAAAGAAACCGGCAAGTATCTCGATAGCAAAATGTGAGGCAGCTTTGAGCGACCAACTGATCCGGTTTGTCAGAGACTATTTGGGAACCAACGAGTTTATCCCGCTTCACGCCCCGGTGTTTCCCGGCCGTGAGAAGGAATACGTGGCCGACACCATCGAGTCTACCTTTGTATCCAGCGTCGGCACCTATGTAGACCGGTTCGAGCAGGATATGGCCGGTTACACAGGCTCGCCCAAGGCTGTGGCTACGGTCAACGGAACGGCCGCCCTGCACATTGCGTTAAAGCTTGTGGGAGTGGAGGCGGGTGATCTGGTGATTACTCAGCCCCTCACCTTTGTGGCCACCTGTAATGCCATCGCCTACTGCAATGCCGAACCGGTGTTTATCGATGTAGACCGGGATACACTGGGGTTGTCCGCCACAGCGATGGAAGCCTGGCTGAGCGAGCATACAAAACTGGACGCTGAAGGCGTTTGCCGCACCCGGGCAGACAACAAAGTGGTTCGGGCCTGTGTGCCCATGCACACCTTCGGCCATCCTGCGGATCTGGATGGGCTGATGTCGGTCACCCGCCGCTGGAATATTGCATTGGTAGAGGATGCCGCCGAGTCTCTGGGCAGCTTTTACAAGGGTAAACACACCGGTACCTTTGGCGCACTGGGTACGCTAAGCTTCAACGGCAACAAAATCATGACCACCGGTGGTGGCGGGATGATTCTGGCCGGCGAGGCGTTGGCCACTCGCGCCAAGCACCTGACCACCACCGCCAAGAAGCCGCATCCCTTCGAGTACATACACGACGAGCTGGGGTATAACTACCGGTTACCCAACCTGAACGCTGCACTGGGCTGTGCCCAACTGGAGCAGCTGGAAACCTTCATCGAGGCCAAGCGGGCATTAGCTGCCGCCTACGAGAGGTTCTTCTCAGACACAGACCTGGAGTTCGTGAAGGAACCTGCAGACTGCCGCTCGAATTACTGGTTGAACGCAGTAATCTGTGAGGACAAAGCTCACAGAAATGAGTTGCTTGAAACCACCAATCAGCAGGGCGTAATGACCCGGCCCATCTGGGCGTTGATGAATCACCTTGCTATGTATCAAAGCTGTCGCCGTGGTGATCTCAGTAATTCGGAGTGGCTGGAAGCTCGGGTGGTTAATTTGCCGAGTAGTGTGGTTTCAAAGGGGTAAGTAATGAAGAAGTTAGGTGTATTTGGCACATCAGGGTTTGCGAGAGAAGTTGCCGATATTGCAGATGAGTTGGGTTACGAGCCGTTTTTGATCGCTAAAGATAAGACAGAGGCAGCCGCCGGATCTCACGTGTGGCCGGTTGTTCTGGAAAGCGATCTAGAGCAATCCCAAGAGGCTGTCTATGCGTTAGGTATTGGTGAAAACAACATCAGGGCCAAGGTTGCCGACCGTTATTCAGGCAAGCTGAAGTTCGTGAACCTCATTCACCCAAGTGCAACTTTTGGAAAGTATCAACTTGATCAGATACAGGCGCGGGAAGGTGTCATTGTCTGTGCAGGGGTTCGTTTCACAAGCAACATCATTGTGGGCAATTACTCGATATTTAATCTGAACGCTACCATTGGCCATGACGTAATCGTTGAGGATTTTGTCAACATTGCTCCGGGTGCGCATATATCGGGCAATGTCTGGATCAAGCGAGGGTGCTGGGTTGGAACCGGCGCAGTGATTAATCAGGGTAGCAATGAGAAAAAGCTTTCAATTGGAGTTGAAACGACCATAGGGTCTGGTGCGGTAGTCATTAAAGACTGCGACGAACAGGCCGTGTATGTTGGTGCCCCCGCAAGGAGGATCAAATGAGAACTCTGATAATCGCTGAGGCTGGAGTCAACCATAATGGCGACATCAAGCTTGCTAAAAGACTCATAGCCGTAGCCGCCGAAGCCGGGGCTGATTTGGTTAAGTTTCAGACCTTTGTCACGGCTAGTAACATTTCACGCAGCGCGCCAAAAGCGGAATATCAGAAGGGCTCGACTGACCCCGAAGAATCTCAATACGAGATGGTCCGAAAACTTGAACTCTCAAAAGACGACCACTTGGAACTCATCGAAGAGTGTAAGAAGAGAAAGATTGGCTTCTTCTCTACTGCATTCGATGCAACCAGCATTGATATGCTCGATGAACTGAATGTCAGTGATTATGTGAAGGTCCCTTCCGGCGAACTAACCAATCTCCCGTACCTTCGTTATCTGACCCGCCACGGCAAACACGTGCTGTTATCAACCGGCATGGCAAATCTGGGCGAGATCGAAGCCGCGATTAACGTGGTGGAACAGGCGGGCACCCCCAGAGATAAAATCACCGTTCTGCACTGCACCACCGAATACCCCACGCCCATGGACGATGTGAATCTTCATGCCATGGTCAATATCGGTAAGGCATTCGGTGTATCGGTGGGTTATTCGGACCATACGCCAGGTATTGAAGTGCCCATCGCCGCGGTTGCCTTGGGTGCAACAGTGATCGAAAAGCATTTCACCCTGGATCGCACTCTTCCGGGGCCGGACCACCGGGCCAGCCTGGAACCCGATGAGCTGAAAGTTATGGTGCAGGGTATCCGAAACATTGAAAAGGCGCTGGGGGATGGCATAAAACGACCCAGCCCCAGCGAGCTCAAGAATAAGCCCATTGCCCGGAAGTCGCTGGTGGCCGCTCGCCCCATCAGGGCCGGTGAAGCGTTCAGTGAAGATAACCTGATGGCCAAGCGCCCGGGTACGGGCATTTCCCCCATGCAGTGGGATGAGGTGATTGGCCGCACTGCACCCCGTGATTTCAGTGAAGACGAGTTGATCGAACTATGACTCGTAAAGTTTGTTTGGTTACCGGTACCAGGGCTGAGTTCGGGTTGTTGCGTTGGCTGATGGGCGAGATCCAAAGCCATCCCCAGCTGGAGCTTCAAGTGATTGCGACGGGCATGCATTTGTCGCCCGAATTTGGTTCTACCTACCGTGAAATCGAAGAAGCGGGCTTTGAGATTGACGCCCGAGTGGAAATGCTTCTGAGCTCAGATACCAGCACGGCAGTGACCAAATCCATGGGCCTTGGCGTGATCGGGTTTGCCGATGCTTTCGAGCGTCTGGCGCCGGATATCGTGGTGGTACTGGGGGATCGTTTCGAGATATTCGCCGCCACTTCGGCCGCTATGATTGCGGGTGTACCGGTTGCGCATTTGCATGGTGGCGAGACGACAGAGGGAGCGTTTGACGAAGCCATTCGCCACTCCATCACCAAAATGTCTCACCTGCACTTTGTGGCCGCAGACGAATATCGTCAGCGCGTGATTCAGCTTGGGGAGCACCCGGACAGGGTGTTCAATTTCGGCGGCATGGGCATTGATGCCATCAGGCGCATCAAGCTGCTGAGCCGGGAAGAACTGGAACGTTCGCTTGAACTGAGTTTTGGTGAAAAAAGCCTGCTGGTGACATTCCATCCGGTGACCCTGGAAGGCGGGGCCAGCTCGGCCGCCCAGATGGGTGAACTGCTGGCCGCCTTGGAAGGCCTGGACGATACCACACTGATCTTTACCATGCCGAACGCCGACACCGGAGGCCGGGAGCTCAGCGCCATGGTAAGGGAGTTCGCCCAAGGGCACCCCAATGCCAAGGTGTATATGTCGCTTGGCCAGCTCCGATACTTCTCCTGTCTGGCACAGATAGACGGTGTGGTTGGTAACTCCTCCAGTGGCCTGGCCGAAGCACCGTCCTTCAAGATTGGTACCGTGAATATTGGCGATCGCCAGAAGGGCCGGCTGAAAGCGAACAGCGTGATCGACTGTGAGCCGAACCAAAAAGCCATTGAGGCTGCCCTCGAACAGCTCTACTCTGCCGAATTCCAGGCCAGCCTTGCTGCTGTATCCAACCCCTATGGCAACGGCGGTGCCAGTAAAGCAATTGTCAAAGCACTTGCGGAATACCCACTGGAAAACATCCGCAAGAAACAGTTTTACAACCTGTCAGCTAATGACTTCTCCTGACCTGCGGAGCAATCCATGAAGCCATGGCGTAAAGCCCTCGTAAACAGCGACGCCACCCTGGAACAGGCCATCGGAGTTCTGGACAAGGCGGCCCTGCGTATCGCCGTCGTTGTCGATGCAAACGACAAGTTGCTGGGCACCCTGACTGATGGCGACGTGCGCAGAGCGCTCCTGAAACACTTGCCGCTGGAAACGCCGGTTAACCAGGTGATGAACGCCCAGCCCAAGACCGCGGAGCAGTCCTGGACGGAAAGCCGCATTCTGGCAGTGATGGAACAGCATGAGTTGCTGCAGCTTCCGCTGGTCGATGCTGACAACCGGGTTGTAGGGCTGGCCAACCTGCACGACATCCTGAACAAGCACCGTCACGACAACCCCGTCTTCCTGATGGCGGGCGGATTCGGCACGCGCCTTCGACCACTGACCAACAACTGCCCCAAACCCATGCTTAAAGTGGGTGACAAGCCCATCCTTGAGCAAATTCTACTGAACTTTGTGGAAGCCGGTTTCCACCGTTTCTACATTTCAACCCACTATATGCCGGAAGTGATCCGCGATTACTTTGGTAACGGTGAGAAGTGGGGTATAAGCATTCAGTACGTACACGAAGAAGAGCCCTTGGGCACGGGCGGCGCACTGGGTTTGCTGCCTCATGATGAAATCGATCAACCGTTATTCATGATGAATGGCGACCTGCTGACCTCCCTGAATCTGCACAGCTTCCTGGACTTTCACGAAACCCACAGCGGTATAGCCACCATGTGCGTGCGGGAATACGAGCACCAGGTGCCTTACGGAGTGATCACCAGTGAGGGTGCCCAGATTAAATCGATGGTCGAGAAGCCCGTTCACCGATTCTTTGTAAACGCAGGAATCTACCTGCTGGACCCTGTACTGGTAAAAAGTGTGGAACCCGGTACCCGGATTGACATGCCTACGTTGCTGGAGCGACAGATTGACGGCGGCAAGGCTGTGAATATGTTCCCGATTCATGAGTATTGGTTGGACATTGGGCGGATGGATGATTTTCACAAGGCGCAAACCGAAGTGCAGGACCGGCTATAATGGGTGATACAGGCGAGATTCTGGTTGTGATACCTGCCCGGGGTGGCAGTAAGCGCCTGCCGCGCAAGAACGTGCTTCCGCTGGCTGGCAAGCCCCTGATTTGCTGGACCATTGAAGCGGCGCTGGAAGCGAAGCTGAATGCTCGCATTATGGTGACCAGCGACGACGACGAAATCCTGGAAACAGCCCGGCAATACGAAAGCCAAGGCGTGACGGCGTATAAGCGGCCGGATGAACTTGCAAGCGATACCGCATCCACCGCTGACGTTCTCATTGATGCGGTAAAAGCCGAGCAGGTGGCAGGGCATGATCCGAAGACGCTGGTACTTTTGCAGCCTACATCGCCCCTTCGCAATGCCGAGGATATTCGGGCAGCTATGGATGTTTATTGGGAAGGCGGATGTGAAGATACGGTTGTGACGGTTTGTGAGGTGGATCATCCGACGGCCTGGGTGGGGGCGATTAGTGAGGACTCGAGGTTTGAGGGGATCGATCTTTCCGGGAAGCGTTCTCAGGACTATCAGAGGGAGTATCGTTTAAATGGGGCGGTTTATGTAGCAGGCATAGCTGGATTGCAGAAAAACAAAGGCCTGTTCACTTATAGTTTGCGGGCCTCCGTTATGCCGAGAGAACGATCAGTGGACGTAGATGAAGTGCTGGACTTTAGGGTCTGTGAAGCTGTCTTCTATAATCAGAAATAATCAAGTTTTTGGGCGTGTTTAATGGCTAATTCTCCCAATCTTCTGATTGTACGTACGCCATTTCAGGCGTGGTTTTGTCTCCAATTGATCGATCACCTGGGAATAATTAACTACGATCTTCTGTATATTACCCACAACAATTCAGAAGAAGATAGGTCCTATTTTAGCCGTTTATCCAGCAGTGCCACGATCTCGGAGTATGTTTATCTTCCGCCAGCGCGATTTGACCTCTTCACTCACATAAAGCTTCGATTAAGGGTGCGTTCATGGTTCTGTGACTGTGATTATAAGAATATATACGTTGCTAGTATAAATTCGCTGGTAATAAATGCGCTTATCTGTAGGTTTTCATTTTCTAACCTTTATACATTTGATGACGGTGCGGCCAATTTAGTTAAAGGTGGTTCCTATTATATTGATCCTTCCACAAAGAGGATGACTGTTTACAGGATTCTTTTCAAAGGCTTAGCGGTTGAAAAAGTCAGAAAGAGAATAGCTCGGCATTTCTCCTTGTATGAAGGGTTTTGCAATATAGTTGAAGAAAGCAGAATAACGTATTTGGATGGGTGGCGGAGCGAGTATCAGCGAGCCCCTGATATAACCAGTCCAAGAGAGCGTACGAAAAGATACTTTATTGGGGCGCCCTTTGAGGAAGTAATGTCCGGCCAAGAGATTGAAAGGATGATTGATCTCATGCTGGCTGTGGGCATCGATGGTTATATTAAGCACCCGAGAGAGAAGAAAGAGCTTCCGATAGGCGGCATAATACTTGATAAGGGCGGGAGGATAGCCGAAGAGGTTATACTTGAAGACTCGGTAGGCTGCGCGGTGGAGTTATATGGTTTTTTGAGCAGTGTAATGATGAACTTGCAGGGGGTTTCCGAAAAACGGGTGGTTTTCCTTCCGGGCCATCATAAATTAACTGGAGTTGGGGAGCTAGCTAGAGAGTCGGGCTGCCAAGAGGTCTATTTAACGTGAGTGGAATTTCATTCCATAAAAGTTGAGTTAATGAATGTGGGGGGAGTTTTTGTGAAAGAAAAGCCTTTTTTTTCGGTGATAATCCCGCTCTACAACAAAAAGCGCAGCATCGAGCGTGCTGTAAACTGTGTTTTAAATCAAAGTTTTTCTGATTTTGAAGTTCTGGTGGTGGATGATGGCTCTACTGATGATGGCGTTGGATCGCTAGCAACTATCACCGATGATCGGTTGCGTATTATCCACCAAGAGAATAAAGGTGGTGCCGGAGGCCAGGCCAGAAACACTGGCATGAGTCAAGCCAATGGAAGTTGGTTCGCGTTTCTGGACGCGGACGACCTGTGGCTGCCCAATCATCTTGAAGAATTAGTAGCAATCATTGATGAAGCTCAGCAGCCCGCTCTGATCTCAACGAAACCAATTGAACTGAATGAAGGTGAAGAGTTAGGGGATTGTAAGGCGGCTGCGCGAAGTGTTCGAAAGATTGACTATTTTCGGGAGTCAGCGAGGGCTGTTGGGTTAAACAACTGTAGTTCAAGTGCTATCCATCGTGAGATATTTGACCGACTCGGTGGCTTCATCTATGCACGCAGTGGTCCGGATCTTGAGTACTGGGCCAGGGTTGCGCTCCATTATCCGGTATTTCTATCGAGCATGGTCACCTCAATATACTATCGAGGAAACATGGGCAACATGGAGCAGCTAGCGAGGGAGCGCCGTCGAACACTGAGTCCGATACGTGACCTTGCGGACATCTCCCCATCGCTTGCAATGCTAGCGCAGCTATCCGAGAAGGATCCGTCAATTTTGCGGCGAGAGGATATCCGCCTTTATATTAACGGTCGGTTGAGGAGTGGAATGCGTGGCAGTATTCGGCAATCCAATCCTTCCCGTGCGCGAGAATATAGGCGTCTGATGATTTCCCCTATTGATGCACATTCGTGGTTTTGGAGTACTTGCTCGCACCTGCCGGGGTATGTGCTGCGTTTTCTGAATAGTGTCTACAGCTACAGGAAGAGCACTAGTCGTAAAGGTAGCTCAGCATGACCGTTCTGATAGGGAGGAATCATTCGCGTGAAGTAATTATGCAGGTCTTGCGTGAAAGACTTAACTATAAACCTAGGGAACCTCTGAAAAACGCGCTGACTTTGGCATAATGAGTACTTTCCATCAGCCAGTATGCAGGTATGCCATGAGCCAGCTGACCTTTGCCGAAGCCGAATACGTCCACAAGAAGCGCAAGACCCGGCGGGAAGTGTTCCTGGAGAAGCTGGAGCAGTTGCTACCGTGGAAGGCGCTGGAATCGACCATTGCCGCCCATTATGCCTCTGGCCGCGCCGGTCGTCCCCCATACCCGCTGTCGAGCATGCTGCGGGTTCATGTGATGCAGGTGATCTACAACCTGAGTGATCCGGCGATGGAGGACGCGCTGTATGAGATCGAGTCGATGCGTCGTTTTGCGGGTATTCGCCTGTCCCGGGTTCCCGATGAGACGACGATCCTGAACTTCCGGCACTTGCTGGAACAGCACAATTTGGGCAAGAAGCTGTTCAAGAAGATCAACCGCCAACTGGCCCGGCATGGCCTGATGGTTCGGGAAGGCAGTATCGTTGATGCGACGATCATCGAAGCGCCCAGCTCGACGAAGAACAGAGATAAGGCTCGTGATCCGGAGATGCATCAGACGAAGAAAGGCAATCAGTGGCACTTTGGTATGAAGTGCCATATTGGTGTCGATGACACGATTGGCCTGATTCACAGCCTTGCCACGACCGCCGCCAATGAGCATGACCTGACGCCGTCGGATCAGCTGTTGCATGGCGAGGAGAAACGGGTGTGGGGAGACGCCGGTTACCGCGGCATCCAGAAACGCGAAGCGCACAAGAAGCGGGAAGTGCAGTGGTTTATCGCTGAACGCCCAGGCAAACGGTCAACGATGTCGAAAGTGACTCAGGACTGCGAAACCCTCAAAGCCAGCGTACGAGCCAAGGTGGAGCATCCCTTCCGGATGATCAAAGGGATGTTCGGCTACGGCAAGGTTCGCTATCGGGGTTTGGCCAAGAACAGGAACCGACTTTATGTTCTGGCAGGGTTGTACAATCTGCTGAGGGTGAAACGAATGCTGTTGCCCTAGGGGCAGTGTGCCTGGTTGCCGCGAAAACGCGGCAATCAGGCGAAAAAACACACGATCAAGATTGATTTCTGGGCTGAATTCCGCCGCAAACGCTTTCTGACTAGCACCACGGTGAAAACAGTGAATTATTCAGACCTTCCCTAGTGTTTTTCGGCAATATTTTGATGGTACTCAAGCGATATTTATACATATTCCAAAGTGCGCTGGTACGTCAATTTCTTCCGCTTTGTATGGTAGCAATCCATGGCACTGGACCGCTTCGGATCTTCACAGGATTAATCGCAAAAAATATCAAGAATATTTTAAGTTTTCGATTGTCAGAAACCCTTGGGACAGGCTTTATTCAGCATTTCTTTATGCTGAAAAAGATGTGAGAAAATACTCCCGATCGCCTTTGAGCATGATTTCTAATTATTCCTCTTTTGAGCATTTCGTAATGGAAGGAATTACAGAGGAAATTGCGGATAGACATTATTTTTTAGGGAAACAGGTTAATTACCTTCTCCTGCCTTCTGGTAAGATTGACCATGATATTGTGGTCGGTAAGTTAGAGAATCTAGCGCAATTTATCGGTGATCTAAGCGAGCGGCTGCCGGCGCTCAGCAGTGTTGGGCGAAAGAATGTTTCGACAAGGCTTCAGCCACTTAAAGAAGTTTATACGCCTGAAATGGTTGAGCATGTTCGCAAACTCTATTGCCGAGATGTGGATTATTTCGGCTATGATTTTTAATGAGCTGAATATATGAAGGTCTGTATTTTATCCCCTAGCCAGGAAATTTGGGGTGGTGGCCAGGTTTATATCGAAAATTTGTGTAGATATATGAACCAAAATGAGGTGAGTACGGCTATAGCCACATCGGAGCCTGACACATTTTCGTGCTCAACCATGAGAATCCCATCAGTTGCAAGTAAGCTTGCCAGATTGCGTTATGCCCCGAAACTTGCAAAGCGTTTAAAGAAAAATGGGTTTGGCGTTGTGGTTCTTAATGACCTTTCCTCCTTATGGCTGGCCCCCATTTTCCGTTTTTACGGTTTGAAGGTAGTCTCTCTGCTCCATCTTTACCTGCAGCGGAAGAATAAAGCCGGGCTTGGGCACGGGTGGCTGGATTTCCATATGTTGCGGATGGCGAGCCGGTTCGCCAACCGAGTTTACAGTGTTAATAAGGACAACCAGAAGTCATTCCCGGTCTCGGTGGAATTCGTTGGGAACTTTATTTCACCCTGGTTTTTTAGTGCGCCCGGTTTTGGTGAGAAACGTTATGACCTTGGCCTGATTGCCCGCTTATCCGCTGAGAAAAATATTCCGCTCTTCGTTAAGCTCTTGGCAAAATTGAACGAGGTGTCCGCGCGACCCATTACCGGGCTGATTGTGGGGAAGGGAGAGGAGGAAGCTTTAGTGCGTCGCGAGATTGATCGATTGGGAATGCAGGAGTTGATTGAGCTTCGTCCGTGGGTAGATAGGCAGGATTTACCGAGCGTTTACGACCAACTCAGGTGTTTCGCTATTACCAGTCATCACGAAGGCTTCGCCACTACGTTGCTCGAGGCTCATGCCCGTGGTGTACCAGCAATTACCACGTACAGCGCTGGCTACTGCGCTGAATTTGTTAAGGGAGTTGATCCCGTTACCGGTATAGCCTTTGACCCCCTGGACGTGGATTCAGAGACGTTTATTCATGGTCTGATCGATCTGATCGAAAACAGCGACTCATATCGTGAAGCTTGCCGTCTTAAGGCAGAGCAGTTTACCGAAGACAGAGTGCTCGGGCATATCCAGGCCGGAATTGAGTCATTGATCGGGCAGCGCTCTACTAAGGCTGCAGAATGAAAGTGCTACTTGTGATCACTAGTCTGGGCGTTGGCGGCGCCGAGCGATTGGTGACTTCGTTGGCGGATCGCTACGCTGTTATTGGTCATGACGTAATGCTGGTTCGGTTTCATGGTGAGGCCGAATTGCGCCCTGGCGACCCGCGGGTGCGGCTCGAGAATCTGGACATGCGCCGCAGCCCTAAGGGTATGCTGGTTGCAATGTGGCGATTCCGCCGATTACTTCTTGAGTTTCGGCCGGATGTAGTAAATAGCCATCTGGTGCATGCCAATATCCTTACCCGGCTGTTGCGGCTCGTCACGCCCATGCCCCGTCTGGTATCCAGTGCCCACAATACCAACGAAGAAGGCCGCTTCCGTATGCTAGCCTACCGGCTGACGGATAGATTGGTGAACGTGTCTACCAATGTGTCCGAAGAAGCCGTTCAAGCCTTCCAGGATCAGGGGGCCCTTTGTCCGGGGCGAATGCTTGCCATTCACAATGGTATTGATACAGAGGATTTCGTCTTTGACCAGGCTGCACGTGATCGCATTCGAACGGAGCTTTCGGTAGGTGACTCTATCCCTCTGATTATTGCGGTCGGGCGTCTGTGGGAGCAAAAAGATTACCCGAATCTTCTAAATGCTATGTCCGGTTTGGCTCGCAGGTCGTTCGAATTCAGGTTGGCAATCATTGGTGATGGGCCGCTGCGCAGTGAACTGAAAGCACTTGCCCAATCCTTGGGCATTGCCGGCCAGGTGGACTTTTTGGGCGTTCGGCACGACATTCCCGCACTGATGTCTGCTTGCGATGTATTTGTCCTGTCCTCTGCCTGGGAAGGTTTCGGCTTGGTTGTGGCCGAGGCTATGGCTTGCGAGCGGGTTGTGGTGGCAACGGATAGCGGCGGTGTAAGGGAGGTGGTTGGAGAGGCCGGATATCTGGTGGAGCCGCGGGATAGCGAAGCGTTGTCCGGTGCGATAGGCCGAGCGCTGGGTTTGTCCGATGCCGAACGTAAGTTAATGGGAGAGGCGGCCCGGACAAGAGTTGTCGAGAAGTTTTCACTGGCGGCAACAGCTGATCGGTATCTCGCCGTTTTTCGTGGTGAAACGCCACAAATTGCAGAAGATTCGCGCTGATGTGCGGCATTACAGGCGTTTGGGGGCCGGGATGCCCGGATGAGTCAGTCGCGCGGCGGATGGCCGATGCCATTGTCCATCGTGGCCCCGATGACAGTGGTGTGTGGTGTGAATCTGCAACCGGCCTGGCACTGGCACACCGGCGGTTGTCGATTCTCGATCTTTCTCCTGCCGGCCAGCAGCCCATGACATCGGCATGTGGCCGTTATGTCATTGTGTTTAACGGCGAAGTATACAACCACCTGGATCTCCGAAAGCAGTTGCGTGCGGCCACGGGCGTGGATATTCCCTGGCGGGGCCATTCAGATACCGAAACGCTGTTGTATGCTGTCCGGGAATGGGGGCTTGAGGATACGCTTCGGCTCGCCAGCGGCATGTTCGCCATTGCGGTGTGGGATCGTCAGGAACAGACGCTGATGCTGGCCAGGGACCGATTTGGTGAGAAGCCTCTTTATTATGGCTGGGTAGATGGTGCGTTGGTCTTTGGGTCTGAACTCAAATCGCTGCAGCAATACCCCGGGTTCCGTGGTGAACTTGAATCCGAAGTGCTGGAGCGTTATCTGCGCTTTGGCTGCGTGGGCGGCCAACAGAGCATTTTCAAGGATGTGTTTAAGTTGCCCCCCGGTTCGCTTCTGAAGGTGTCCCTGGCAGATATTAAAGCGGGCAAACGTCCACAGCCTGCACAGTGGTGGTCTGCAGTTGATGCGGCTCGTTCTGCTTGCCAGAGTGGTTCGGTTTCGTCCGAACAGGCGTTGAACAATGTAGAGCAGGCACTGAGTGCTTCCGTGAAGCACCAGATGGCTGCGGATGTCTCTTTGGGAGCCTTTCTCTCCGGAGGTGTGGACAGTTCGCTGATAGTGGCGCTGATGCAGAACCAGTCTGACCGGAAGATCCGGACGTTTTCGGTTGGGTTTGATGATCCGCGTTATGATGAATCCGAACATGCAGCTGCCGTGGCCGCGCATCTGGGGACGGAACACACCACGTTACGGGCAACCTCTCAGATGGCTCTGGACGTAATTCCGAAGCTGCCCGGGTTATATGACGAGCCATTTGCGGATTCTTCCCAGATACCCACCTTCCTGATCTCCAGCCTCACCCGGGAGCATGTCACGGTTGCCCTGAGTGGTGACGCTGGGGATGAGCTGTTTGGTGGGTATAACCGTTATGTCTGGCTGCCCAGAGTATGGAGTAAGCTGAGCCGGATGCCCCTGCCAATGCGGCAAGCGTTGGGGCGCATGCTGAAAGTTATACCTTCGTCTGGATACGATCGTATGATGGCCGTGGGCGGTAAGGCATTGCCTTCCCGGTACCGGATTCGTACTTTTGGTGAGAAGCTCTACAAGCTGGCGGATGTGCTCGCCTGCAGCTCGGACCGGGCCCTTTATGGTGGCCTGGCCTCTATGAATCGCGACCCTGAGCAGCTGTTAAAGCCTGACTGGCGGTCTGGAAAGTCCGTTGAGGACTTGTATCCAGCCCTGGCAGGATTTAATCAGGTGGAATGGATGATGTTGATGGATACCCTCAATTTCATGGTGGATGACGTCCTGGTGAAAGTGGACCGCGCCAGCATGGCGAGCAGTCTTGAGGTGCGGGCTCCATTTCTTGATCCGGGCGTTTATGCCGCTGCGTGGCAGTTGCCGTTGGATATGCGGGTACGTAATGGCGAGGGGAAGTGGGCTTTGCGCCAGGTGCTTTATAAGTATGTGCCGAGGGAGATGATTGAGCGTCCAAAGATGGGGTTCGCGGTGCCATTGGACGCTTGGCTTCGTGGCCCTCTTAGGGAGTGGGCTGAAGACCTGCTGTCCTCGAGCAGCCTAGCTGATCTGCCGATGCTGAACGCTGGCCGAGTGCGTCGCTTATGGCGCGCCCACCTGGAAGGCAGGAGACATTACGCCCAGCAGCTATGGGCGGTGCTCCAGGTTCTGGCTTGGCAACGATATTGGCGGCCTGGCCTACCCTAGCCGTCTTCCAGCCATTCGAAAGACTAAAAGAGCTTTACGGTATTTATGCTTCCTTACTGGGTACTCTATTTAATTCCGGCGCTTGGTGTGCTGTCCGGGCAGCGCATGGCACCTGCTTCACAGCGAGCAGTGTGGTGGCTGCTGGGAGCAATATTCGCGCTGGCTATTGGATTGCGGCATCAAGTTGGTGGCGACTGGGGTGCTTATCTCCGCTACCTCGAGCAAGCCTCTCGGATGACGTTGCCTCAGGTATTTTTGCAAGGCGATCCTGGCTACTACCTTATAAATTGGTTAGTGGTAGGAGTAGGCGGTAATATTTACGCTGTTAACCTCGTTTGCGGGGCTATACTAATGGCCGGCGTGGTAATGTTTGCTCGTCGGCAGCCGATCCCGTCCTTGGCTCTTTTGGTAGCGGTTCCGTATCTGATTACCGTAGTGGGTATGGGCTATAGCCGTCAGGCCGTCGCTCTTGGGTTTATTTTGCTGGGCCTGGTGGCCCTTTCCAATGGTGGAATGCGGCGGTTTGCCATCTTGGTGCTGATTGGTGCGGCGTTTCACAAGTCGGCGGTGCTGATGTTGCCGGTTGCCGCATTGGCTTCCAGTCGCAAGCGTGTCTGGAATCTGTTTTGGGTTGGTATTATCTCGCTGATTGGCGGTTATCTGTTTCTTTTCGATTCTGTTGATACGCTCTGGCAGAATTATGTGGAGGCCGACTATCACTCTGAGGGCGGGCTTATTCGCGTGCTAATGAATGCGGTCCCGGCAGCGGTATACTTATTAGTCCATCGTAAGCTCTCGCTCGGAGAGGATGCTCGCCGGCTTTGGTGGTGGATGTCGGTATTTGCTTTGGCATGTATCCCGCTGGTCTTAATCTCTTCCACGGCAACTGATCGCGTCGCGCTGTATCTTATCCCCCTTCAGCTTTTTGTCTTTTCCCGGCTGCACTTAATCACTAATGACGCCCTTGTCCGGGCTTATATCGTTGCGGGCGTGGTCGCCTATTATACTGCTGTATTGGCGGTTTGGCTTTTGTTCGCCACTCACGCTCATGCCTGGCTCCCTTACCAAATGTATCCCTTCGCCTCTTAATGCAGCCCATCGTTCTCGTCTCCAACACTGCCTGGTACCTCTACAACTTCCGGCGCGGCACTATCGCCGCGTTGGTGGAGACGGGGCGACCCGTCGTGGCTATGGCGCCGCCGGATAGCTATGCGACCAAGTTGGTGGAGGAGCTGGGTGTTACGTTTGTGTCGCTGAGGCTGGAGGGCAAGGGCACCCGTTTTGTGGGCGAGGCGCGCAGTATGCTCCACCTGCTCCAGGCTCTTCGACGTTTGCGGCCGGCATTCGTTTTCAATTTCACAGTTAAGGCCAATATCTACTCCGGGTTGGCGTGTCGTCTGCTTGGTATTCCGTACGCTAATAATGTCTCGGGTCTCGGTACGGCCTTTATCCACGACTCCTGGTTGTATCGCCGGGTGCGGTCGCTGTACGGCTTTGTGAGCCGTGGGGCGCGCTGTGTGTTTTTCCAGAACCAGGAGGACATGGCGCTGTTTCGCGATCGCGGCCTTTTGAAGGACACGCCCACGGTGCTGTTGCCTGGTTCCGGGATGGATACCGCCCGATTTGCCTTCCAGGCGCTGCCGGAGGGTGTCGACTTCACCTTCGTGATGGTGGCCCGCTTGATCGCCGATAAGGGCGTGCGTGAATACGTGGCGGCGGCGGAGCGTGTTGCGCTTACCCATCCGGGCACCCGTTTTGTGTTGATCGGTCCGCAGGGGGTGAGCAACAGCAGCGCCATTGATGACGCCGAGGTCGCCGAATGGCGCCGAACCGGCGCGGTGGAGTACGTGGGTGAACAGGACGACGTGCGCCCCTGGCTGGCCGAGAGCCACGTGCTGGTGCTGCCCTCCTACCGCGAGGGCATGCCCCGCACCGTGCTGGAGGCCGCCTCCATGGGGCGGCCGGCCATCGTCACGGACGTGCCCGGGTGCCGCCAGGCGGTGGTGGACGGCGAGACCGGCTGGCTGTGTCAGGTACGGGATTCGGAGTCTCTGGCTGCGTTCATGACGGCCTGTTTGGATATGAGTTATGACCAGTTGGCGGAGGCGGGCAGGGCGGCGCGCCGCCGTATTGAGAATGAATTTGACGAACGGATCGTGATCCAGGCGGCGCTGGATTGTCTTGATCGTGCCGTCCCGTAACCGAGTTTTAGATGTTCGAGTCATTGTTTGACCGTATTGCCGATGAAGGCATCTCGGAGCTGTTCTTCCTGCTCACCGGTTCCGTGATCCTGCTTTGTATCCAGCAGGTGTATCTCGGTACACGCCGCGCCTTGTTCCGCAGAAAGGTGCGCTCCGAAATCTCGGCTTACCGTCAGCGTAAGGACGCCATTAACGTGGTGGACCTGGCCACCGGTGATCCAGAGTTCGCCAAACGAAACATATTCTCCAGGGATGTCTCCCACTTCGGCGAGAAGCAGTGTCTCTATATCAATATGCCCGCCCGCCTGAAGGCCGCTCTCAGGGAGAAGGAAAAGCAGAGGGGCTATATGGACTCTCAATGTACGGCGTTCCACGAAGATCGTTCCTTCGACGATGGCCGGACGTTCGAGGATCTCGCCGAAATGACCGGGATCGCCGCGCTGCCTGAGCTCATCGACAAGCATCGCACCCTCGTCGGCGAGAAGTTCGTAAGCAATGAGGACGGCATGATTTTCAACGGCAAGAAGTATGGTGTGTATAACCTGCGCTTTACCCGCTTTGGTGAGGAGGAAAGCCCTGGCGTCGAGGTGGATCTGTTCGAGACGGACTATTTCACCCATAAGGTATTCCGGTCGATCTACCATGAGCTTAAGAGCGAGGGTCATGAGATCGCCAGAGCCAACGCGGATACCTTCTTGAAATATCGGCCTTTCTTCACCTCTTTCGGGGTTAACTGCCTGGTGATCTGTGATGGCCGCGGAGGCAAGGAAGTGGTCCTCAGCAAGCGCTCGGCCAGAGTGTCGGGCGGCCGTTCCCTCTACCACATCACCATGAACGAGGGGCTCTCCAGGACCGATAAGGACCCCTTTGGAAAGGTCGACATCGAGCTGTGTTTCAAGCGTGGTTTGCTGGAAGAGCTGGGCATTGACGAGAATATCTACCAGCTTTCGGTGAAATCGGCTTTTTATGACTTCTTCCTGGAGAAGAACAACTTCGAAATCGGCGTTTCCTCGGTTTTTGAGCTTGAGCTCGATTTTGAAAAAGATATCGCGCCGTTGATTGCCAGAGACAAGCAACTGGAGGTCGACTCGTTCTTGTCACTGCCCATGAGGCCGAAGGACATCAATGCCTTCGTCAGGGATCATGATTTCGTGCCGCACGGGCTCTACGTCTTCGAGCGCGTGCTGCTCAGGAAGGGCGTTCAGCTGCGTCAGCGATGAGCCGCACGCTGTCTCTTAGTTATTGGGGGGGGGGGCGCCATCAGGCGGCGTCGTATTGTCTTGATAGCATTGCTATTCGGTGTAGATAAAATCAGGAGCTAAAAATGTCATCTAAACGGACTTGGATGTCCCTATCAAGAATATTTCTTGGAGTTGGGGCTCTCGCTGGTATTGTTCAGGACCTTTTTATAGGGCTTTCTAGCGGTATTCCCTATGTATGGATGCTGTTTGCGGCTTTGCTGGTGCTGTCCGTCGTTGCACGATTTGTGCCTCCTATTTCTAAATTGGCAAAGTCGCTGTTTCAAGACGCCTGGTTTGCGCCTATTTGCCTTTTTTTAGTTTTGACTACTATCGGGACCACCCTGGTTGGCTACTACTCAAGGCAAGCTTGGGTGGCGTCTTCTGGACCGTCCGGTGAGGGTGACGGTGTAATCATATCCGGTTCGGAGGAAATATTACGTAAGCTTGGTTTAATGGACGCCAAGCTGACCGATATGAACAAAAAAATTGATGTGGTCGATCGGAATACATCCTCTATGGCGGCGACTGAATTAGACGTCCTTCGTTATATGTCGTTGCTCCCTAACCTGGATAATGCTCCCGATGTTGAGCAGACCCTTCGGATGTACTGGGAGAGGGGAGGGGTTGGCCCGAATTACTCTCTCTCGCATGGGGAAACGCCTGGCTATGCAGCAACGTTCTTTCAACCCGGCTTCATCACCCCCTTTTGGGTGAACGTGGTCGCCAACGATGCGGTGTCTATCAAGGGTATGAGGACGTATATACAGTTCTATCAGGATCATGGACTGGTGGAATTACAGGATTATCGAACTCCTATTAGGTCAGCGCCTGCAGCAGACAGAAGCAATTCTTTTGATGATGATTGCAGAACTGCGCTCTCCTATAGCAGCTTTGCTGAGCATATGTCTTGTTTGGCTTTTGGATTTAAGCGTTGGGCTCGGCCTGTGGACAAAGTGGGCGGCATGACACCGCTAATTGTCGCAGTAAATAATCATAGCAACGAAAAAATTCCCGTGCTGCTGGAGCTCGGTGCTGACCCAGAGGTTACTGACGCGGCGGGGTATCTACCTATTGATTACGCTCTGCTTTCCGGTAATACAGAGGCTGTGAAGATCCTGATGGAAGCAGGCGCCCGTATTTCTCAGGATACGATCTCGATGATGGCGTTTGCCGCCTTAAAGCAGATTATTATAAGTCCGGACTACTTCACATATGGCCCCGCCAGCTACGCTCAGTTCATGAAACCCCTCGATGATGAGCATGCCCCAATTTTTATCGACGCTCTAGAGTATTCTCGACAACGTATCGAGTCGACTTTGTTAGACGGTTCGCAGGAAGCGACGCGGCTTGGGATCTATGGGTTTGAAGGTCGGGAAATGCTTGAGTCTTTGGATCGTCTGCGAAGGTTGTTCCTTAAAGAATAAGTGGTGAGGCCTGCGTACGATTAGGCGGAGAATATATGACTCGTATGAGCTTTGTTGCTATATACAGAGTGGCACGTGTTACTTCTAGTAAAATTCAGCCAGCTTCCCGGAAATGGTTGTTTGAGGTGGAAACACCCAAAGGGCGAGTTTCCAACGAGGTCGATGATAATGTTGTTGCGGTGAAGGCGAAGCTGCAGAGCATAGAGGTTTCACCAGCACTCGCCGAGTGGTTAGAAACCTCCGTTGGTCAGTGTTTAGATGCTTACCCTGCAGATTTTATCGCCCCAATATCTGAGATCGAGGATGCACTTGAGTCGTCGACAAGAAAAGTTGTTGACACACTCAAGTTCTACATGGGGAAAATGGATGTCGCGGATGATTCGATCTTTCGTTTGCATCTGCGGTGGGTGAGGAGTGATGGAGAAGCTAAAGACTTTCCGATGCTTACGGAGGGAAGTTTTTCGTGTGGGTTCGGGCCGCCATTTTCAGAATGCGAGCGAAAAGTCATTCAAGCCAGTATTGACGAAAATAAGTCGCCCTTTCTTGCTATGCGCCATCTATATAGAGCGATTCAAGAACCCATACCTCGTTTTAAATGGATCGATGCGACCATTGCTGCCGAACTTGCAGTAAAAGAAGCATTGCTAAGAAAAGAACCGGGGCTCAGTGCTCTGCTGTTAAACTGTCCGGCGCCCCCGCTGCATAAGCTCTACGGCGAAGTGCTCGAGGCCTATTTTGGAGTTAAATCCCAACAGCGCAAGGTTCTTGCTAAGGGGGCGGAGCGGCGGAATAAGCTTATCCACCGCCCCAACGAAGAACTGATTTCATTTGAGGAGGCCAGGGAATACACGAAGCAGGTAATGGAGGCGATCCATCACCTCTACAGTTTGCTGTACCCAGACAGTGAACTCACGAAAATTATTAATCAGATTAAGGTTCTCGCCTAAGCTAGCCCTCCACCGGATTCGTCCTGACCGACCGTCGTAAGCAGTGAGGCAGGTTCGGGTTGGTTAGTAGTTGGGCAATGCCCGCACAGCTTGCTGATAATGGCTAGAATAATGTCTTATTTATCAGTGAGTTAAGCATCATTTCCCGGGGTGGTCTCGTTGCGCCTGCTTATGCGGGGATGTTATAATTTGATCAATTATTAGCCACTGGCACTACGGTTGTATCATGACTTCGCTGAAGATTTGGAGTGAAACGACACCGCGCCGATACATCAGCGGTATCGTGGCACTGAACCTGCCTACCTCGCCGGATTCCGGTGACTGGCACACTGTGGAGATGCTGAGTGCGCTCAAACGTGGCGCGCCTATTCCTCTGCGTCTGGCCGGTGAGAACACCGAGTTTGACGGGTTCGGTTACTTCGGCAGCGACGGTGTGATTGAGGCTTCCGAGGTTATCAAGCATTTGGGTGAAACCGTACAGGGGCCGGTGCATGTGGCCACACATCCCCGCGCCATTGCTGATATGTTAATGTTCCGCCTTCCGGGGGGCTCTACCGCTCTGGCCCACCTAGACCTGGATGCTTGGCTCCCCGAGAGCGGAAAAGCGAGCGTCGCACGCTTGCTCTGGGAAGCTCGCAAGGGGCTTTCTAACGAACAAGTGCTTCTGCTGGAGCGCTTGTTAGGTCGAAGACTGAGCAAGGGAGGCGTTGACGAGGCCGCGTGAGCAAGGATCTGCTTGAGGCCGCTACTCATCGTTGAGTCGCTCTAAGGTGCGCTGGAAGGCGCCTGCGTCCTTGCGCGCTTGCTCATGAAGTTGGTCCCAGTCGTCCGGTGGATGTCCGCTTTCCAGCATCTTTTCGAAGGTCGTGTAGGCGTCGGTACGGCTGCCATAAGCCCGCTTATGGTGCTCGTCGTTGACCCACGCGTAGATGATTACTTTGGCTTCCGAGTGGAAGCGGAAGAATAGCCGGTACTGCTGAAAGAACTTCGCCCGGAACCAGAACTTCCGTCCATCGCCGAGTGTGTCCCCCTGCCGGTATTTCGGATCGGCGGGGTCCTGTGGAATGTCCGTGAGCGCCAGCTTCAGGATCGCCGCCAGACGTTTACTGGCGTTCTTCTTTTTGTAGGTGCCTGGGTCTTTGGCTTTGTGCCTCTCGACTTTTTCAGTCAGCTCAAGCACTTCATCCAGAAACAGCGGGTGGGCGAAGATAGCCCACCCGTTAACGACGATACCGCTGGCTTGTGGCACACCTACTCATCCTCGTCAGGAAGTGGGGCGTCGAGATCGACATCAATGTCGCCTACCAGACTCTGAATGCGGTGAACCAGACGTTCATCGATTGCCTGGATCCGCTCCGGATGACGTTGCAGGTCGTCCGCGAGGAAGCTCAGAAAGCCGTCCAGAACCGGGTCCGGCTGTTCCTGCTCTGCACGGGACAGCACGACTTCGCCGTTCGGGCGGACGGTATAGCGGATTTTGGCCCGCTTGGTCAGGTTGAGTGTCCGGCGTACCGCTTCCGGGACGGTGGTCTGGTAGCGGTCGGTGACGGTGGATTCGGCGGTCAGTACGGTGTCCGTCATGGGAACCTCCAATGAGGTTAAATAATATACGGTATAGTAATGCGAATGCATTGTAGGTTCAAGAGCCACAAAAGTGATCCCTTGAACTCCCTGGCTCTGGCCGGCTTTTTGGCCGGCCTGGTCATTCTGCCGCTCGGCTATGCCGCCTTCGCTGCTTTAATTGTGGTGCTGGCTCTGCCAGGGGCTTTGCTTCCCCGTGACGGTGCTCGGTTGTGTCCAGACGACCGCTGGCTCCTGCTGGCCTTGCTGCTGTTCGGGCTGCACCTGGTGCTGGACGCTTGGCGTAGTGGGGTGCCGGTGGGCCATCAGACGGCCTCGACGCTGCCCTGGTGGCCGCTTGCGGCGGCGTTGGTGCTCGTGGGCTGGCGGCGGTTTCCGCCGGCGGGCGTGGCGTTGTGGTGGGGCGCGGCGTTCGGCGCTTTGGCGGCCTGCGGCATTGTGCTGGTGCGTTGGCTGGCGCTGGGCGTGGACCGCGTTCACGTGCCGGGCATTAACGCTATTCCGTTCGGCAATCTCTCGTTGGTGCTGGGTGTGCTGTCCCTGGTGTGGGCCTTGCGGCTTTCGCAAATGCCGTTGTTGTTCGGCGCGGCGGCGTTGGCCGGGTTGGTGGCCTCACTGCTTTCCGGGACCCGGGGCGGCTGGGTGACGCTGCCTGTGGTGGCCGTGGTTCTGTTCCTTTGTCAGGGGGCGGAGATTCGGCGCCTCTGGTCGGCGCGGCCACTGCCGGCACGGCTTCTGACGGTCGCCGGCGTGGCGTTGTTCGCCGCTTTCGCGGTATGGCAGGTGCTGCCGCGTGCCATGGCCCTGGTTGACGATCTGCGTGGCTATGTTGGCCAGGACGTGACTCACACCTCGGCAGGGTTGCGAATGGATATGTGGCACACCGCCTGGACGCTGTTTCTACAGAAGCCGCTGCTGGGCTGGGGGGAGGGCGCCATGATGCCGGAGCTCAGGCGCTTGATCGCCGCCGGCGAGCTCAATGAGCAGGCCCGCTACTTCGGCTTTCAGCTGCACAGCGATGTGCTGGATACGCTGGCACGCCGTGGTTTGCTGGGCCTGATCACGTTGCTATTGATGTACGCGGTACCGCTCGCCGGCTTTGTACGCCGCCTTAGATGCACGGATGTTGACGTGCGGACGTTTGCGTTGGCGGGCACGTTGGTGGTGCTGATGTTCGCGGGGTTCGGGCTGACGCAGAGCCAGTTCCGCGACGAGCGGAGTTTCGCGGCTTACCTGGTTTTGGTGGTGACTTGTTGGGTGTTGATGCGGCCCAAGCCGATCGACCCAGTAAAAAGTTGAGTCACTATGATCAGCCTATCAAGACCCCGTAATTCCTTGTTCTTAGAAGGTTTGAGCAACTTATACTGATTAAATCTGTATTTAGTTCACGTTTTTATTTTTGTAATATTGACAAATGTAAAATAACATAAGGTCAACGGTTCAGCTTTGCCGTGATGCCTATAGTTCTTGTCTTGCTTGTCCTTCTCTGAGGTTCTCGGCATGGATGTCGTTTTATTTGTTCATTTTCCGGCCGTTCTGGCCAGTGTTTGCCTTGCCATACGCTATTTGTTCCCCGTTGCCCGTCGTTACCGCTTCGTGGATATGCCGGATAAGCGCAAGCGCCATCGGCGACCGACGCCGCTGATCGGCGGTTTCGCGGTGCTGATCGGCCTGTTCGTGGCGCTGTCCGTGAGCGGTCTGCTCGCGGAGCCCCTCTGGCTGATTTTCTTCGCGGCGGCGTTGACGCTCACCGTGCTCGGCTCGGTGGACGACGTGCTGGATATCAGCCCGCGCCTGCGCTTCGTATTGCAGGGGCTGGTGGTGACGGCGGCGCTGTTCGGCGCCGATCTGGCCATTGAGCAGCTGGGGCTGCTGCTGGGCACCGAGACGCTCTACCTGGGCTTCGCGCTGGGGCTGGGTTTCACGGTGGTGTGCGCGCTGGCGTCGATCAACGCCTACAACATGATCGACGGCATCGACGGCCTGGCCGGCTCGGTCACGGCGGCCACCTTGCTGGGCGTGATGGTCTTGTCGCTGCTCAGCGGGGCGTCGGAGCTCGCTCTGGTGGCCGGCTCCCTGGCGCTGGCCCTGCTGGCGTTCCTGGCGTTTAACCTTGAAATGCCGTTTTTCCGGGGCCGCAAGATTTTTCTGGGCGACGGTGGCAGCACCTTCCTGGGCTTTCTGGTGCTGTGGTTGCTGGTGGTGGCCTCGCAGAAGGACATCAGCTTCCGGCCGATCACCGCGGTGTGGCTGGTGGGCCTGCCGATCGTGGACATGCTCACCGTGTTCGCGCGCCGTGCCTTCGCCGGTAAGTCGCCGTTCAGCGCCGACCGCACCCATATCCATCATTTGCTGATGGAGAGCGGCATGTCCGCCCGGCAGACGCTGCTGGTGCTGCTCGGCTTTCACGCCAGCCTGGTGGCCTTCGGTGTGGCCGGCGAAATGCTTTACTGGTCGGATATGACGATGACACTTGGTGCCATCGGCGCCGGCGCTCTCTACGGCGCCGCCAATATCTCCCTCACCTCCCGGCAGCAGAAAGCCGCCGCCTCCCCTCAGCAGCAGTAACTCTCCTGGCCGCCGCCTGCTAGGCGGCGGTACCCAGCATCCGACGAATCAGAATACGGACCTGCTCGAGCGCCTGTGCCGGCGTCATCGATCCGTTGGGGTCGTCCAGTAGGCTATGCGGTCGCACTGGCGGGCTTCTATTGATAATCTACGTCAAAGACGTATGCTGTCCGGATGTACACGGTAGTTGAGACACCAACATTCGCAAAGGATGCGGACAGGCTTTGGACCCACGACGAGCGCGCTGAGTTTTGTGTTTGGATAGCCGCGCACCCCGGAGCCGGTCAGGTGATACCGGGCAGCGGTGGTTGTCGTAAGATTCGCTGGAGCAAGGCGCAAAGCGGGAAGCGTGGGGGCGTTCGCGTGATTTATTTCACACGGCTTCCCGAGGGGCAGATCTGGTTATTGGTTATCTATGCCAAGAACGTGATGGTGAATATCCCAGCCCATTTGCTAAAAGCGATCCGCCAGGAGTTGGAAGATGGGTAAAATGAAAGAAGACATTACGGGTGAAGAGCTAGGAGAAAAGTTACTTCATGCCGTGCGCGAAATGAAAGCAGGTTATGCCGCCAGGACCACCGAGGTCAGTACCAATGAAGTGGCTTCGGCTCGCCTGCGTACCGGGCTTTCCCAGGCACAATTCGCTCGTGCTTTGAAGATTTCTCCACGAACATTACAAGAATGGGAGCAGGGTCGGCGTAGACCTTCCGGAGCTGCGCAAGCTCTTATTCAAATCGCCTTTCGTCATCCGGAAGTGATTGTTGAGTCGCTGAGCGATTCTTAGGGCTGGTGCCTGCTACGTCTCCATGAGCGAGATACAATCTTGAATGGGTAGGAAGAGCTGGAGCCCGTTTTCTTCGATCCTGATGAATTCGTATTTCTCGTAGAACGCGGCGGCCTGCTGATCCTTGGCATCCACCACCAACCCCCAATGGCGGTGAAGGTACGGGAGATGGTCGCCGCGTCGTCGATGGCGGAGAGTAACGCCAGCTCACCGAACCCCTGGCCCTGAACACTCCGGTGCGTGGCTAGCCGCGCCATTTTCAGAAAGGGAACCGGGTGCGGGTAATCCGTCTCGCAGGGCGCGGTCGAGTAGAAAGCCAGAATGCGTTTCGGCTGATCGGTATCGACCAACACCGTTGTGCGCACCAGATGCCGCTCGTCCTGCCGGCGTGCGGTCTTCTGAATAAAGGTGTTGAGTGCCGCGACCCCGCAATCGAAGCCGGCTCGGTCGTGTCGCTTGCTAAGTGGCTGCTTTCGGATCCGAGTCATGCACCACGTCCTTGTAGTGTTGTGCGGCCCGCTTCAGGCGGGGCAGTTCGCGAGCCGGCTGGTCCAGGGCCGTCATCATGTTCTCGAAGGCTTCGCGGCTTGCACTGATCCGTGTGGCTCGCTCGGTGACCTCGGCGGCGCGCTCCAGTGCGGCGTCCAGCAGGAACTGCGAGACCGTGGAGCCTTGCAG
>Ga0208316_1000425_pt1 | contig 37769 bp, 35 predicted proteins | sample MalvireepMed_231_FD_184240 | JGI IMG/M metagenome (GOLD analysis project Ga0208316, IMG submission 184240) | Marine viral communities from the Global Malaspina Expedition - Malaspina viral metaG DeepMed_231 (SPAdes) (version 2) | ecosystem: Environmental > Aquatic > Marine > Oceanic | place... | reverse complement strand
TTGCTTAGCTTCAAATTTGAAACCTTGCTGAACACTCATTCAAAAGTTGCAATACATAGTTCGTTTTGCTTAACTTTTGCAAGTGCCCACACAGTTTGCTTGGCTTGATATATTGTTAAAGAGCGTTGCTTCTTTCCGAAGCAGGGACGCGTATTTTACATCCCTTTTCGTTATCGTCAAGCGCTTTTTTTTGCTTTTTGATAACTCTTTTTTCTTCCGTTGTCGGAAGCCGGCTACTCGTCTCGCGTGCGCCTTTCTCCCTGACAACGGCGGCGAATTATAGAGATCTTATCTCGCCTTGCAAGCACTTTTTGGGAAAAAGTTTTCAACTGCTCAGTTATTGTTCAGAATCGCTTTTTTCCGTTGATTTTTTAGCCTCTTTGGCATCATTTTGTCCTTCAGCTTTAAAATCTGCGTCATTACTGTCTTCGTCACCAACCACATGTTCTAATTTTAGCTTCTTCACATTCTTTATGGTCAGCACCGGGCCTGACAAGGCATAAAGGAAAAAGATTCCAAATAAAACCAATGACGGCTGGGTTGCTACGATGACGAAAGCCAACACAACGACCAGGATAACAACAAAGGATACCTTTCCTTTCCAGTCGACATCCTTAAATGAATGGTAGCGGAAGTTGGTAACCATCAACAATCCCGCACAAATAGTAACGAGTGCCGCAAAGCTGCCCATATCGCTGCCATCAATACCATACTCGGTACCCACCCAGACTAAACCTGAAACGACAGCGGCTGCACTTGGAATGGCGAGCCCCTGGAAGTAACGTTTATCCGCTGTTCCTAAATTGGTGTTAAACCGCGCCAGTCTTAACGCACCACCAGCAACAAAGATAAACGCCGCGAGCCAGCCGAGCTTACCGAGGTCACTTAACGCGTAGTTATACATCACTAATGCCGGCGCCATACCAAAAGAAACAATGTCGGCCATACTGTCGTACTCGGCACCAAAGTCACTTTCGGTATTGGTCATGCGCGCGACCCGGCCATCGACTCCGTCAAATACCATGGCAATGAAAATCGCAACGGCCGCTTCTATATAGCGTTCATTCATTGACGCCACGATCGCGTAAAAGCCAGAAAATAGCCCGGCTGTTGTAAAAAGGTTCGGTAAAAGGTAAATGCCGCGGCGTTTATTACTGTCTGTTGCCATGCTTGGACGTTCCTTAGTGTGTCAATTCAATAATGATTTAGTCTAGCACAGTCGCTACAAACCTTGAAAACCCAACTTTTCAACAGCCAGAAATCAAAAAGCCCACCGCAAGGTGGGCTTTAGCGATTAATGAATGACGAGTTTCTCATCCTCGACCGACACTCGAATGGTCTGTCCTGGCGTTAGTTCACCCGCCAGAATCTTCTGCGCCAACGGATTCTCCAACTCGTGCTGAATCGCACGTTTTAAAGGTCGTGCACCAAAGACCGGATCAAAACCGGTTTTCGCCAGATGATCCAACGCGGCATCATCCAGTTCTATCGCATAATCACGTTCTTCCAGACGCTTGTACAATAGTTGCAGTTGCGCCTGCGCAATCGAGCGAATCTCCGCCTGTCCGAGTGGGTGGAATACCACCGTGTCATCAACCCGGTTGATGAACTCCGGACGGAAGTGCTGGCTGAGCACATTCATCACCATCGCTTTCATCTGCTCATAGCTATTTTCATGAGCATGCTCCTGAATTAAATCCGATCCCAGGTTCGAGGTCATAATGATTACCGTGTTTTTAAAATCAACGGTACGACCCTGCCCGTCCGTTAAGCGACCATCGTCCAGGACCTGCAACAGAATATTAAAAACATCCGGGTGCGCTTTTTCCACTTCGTCCAGAAGAATCACCGAATAAGGTTTACGTCGCACGGCTTCGGTTAAATAACCGCCTTCTTCATAGCCAACATAGCCCGGAGGCGCACCGACCAAACGTGATACCGAATGTTTTTCCATAAACTCGGACATATCGATGCGTACCATTGCGTCATCGGTGTCAAACAAAAAGTTCGCTAGTGCCTTGGACAACTCGGTCTTACCAACCCCAGTCGGACCAAGGAATAAAAACGACCCAATCGGACGGTTCGGATCGCCCAAGCCCGCTCGTGAACGACGAATTGCATTGGCTACGGCATCGACGGCTTCATTTTGACCGACCACACGTTTATGCAGATTCTCTTCCATCTTAACCAGCTTCTCGCGCTCTCCTTCGAGCATTTTACTGACCGGTATACCCGTCCAGCGCGACAACACATCAGCAATCTCTTCATCACTGACTCGATTTTTCAACAGACTCATGTCCTGCATTTCGGCCTGTAGCGCAAGATCCAGTTGACGCTCAAGCTCAGGGATACGCCCATATTGCAATTCCGACATGCGATTGAGATCGCCGGCACGACGGGCAATGTCCATATCAGTGCGTGCTTGTTCTAGCTGCGATTTAATGTGTTGAGTGCCTTGAACCGCCGCTTTCTCCGAGTTCCAGACTTCTTCCAATTCTTTGTATTTGCGTTCCTGATCGTCAAGCTCTTCGTGCAGTGCTTCTAACCGCTTCTTGCTCGCGTCGTCTTTTTCCTTCTGCAACGCCTGACGCTCCAGTTTTAACTGAATGATGCGGCGCTCCAACCGGTCCAGCTCTTCGGGTTTGGAATCGATCTGCATACGAATACTTGATGCCGCCTCATCAATTAGATCAATCGCTTTATCCGGCAGTTTGCGGTCACTGATGTAACGATGCGACAACGACGCTGCCGCGACGATAGCCGGATCGGTAATTTCAACCGAGTGGTGAATTTCGTAGCGCTCCTTCAGGCCACGGAGGATGGCGATGGTATCCTCGACCGTGGGCTCGTCCACCAGCACTTTCTGGAAACGGCGTTCCAACGCCGCATCTTTCTCAATGTATTGACGATATTCATCCAGCGTAGTGGCACCAACACAATGCAACTCGCCGCGCGCCAGCGCCGGCTTTAACATATTACCGGCATCCATAGCACCGTCAGCTTTACCCGCACCGACCATGGTGTGCAGCTCATCAATAAAGAGGATGATGCGTCCTTCTTCTTTTGACAGTTCGGTCAATACCGCTTTTAACCGTTCTTCGAACTCACCGCGGTATTTCGCCCCGGCCAGCAGAGCCCCCAGATCCAGTGATAACACCCGCTTATGTTTAAGACCTTCGGGAACCTCACCATTAATAATACGCTGCGCCAATCCCTCAACAATCGCCGTTTTACCGACCCCGGGTTCACCAATCAGAACGGGGTTATTCTTGGTGCGACGTTGCAACACCTGAATGGTGCGACGGATTTCTTCGTCACGACCAATGACCGGATCCAGTTTGCCCTGCTCAGCGCGCTCGGTCAGATCAATGGTGTACTTATCCAGTGCCTGTCGCTTATCTTCGGCATTCGGGTCGTCAACTTTTTCACCGGCACGCACATCATCAATCGCCTTTTCCAGCTTCTCTTTGGTGATACCGACTTTTTTCATCAACTCACCAAGGGCGCCTTTATCTTCGGTTGCTGCTAATAAAAACAGCTCAGAAGAAATGTAGCTGTCATTGCGTTTCTGCGCATATTTATCACAGAGGTTTAACAGTCGTACGGTGTTTTGCGAAATCTGTACATCGCCGCCGGTACCCTCGACCTGAGGCAATGTATCCAGTGCCTTTGCCAAGCCAGAGCGGAATTGCGGAATGTCGGCACCGATCATGGTAAATAACGGGCGTATTGCGCCACCATCCTGATCCAACATCGCCTGCATCAGGTGTACGGGTTCAATAAACTGGTGATCACGGCCGACCGCTAACGACTGCGCGTCCGCTATTGCCATTTGAAATTTGCTGGTGAATTTATCGTGTCGCATAGGTACTTCCTCAAATCTGTTTCATTACCAGAAATGTGGGTACTTTTTACGCAAATTCAAGTAATGCCTTACGATTTTCGCCAAATGATTGACGCAAATCGTCCACAGTCTTTGTGTCGACGGTAAGAGTAAAACTGATCGGAACGGCAGGATGTGCACAGCCCGCTTTGGGTTATTGATGCTATACCCAGCACACGCGCCTGGTGTTCGGCGAGTCCGGGCAGATCGGCGCGCCAACGGTCTTGATCGGCGCTAAAATGACGGTTAACGGCAACATCACCCAATGCGGTTAGAAAGCTATCACGGACATCGTCACCAACCTGAAAGCAATTCTGGCAAATCGCTGGCCCAATCCATAACATCAATTGCGCCGGCGATGTCGGCATCTGTGCCACGGCGCGACTAAGAATACCGCTGGCAAGGCCTCGCCAGCCAGCGTGCACTGCGGCAATCTGCTGACCATCACGTGAGCATAACAGCAATGGCAGACAGTCGGCCGTCAACACCGCACAAGCCGCGCCGGGCTGGTCTGCGATGATGCCATCGGAAGGCGTTTGAATGACTGGCCAGGTAGAAACAATGCGGGTGTGTTGCTGAGCTAAATAGGCAACGGGTCTTGCGATCGCTAGCTCCCGTATTAACCGCCGCCGGCGCAGCACAACTCCGGCGGGATCATCATTTACGTGCGCAGCAACATTACCGAATTGACGAGTGGTAAAGGCGGCGCCGACGTTATCCGGTAACGCCCAATCAGGTTGCAGAATGCGCTTTGGCATCTTCTCTCATCGCATCCAACAGCGCTTCAAAATCTGCCGGCCGCGGTGCTTCAAAGGTCATCCAGTCGCCGCTGACCGGATGATGCAATGCCAACTGTGCAGCGTGCAGCGCCTGCCGGTTGAAGTTTCGTAAGGTCTGCAAAAAATCATCGGAAGCCTGTTTTGGCGGGCGCGGGCGTCCACCATAAGTAAGGTCGCCAACCAAAGGATGACGAATGTGTGCCATATGCACACGAATTTGGTGTGTCCGCCCGGTTTCCAGGCGCAGTCGCAACAGCGTATGGGCACGTAACCGTTCCATCACCCGATAATGAGTGACTGCCGGCTTACCACTGGCAACGACCGCCATATGTGTGCGCTTAGTCGGGTGCCGACCGATAGGCTCATCGACCATACCACCCGCAGTCATTACACCATTACAAATGGCTTCGTATTCGCGGCGGATCTCACGCTTTTGCATCATATCGACCAGCTGTGTTTGTGCCGGTACGGTTTTAGCAACCACCATCAAGCCGGTAGTATCTTTATCCAGCCGGTGAATAATGCCCGCGCGAGGGACCTGATCGATCTTAGGGTAATGATGCAAAAGCCCGTTCAGCAACGTATTATCAGGAGCTCCTGCGCCGGGATGGACCACCAGTCCCGCTGGTTTATTAATAACGATGATGTCATCATCTTCATAGACGATATCCAGCGTGATCGGCTGCGCCTCATGACGTTCTTCTGCTTCCAGCTCCGCATCCACTGCCACCAGTGCACCGAGTTCCAATTTTTCCCGCGGTTTTGTTACCGTTTCGGCATCAACGGACACTTGCCCGGCAGTGATCCACGTTTTCATACGAGAACGGGAATAATCCGGGAACAACTCTGCAAGCGCCTGGTCTAATCGTTTCCCTGCGAGTTCTTCCGGGACAATGGCTTCTAGTTGAATGGTTTCGCTCATAAATTGGTTTTTGCTGTGAAAGCCCTTAATGCTGAGTTAGAATGCCTAACTATTAAATTCTATGCTAGTGTAACCCTTTGCACGGTTAAATGCACTGTAATGTAACGTTTTGAGGTTTTATGAAAGGTCGTATTTTATTGCTGTCGGCTCTGTTGAGTGTGTCCCTGGCGGGCTGCTCAAGCAATTCTGACAACTCAAGTGAAGATTTAAAATACTCGCAAATCGAGTTGATGTACGAACAGGCCCAGGAACAACTGGAAATGGGCAACCTCAATCTCGCCGAAGAGCAGCTGAGCACATTGAATTCGCGCTATCCGTTTGGGCCGTTTGCTCACCAGGTGCAATTGGATCTCATTTACGTCAACTACAAACTCGACAATACCGATGAAGCGCTGGCGGCTATTGATCGTTTCATCAGTTTGAACCCCAACCATAAAGACGTTGATTATGCCCTATACATGCGCGGCTTGGTTAACCAGCGTGCAGAATATAACGCCATTCATGAAATTGCCGGCATCGATCGTTCGGATCGTGACTCAACGATGGCGAAAGAAGCCTTCAAGGATTTCGCTGAGTTAATCCGTAAATTTCCTGACAGTAAATACGCCGCGGATGCCAAGCAACGCATGATTGCGCTGAAAAGCCGGCTGGCCAAGAAAGAACTGGCGGTAGCTCAATATTACATGGAGCGCCAAGCGTACCTGGCGGCAGCAAACCGCGGCCGATACGTGGTTGAGCATTTTGGTGATATGCCGGAAGCCGAAAACGCGCTGGCCATTATGGTAGAAAGTTATGAACAATTGGGGCTGGATGAGTTACGTCAGGACGCCCTAACAGTATTGAAAGCGAACTACCCAAACAATCGACTGATTGATTAAGAGTCACCAACGTGGGTGAGTGGCGTTAACAAACGCTACTCACACCGCTTGTTCGTTTTCTTCTCCGGTACGGATACGAATGACCCGTTCTACGTCCGAAATAAAAATCTTACCGTCGCCGATTTTGCCCGTTTGAGCGGTTTCCATAATCGCTTCAATACACCGCTCGACATCACTATCAGCAACCACCACTTCCAGTTTTACTTTAGGCAGAAAGTCCACCATGTATTCGGCACCGCGATACAATTCCGTATGACCTTTTTGACGCCCGAAGCCTTTCACCTCAGAAACTGTCATGCCTGCAATGCCGACTTCCGACAGTGCTTCACGCACATCATCGAGTTTAAACGGCTTGATAATGGCTTCGACTTTTTTCATCACACAGCTCCCGTCTACAGTTGACGTTGAATTTCATAGCGATAATGACTGGTTATCGGATAACGTCGATCTTTACCAAAGTTACGCGACGTTATTTTCGGACCAACGGCCGACTGGCGCCGCTTGTATTCATTGATATCAACAAGTTTAAGCACTTTTCTGACATCATCCTCGGCAAAGCCCGCAGCGACAATTTCTGCCAGTGACCAATCCTGTTCAACATACAATGCCAGAATCCGATCCAGATCGCTATAGTCCGGTAATGAGTCGGTATCGACCTGATCCGGTGCCAGTTCGGCCGACGGCGGCCGCGTAATTACGCGCTCTGGAATCATCTCTGAACGGCTGTTGCGGAACTTCGCCAGTTCAAAAACTAACTGCTTTGGCACATCTTTAATCGGCGCAAAGCCACCGCACATGTCGCCGTATAACGTGGCATAACCGACGGCCATCTCACTCTTATTACCGGTCGTCAGTACTAACGCGCCGGTTTTATTCGATAACGCCATCAACAGCACTCCACGACAACGTGACTGCAGGTTTTCCTCCGTGGTATCGGTTTTACTGCCCTCAAAGAACGGCGCTAACTGGCCCATAAAGGCATCAAACATCGGCTCGATGGTTACCACGTCGTACTGTACCCCGGCTGTTTTCGCCTGTCGCTCCGCGTCTTCCAGACTCATACTTGACGTATATTTAAACGGCATCATCACCGCCTGAACCCGATCGGCGCCAAGCGCATCAACCGCTAACGCCAGGGTCAGCGCTGAGTCAATACCACCGGATAAACCAAGGATAACACGTTGAAAACCGTTCTTATTGACGTAGTCGCGCACCGATAACACCAATGCGTCATAAACGTGTGCCAATCGTTGCTGTTCAGTAACTGGTTGCTCCTGTTCAACTCGAAATGACTCACATTGCACGCCATGATCATCCAGCACAACCGTCGCCAAGGTCATTTGACAGTGCGGCAATTCGGCGATCAACTGACCACGGCCGTCAATCACCAAGGAATGACCGTCAAATACCAGTTCGTCCTGACCGCCACAGTTGTTTAAATAGATAATGGGCTTATTGATTTCGGCGACGCGTTGTCGTAACACCGACAAACGTTGCTGATGCTTATCAATTTCATAAGGTGACGCGTTAACCGAAACGATCGCGTCGATCTCATCATCAAGCATCTTGGCGAGCGGTTCGGGGTGCCAGAGATCTTCACAAATCATCAAGCCAATACGTTTGCCCTGCCACTCGAACACTTCCGACTTATTACCCGGAATGAAATAACGCTGCTCATCAAAAACACCGGTATTAGGCAGACGTTGTTTCTGATAGCGTTGCAGACACTCACCACGATGCAATACCGAGACTACGTTAAACAGCTGTTCACCGGTTTTGCTCGGGTGCCCGACAATGACAACACAGTCCGACGCAGCAGCACTGATTTGTTCAACGGCATTGTCGACGGCACGCTGATGATCCGCCCGGTTCAGTAAATCTTCCGGGGGGTAACCCGTGATGGCCAGCTCAGGAAACACAATGATGTCGTGTTGAGCACTTTGCTCACGAATTGTTTTTAAAATAATCGCTGTGTTGTTATCAATGGCGCCGACGGTAAAATCCAACTGTGCCAGGCAAATTGAGAGCTGCGACATAAACTGCGGTTCCGCTTTATCAATAAAATAGTGGAGGCGAATAATATAGTAGCGCGGAACATTGCGCAAATGACGGTCAGTATTTCAGATCGTCCGGTATCGGCAAATCGGAGGCAGGCTTTTTCGGCCGCTTGGCTTTGCCTTTCTTGTGCATTTTCAGCTGATAAACGTAAGCCAGTACCTGCGCTACCGCGACAAACAGGCCTTGAGGAATTTCCTGTTCGAGCTCAGTGGTGTGGTAAATCGAGCGCGCCAGTGCCGGCGATTGCACCAGTGGAATATCATACTCCAACGCGATTTCGCGGATCTTCGCCGCGGTTTCGTCACTACCTTTCGCCAGTACCACCGGCGCGCGAGCACCGTTATCTTCATACTTCAAGGCCACTGCATAGTGAGTAGGGTTGGTGACCACCACGTCGGCTTTTGGCACTTCCTGCATCATTCGGCGATTGGCCATTTCCATTTGCAGCCGTCGTATCCGCCCTTTGACTTCCGGACTACCCTCACTGTCCTTATGCTCGTCTTTTACTTCTTGCTTGGTCATTCTAAGATCTTTTTGATGCTTCCATAGCTGGAAGGGCGCATCGATCACAACAATCAGAAAGATCGAGCAGCACAGCAATAAAAACATCCACAGCAGGATATCCAGTGCATTTGCCATCATGTTTGGCATCTGCCCCATCGATATTTGCAGAATATTGTCGTACTGCCAGGCCAATAACAGAAACGCACTTACCGCAACGACGAGAAACTTTGCCAAGCCTTTAACCAGTTCCACCAGTGCCTGCACACCGAACATCCGTTTAAACCCATTGAGCGGACTCATGCGTGAAAATTTAGGCGCCATTGCTTTCCAGGCAAAGTTAATACCGCCTAACCAGCTGTTCCCAAAGAAGGTAAAGACGAGAATAAACGCAAAGATGATTAGAATTGGCCAGATGATTTCCCCAAAGGCAATGGCAAAGGCCTCGTACATTTTATTCGGATCAAACGCCTGCTGTCGATCGAGCGTAAAAAAGGTTTGAAAAACTGAGCGCAAACCATCAAATAACGCGCCACCAAACCACATAAAAGCAACCGCAGCGCTGACTAATACGAAGGCCGTGCCCATTTCTTTCGAACGAGCTATCTGGCCCTTTTCGCGGGCCTGCTGTTTTCGTTTCTCTGTGGGGTCTTCTGTGCGTTCCTGATCCGTCTCAGCCACAACTGCCTCCTAGCATTGACTGCCGATCAACTGACACATAGTTTGAACAACGCGCGCCCATTGATTTTCAAAGTGATAAATAAAACCACCAAGCGTCAGCCATATAACCACTAAACCGCTGACCATTGTTATCGGAAAACCGATGGCAAAAATGTTGAGTTGAGGTGCAGCTCGCGTCATCACGCCAAAGCTTAAATTAATTAACAATAACGCGATGATTCCCGACAACATTGCCGTTAATGCGGTTGAGAACATATAACTGCCCCAGTCGCTGATCATGCGGAAAGCATCGGCATCGAGCCCGCTAAAACCAATCGGTACCGACTCAAAACTAGCGACAACCATTTGGATCATCAATAGGTGGCCATCCAGTGCCAGAAAAATCAAACTCGCCAGCATCAGGAAAAACTGCGCAACCACTGGCACCTGCTGACCATTTGACGGATCCACCATGGACGCAAAACCCAGACCTATTTGCATCGCAATGATCTGCCCGCCTAACACGAAGGTTTGCAGAAATATCACCGACAGCAAGCCAAGACCAACACCGATGAGTACTTGCTGTGCGGTCACAACAAAACCGCCGACCGACATCATTTCATAAGGCGTGTTGACTTCAGGTAAGGCGGGCGCAACGGCAAACACAATCGCCAGCGACAGCAACGTCTTAATACGGGCATTAACTAATGTTCCAGAGAAAAGTGCCATACTCATGATCATGGATGACACTCGGGTCAGTGGCCACAAATGCTGTTGTAGCCACTCGATCACACTCGCGGTCACCAGATCCATCAGCCAACCACTTCGGGAATACGGTTGTACATTTCAATGGTAAAGTCCATCACCATTTCGGTCAGGAAATGGCCACCTAGCCCAATTACTGCAAGCGTTACAAGTAAACGCGGTAAAAAGCTCAATGTTTGTTCGTTGATTGAGGTAGCAGCCTGGAATACGGCCACAATTAAGCCAACGATGAGACCCGGTACGATAATAAAAGCGACCATAATAACGATCACTTTTAACGCTTCTGAAAAAACGTCAAGAAAGACCTCTGGACTCATAGTGCCCCCTAAACCCCAAAGCTTCCGGCCAGTGTGCTCATGGTCATGCTCCAACCATCAACCAGCACAAACAGCATCAGCTTAAACGGCAACGATACGATCATCGGTGACAACATCATCATACCCATTGCCATCAATACGCTCGCAACCACTAAGTCAATAATCAGAAATGGAATGAAAATCATAAACCCAATCTGAAAAGCCGTTTTTAATTCCGACGTAATAAAGGACGGAATCAAAATCGACATTGGTACATCGTTGGGCTCAGCGATACCTTGCTCGCCGGATATTTCGATGAAGGTTTCTAAATCGGTCAAACGTGTTTGTGACAACATAAAGGCTTTCACCGGAGCTTTCGCTCTATCCAGCGCTTCCATTGATGTCACTTCCTCATTCAAATAAGGCTGTAGTGCCTTATCGTTCACTTCATTCAGCACCGGACTCATTATAAAAAATGAGAGAAACAGTGCGATACCGATAAGAATTTGGTTTGACGGTGATTGTTGTAGACCTATTGCCTGACGCAGAATTGCCAGCACAATAATAATCCGCGTAAAGGACGTCATCATAATGACCATCGCCGGAATGAACGTCAGCGCGGTCATGATGGCAAGAATTTGCAGCGTTACAGAATACTCTTCGCTTCCATCTGGGTTGGTCTTAACCGTCACCGCACTGATATCCTGCAGAGCCCAGGCGCTATCAGGCAGCAGCAACAAAACCATCGCTATCACGAAAAAGCTCACTCGGTTCATGATTTTTGTTGTCCTTTTAATTCTACCGAGTCAGGTAGTTCTTTTAAGCAGTCGATGCGTTGGGCAGTCACGCCGAGCAACAGTTTCTTACCGGCCACTTCCACAATCATTAATCGCTCTTTGGTACCCAGTGACATCGCACTTAGTACCTTCATGTCGGCATTTCCCTGTATCTTAAGGTTAAGCCGCTTAGCGATCATGGCTAAGCCAATAATCACCGCTAAAACGACAATAAGCGCCAATAACATGGCGCCTATGTCTGCTCCCCCGATGGGAGAGTTCGCTTGCGTTTGCTGAGCGCTTGCCGAGGTACTGACAAGCAGCGTAAACGCGCTAGCGAAGCTTGCGTATACGCTCGATTTGGCTAATAACATCTGTAAGGCGAATCCCGAATTTATCGTTTACAACCACGACTTCACCGTGCGCGATGAGTGTCCCGTTTACCAAAACGTCGAGCGGTTCACCGGCCACTCGCTCAAGTTCCACCACAGAGCCTTGGTTTAGCTGCAGCAGGTTACGAATGCTGATTTGGCTACGACCCACTTCCATCGAGATGGTGACCGGAATATCGAGAATCGCGTCAAGTTTGCGTTTGTCGTCATCGCTGACTTCATCATCACTTAACTCTTCCAGCTCAGCCGTTTTGATACCGTCCATGCCCGAATGACTCGAACTTTTTTTCTTCTTACCGGATTCTTCATCTTCTGCCGCAGCCTGCTCAGCCATTGCAGCTTCCCAATCGTCCATATCTTTATCATCATTACTCATCAGGTAACCTCATTCATGCTCAGCATACGCTGTTACAAATCAATATCTTCTTCCAGTTGTCGCAACTCGGCATCACCACCAATACGACGTCCGCCGCGAGTCAGCATATGGATATCGGATTTCACGGTTTCAGGCCGTTTGATCTTATCGGTAATTTTCAACGCGACATTTTCTCGTGACCGGCCTAACTTCGCATGGAAGGTTGGCAAATCTTCAATCAGTACGGTCAAATTGTCAGGCACTTCCAGTGGAATGATATCGCCCGCCTGCAAATCCATAACCTCACGTAACGACAGGTCAAGATCCGCCAGTTTAGCAATCATTTCTACCGGTACGTCCATGATTTCATCGCGTAGCGCCTTACTCCAGCGCATATCGGTATCTTCTTTGTCCGACTGCACACCGGCATCCAACAATTCCCGGATCGGCTCCAGCATCGAGTACGGCAGCGCAATGTGAAAATCACCACCACCGCCATCCAGCTCAATATGAAACGAACTGATAACAATCACTTCGGTTGGCGACACAATGTTGGCCATGGCCGGGTTAACTTCCGAGTCAAGGTACTCAAAACCGACATCCATAACCGGCGCCCAGGCCTCTTTGTAATCTTCGAAAATCAGCTTCAGCAACATCTGAATGATGCGCCGTTCTGTCGGGGTAAATTCCCGCCCTTCGATTTTCGCGTGGTAACGGCCATCGCCACCAAAAAAGTTGTCCACCAGAATAAAAACCAGACGCGCTTCCATGGTAATCAGCGCCGTTCCTTTTAATGGACGAAAACGCACCATATTCAGGCTGGTGGGCACAAACAAGGTGTGCACGTACTCACCGAATTTGAGCATCTGCACACCATTTATTGACACTTCTGCCGTGCGCCGCATCATATTGAATAAACTGACACGCATATGCCGCGCAAAACGCTCATTAACGATTTCCAGCGTTGGCATGCGCCCACGAACGATTCGATCTTGCGATGAAAAGTCGTAATCTAACGCTTCCGACGCCGCTGCCGAGGACTCGGCATCCTCCTCCTCAACATCATCGACACCGTGTAACAGCGCATCAATTTCATCTTGTGATAATAAATCGCTCACAATTTAATTCGCTCTGTTATTGCATGACCATGCTTGTGAATAAAACTTGCTCGACCAATCCACGACCCGCCACTTTCTCCAGCGCGGCCTGAACTTCACGCAAAGCAAGTTCGCGTAATTTTTCTTTACCCTCTACTGTCTTTAGCTCTTCTGCAGTCGACGAACTAAAAACTTGGTGCAAAGTTCCCTCAATCAACGGAATATGGCGCTTCGCTAACTCTTCGTTTTCCTCACCGCGCACCATCAACTGAACCTTAATCTGAACCGTGCGTTCCCGCGCATCACCCGGCACAATAAACACGAACGGTCTTGGCATACCAACATACAGCGCGTTACCCACCTCCGGCGGAGCCCCGCTATCTGCAGATACTGTTGTAGTAGCGTCGCCAGCACTACCCGAAGGGCTTGAGGCGTCTTTAGATGATCCTGTAAACAGCCAGATAACGACCACAATGATCAATATCACACCGACACCAATACCGCCGAACAATATCAGCTTCTTTTTACCGGCTCCACTTTGCTCTTGTTGTTCTTGTTGTTCTTGTTGTTCTTGGTTTTCTTCAGCCATTTTGTCTTCTCGCTTAGTTCAGAGCGGATTGTCTCACACTATAGCGCCTATTAAACGATGATTGCAGTACTCAGACGTAGAAATCAACGCCACCTAAGCCAATGGGCCGACCGTTATCTAGAGCAATTTCATGTTCTTCGACCATTTCAGCACTGCCGCCCATTCCGCTATCACGCTGGCTGGACTCCTGCTGACCGGCGGTTTGCTGCTGTTGTTCTTTAACATCGGTATCGGCTAACGCCACACCTTGCTGCTCTAACATCTCACGCAGTCGCGGCAAGGCATTTTCTATCGCTTCGCGAGCCTGGGGTGACTGCACCTGAAACTGCACCGTGGCTTGTTCAGAATTCATATTAATACGAACCTGAAGTTGACCCAGTTCGGGCGGATCCAAGCGTATGTCGGCACGCTGTATATTTTTACTCAGCATAATGTTGATGCGTTCCTGCAACTTCTGTGACGCTTCACTTTGCTGTGGATCAAACGGTTTTTGAATCGACTGCATACTGCTCTGCAGCGTTGACGACATTTCCGTCGCTTTCACGGTACCGGTCTGCGTCGATACCGCTGCCGTTTGCTGATTGATCAATTCTTCACCAAAGCTCGTCGGCGCCTCGGTACGTGACGGTGCGGCTCGCTCTGCGACCCCGTTCATTAGCGCATTATCGGGCTTAACGTCAGCACTTTTTTCCGTACTTGGCTTGTTGCTGGCAACATCCACTGGCTTGTCGTCAACAGCCGCTTTAGGGTCTGCCGTCTTGGTCGTTGTCTCAGTTGCTTTTGCTGAAGCATTCAACACAGGTTGCGCACGTTCGGTGCGTTCAGCCGGGGCGTCGTTATTGGTAACTTGAGCCAACAGTTTTTGTAATTCGCTCAAGGCAGAAGGCTGACTTGTCGTGGCTGCCGCGGTCTGCGCCGGCTGCATCAGTTGTTGTTCTACTTGGTTCAGAAGTTGCTGCACTTGTTGCTTTTGCTCAGTACTCAAAGAACGGTCATTATCGAGAAGCTGTTGTAGCTGCTGCAATACCGCCTGTCGTGCGTCATCATCACCGGTAACAGCACTAGATTCAGCCTTAGCCCCACGTTCTAGTTCCTGTAACTGCTGGGTCAGCCATTGTAACGCCTTGGCATCATCGGAACGCTGCGCGTTCTCGCTCAAGCTTGGCTCTTTAGCGACTATTTCTTCGCCGCCGGCGACCTTTACCGCCGCGTCAGCAAGTTCACTTAGCCGGCTCAGTCGAGACAATAATTCGGCATCGACGCTGCCTTTAACGGACTCCTGTTCGGCCACATCGGCAACGGGCAATTGCATGATTTGCCGCTGTTCGTCCTCAGACAAGGTAGCAAAAACTTCACCGGCAAGTTGTTGCCGCTGCTCATCCGACAGGGACTCCGCACCAAGCTCGGCCAACAGCTCCGATAGCTTCGCCAACTGCGCTGCCATCTCTTCATCGTCAAGGTCGGATAATGCGGTTAGTTGTGCCGCATCACCCTGACTGTCACTGGCCTCACCGCCTGGCTGCAACAATGTCTGCATCTCCTCCAGCATCTCAAGAATCGGGGCTTCAACCGGTTCGCCAACGTCACGGTCATCAAACTGAAAGCGCTGCAACGCTTTGCCGTCCGATTCCTTTAGCCGCAACTGCGCCGTTGTTTGCGACACTTTTAGTTGCTGTTGGGTTATTTCACTGTCATTACTTTTATTCAGTTCCAGCCCGGCCAACAACTCACGAGCAAAGTCGCCGCCCTTGCTTTGGCTTGCCGACGAAGGCTCCAGTCGAACATCACCGGAAGCTTTTAGGAATTGCTCTGATTGGGCCGTTAGTGTTAGCAGTTGTTGCATAATAGTGTCTCAATTTTGACGCCGAAAAGCGTTTGGTCTCATTGCATTTAGTGAAGCAATTGCCGTGCCAGTTTTATTGTGTCGGCTTCCGGGCCTTTAACTGCATTTCCCGAATAAAGCGCTGGCTGGAAAAATCATCTAAGTTCTTTTGTTCGCGGCGGGCGCGCTGATGTTCTTCACGCTTTTGTTGCTCGGTTATCAAATGCTTGATCGATTCTTTTTTGCGGCGCTGCGCCAGCCACTGTTGACGTCGCTGATCAGCGACCTGCTGCAGTTTTACCAACGACCGGTGAAGTTGCTCAACCCCCTCATCCAGCTTACCGACAAAGGCATGGTACTGACCAAACTGACGCGACACGATGCCTGAACTACCGCGCTGTTGTAATTGCTGCAAGTAATCAAGCCGATACTGTGATAGCCCCTCGAGTCGCGAGCGTTGGTCGTCGACTTGTTGTTGTACCTGGGCATAGTTTGCCGCCGCTTCGTCTTCACGTCGCTGCTCAAGCTCGAGTAACATTGCCATCTGTTGCAGATCCGCCATAGCCTAATTAACCCTGACGTTGCTGTGGGTTGATAACCTGCTGCAACAACAGCAGGCTCTCATCGTAACTGACCACTTTGCGCATTGGTTGCTGCAAAAACTTCTCGACTCTGGGATGCATCGCAATCGCTTGATCAATGGCAGGATCAGAACCTCTGCTGTATGCGCCAATCGCTATTAGGTCGCGGTTACGGCGATAATTTGAATACCATTTCCGCACTTGCACTGCTTGCTTCATATGTTCTTCCGACACGACCTGTGGCATAACCCGACTGATCGAAGCTTCAATATCAATGGCCGGGTAGTGACCCGAATCGGCCAACTCACGACTTAAGACAATATGACCGTCAAGAATCGCTCGTGCCGAATCAGCGATCGGATCCTGTAAGTCGTCACCTTCCGTGAGTACCGTGTAAAATGCCGTTACTGACCCTTGGCCGTCCCCCCCATTACCTGCCCGCTCTACCAACGCCGGTAACTTTGCAAATACCGACGGCGGATAGCCTTTGGTCGCCGGAGGTTCACCGACGGCAAGAGCGATCTCCCGCTGTGCCATCGCATAACGGGTCAGTGAGTCCATCAGTAACAGTACGTTTAAACCCTGATCCCGAAAGTACTCGGCAATTTCTGCGGCCGTTTCGCAACCGCGCAAACGGATAAGCGGTGACTGATCGGCCGGAGCGGCTACTACCACCGACTTCTGCAGTCCTTCCTCGCCTAAAATTTCCTGAATAAACTCTTTAACCTCTCGTCCCCGTTCACCAATCAGGCCAACCACGATCACATCGGCATCGGTACCCCGGGTCATCATTCCCAAAAGCACACTTTTACCCACACCACTGCCGGCAAACAGACCCATACGCTGCCCTTGTCCAACGGTAATACAGGCATTAATTGCGGTCACGCCGACATCAAGGGGTTGTTTAACCGGACGACGGTTAAGCGGATTCATGGGCTGGCTACGATAGCGACGGTTATGTTCGGTATGAATAGGTCCCCGCCCATCGAGCGGGTTTCCGCGCGCATCAATGACGCGCCCCAGCAACTCCATGCCAAAGGGGATGGTGGTTTTCTCTGAGCGAGGCTTTACTTTTGCACCGGGTACAACACCATCGGCGTCCTGAGTCGGCATTAAATAACTGATGTTGTTTTCAAAGCCGACGACTTCGGCCTCAATATCACCATTGGCCGACTCGACCAGACAGCTCGAGCCAATCGGCGCACGCACCCCAACGGCTTCAAACATCAGCCCGACAACCCGGGTGAGATAACCGGACACGAGAACAGGAGGTTTCTGAATGCGCTGACGAGCTTTTTTAAGACCTTTTAAAATGGACTCGCTCATTATCAGCCCTTAAGTTTATCGAACACACTTTTAATACGACTGCGCAAGGTATAATCAACCGACGAACTCTCGGTCGTCACCCGACATCCGCCACGCTCGAGCAAGTCATCTTTATTTAATAACCAACCGTGTTCTCGTAACTGCTCCTCACTGTACATGTCCTGCACCAGTTCCAGATCATCGGGGTTGAGATGGATAACCACACGTTGATCGGTCACCGGCAGCACTTCCAGTGCGTTGCGGACAGCAACTTTAACAAGCTCGGGTTGCTTGTAGGGTACGTCCAAACAGATGGCTTCGGTCAGTTCCATGACCATTTCCAGCAGTTCCGCTTCAACGTCGTCGGTAATTTTTTGCTCCGGATGAGATAAGCTGTCTAGCAGCTTTAACAGTTCTCCGGCTTGTTGTTCCATTTTGGCTTTGCCATCCGCCAGGCCTTGTTCAAAGCCTTTATTGAAACCGTCCTGTTGGCCCTGTTCAACACCTTCCTGATGGCCGGCCTCCAGCCCTTCGGCATGGCCTGCGTTATATCCTTCTTTAAAGCCCTCTTCGCGAGCCGCTTCACGGATTTGTTCCAGTTCCTCAGCCGTCAATGGCTGCAGTTCCTGCTCCTCATCGTCATCAGCTTCAGGCGGTTCATACTGCCAACGGCGCGGCTTGTTGAGCGCATTGGTTTTCTCCCCCTGCAGAAATTCTTCTGAGGTAATATCAGGAAACTGCCACTTCTCTGTCGTGTTAGAACCGTCGCTCATAATTGCTGTTTACCACGTTGCCTTACAGGAACTCATCGTTACCGCCACCGCCAAGCATAATTTCACCTGCATCCGCTAAGCGGCGAGCGACAGCAAGAATGTCTTTCTGGGCAGCTTCCACATCGCTAATGCGCACCGGCCCCATCGCTTCAAGGTCGTCTTTCAACATGTCCCCTGCGCGTTTTGACATATTTTTGAAGATTTTCTCTTTGACGTTGTCATCCGCACCTTTAAGTGCTTTTTGCAACACATCGCCTTCCACTTCACGCAGCAAGGTCTGGATACCCCGGTCGTCGACTTCGACGAGGTTTTCGAAGACGAACATCAGATCCTGAATTTGCTGGCTCATCTCTTCGTCCTGCTCGCGGATTGCATCCATCAACTGACCTTCGATGTTGGTATCGAGGTAGTTCATGATATCCGCAGCGGCTTTCAGGCCGCCCATCTTCGCTGCCTGAGCACCGGCCTGACCGGCGAACTGTTTCTCCATGATTTCGTTCAGTTCCTGCAATGCTGCTGGCTGTACTTCTTCCAGGTTGGCAATTCGCATCATGAGATCCAAACGCACCTTCTCCGGGAACTGTGCCATAATTTCCGCGCTTTGCTCGGCATCGAGATAGGACAATACAATGGTCTGAATCTGCGGGTGTTCGTTGCGAATGATGGTTGCAACCTGCTTCGAATCCATCCATTTCAATGAATCTAGACCCTTCGAGCCACCACCCATTACAATTTGCTCAATCAAATTGCCGGCTTTATCTTCACCCAACGCTGAGGTAAGTGCCTTACGCACAAACTCTTCACTCTTGAAGCCGATGTTGGTGAATTTCTGGATCTCTTCCAAAAACAGGTTATGAACTGCGTTGACCTTATCTTGGTTAAAGTCCTGCAAACTGGCCATTGCCATACCGACCTTTTGCACTTGCTTCGGTTCTAAGTGCTTCAGGATCTGCGCAGCATCTTCTTCCGATAGACTCAACAGCAGGATAGCGGCTTTTTCAACGCCCTCAAGGCTGTGAACATCGAAATCGGTTTCACGCTTTTTGGTCTGTAATTGTGTATTAGGCATCTTCATTCAACCACGCTTTCACGACTTGCGATGACAGTTCCGGTTCGTTCGCCACCAGTGCACGAACTGCCTTCAGCAAATCTTCGTCTTTATGTAAGTCCGGCAACTGCAGGCTACCGTCCGGACCAAAGCCCACCGAATTCTCATCAAACTGTGATGACAATAAGTCGATGGTTTCATCGCCCATGTGCTCGTCATCATCCAGTAATGCATGTGCATCGTCCTCGAACTCTTGCGTTGGGTTCATCAGTTTCTTAAGCATTGGCCGCACCACCGCAACAATCAGCACAATGATAACCAACGCACCCATGACCAGCCGGAATGCGCGCCAGAACCAAGGCTGATCCCACAGCGCCTGCTCGCCACCGCCTAAATCCGGTAGTTGTGCAAACGGCACCGAGACCACTTCCAACGTATCCCCACGAGTCAGGCTAAAGCCCAGACCACCCTGCAACAAGCGACGGATATTATCGAGTTCTTCCGCAGAACGAGGCTCTTGCACCGTCTCTCCTTCTGCATTCTGAAGGGTATTATGATTAACCGCAACCGAAACACTCAAGCGATCGATCACACCTGTTTGGTTTTGGGTGTAACTGACGGTATTATCCAATTCATAGTTACGTGTCGCTTCGCGATGCATACTACCGCTGGCATCGCGTTGCGATGACCCACCGTTAGCCTGTTCAGGAATATCCGACTCCAGTGGCGGCTGATTACTCAGAGCGCCGGGAATACCGCCAATAGCCGTGCCACTAGAACGGTTTTCTACCGTCATTTCACTACGAATCGCTGGCATATCAGGGTTGTACTGACGCTGTGTGGTTTCTTTTCGGGTAAAGTCCATGGTTACGTCCACTTGCGCGGTATAATTGTCGTAACCCAGTACCGGGATCAGTATGCTGTCAATTTTCTGACGTAATTCTTCTTCACGCTTAAGTTCCAGCTGATACTCACGGCTGCTTTGCGCCGCCAATGCACTTTGCGAACCGGAGTTCAGCAAGCGACCATTTTGATCGGTAACCGTCACATGTTCAGTTTGCAGACCGGTAACCGACGACGCCACCATATCAACAATGGATGCGACTTCTTCTTCACTCAACGACTGATTACCGCGCACATTCAGCATCACCGAGGCTTTCGGCTGCTTCTCACGGCGTGCAAATACGTTCTCTTTTGGTACGGCCAACAACACGCGTGCGGCGGAAACGGCTTTCATTTCTTCGATGGCGCGGGCGAGCTGTACCTCACGGGAGTGAATGAGGCGTTCACGCTCAAGTCGCTGACTGACACCAAAACCCGGTTCGCTCATCAAAATTTCCGAGCCGTTGCTTTCGGTTTGTCCGTAATCAACACCGGCGCGCGTGAGCTGCAACTTGATGGCATCGTATTGTTCTTCAGGAACCGAAACCGTATTGCCGGACACTTTGTATTCGATGCCATTGGCATCCAGGTAGTCGAGTGTGCTAACCAGTTGCTCGGTTTCCAGCTTGCCGATCGGTCGGTAGGTTGACTCTTGCGCCCACAGCATAATAAAGACGGCTATCGCAACACAGATTGCCAGAGCCAGTACAACCACAACCTGGCGCAACATATCAAAATTGCCGATCATGTCCATCAGGCCAGATTTACCCTCGGCATTGTCTTTGCCACTGCCCTGATTATTGACGTTTGGCTCGGTTACCATCAAGTCTGTAGATTCAGCCACGGTTTAACTCCCTAAGTCGCGCGGTTAGACCGGCATAGACATAATTTCTTTGTACGCTTCAACAACCTTGTTTCTTACCTGCACGGTTGCTTCGAAGGCAATGCTTGCTTTTTGACTGGCGATCATGGTTTGTTCCAGCGTGACATTCGGGTCACCCAGTTCCATGCGTGTTTTTAGGTCGCCGGACGTCTGCTGCAGCTCATTGACGTTATCAATGGCATTTTTCAGCATGTTGGAGAAATCGGCTTGAGCCGTATTACCCGGCAGGGCATTGACATTGGTTGCCTTATCCTGACTGGCATTAACACCGGATAAAGCTTGCCATTGTTGGTAGGCTGCGTTGGCATCGACTTTCATCTTTTTCTCCGTCAAAATTTCCACAGGTGGATTTTCTAACGTTAGAAATGCAAGTACGATGCCAACTTTTAGGAGGGCGCGATCCGATCAGATCGGTAATCCGTTCTCTCTGATCTTTGCCAGCTTGTAGCGCAGTGTTCTTGGGGAAATCCCAAGCTCTTCGGCAACCGGTTTACGTTTGCCTTGATGACGCTGAAGCGCCTGTTTGATGATTTTATACTCCTGATGGAACATCGACTCGCCCAAGCCATCCGCAACTGTCTCAGTATTTGAAGGTAGTTCCGATGGGTTACTATCCGCAGAGTCAGCAACTTGCTCAGGAAAAACACTGTCTAAATCAAGCTCTAGCATGAGATCCTGAGGCTTGATTTCACCATCATTTTGCAATACCAGAGCACGTTGGATAACATTCTCCAGTTCACGAATGTTACCCGGCCAAGCATAGTGCTCCAGCGCCTGTTTAGCCGCGCTTCCAAAACGCACCTGCTGCTTTATTCCCAAACGCTGCCGATGCCTTACCAGCAGAGCCTCAGCGATCGGCACAATGTCTTTGCGCCGTTCAGCCAGAGCCCGCCACTGTAACGGAAAAACATTCAATCGATAGAGCAAATCCTCGCGAAAACGCCCTTCCGTTACCGCCTGCTTTAAATCACGGTTAGACGTTGCAATCACCCGCACATCCAACTGGATGGATTTTCTTGCCCCCAGTCGTTCGACCTGCCGCTCTTGCAAAACCCGCAACAGCTTGGCTTGCAAGTTAATATCCATCTCGGTTACTTCGTCCAGTAAGATGGTTCCGCCCTGGGCGAGCTCAAACTTACCGGGGGTTGACTGAGTCGCTCCAGTGAAAGCCCCTTTCTCATAACCAAACAGTAATGACTCGAGCATATTCTCAGGAATTGCCGCACAATTAATCGCAACAAAAGGCTGATCTTTGCGGTTTGATTGCTCATGAACATAGCGCGCCAGCACTTCCTTACCGGTACCGCTGGGGCCGGTGATCATCACCGTCGCATCGGTTGCCGCAACTTTCTTCGCCATCTCCAGCAATGCCTGACTCGATGGGTCTTCAGCAACAACCGAACATTGATCTTGTTCGCTCAAGGGTAATTGTCGCTGAACAAGCTTTAACAAAGTTTCGGTCGAGAAGGGTTTACTTAAATAATCAATAGCGCCTTCCCGCATCGCGATAACAGCATCATCGACTTTGGCAAACGCGGTCATCACGATAACCGGCACATCAATACCTTGATTATTCAAACTCCGCAGCAGTTGCAACCCATCGATACCCGGCATCTGTACATCACTGATGATGAGATCCACCGGTTGCTGCTTCAGCATGACCAACGCCGCTTCACCGGAGTCGGCTTCCAGACAGCAATAGTCGGCCAGTTCCAATGTATCAATGATGGCCTCGCGCAATGCCGCATCGTCCTCGACAATTAAAATTTTTGCTTCAACCATAACAAACCTCCTTGGCCACCGGCAGCACGTCATCCACAGGGAACGACAGGGTAAATTCGGTGCCTTTGCCCTCTTCGCTCTGCCATTGCAACTGCCCTTGATGCGCTTTCACCACGGTGTTGACAACGGCCAGGCCAAGCCCGGTGCCATTGGCTTTGGTGGTAACAAACGGGGTGAATAACTGGGCCTGAATGTGTTGTGGAATTCCGCCGCCCTGATCAACGATTCGGCACTGCCAATGGCCATTGGCCTCGCTCAATGTCATGGTCACCTGCTGACCCGCTGTCGAGGCATCAATCGCGTTGGTTATCAAATTCTGAATGGCACCACTGAGCGCCGTGTGATTGGCGCGGATACAAAGCGCCTGAGCATGACGTTCAACTCGCAGTAAAACCCCTTTGCCTTCGGCGTAGGGCTGCACTGAAGCGAGTACCGAATCCACCAATTGATCGGCGCTTAACGATTCAAGCACCTGCTGATCGCCGCTTTTGGCAAACAGCAACATATCGTTAACCTGCTGTTCCAGTGAACTGAGTCGTGATAAGAGTTTGTCAGAGAAGCGGCTGCGACGAGTCTCGTCGAGCCCCGGCATCGCCAGATTCTGAGCATAGAGGATAGCCGCCGATAACGGCGTCCGAATTTGATGCGCTAACGAAGCGACCATTCGCCCCATTGATGACAGCCGTTGCAGGTGGCTGATTTTTTGTTGTAGGCGCCGCGTTTCCGTCAAATCCGTAAGAACGATTAGCTGTCCCGTGCCGTCGTGCAGTGCCGAAATATCAACCTTTACGCGACGTCCGCTGTGCAGCGAGACCTCGTGCCAGTCATCAGCCTGTGGTGCAAAATACTCTGCAACACAGTCGCGCCATGGGCGTCCGACCAACGCAGCATTCAGCAGTCGATGCGCATTATCATTGCAGTGCTCTACCACGCCTGAGTCATCCACTAAGATGACCGCGTTTGGCATCGCATCAATTAATGATCGATGTGCTTGCATAGTTTCCCCGTTTTCACATCAACGTTTCTAACTATGACTATGCAAGCAGCATGCCTATTTTTTATTTATTATAATCAGTAGTTTACGTAGTTTTTGACCGTGTCAAAATACCGACAACTATTGCTTTATCTGGTATTTCTTCATTTTTTCAACCAGCGTGGTACGGCGCATACTCAACAGATCCGCTGCTTTCGCCACGACCCCGTCGGTCTTATCCAGCGCCTGCTCAATCATGGCAATTTCCAGTTCACTCAACATATCCTTCAGGTTGACGCCGTCGTCCGGCAATGACGTATTAACGTTGGCATCCATCATCTGTTCATCCAGATCATCATCGTCATCATCGGCAAAAATCGAATTGAGTGCGTCGCGTTCAAGCAACTCATCAGGGTATTCCGGCGTCACGTCAGGCTGGTCTATATGTTGGTATTTAGGCGGTAAATCCTGCACATCCACCAACTGATCCGGATGCATTATGGTCAATCGTTCAATCAGATTGGTTAGCTCCCGCACATTGCCTGGCCAGCGATGCAACGACAGTGACTCCAACGCCTTGTCGGAAAAGCGGACACCGACGCCACGCTCCTTTCTGAATCGCGCCGTGAGTTCTCTTAACAACATCGGTACGTCTTCCTGCCGCTCGCGCAACGCCGGCACTTCAATCGGAAAAACGTTCAGTCGGTAATACAGATCCTCACGAAACTTGCCTTCTTCGATCATCGTTTCAAGCTTACGGTGCGTTGCCGCAACCACGCGCACATCGGCCTTCAGGCTTTTGCTACCGCCAACCCGCTCGAACGTCCGTTCCTGCAATACCCGTAATAGCTTAACTTGCATCGCCAGTGGCATATCACCGATTTCGTCGAGAAACAGCGTGCCTCCCTGAGCTAACTCAAAGCGGCCTTTGCGCGTTCCGATAGCACCGGTAAAGGCACCTTTTTCGTGACCAAACAGTTCGCTTTCGAGCAAATCACCGGGGATAGCCCCGCAGTTGACGGGCACAAAAGGTCCATCTTTACGCTTGGACATTACGTGAATGCCACGGGCAACCACCTCTTTACCGGTTCCTGATTCGCCAAGCACCAATACATTAGCGTCGCTGCCTGCAACTTGTGCGATCATACGGCGAATGGTTTGTATCGCCGGCCCCTGACCAACCAACATCGTCTCGAGCTGACCGGTTTTATGATTATGCGAGCCGTGGTGCTGCGCCAGATTACGATGGTAGGTATGACAGTAATGCAGCCAGCGCGACAGTTCCTGGTAGTCAACGTCGCTGTCAATCGGGCCAATAACGTTGGCTCTTGTCAGTGCGGGCTGGTGTGAATCACATGCAGAAATAAACGGGATAGCCGGCAACGCACGGGCGTGGTGATCGAGATCACTGACTCCCGTACCGGCGATCACACAGAGTACATCGTTCGCCCCGTCAAGTTCATCGACCGACGCGATGGTCGCAACCTTTTCGCCAACGAATGTTAAAATGGTTTTAAAGCGTTCGCGTCGGTTGTTGTCCTGCTCACATAAGTAAACGACTTTGGCGTTATTCATCATGCCTGACCGCAGATTCCCTATTAATTAAGCTTGTCCAAGCGTAAACGCCTGACCTGCACTATGGATAACAAACTCGTTATTAGGCGCATGCTGAGCCAGCTCTGCCCATTGATAATATACGTTACGGTGGACTTTGGCGGTCATACCTCTTGGTAAGCACACGTAGGGTACACCCTTCTCCACAACCAGTGGTGTCCGCGCCGAAAGAATATATCGCTCGCCAATATTTGTCGCAACTTCTATTGCCGGTTGTCCGGCCACTTCAAGCTGCCGCCATTCGGTTACAATGAAAGGCGCATCCTCTACCTGAATCTTCACCTTTTCGGCCGGTGTCACCAAGTAGTAGTCCTGTTGCTCACGCACCAGCACCGACGCAAATAGTTTTACCAACCGAGGCCGCTCTATCTTACTGTTCTGGTATTCCCAGTCCCCGTTGGCTTTGATGCACAGCGGTATTTCACCACAGTAAGGTGGATCCCACTTTTCGGTCGGGGCATGCTGACAGGATTCAAGTTGTTGTAACAACTTATCTAAGCTCATAAGGCTCAATCAACAAGCTTTTTCTGACGCAGAAGATACCAAAGTGTGGCTTCAGTACGATTAGACACCTTAATCGCCTTAAAGATGGCCGACAGATGGACACGAATCGTACCTTCTGTAATCCCGAGGATATTAGCAATTTCTTTATTGGATAAGCCCTGCGCCAACAACTGCATGATTTCCAGTTGTCGAGGCGATAGAAAGGTTTCAGCACCACTGCTGCGCTGACGTGGTTCATTCAGCGAGGGGTCATCCGGCAAGTAGCGATCGCCGTTAAGCAGACTTTTTATCGCTAATTTTGCCTGCTCTGCAGAAGCGTCTTTTGGCAAGTAACTGCGCACCCCGGCAGACATTACCTGGCGCACATCACTCATTGCACGGGCTTGGGTAAAAAGCACTATATGGGCACGCGGAGCGAGCCGTTTTAAACGTTGCAAAGCAGGACGAATTTCCTCGTCCGGCAAATCCATCTCGATGAAGACCAAATTGAATTCATCAGAGGACAAGTAAGTTTCTGCAACGCTAAAGGACTCCGCTTCAAAAATCGACGGTTGCGTCGCATAATTCGTCAATACTTGTATAAGGCCCGCGCGCATGAAAAACGACGGGTCAATAATCAGAATTTTCATGTTTTTTTCCAAATCTTGCGACAACCACACTAACTTTTAGCATACCTTAATTCGCTCTCTGAGCAAGAGTGTTTGTTAAACTATCGACGAATTACATGATAAACGTTAAAAAGACACACAACTTATAATACTATCTCCTGATACAATTTTACGCCATTAGGATTTATCGTGGCTTTAAACACCAACATGAGGTTGTGTATGTTCAAAAAATTACTGTGTGCTGCCGGCGGTATCGCGGCATTGACGCTCATTGCTTCGCCCGTTGCGGCACAAAAAGTGTACACCAATGCCAACGGCTACACGCTGACCAGTCCTGCGGGTCAAGATGCGGTATTAAAGCAGTTTCAGACACTGGTGGTTCAAAACGGCCGCATCATTGCTTTGGGTGACCGCGAACTCGTTGGCAAATACCAGCAATTTGAGCAAGTCGATTTGCAGGGCAAAACCGTACTGCCGGGACTCACCGACGCCCATGGCCACGTTCTCGGTCTTGGCATGAGTCTGTTGCAGGTCGATCTGCGTGACGCGACATCCGTTAATGATGCCGTCCGCCGTGTCGCCGATTACGCGAAAGCACAACCTGAATTAGCCTGGATTACCGGTCGCGGCTGGAACCAGGAGCAGTGGCCAAGCCGCAGTTTCCCGAATGCCAGCCAACTGGATGAAGTGGTCAGCGACCGTCCGGTTTACCTTACCCGTGTTGACGGGCATGCCGGCTGGGCCAACCGCAAAGCCCTTGAACTGGCCGGCATCGACGCCGGCACCGTTGCTCCCGATGGAGGAGAAATCATCAAGGATGCTAACGGCGAACCAACCGGGGTGTTGATCGACAATGCCATGGCGCTGGTGGAAAGCATCATTCCAGAACCTACGGCAGCGGAAAAGAAAAAAGCCTTTGCGCTGGCTTTTGAACACTTATTGGCGTTGGGGATTACCAGCGTTCACGACGCTGGCGTTCCGGCAACTGACTTATCGATTTATAAGGGTCTGCAACATCAAGGGCAATTACCGCTGCGTATCTACGCCATGATCGCCGCAACCGAACCACAGTTGCCCCAATTGCTTGCTGAAGGCCCGTTTGTCAGCGCCGATGATAAGCTGACCATTCGCAGCGTAAAAATTTATGCCGACGGAGCGCTGGGAAGTCGCGGCGCCGCCCTACTCGAACCTTATAGCGATGACCACGACAATCATGGTTTACTGGTCACCTCGCCGGAAGATATTGATGCACTCTATGAGCTCATCATTCCGCACGGTTTCCAAATTAACACTCACGCTATTGGTGATCGCGCCAACCGTCTTGCCCTTGATGCCTTCGCTGAGAAATTTGACAGCATCGGCGGCCGCAATTTGCGTAATCGCATCGAGCACTCGCAAATTGTACACCCGCAAGATCTAAAACGTTTTAAAGACCTCAACATCATCGCCTCAATGCAGCCTACCCACGCCACCAGCGATAAAAACATGGCAGAAGATCGCCTTGGTAAAGACCGTATGGAAGGTGCCTATGCCTGGCAAACCCTGCTTGAACAAGGCACCATCGTAGCCGCAGGTTCTGACTTCCCGGTTGAACTGGCGAATCCTTTTTATGGCTTACATGCAGCCGTCACCCGTCAGGACCGCCAAAATCAACCGCAGGGCGGCTGGTATGCAGAAGAAGCCATGTCGACCAAACAGGCACTACGAGCCTTTACCATTGATGCTGCGTATGCGGCTTGGCAGGAACAGGATTTAGGTTCACTGGAACCCGGTAAATGGGCCGACTTTATTGTGGTTGACCAAGACCCGTTTGCGATTGACAACAGTGCGCTGTGGCAAATTCAAGTTGAGCAAACCTACATAGCCGGCGAAAAGGTCTATCAACAGTCACGCTAATATCGGCCATCAGGTGAGGGAGACACAGAACCATGAACGACGACTTTTTGTTTTCCGAAGACGAACCGGAAATCGAAATCAAGGACGAAGCTGAGCCTTTCCAAATCCTCATCGTCGATGACGATGAGGAGATCCACACCATCACCCGCATGGCACTCAGTGACTTTAAACTTGATGGTCACCGGCTGAATTTTAACTCAGCCTATTCCGGCAGCGAGGCGAAGAAAATCCTTCGTGAGCGCAGTGATATTGCCATGACGTTGCTTGATGTAGTGATGGAAACGGACCACGCCGGACTGGAAGTCGCACGTTGGATCCGACAGGACTTAAAAAACAAGCTGATCCGCATCGTATTACGCACCGGTCAGCCCGGTCAGGCTCCGGAAGAAGACGTCATTGCGCGCTACGATATTGATGACTACAAAGAAAAAACTGAGCTGACCTACCGCAAGCTGGTAACCTTAATGTACTCCTGCTTGCGAGCCTATCGCGATCTGAACGCCATCGAGCGCAACAAACGCGGGTTGGAAAAGGTCATTAACGCCTCTGCCGAGGTGTTCAGTGCGAAGTCCATGCACGGTCTGTGTCAGGGCATACTGGAACAACTGGTGGCGTTGATCACACACTCCGATGACGCCATGTACTGCCGAACCGACTCGACGGAAGCAGAAGGACTGACCGCCACGCTTGAGGGCAATCACCATTTCGAGATCATTGGCGGCACCGGCGACTACGAACTGGCGATAGGCAAACCGGTAGAGCAGGATATTGACTGGGACTTAATTCAGCAGTTGCAACGCAGTCCAAACCACGTCGAATTCCGTATTCACGATAATAATTATTACGGTCTCTACAAGACCAAAGGCGAACGCCAGTATTTACTGTTTATAAAAGGTGTTCGCGAGTTATCTGAGCTGGATCAGAACTTACTTGGCTTATTCGTGAATAATAGTTCGATTGCTATCGATAATTTGTACAGCCGTGATACTGAGCGGGCGCAACAGCGTGAACTGCTTTACAGCGTTGGTGAAGCCATTGATAAACGTTCGGTGGAACAAATCAGCCACCATGTTAAGCGTTCGGCCGAAATGGCCGGTCAACTGGCCATCTATACCGGCGCTTCATTCGACGATGCCGAGCAACTGAAACTGGCGGCATCAGTGTATGACATTGGCAAGGTTTCGGTGCAAATGGAGTTGGCCCAGCGCGCCGATGCACTGAGTATTCATGATTATGAAGACATCATGCAAAAGGTCATAAAAGGCCATGACTATTTAAACCAGACCGATACCGAAATTGCCCATCTTGCCGCCAAAATTGCGCAAGATATTCATGAGCGCTGGGACGGTTCAGGCTTTCCAAGTCAGAAGAAAGGCCGTGATATTGATCTGAATGCACGAATTTTGGCCATCACCAGCCAATACGATGCCATTCGCACCGATCGCACTTATCGAGAAGCGCAAACGATGGAATCGGCGGCGGATTATATTCTGCAACACAGCGGTAAGTTTTTTGACCCAGAAATCGTCGGGCTGATGCTGGATAACCTGGATGCCATCGAAAAAATCCGTCAGCGCTATCCTGATCAACGCTAACGGCAACCGTTTTTTATTAAGAGGTACGGAATGGATCTTGAGCAAATTCGCCGCGACTACGGTCTCGGAACGTTAAAACGCGAGCAATTACATGATGACCCGCATCAACAGTTTGCTTTATGGTTGCAACAGGCGATTGATGCAGAGTTGAGTGCCGACCCAACGGCCATGACCATTGCCACCGTTGACGGTGAAGGTTGTCCAAGCCAACGGGTGGTGTTGTTAAAAGGCCATGACTCGCAGGGACTGCGTTTTTACACCAACAAGCAGTCCCACAAAGGCCGCGATCTGGCACTAAACCCCAATATCTGTGCCCATTTTTCCTGGTTGCCGCTGGAACGTCAGGTCAGCATCAAGGGTCAGGTTGAGCCATTAACGGATGAGCAGAACGATCGCTATTTCCATGCCCGTCCGAAGGCCAGTCAGGTGGGCGCGTTAGTGTCACAGCAAAGCCAGCCGATCAGTGGCCGCGAAACCTTGGATCAACAATTTGAACGGCTCATGGCACAGTACGCAGACCAGGAAGTTCCGCGTCCCGGGCATTGGGGCGGTTATTTGATTAAACCCACCGAATTTGAATTCTGGCAAGGTGGCCGCAACCGTCTGCACGATCGTTTCCTTTACCAGCTCGACGCGGGACAATGGAAAGTACAGCGTTTGCAGCCATAAATTCTTAAGCTCCGTCTGACAGCGCTGTGGGTAACGTTACCCCAACCAGTTCCTCACAGCGTTGCAAAACCTTCATCGTTGCTGCGCTGTAGGCAACGCCCTGCTTCAGTTGTTGCGCTTTGCGTTGTAACGCTCGTTGCCCGGGAATGCGCACAGGCTCATTAGCATCAATCGGGGTCGCCTGACGACAATCCTCCAGCATATCGTCCACTTGCTGTAGGAACGCTTTTTGTGGACCAAATGCACTGGGGTCAATCACTTGTACCCAAACCGAGTTGGCGTCGCCGTCGTTGCCGCCCTGACGGCGACCGTACTGGCTCAATGCCATCGTCATGATCTCACTGAATAATGTCAGCCCATAGCCTTTATAACCCAATTTTTGTCCACCTAACGGCGCAATAGCACTGGGTGGATCGGCGAAGAAACTGGCCGGATCGTCCGTCCATTCGCCTTGTTCGGTAATTAACGCTTGATAAGGCAAGGCGACGTCATTGGCTTTAGCCTGGCGAACTTTGCCCGCCGCTGTCATGGAAAAACTGATGTCCAGCAGCAGCGGTTGACCGGAACTGGGAACCCCGAGGGCAAACGGGTTAGGTGAAAATATCGCTTGCTTACTGCCAAATGGTGCCACCGCTCGCTGCCCCGGAGTTGAACACATCAGACTCACTACCATGCCCTGCTCTGTCGCCAGGCTCAGGTAAGCCGCCAAGGCTGCAATATGTTGACTGCGGCGAATCACAATAGTGCCGGTACCGGCCTGCTTCGCCATGGCCGTTGCCGCTTCGATGGCCTGCGGCACCACATAAGGGCCCGGCAAATGATTGGCGTCCCAGTGTGCCACCGCGGCGCGCTCACTGACCACGGTCGGCTGGCCTTTACCCAGGCTTTTGCCCTGCTGTAACCACTGGCAGTTATTCAACAAACGAATCAGGCCATGGGTCGAATAGCCCAGCAAATCGCCTTCCAGCAGATAGAATGCCACATGACGGGCAATCTCTCCGGAAGCGCCGGCCTGTTGCAAACTTTCATCGGCCCATTGTAAAAGTTGTCGGTAATCAAAGCGTGTTACTGCACTGGACATCAAATTTCCTCTTGGTATGCCATGACACTATAGGTAAGCTAACGCTAAGACATTATCAAGGAGTAAAGATCGTGTCATCTTCTGACGCTATTAATCGAATTGCATTAATTACCAGTGGTGGTGATGCACCGGGAATGAATGCCGCCATTCGCGCGGTGGTGCTCACAGCCGAACATTACGGTATCGAAGTCATTGGTTTTCGCCATGGATATGAGGGCCTGCTGACCAATGATTTTGTGAAGCTGGGCCGCGAGCAGGTTGAACATATCCTGCAATACTCGGGTACCATCATTAAAAGTGCCCGCAGCGAGCGTTTTAAAACCGACGACGGCGCGCGTGAAGCGGCTGAGAACCTCGATGCCCATCAGATCGACGGTTTTATTGTTATCGGCGGCGATGGATCATTTCGTGGCGCAAATCATCTTGCCAAATTTTGGCAAGGCCCTATTATTGGCGTCCCCGGAACCATCGATAACGACTTGTATGGTACCGACAATACCATTGGCTATGACACCGCCGTAGAAACGGCCATGGATGCGCTGGATAAAATCCGCGATACTGCCGAAGCGATGGACCGTGTGTTTATTGTCGAGGTCATGGGCCGCAACGCGGGATATATCGGCATCAGCAGTGCGATGGCCTGTGGCTCAGAACGCATGATTTTGCCGGAGTTGCAAAAAGACAAACCGCTGACCGTCGATGCGCTGGTTAAACACATCGAAGCCGTACACCGGGTTCGCGGCGATTCCAGTTATGTCATGGTATTATGTGAGAACCAATGGCCGGGCGGTGCCGTACACTTAGCAGAGCAGTTGGAAGATCGGCTGAATTTTCCCTGCCGGCCTTGTCTGTTAGGGCACGTGCAGCGTGGTGGACGACCGACAGCCATGGATCGTATTTTGGCCACGCGTCTGGGTGTGCATGCCGTGGAACTGATCCGCCGCGGTGAAACCGGCGTTATGGCCGGTGTTGAGCGTAATGAGTTAACGCAAACGCCATTACAGGATACCTGGATGGAGCGTAAAAAACTCAGCCAGGAGTTGATCGATATACAGACCAAACTGTTTAATCCGGTCAAAAAGGAACGCCATAAGGCGACACAGAAATAATCAACAGTGAGGTGAGAGCGTTTATGTCTCAGATCCCTTTGCCGGTTCCGACCAACGATCCGAGCCGCCCTTTTTTTGGCGCCGAGCGTGCGTTTTCGATTCGCCCGAGCCATACTCATTTAATCGGTTTCGGGTTTGACGGCACCGCTTGCTTCCGTAAAGGCACGAAAGAAGGCCCTGACGGTTTACGTGCCGTATCTGAAGACATCGAGTCGTACTCCCCCTACTTAGATGCCGATCTTGAAGACTATGAGTTCTTCGACCTCGGCAACCTTCGCCTGGGCTTTGACGACGACGTCGAAGCCCAATGGCACCATGCCGTCGGAGACTTTAACGCCATCTTCGAACCGCTCCAGCTAAAAGGCACAAAAACCAAGGTGCTGACGCTCGGCGGCGAGCATTCGATCTCCTATGCACCGATCGTCAAACACCTAACAGAGTTTCCGGACTTGGTGTTATTGCACCTGGACGCGCATGCTGACTTACGCGATGGGTTCCTCGGCTATCATTTTTCGCACGCCTCGATTATCCGTCGCGCCTATGACCACTTTGGTGATGGCCATCAACTGATACAGTACGGCATTCGTTCCGGAACCCGCGATGAATACCAATGGATGAAAGAGCACGGCACCATCCGTCAGTCACGCCAGGCGTTCCTGGACAGCGTACGTGACATCGCAGCGGATCGTCCTATTTATCTGACGCTGGACTTGGACTACTTCGATCCCTCGTTTTTGCCGGGCACCGGTACGCCGGAACCGGGCGGTGAAGACTTTCACTCCTTTGTCAGTTTAATGAAAATCCTGTGTGGCAAAAACTTTGTCGGCGCTGATGTTGTTGAGCTGTCACCGAAAATTGATCCAACCGGTAATTCCGACGTTTTTGCAGCAAAAATTGTTCGGGAAATTTTACTAACACTTGAGCAGTCAGGAGCAAACGCTTAATGTCAGACTGGAATATTGAACAGGCCGAAGAACTCTACGGTGTTAACCGCTGGGGTGCCGGCTATTTTTCGATTGGCGAAAACGGCAACATCAAAATTGCGCCGAACCATCGCTATCCGGATATCACCATCGACATGAACGATGTGGTGGAAGAAATTAAAGCCGAAGGCATCGAGTTTCCGGCGGTTATTCGGTTTCATGACATTTTGCGTTCACAAGTTGAAATCATCAACGAAACCTTCGCACAAGCGATTGCTGATGCGGACTATCAGGGCGAATACTGCGGTGTATTCCCAATCAAGGTAAACCAGATGCGCGAAGTGGTCGAAGAGATCATGGATGCCGGCGAACCCTATGATTATGGCCTGGAAGCGGGTTCAAAACCGGAGCTGATGGCGGTATTGGCATACAATGACAACCCTAACGCACTGACCATTCTGAACGGCTATAAAGATAAAGATTACTTAACGCTGGCGTTGTTAGGCCGCCAGTTGCGCCGAAAAATGATCATCGTGATCGAGAAATATTCCGAATTGGAAATGCTGATCCCGCTCGCCAAGCAGTTGGGTGTCGAGCCAATGATTGGTCTGCGTTCAAAAATGATGGTGCGTAGCTCGGGCAAATGGGCAGGCTCCAGTGGTGACCGCGCCAAATTCGGTCTCAGCATTGCCGAAATTCTTAACGTGATTGAACGTCTGCGTGAAGAAGATATGCTGCATTGCGCCAAATTACTGCATTTTCACATTGGCAGTCAGTTGTCGGACATCCGTAAGATCAAAGAAGCGGTGACCGAAGGTGCTCGTTTGTACGCAAAATTGGTGCAAGAAGGCGTTCCGCTGGAATATTTGGACATCGGCGGCGGCCTAGGTATTGACTATGACGGCACCAGTTCTACCACCGACTCCTCGCGCAACTACTCCACCGAAGAATACGTCGCCGACGTCGTTTGGGGCGTTAAACAGATCTGCGATTTGGAAAACGTCGCCCATCCGAACATCGTCAGCGAAAGCGGACGAGCCATGACCGCCCATCATAGTTGCGTGGTGACCAATATCGTTGGTGAAATCAAACCCGCCGGAACCGATTTTGATGTCAGCGCCAGCGACAATGAGCATATTCTGGTTAAGAACATGCGTGAGTTGTATTTATCCGGTGACCAGTACCATCCGCAAGAACGTTACAATGACGCCGCTGGTTATAAGCAGAATGCCTACGAGGCGTTCAAGCTCGGCATTTTGTCGTTACCGGAAATGGCCAAGCTGGACACCATGTACTGGCGCATACTGACAGACATTCATCACTCACTGGACGAAGAGAATCAGTTTATTCAGGAACTGGAAGAGCTGGAAGACATGCTCGCCAGCCAGTATTTGTGTAACTTCTCCATTTTCCAATCGGCCGCGGATACCTGGGCGATTGGTCAGGTACTGCCGATCGTCCCCATTTCCCGGCTTGACGAGAAGCCGCAGGTACGTTGTTCGATTGCGGACATTACCTGCGACAGCGACGGTAAGCTGAGCAAATACATCGAAGGCACCGAAATCAGCGATAACATCCCAATGCACACGCTGAAAAAGGGCGAGGACTACCATGTCGGCTTGTTCCTGACCGGCGCCTATCAGGATGTGATGGGTGATATGCATAACCTGTTTGGCCGCCTGACCGAAGTTCATGTTTATTGCCACGACGACGAACCAGGTGACTTTTACATTGAAGAGGTGGTTCCGGGCACTTCGGCCGAAAAAGTACTGCAGACCATGCAATACAATACCGAGTCGATGGCCAAAACCGTGAAAAAGCAAATCGACCGTCAGGTTCGTAAAGGTAAGCTGGCACCGCGTGAGGGCGTGCGCTGGACCAACTTTTATGAGCGTTGCCTGGCCGGAAGTACCTATTTGAGCGTCGATTAACCGCAAAACGGTGATTTACTGAGCAAACAGTAAAAAACCTTAGAAAATCGGTTGACTCGGAACTCAAAAAAACGTTTAATACGCCTCGTCGCCCGGATAGCTCAGTCGGTAGAGCAGAGGATTGAAAATCCTCGTGTCGGTGGTTCGATTCCGCCTCCGGGCACCACTATTCAGAAAAAGCCCTGCACTTTGTGCGGGGCTTTTTAGTTTCTGAACATCGGATGTAACACACTTAGTCACACAGTTCAGTAACTTGGCATTACCTCTAACCTCATAAAAAATCGTTTTGCCAAAGCCACGTCATTGGAGCCGCGATGCAGTTTTCAGTCTTTAGTGGCAGTGCGTTATTGCCGCAATAGAGCAATACGCCCCCTTTAAAGCTTTTACCGGCTTGCGCAGCCAACCGTTTTAGTCCTTCACCATCTTTGGCTTGAATGCTGGCGGCTTTTTTTACTTCAATGCCATAAATGTCGCGGCCTTGTTCAAGCACCAAGTCGACTTCGATCTTGTCTTTATCTCGGTAATGGCTGAGTCGAATAGGATCCTCTAACCATTCCGCTTGAGTGCGAATTTGTTGAATGGTAAAGCTTTCCAGCAATGGGCCAAAGTCGGAAGAATAATCATGCCATTCGGCAGGTTTTAAATTATTCATAAAGGCGGCCAAGCCACTATCAATTAAATGCAGTTTGGGGGCTTTTACCAACCGTTTGGCTTGATTGCTATGCCATGCAGGTAAGCGATAAACCAAGAACAAATGCTCCAATATACTAATGTATTTTTCAGCCGTTTCGCGACGCATTTTAAGATCAGTTGCGATGCTGCTGGTATTAAGTAAATTACCTGTATGTAAAGCTAGCAATTCGGCTAAGCGCAGTAGCTCGTCCTCGTCGCGTATATTGGCAATGTCTTTCACATCGTTCTGAATAATAGTTTGCAGGTATTGCCGGTACCATTGTATGTAGCGTCAATTACGGTGGCCGGTCCGGCCACCGTAATTGTCGCTCAATAACCATTGCCGTGCTCGTGAAGCAGAGCGAGTTAACGGTTCTGGGTAACCGCCCTGACATACACGCTCTGCTACCCCAAGAGTTCCTGCTGAGCTTGAGTGATTCTGGGCTTGAGTTTGCCACTGAACAATGCCTCTAAAAAGGCGGGCTTGTTTTGCTCTTTCTCTAATTCGGCCAGTGGGTGTAAATGTAAGATCTCCACACGGCCTGCTAGCGACTCTTTCACCTTAGGTAGTAGCAATAGGTTCGCAGAGCCAGTGAGAAGAAACCTCCCTGGTTGTCGGTTGCGATCGACTTCAGCTTTTATCGCCAGTATCAATTCCGGCACCCTTTGAATTTCATCAAGCGTTACCTGTTCTGGCAGGCTTTGAATAAAGCCGGTTGGGTCTTGTTGAGCAGCTGTTAGGATGGCATGGTCGTCAAACGTCAAGTAGTGACGATCCGACGCGACCTGATGGCATAAAGTCGACTTCCCCACCTGGCGCGGTCCTAACACACAGACGACGGGTGTGTCGACCAAACACCGGTTTTGACAGCGTCTATTTGACTATTATAAGTGCGGCTACTTGCCTATTTGAAAATCCTCGTGTCGGTGGTTCGATTCCGCCTCCGCACCACTATTCAGAAAAAGCCCTGCACTTTATGCGGTTTTTTTGCACGTATCCGATGCGTGCCAATCAAATCTCTACCAATGTAAAAATTAACAAGCACGCCCAATAAAGAGCGTGCTTAAATTTTCAACTTATTCTACACGGGGTCTCTTAAAGCGCTGCACTGTGTAGTACAACGCTGGCAGCACCACCAAAGTCAATAATGTCGACGAGACAATGCC
>Ga0208316_1000423_pt1 | contig 37989 bp, 39 predicted proteins | sample MalvireepMed_231_FD_184240 | JGI IMG/M metagenome (GOLD analysis project Ga0208316, IMG submission 184240) | Marine viral communities from the Global Malaspina Expedition - Malaspina viral metaG DeepMed_231 (SPAdes) (version 2) | ecosystem: Environmental > Aquatic > Marine > Oceanic | place... | reverse complement strand
CTTCCATCCGCCGACGAAAAGGGCCGATACATCGCCGGATGCTTGCAAACTGGGGAAAACCACCCCACTTCGCAACCCAAGGAGTTCTGCCCGGGGGTTCAGGAAAACTCATGGAACGACAGGCCGAGCGCACCGGCGATCGCCGCCGCCTGCCGCCGCTGAACGCCCTGCGCGCCTTCGAGGCCGCCGCGCGCCACCTGAATTTCAGCCGCGCCGCCGAGGAGCTCTCGGTGACCCCCGGCGCCGTCAGCCAGCAGATCCAGAATCTCGAGGACTATGTGGGCGCAGCGCTCTTCAAGCGCACGCCCAAGGGCCTGCTGCTGACCGACGCCGCCCAGACCGCCCTGCCCGCCCTGCGCGAGGCCTTTGACCGTCTGGCCGAGGCCGCCTCCCTGCTCACCGCGCCGGTGGACGGCCGCCGCCTGACGATCACGGCCGCCCCCTCCTTCGCCGCCAAATGGCTGGTGCCCCGCCTGGGCAAGTTCGAGGAGGCCCATCCGCAGGTCGACGTCTGGCTGTCGGCCGGCATGGAGCTGGTGGACCTGAGCGCCGGCGAGGTGGACCTGGCCATCCGCTATGGTTCAGGGCGCTATCCCGGCCTCGAGGTCACCTCGCTGATGAGCGAGACCGTGCTGGCGGTGGCCAGTCCTGAACTCCTGGCGCGCACCCCCCTGAACGACCCCGCCGACCTCGTGAACCACATCCTGCTGCACGACGGCTCGGCCGAGCTGGACGCCTCCTGCCCGGACTGGGCCATGTGGCTGGCCGCCCGGGGCCTGAAGACGGTGGACGGCTCCCGGGGCCCTCGCTTCAATCAGTCGAGCCTGGTGATCGAGGCCGCCGTCAATGGCCGCGGCGTGGCGCTCGCCAAGCGCACCCTGGCCCAGGCCGACCTGGAGGCCGGCCGCCTGGTGGCGCCATTACAGATCGCCACGGCGGTGGACTTCGCCTATTACCTCGTCCATCCCAAGGCCAAGGGCCGGCTGCCGCAGGTCAAGGCGTTCGTCGCCTGGATCACCGCCGAGGCCGAGGCCCACGAGGCCGCCCTGCGCGCCATCGATAACGGGGCCGGCATCTAGCCACGGCGCCGGCGTCAGGGCCATTCTGAGTCTAATACTGCCGAGTGCTGAATGCTGATTGAGATCGACGACCACAAGGCTCCGGCCGACTGCGCCACCATGACCGAGGTCCGTCAGGGGGTCGACGCCCTGGACCGCGCCCTGGTCAAGCTGCTGGCCGAGCGCCAGGGCTTCATGGACGCCGCGGCCCGCATCAAGCCGCACCGCGGCGTGGTGCGCGACGAGGCCCGCATCGAGGATGTGGTGGCCAAGGTCCGCGCCGCCGCCCGGGCGGCTGGCCTCTCCGAAGCCATCGCCGAGCCGGTCTGGCGCACCCTGGTGGACCGCTGCATCGCCTATGAGTTCGGCTCCTGGGACAGGAACCGCGAGCCGGACGGCGAACCGCTGGCCTGAGGGGCTCAGGCGCGCTGAAGCCCGCAGCAGATCCTGCGCGCCCATCTCACCACCACGTCTTTGAAATAATGGTGGGTGCAGTAGGATTCGAACCTACGACCCGCTGATTAAGAGTCAGCTGCTCTACCAACTGAGCTATGCACCCATCGCGTCGGGCCCCTGATCTGGGGTCTCGGCGAGGGCGCGGAACATAGCCAGATTTTGGGCCTTGGCAAGCGGGCGCGGGAGAGAAAGATGGCGCGGCGTGATCTGACCGGGGCGGTGGACTTCGCCTATCTGGAATCCTACGCCGCCGGCGACCTTGTCGTGGTCCAGGAGGTGCTGGAGCTGTTCCGCCAGCAGGCGGGCTTGTGGGCGCCGCTTCTCACCCCCGGCGACGACGGCTGGCGCGACGCCGTGCACACCATCAAGGGAACCGCCCGGGGCATCGGCGCCCGGGATCTGGCCGAGGTCTGCGAAGCGGCGGAGGTCGCTGGCGAGGGGCGACTGCCGGCGGTGCGCGACGCCCTCGACCTCGCCCTCGCCGATGTGGCGGCTTACGTCCACGAACTGATGTTGCAGTCCCTGAAGACGCCGAACAGCCGAGGCTAGGCCTGGCCAATCAGGCGGCGACCTCGGTCTGGGCCTCCGCGCCCACCCAGCGGGCCAGACAGGCCTGCAGCGTCTCCAGGTCGATGGGCTTGCCGACGCTGTCGACCATGCCCGCCTCGCGCGCGCGGGCGACCTGTTCGGGCAGGACGTCGGCGCTCATGGCGATGATGGGGGTGCGGCTCGACGGGCCATCCAGGGCGCGGATGGCGCGGGTGGCCGCCAGGCCATCGACGCCAGGCATATGGACGTCCATCAGGATGGCGTCATAGGTCTCTCTGCGCGCCGCCTCGATCGCTTCGCGGCCGTCACAGGCCAGATCAACGCTGCAGCCGAGCAGATTGAGCATCAGCACGCCCAGCTCGCGGTTCATCGGATGGTCGTCCACCAGCAGGATGCGGGCCGACAATGGCACGTCGGCCGCTTCGCGCACCGCCTGGGCCTGGACCGCGCGGGCGCGCTCCAGGGTGAGCTCCAGCCAGAAGGTCGAGCCGGCGCCCAGCTCAGACACGGCCCCGACCCGACCGCCCATGGTCTCGATGAGGCCCTTGCAGATCGCCAGGCCAAGCCCCGACCCCCCATGGTTCCGGCTGACCGAGGAGTCCACCTGGCTGAAGCGCTGGAAGAGGCTGGCGGCGGCGTCGGGCGCGATCCCCACGCCGGTGTCCTCGACGCTGATGCGAACCTGGTCACGGTCGCCCTGAGGCGCGACAGACAGGGTCAGGGTGACGGCCCCGGCGTCGGTGAACTTCACCGCATTGTTCAGATAGTTGAGCAGCACCTGACACAGGCGATGGTCGTCGCAGACATGGGCGCCGGTCAGGTCGCCCTCCACCTGCATGGCCAGGGTCAGGCCCTTGCCGCGGGCCGTGTCGGCGACGATCGCCAGGGCGTCCTCGCAAACCACCCGCAGGTCGACCGGCTTGGGATCAAGCTCGATGCGGCCGGCCTCGACCTTGGAGAAGTCCAGGATGTCGTTGACCACGGTCAGCAGGGCGATGCCGGACCTGCGGATCAGATTGACGTGGTGTCGCGAGCGTTCGGTCACGCCTTCATCCCGCTCAAGGATTTCGGCGAAGCCGATGATGGAATTCAGCGGCGTGCGGATCTCATGGCTCATGGTCGCCAGGAAGTCGGTCTTGGCGTGGGAGGCGGCTTCCGCCCTTTCCCGGGCGCGCTGATGGCTGATCGAACGGCGCAGGATCAGCTCTCGCAGGCGCTGCTGGTGGTTGGCCATCAGCGCCGTGATAATGCCGGTGGCGAACACTAGGCCGAAATAGACCTGGAACAGGGAGACCTGCTCCTCAAGGCTGCGGACATTGGCCAACACCGCCGCGCGGCCGCCGATCAGGCCCCCGGTCATCAGCATGGCCGCCGCCATCATGACGGCGAAGGTGACCGCCTGCGGCCCGGCCCGCAGGCCGAGCACGGTGATGAGGGGAAACATGACGAGCAGGGCGATGGGGGCCAGGGGGGTGAACACCAGGGCGATGAGGCCGCCAGCCACCCCAGCGCCGATCAGCCCTTCGAGCCGGCGATCCGGCGGATTTGCGCCCCGGCGCTTCTGACAGATCAACAGGATGGCCGGCAGGACCATGGCCATGCCCAGGAGCTTGGCCGCAAAACGGTTGATCAGCATGGCGTGGGACACCTGGCCCTCGATGACATGTGCGCCGACGCCAAGCAGAAGCGTCGCCATCACCAGGACAGGCGCCAGGGCCATGAAGATCAGGCGGGCGAAGCGCCCCGGCGTCGTCAGCCGGACAGCGTTGAACCGACGGGCCAGGTGGGCGACGGCGGCGGCCTCGACCACGTTCAGCACGGAGTATCCGACCGCGGCGTAGAGGGGATGACCAAAGCCGAGAATGACCGCGACCTGGAGCAGAAAGCCGACGGCGAGGCAGGCCGAGGTCCAGCGGGTCGGCAGCAGCAACAGGGCGGCGATGACGAAGGCGTTGGCCGTCCAGATCGTGCCAACCCCGGCCAGCTCGCGCAGCACATTGGTCAGCCACAGATTGGCGACATAGAGGACGCAAAGCGTGGCTGCGATGACGAGCAGTCGCTTTTGTCGCGAGATGGCTGACAAGGCCGCCCCCTTCTGAATGGCCGGTAGGGCGCGACCCTATGCCTCAGCCGGTCAATCAAAGCTTAAGCCTAACAGGCTGAATGCGCCGGCGACCGCAGGCCCGCGCCTCAGAATCGCGGCAGGATGAGGCATGTCTTCGCCCCCGCGCCCTACCCCATCGGCCCTTCGCGCGCGGGCCGCGCGCCTGGAGCGCGAGGGTGACCTGGCGGGCGCGCTGGACGCCTACGAGACGGCGCTGGCGGCCGCCCCCCACGACGTCGACCTCCTCGCCGCCCTGGCGCAGATCGCCGAGCGCCTGGGCATGATGGCGCCGGCCGAGGGGCTGTGGCGCCAGGCCTGCGCCCTGGCGCCCGACAACCTGCAGGCCCAGGATGGCCGCGCCCGGACCCTTCGGGAGCTTGGGCGCTATGACGAGGCGATCGCCGTCCTTCAGGCCGCGATCACGGCCCATCCCACAGAGGCAAGGCTTTGGAACAGCGTCGGCGTGACGCTCAGCCAGCAGGGCCAGACCGAAACCGCCCTGACCTTCTATGACGAGGCCCTGAGGCTGGATCCGCGGCTGGCCACGGCGGCCTATAACCGCGCCTGCGCCCAGTTCGACCTGGGCGCCCTGGAGGCCGCAAAGGCCGACTTCGCCACCGCCGGCAAGCTGGCCCGCAAACCGGCCGACGCCGCCATGATCACCTTCGCCGCCGCCACCCTGGCCCTGGCGCGGGGCGACCTGGCGGGCGGCTGGGAGGGCTATGAGGCTCGGCTGTCGCCTCATCGCGCCCGGCCCGTCACGTTCGAGGCGCCGGGCCGCCGCTGGACGCCGGACCAGCCCCTGGCCGGCAAGCGCCTGCTGGTCCTCGCCGAACAGGGGCTGGGCGATGAGCTGCTGTTCGCCAGCCTGCTGCCAGATGTGATCGAGGCCCTGGGGCCCGAGGGCCGCCTGACCCTGGCGGTGGAGCCGCGACTGGTGAGTCTCTTCGCGCGCAGCCTTCCCCAGGCTGAGATTCTTGCCCATCGGACCGAGACGGTCGGCGGACGGGTCCGACGCAGCGCCGGGGGGCTGGCCGACCCCACGGCGATCGACCTCTGGGCGCCCCTGGCCTCCCTGCCCCGCCGGTTCCGGCGCGCCGTCACGGACTTCCCGGCGCGGCCAGGCTTCCTCGTCGCCGATCCGCAGCGGGTGGCCCACTGGCGCCGCTGGCTGGGCGAAGGTCCGCCGGCGGTGGGCCTGACCTGGCGCAGCGGCAACCTGCTCGGCGACCGGCGGCGGCAATATCCGCCGATGGCGTCCTGGAAGCCGGTGCTTGAGGCTAGCGAAACCCGGCTGGTGAACCTGCAGTATGATGTCCAGGCCGACGAGCTTGAGGCCCTAGGGGCTCTGGGCGGGAGAGCCCTGCTCCAGCCGCCGGGTCTGGACCTGAAGAACCACATCGACGACCTGGCCGCCCTCTGCTGCGCCCTCGACCTGATGGTCAGCGTCTCCAACGCCACCGGGCAACTGGCCGGGGCCTGCGGGGCGCCGACCGTGATGCTGTGCGTGCCTGCCGCCTGGCCGCGGCTGGGTCAGGAGGCCTATCCGTGGCATCCGACGATCCGACCCGTGGCGCCGCGGATCTTCGGCGAATGGGAGCCGGCCATGGCGCAGACCGCCGCATTCGTGGACCAGCTGACGCGCCGATAGGCCGCCCTCGTCTCAGGACTGGGTGAGCCGACCGCTGAGGGCGCCGATTTCCTGGCGCAGGGCGGAGAGCTCGGCCCGCAGGGCGGCGAGGTCGGCGGCGTCCTCGGCATGGGCCTGCTGGCGTTCGACGCTGGCCAGGCGGAGGTCTTCCTCGATCTGCAGGCGCTCGGCCTTGGCCTCGTCCTCATGCTCGCTCTGCATGGCGTTGACCACGATGCCGATGAACAGGTTCAGCATGGTGAAGGTGGTGCAGAGGATGAAGGGCACGAAGAAGGCCCAGGCATAGGGATAGACCTCCATCACCGGCCGCACGATACCCATGGACCAGCTCTCCAGGGTCATCACCTGGAACAGGGTGTAGGCCGAGGCTGGGATCGTGCCGAACCACGCGGGGAAGTCAGCGGCGAACAGCTTGGTGGCCATCACCGAGGCCACATAGAAGATCAGCGTCATCAGCAGGATGATCGAGCCCATGCCCGGCAGGGCGCCGATCAGGGCGCCCACCACCCGGCGCAGGGACGGCACCAGGGTGATCATCCGCAGCACCCGCAGGATGCGCAGGGCCCGCAGCACCGAGAAGGCGCCGGCCGCCGGCACGAGCGCGATGCCGACAATGGCGAAGTCGAACAGGCTCCACGGGTCCTTGAAAAAGGCCAGCCGGTGAACCGCGATCCGGGCGACGATTTCGGCGACGAAGATCGCCAGGATCACCCGGTCGAGCGCCATCAGGACCGGGCCGAAATTGGCCATGGCCCAGGCGCTGGTCTCCAGCCCCAGCGTGATCGCGTTGAGCACGATCAGAGCGGTGATGATCTTCTCGGTGCGCGGCGAGGTGATCAGCGCCTTGAGCTGGTCCACGGGGGGCTCCATCGGGTTTGCAGACAGACGCCGCCATTTGCCGCAAACCGCCGCAAGGCGCCAGCGGCCATAGGCCCCCTTCACGTCGCCATCGTCATCGAACCGTCGCCGGACTTGCACCAGCCCTTCGCGCAAACGTCGTCGTCGTGTGTCGCTCTCTTCTTAGACCTAAGGCAGAGCCTGGATGGGCGAGGCCCGACCGGCGAATCATGGGGGCTGACCGACATGTTCATCACCACCTCGCGGGGCCGACGCGCCCTTCTTCTGGGTTGCAGCGCCGCCGTGAGTTGCGCCGTAGCCCAATCCGCCGCCGCCCAGAGCGCCAATGAGGTCTCCGAGCTGGTGGTCGTGGGCTACCGAGCCCAGAACGCCCAGGCCGTGGCCGAAAAACGCGAGGATGACCGCGTCGCCGAATACCTGTCGGCCGACGACATCGGCGCTCAGCCCGACTACAACATCGCCGACGCCCTGCGCCGGCTGCCCGGCGTCCAGACCCAGTTCGACGAGGATGAGGGCCGCTACGTCTCCATCCGCGGCCTGAACCCCAGCTACACCCTGGGCGCCCTGGACGGGGCCACGCTCGCCACCGCCGAGCGCCAGAACCGTCAGCTCAACATGGAAGCCATCCCCTCGGGCGCCGTGCGCCAGGTGGTGGTGGCCAAGTCCCGCACGCCGGACATGGACGGCAACGCCATCGGCGGCACGCTGAACCTCATCACCCGCTCGGCCTTCGACGTGTCCGACATGTACGCCGCCGGCACGGTGATGATCGGCATGTCCGACTCCCAGGCCGTGCCCGGCGAAGGCTTCAACCGCGACACCGATGACGGCCTGAACTACCGGGTCGACGCGACGGTCTCCAAGCGCTTCGGCGCTGACGGCCAGTTCGGCGTCCTGTTCGGCGTCAACTTCATGGAGCGCAACCGCGACCAGGAACGCCTGCTGCCGCAGACCGTGCCGGCGGGGATCAGCGCCACGCCCACCCCGGTCTCGACGCTCGGCACCACCGACCTGCTCTGGTCGAACTATCCCAACACGATCACCCGCTACGGCGGCATCCTGAAGCTCGAATACGAGCCCGTGGACAGCTTCCGCAGCGCGCTCACCCTGGCCCACTACAAGCAGGACGACAATGAGCTGCGCCACAGCCAGCGGCTGCGCAACCAGACGGGCAACAACGCCAGCTTCGTGCGCTTCAACGACTTCCCCCTCGAAAAGCCGCTGACCGTCATCCAGTGGAAGAACAACTGGGACATCAGCGACCGCCAGCATCTGGAAGCCCGGGCCTCCTATTCGGAAGCCACCTTCCTTGAGCCGTCGAACCAGCTGCAATTCAACCTGTCCGGCGCGGCGCTGAACTTCGATCTGGCGCTGAACGGCGATGGCGTGCCGGTGGCCTCCAACATCGATCCGCGGGCCGCCAACCCGGCCAACTATGTGCTGGCGGGCAACGCCTTCGCGCCCTACGAGGACGACAGCGACGAGTATGTCGAGGAAGTGGCCCTTGACTACGGCTTCAACACCAAGCCCGGCGACATGGGTTGGGGTCTCGGGGTCGGCGCCAAGTGGCGGGAGATCACCCGCGACAACGACCGCACCACCTGGAACTGGGTCTATAACGGCGCGCCGCTGACCCTTGACCAGTTCGACGTCCAGCACAGCTACACGCCGATCTACGCCAACTTCAATCAGCTGTTTATCGACTTCGACGCCTTCAACACCTTCTTCGAGCAGAACCGCGCGAGCTTCACCGGCGGCCGCAATGAGGCGGTGACCTCGGACTGGGTGTTCACCGAGGAGGTGTCGGCGGCCTACGCCCTGCTGCGCCACGCCGGCGAACGTCACACGGTGATCGTCGGCGGTCGCTTCGAGGACACCCAGACCCTGGTGGAACGCGCCCGCACCGAAGGGGCCAGCGTCTCCCGCGTCGCCCGGGAGGGCGGCTATGACGACTTCCTGCCCTCCATCACCGTCAGCTATGACCTCACCGACCGGCTGAAGTTGCGGGCCGCCGCCTTCCAGGCCGTGGGCCGGCCCAATCCCAGCCAGCTGGCCTCGGGCGAGACGGTCAACCAGACCACGGGGGCGATCAACCGCGGCAATCCCGACCTGCAGGCCCGCAAGGGCGACAGCTACGAGGCCTCGCTGGAATACTATCTGCCCGGCAATGAGGGCCTGTTTGCAGTGGGCGTGTTCCGCAAGGAGATCGAGAACGAGATCATCACCCGCCTCACCCCCGGCGCCGGTCCCAATGGCGAGGATGTGACCCAGCCGATCAATGTGACCACCGCTGAGGTCACCGGCCTGGAGCTGAACGCCGTGGTGAACACCCTGCCCCTGCCCGGCCTGTTGTCGAACTTCGGCGTTTCGGCCAACGCCACCTTCCTGGACGGCAGCTTCGACACCGGCGGAACCCGCGGCTCAGTGGACCTGCTGCAGGGCCAGTCGGACTTCCTGTTCAACATGGCGCTGTTCTACGAGCAGGGTCCGTTCCGCGCCCGGGCGAGCTACGCCCACATCGGCGAGGCGACGACCTCGGTGAGCGCCACCGACGCCAGCGGCCTGTCCGACCGGATTGATGAGGCCACCAACACCGTCGATCTCCAGGCGCGCTACACCCTGACCAGCGGCGTCGAGCTGATCGCCGAGGTGCGCAACGTGACCGACGAGGACAAGGTCAACCTGACGGGGAACGGCGTCTATCGCGACGTGTCCTTCTACGGCCGCCAGTTCTGGGTCGGCGCTTCGGCCAAGTTCTGATGGCCCGGAGACACGCCATGCGCCGCCGTTCGACCCTCGCCGCCCTCCTGCTGCTCACCGCAGGCCTTGGCGCCTGTGGAACCCTTGGCAGCCTAGAGAGCGCCCTCGCCGCCCGGCGCGGCGAGGCGGTCTTTCCGGGGGGTCGCTACTGGCGCGAGGCCCGCACGGAGCCCGCCCTCATGCAGGTGCACGTTCTGGAACTCGACCTCCGTCGGGTGCGGCTGGAGCTCACCGCGGGCGACCTCTCCGAGGGGCGCGAGCACGTCGCCCAGACCCCCTCGGACTATGTGCGTCGCAACGGCCTGGCCGCCGCCGTCAATGCCAGCTACTTCACCCCGTTCAAGGGCGGGACGCCGGGCGGCGACGACTACTACCCCCATGCCGGCGATGGGGCCGACGTCTCGGGCGCGGCTATCGCCTTCGGCCGGCAGGTCTCGCCGGTGGAGCCTGACGAGGACGAGCGGGTCAACGCCATCCTCTGCATCCGAGCCGCGCGCGCGACGATCGCCGACGGCCAGGACTGCGGCGGCCCGGTGGATCACGCCGTCTCCGCCGGACCTCGCCTGCTGGCGAACGGGCAAGCTCGAAGCTTTGAGGCGTTCGGTCAGGCCTATGGCGAGACCCGCCACCCGCGGACCGCCATCGGCCTGGACGCCGATGCGCCGCGGGCCTGGCTGGTGGTGGTCGACGGCCGCCAGCCCGGGTTGAGCGAGGGCGCGTCCCTCAACGACCTCATCGCCATCTTTGATGAACTCGGGGCCGAGGACGCCATGAACCTCGACGGCGGCGGATCGACGACCCTGGTGGTTCGTCGCGGCCCTGAGCCCGTCGTGATGAATTCACCGATCCATACCGGGGTCCCGGGCCGCGAGCGGCCTTCGGCCAATCATATCGGCGTCCGCCTCGCCCCGCCGGCCCGTCCCTGACCTAGAAAGGCGCCCATGCGCACCGCCCTCGCAAGCCTCAGCCTTGTCGCCGCCATTCTGGGGGCGCCCGTCACCTCGATGGCCCAGTCCGCCGGCCGGCCGGCGGCCTATGTGGCCCCGCCCGTGACGGCCCTGCAGGCCGAAATGCTGCGGGAGTATGCGGCGCCGGAAGCGCGCCAGGGCGTGGCGGTGGACGCCGACCACGTCTATGCGGTGGTGAACACCACCATCGCCAAGTACGACAAGGCCAGCGGCCAACGCCGGGGCGTCTGGTCTGGCCCCCGTGACGGCCTGATCCGGCACCTCAACTCCTGCTTCGCCGAGGCGGGCAAGCTGTGGTGCGCCAATTCCAACTTTCCAGAGGTCCCGATGGCCAGCTCGGTGGAGGTGTTCAACACCGCCGACATGACCCACGAAGCCTCCCACAGCCTGGGCATTCTGGACGAGGGCTCCCTGACCTTCTTCGAGCGGTTCGGCGAAGGCTGGATCGCCGGCTACGCCCATTACGACGACATCGGCGGCCTGTCGTACAAGGACGCCGTGTTCGCCGGGATCGTCTTCTATGACAGCGCCTGGCGACGGACCGGCGGTTACGCCCTGCCCCAGAGCGTGCTGGAGCGCATGGCGCCCCATGCGGCGTCGGGCGGCGTCATGGGCCCCGACGGCCTGCTCTACCTGTTCGGCCATGATCGGCCCGAGCTCTATGTGGTCGCCCGGCCGGTGATGGGGCCGACCCTGATCCATGTGGCGACCATTGCGGTGGATGCGCCGGGCCAGGCCATCGCCTGGGACCACAGCAGCGATGCGCGAATTCTCTTCACCATCCATCGTCCCACGGGCGCGATCCGCAGCTTCCGTCTGCCGGAGGTCGCCCTCGACCACAGCCCCGACGCCCGGCGCTTCCCCGTCGACTGACGCAGCGCGTCGGCCTCCGGCGAGCGGCCTTAGGCGGGACGGGCGACCCCGGTCCCGCCCTCGCCGGCGCCGTCTCAGAAGGTGGCGCGCAGGCTCACCGTGACCCGCCGCGGCTCGCCGAAATAGCCGCCGTTGTAGAAGCCGACGCGACGGTAATAGGTCTTGTCGAACAGGTTATCGACATTGAGCTGAGCGCTGAGGTTTTCGTTGAACCTGTAGCGGGCCGTGAGGCTGGCCAGCACATAGGCGTCCTGCGAGACATTGGTGCGCACGGTTTGCGGCGGCGTGCTCGTATTGCCCGGAACCGGAATGGTGGCCAGGGTGTAGATCTCGCTCTGCCAGTTCAGCCCGCCGCCTATCCGCAGGCCCTCGAGCGGGCCGCCCAGGTCGTAGGTGCTATAGATGCGCGCGATGTGACGGGGACTGAGCGTGCTGATCCGCGCGCCCGAGGCGTCCTCGGTATAGGCGTAGGTATAGCCGCCAACCACGTTCCAGCGCGGGCTGACCTTGCCGGTGATCTCGGCCTCGAATCCGCGGGTCTCCGCCCCGCTGACCGCCACATAGGCCGAACTGCCGTCGGGCAGCACAAAACCGTCGGGGACCGACCCGTCCAGGGCGGCCAGATTGTCCTGCTGGGCATAGAAGAGGGTGCTCGAGGCCAGCAGGGCGCCATCGAGGAATTCCCCCTTCAGGCCCAGCTCGTAGCTGGCGCCGATCACCGGGGCCAGTTGCTCATTGTTCTTGTCGCGATTGCTCTGCGGCTTGAACAGATCCGAGTAGCTTGCATAGGCCGAGACCTGCGCGGTCACGTCATAGATCACGCCCACATAGGGGGTGACGCGCTCGTCGGCATAGTCGCTGCTGGTGCGGACATAGGCGCCGGCCAGATCGAACAGATCGACCTTGGTCTCCCACCGGGTGCTGCGCGCGCCCAGGATCACCTTCAGCCGGTCGGTCGGGTTCAGTCGTGCGGCGCCATAGAGTCCGGTCTCTCGCGTGGTCGTGATCTGGGCCGGCGTGCCGTATTCCAGCAGATAGGGCTCAGGGATGCGGCCGTCCCAGTTGCGGAAGTCCGGGATGGTCATGGCGTAGGGCCGGCGGGCGGCGTCGATCTTGTCGTTGAGCGTCACGCCCTCGCGGTCGAAGCCGTTCACGCCGATCACCGCCTCGTGCTGACGGCCAAACAGTTGGAAGGGACCCGAGGCGAACAGGTCGAAGCCGGTCTCCTCCTCCTGATAGACGTTGTAATAGTCGGCCACGAACAGACCCGAACCGTCCACCCGATCGGGATAGCCGCCATAGCCGTAATAGAGCAGCGCGGTGGACTCGCTGTCGCGCTGGTTCAGGGTCAGGCGGAGCGACCAGTCGGCCGGCAGGTCCTGCTGGATCATCCCATAGAGGCTGGAGCTGTTGCGATCCCAGGTGCTCCAGGTCGCCCCGACGCTGTAGGAGCGCGGCAGGTCGGTGGGCGTGCCGTCGCTGTAGAACAGCGGCGCGGTGCCCCACGTCGTGCCCCGGGGTGTGGCCTCCAGATAGTCATAGCCCAGGCGAACCAGGGTGCTAGGCGTCAGGTCCGCCTCCACGACGGCCATGGCCACGGTCTTCTTCTCTTCATAGAGGTCGATGTAGGACTCGCGGTCTTCGAAGGCGGCTGAGACGCGGCCGCGCACGCGGCCGGACGCGACCAGCGGGCCAGACACGTCGGCCTCCACCCGGCCCCGCGACCAACTGCCGGCCGTCACGCTGGCCGAGCCGGTGAGGTCGCGGGTGGGCGTCTTGCGGATCAGGTTGATGGTGGCGGAAGGATCGCCGGCCCCTGTCACCAGGCCCGCAGCGCCGCGGATCACCTCGATCCGCTCATAGAGCGAGGTGTCGCCCATGGCGCTGTTGCCCGACGAATAGCTGGTGGGCGCGCCGTCGAGCTGGAAGTTGCTGATCGAGAAGCCGCGGGAGGTGAAGTTGACCCGGTTGGAGTCGTTCTCCTGAACGGTGATGCCGGTGGTCTGCTCCAGCACGTTGGCGATGGAGGAGAGGCCGAAGTCCTGGATACGTTCGGCTGTGATCACCGTCACCGACTGCGGCGTCTGGCGCAGGGACAGCGGCAGCTTGGCCGCCGAGTCGGTGGCTTCCACCGCATAGCCGTCCTTCTTGCCGGTGACGATGACGCCCCGGAGGGTGGCGGCCCCATCATCGGCCGCCATGGCCTGGCCGCCGAGGGCTGAACTGGCCAGAAGCGCCAGGAGCAGCGCGCCCGAGCCGGGCCGGTTTGAAACTGAGCTGCGCACGGATCGTATCCCCTACTGAAGCGCCCCCCTGGGCGCGGTTGGAGGTGCGGATAAGCTGGCTCGCTCCAAGTTGCAAACGATTCTTAGTATCATAACTGAGCTGGAACGTACCCCTGCGGCGCCCTTCCCTCCGCACGGCCAGGTGATCTATGCCGGAACGGTCCAGCGACGGAGGGCGTCATGCGCGACGAGGATCTGCAGCCGATACTGGAGACCGTGCGACGGCTCTGCGCGGACTTTCCGGGGGACTACTGGCGGGCGCGGGACCGTGAACGCACCTATCCGACGCAATTCGTCGAGGCCCTGACGAAGGCCGGCCTGCTCGGCGTCCTGATCCCCGAGGCCTATGGCGGCAGCGGCCTTGGCCTATCGTCGGCGGCCGCGATCCTGGAGGAGATCCACGCCAGCGGCTGTAACGCCGCGGCCGTCCACGCCCAGATGTACACCATGGGCACCGTCCTGCGGCACGGCAGCGAGGCCCAGAAGGACCAGTGGCTGCCGAAGATCGCCACGGGCGAGGTGCGGCTACAGGCCTTTGGCGTCACCGAGCCCGGCGCCGGCACCGACACCACCGCCATCACCACCCAGGCGGTCCGCCGGGGCGACGCCTACGTCATCAACGGCCAGAAGGTGTGGATCAGCCGGGCTGAGCATTCCGACCTGATGGTCCTGCTGGCGCGCACGACGCCCCGCGAAGAGACCGCGAAAAAGACCGAAGGCCTGTCGGTCTTCCTGCTGGACATGCGCGAGGCGGTGGGGCGCGGCCTGACGATCAAACCGATCCGCACCATGTTCAACCACGCCACCACCGAACTCTTCTTCGATGATCTGGAAATCCCCGCCTCCTGCCTGATCGGCGAGGAGGGCAAGGGCTTCCGCTACATCCTCGACGGCATGAACGCCGAGCGCATTCTGATCGCCGCCGAGTGCATCGGCGACGGCCGCTGGTTCGTGGACAAGGCGCGGGCCTACGCCACCAGCCGCGTCGTCTTTGGCCGGCCGATCGGCCAGAATCAGGGGGTCCAGTTCCCCATCGCCCGGGCCTATGCCCAGGTCTGCGCCGCCAAGCTGATGACCTATGAGGCCGCGGCCCGCTATGAGGCCGGCGAACCGGCCGGCGAAGAGGCCAACATGGCCAAACTGCTGGCCTCGGAGGCCTCCTGGGCGGCGGCCGACATGTGCATCCAGACCCACGGCGGCTTCGGCTTCGCCGAGGAGTACGATGTGGAGCGCAAGTTCCGCGAGACCCGCCTCTATCAGGTGGCCCCGATCTCCACGAACCTCATCCTGGCCTATCTGGCCGAGCACGTCCTGGGCCTGCCGCGCTCCTATTGAAGCGCCGATCTAGTCTGTAAAGACCACGGTCTTGGCGCCGTTCAGCAACACCCGGTCTTCCAGGTGCCAGCGCACCGCCCGGGCCAGCACCCGGCGCTCAATGTCGCGGCCCTTGCGGATCAGGGCGGCGGGGGTGTCGCGGTGGCTGATCCGCTCCACGTCCTGCTCGATGATCGGCCCTTCGTCGAGGTCGGCGGTGACATAGTGGGCGGTGGCCCCGATCACCTTCACCCCGCGGGCATGGGCCTGGTGATAGGGCCGCGCGCCCTTGAAGCCCGGCAGGAAGGAGTGGTGGATGTTGATGCAGCGGCCTTCGAGCTTGGAGGCCAGGCCGTCGGACAGGATCTGCATATAGCGGGCGAGCACCACCAGTTCGGCGCCGGTGGACTGGACCAGCGACCACACGTCGGCCTCCTGCTCCAGCTTGGTGTCGCGGTTCACAGGCAGGTGGTGGAAGGGCAGACCGCTGAGGTCGATGCTGGAATAGGTGTCGGCGGGGTGGTTCGACACCACCGCGCAGATCTCCATCGGCAGTTCGCCCCGACGCCAGCGCCAGACCAGGTCCGAGAGGCAGTGGTCGGCCTGGGAGGCGAGGATCATCACCTTCCGGCGGACCTTGGGATCACGCAGGGTCCAGTTCATGCCGAACTCGGCGCCGATGGGGGCGAAGGCCTCGCGCAGGGCCTCGGCAGAGGTTTCGCCGGCTTCGAACACCACGCGCATGAAGAAGCGGTCGGTCTCGACATCGCCGAACTGCTGGGCGTCGATGATGTTGCCGCCGCGGTCGAACAGGAAGCTCGCCACCCGGCTGACAATGCCGGGCCGGTCGGCGCAGGATAGGGTCAGGATCATGAGGCGGCTGACTAGCCTGCGCGGGCGATCAGCACCACCACCAAGACGGCGATCACCACCCCAAGCGCCAGCCGCCACAGGGGCGCCGGACGCAGCTCGCCCTCAAGGCCCGCGGTGGCGTCGCGCCCCGTCACCATCGGCCCCACCAGGTTTCGACGCTTGAACAGCGCATAGGCGGCGATGGCGACCAGATGCAGCACGATGGCGGCCTGCAGCAGGCGGAAGTTCAGCTCATGCAGGTCTGCAGCTTTCCGGCCGGTTTCGAAGGTGATGAACCGGGCCAAGGGGCCCGACTCCAGACCATCCACATCCACGGCGAACAGGCCCAGGCCGATCTGGGAGATCAGCAGGATCACCAGCAGCAGGACGCTCAGCGCCCCCAGCGGGTTGTGACCGAAGCTTGCAGGCGCGGCGCGCCAGCCGCGAACATAGGCCAGGACCGTGCCTGGCCCTTTGACGAACTCCGAGAACCGGGCCGTCGATCCCCCCGCCACGCCCCAATACAGCCGGAAGACCACCAGGCCGAGAATCCCGTATCCGGCATAGCGATGGATATCCATCCGCTCGCCCCCGGTCAGCCAGGCGACCAGGACGAGGACCGCCAAGGCCCAGTGGACGAGGCGGGTCGGAAGATCCCAGACCCGCACCCGCGCCGAAGACGCATCCGAGCTCATAGCTATTGCTCGACGCGGAAGTCGTCGTGACAGCCGCCACAACTGGCGCCGACCACCTTCACATGGGCCTCCAGCGCAGCCGCGTCGCCAGCCGCCGCCAGTTGCTGCAGCTCGGCGGTGGTCTCAACCAGCCGCTGTTGGGCCGCGGCGAAGCCTTCGGGGTTGGTCCAGATGGTTTCCAAGGCGTCGGTCTCGACGCCGTCCTGGGGACCGGAGCCGGCGGGGAACCAATTGGGAATCTGTTGGGCCAGCGCGTTCATGCGATTGGCGGCCGGGGCGATCTGCGCCATGTCCGGCGCCCCCGACTTGAGTTGGTCATTGATCAGCTTGAACGACGAGCCCAGGGCCTTGTAGCCCTCCTGCCGCTCTTGAACGATCGGCGGCGTCTCGGCCGCGGCGGTCTCGGTTTCGCCAGCCTGCTGGCCACAGCCGGCCACCAGCAGGGCCGCGGCCATGCCAGTCAGGCCGAGGCGGGCGCGGCCGGTCATCAGGTCGGTCAGGGATGGCGTGCTCATGGGCTCTCTCCTCAGCGGGCGCGCGGGGCGCATAGTGTTGAGTCTGGAGCCTAGTGTGGCACAGCTTCTGCGCCAGGGCTGCTCAACGAATGCGCCAAGTCTTGGGACCTGACGCCCACGCCCTGGGCGCTGCGCCAGCGGAACCGTCACCTTGCGGGGCGCATTGTCCAGCTATGCACAGGGAGAACCGGAATATGAAAAACCTGAACCGCGCCAGCGCGGCGGGCCTAGCCGCCGCCGCCAGCCTGGGCCTGCTGTTGGCCGCCTGTGGCCAGGGCGACGAGACACAGGCCGGCGATCGGCTGGACGGCGCCGCAGCCCCGACCTATCCCGGCGAAGGCGCTGAAGGTCTGGTCGAGATGGAGAATGAGAGCGCCGAGAACGACGCCATCGACCAGGCCCCGGAAGAGCCCCTCAATACCGGCCAGGGCCAGACCCCGCCCTACGGCGAACCCGGCGGCGCCCCGTCGGAAGTCCATAGCGGCCCGGTCTCGCCCGCAGGCTTGAACGAGTCGCCCGCCCCCTAGGGCGCGTTCCGAGACGTGGGAACCGGTTATCGGAGCAAGGCGCGCTCAAGATTGGACTCTAGAGCGCGACCTCCGGCCCGCGGCGAACCGAACAATGGGTCTCAGGGGGCGGCGAAGAAGCCGTGTTCGCCGCTCACCCGCACAAGGCAGGGTCGGCCCTGGTCCTGAGAAGCCCGGGCGCGCTTGTTTGCGGCCGCCTTGGCTTCCTCCTTGTCCAGGCTGTGATCGGAGAAAGCGCCCTCATGTTCGACGGCCCAGAGTCCGTCATGCCGGGCCACGGTGATAACGGTACGATCCCGGATTTCGCGCATGAATGGCTCCTGAAAGATCCGGCCTTGGCCTCTACAGGGCGACAATCGCGAAGAGGGCCAATCGGCCAGAACATGTAGTTTGTCTTACCATGCTACAGGTATTTTCTCCATGAGTCCGGCCTCATCAGAAAACAATCTTGCCAAACCGGTCAATTTTATGCGATAAAACCGGATCGAATATCGTTTTGGCTCGCCTAAAATCCACCGAACGAACTACGTACGGACTTCTGGACTCCTCGACCCTCTCCGAAAATTTGATCTCGCAACCACTCTTGGCGGCGTGAATATTTAGACCCGGAAAGGGATCAACATGAGCACTGGAACCGTGAAGTGGTTCAACGGCCAAAAGGGTTTTGGCTTTATTCAACCCGATGACGGCGGCGCCGACGTTTTCGTCCACATTTCAGCCGTGGAGCGCGCCGGCATGGCCTCGCTGCATGAAGGCCAGAAGCTCGGCTTCGAAATGCAGCGCGACGCCCGCAACGGCAAGATGTCCGCGGCCAATCTGCAAGCGGCTTAAGCCACTTCGGACTGTTAGAACGCAGAAGGGTCGGCGCTTGCGCCGGCCCTTTTTCGTGGCTGCCGCTGTAGCCATGGGGAGCTATGCGGGGCGCCAGCCGTTCAGACGCCAAGATGGTGTAGGGTATCCCGGATGACGACGACCTGGGTGATCGAGATTCGACTGGGCGAGCGCCCCGAGGCCAGGCCTCTGCGCCGGGCGGTGGTCGACGCCCACAGCGAGGCCGAAGCCCTGCGTCTGGTGCTGGCCCAGGCCGAAGCTGATGAGGGCGTTGCGCGCGCGGGCCTTGATGATGGTCAGGAAGAGGTGTTCGCCCAGGCCGAGGCCGCCAATGGCCACACCGAGCACCACACCGGCGAGGGCGAAGCCCGTTGACCTGAGGAGGCTCGGAACCGCCTAGGCCAGGGCGGGTTAGGCCCTCATGACCGACGCCCCCCAGAACCCCGCGCCGTCCGCCCGACCCGTTGTTCTGATGACGGGGGCCGCTGGCAATCTCGGCGCCGCCCTCGCCGAGGGCTTGTCCGCCGGCTACCAGGTCGTCGGGCTGGATCTGAAAGGCGATAGCGACACATTTCCCCTGATCGAAGCCGATCTGACGGGCAAGGCTTCGATCGAAGAGGCTCTGGGCGAGGTGCGAAGCCGTTTCGGCGGCCGGCTCGCCAGCGTCATCCATCTGGCGGCCTATTTTGATTTCAGCGGCGAAGATCATCCGCTCTACGAGAAGCTGAACGTCCAGGGGACGCGGCTCTTGCTCGACGCCCTCCAGGGGTTGGAGGTCGAACAGTTCGTCTATGCCAGCACCATGCTGGTCCACGCGCCGGTTCGCCCCGGCGAGACGCTCGACGAGGCGCAGCCGCTTGATCCGCGCTGGATCTATCCTCAGTCCAAGGCCGCGGCCGAAGCGGCCATCGCCGAGGCGCACGGCCACATTCCCTATGTGCTGCTGCGCCTGGCCGGCGTGTATGACGCTCAGAGCGCTGTCCCGACCCTGTCCCAGCAGATCGCCCGCATCTATGCCCGGGATTTCGAGAGCCATCTCTATTCCGGCGACACCGATGTCGGGCAGTCGATGCTGCATAAGGACGACATGGTCGAGGCCTTCGTCCGGACGGTGGATCGGCGCGGGGACCTGCCCGCCGACGCCGCCATCCTCGTCGGCGAGCCGGACGCCCTCTCCTACCAGCAGATCCAGGATCAGGTCGGTCAGCTGATCCATGGCGAGGACTGGTCAACCCTGCAGGCCCCCAAGCCGATCGCCGCCGCCGGCGCCTGGGCGCAGGAAAAGCTTGAGCCGATGGTGCCCGACGCCCTGGACCAGGGGCAGAAGCCCTTCATCCGCCCGTTCATGGTGCGGATGGCCGACGACCACTACGCCCTGGATATCAGCCGGGCGAGGTCGTGGCTGGGCTGGACGCCCCGCCACCGGCTGTCCGATGTGCTGCCGGCGCTGGTCCAGGGGCTGAAGGACGACCCGAAGGCCTGGCATGAGGCCAATGGCGTCCCGGTGCCGCCGTGGATCGACGACGCCGAGGCCGAAGGTCTTGACCCAGACGATGTGCGGCAGACTCACGAGAACCAGGTTCAGGCCGCCCATGGGGCCAATCGCTGGGCGCATCTGGTGAATATGGGCCTCGGCGCCTGGCTGGTGGCGGTGTCGCCCCTTCTCAGCCTCGACGATGACCGGTTTCTCGTCAGCCAATTGGCTTCCGGCCTCGCCCTGATGGTGCTCGGCGGACTGTCGCTCAGCCCGCGCTTCTGGCTGGCGCGCTTCGCCGCCGCCGCCGTCGGCCTGTGGATCGTCTTTGCCCCCATGCTGTTCTGGACGCCGTCCGGCGGCGCCTTCCTCAACGCCCTGCTGGTCGGGGGGCTGGCGATGGGTTTTGCGCTTGGACTGCGCCCCGATCCGGGGGTCTCACCGGTGGCCGAGCTCGATGGACCCACCACGCCGCCGGGCTGGAGCTACAATCCCTCGGACTGGGTCCAGAGGTTGCCGATTATCGCCTTGGCGCTGTTTGGGCTGTTCTTCTCCCTGTCGCTCGCCGCCTACCAGCTCGGCCACATCGATTCGGTCTGGGAGCCCTTCTTCGCCGGCGGCCCTGACCCGAAGAACGGCACCGAAGAGATCATCACCTCGGCGGTGTCCGAGGCCTGGCCGATCCCCGACGCCGCCATCGGCGCCCTGGTCTATGCCCTGGAGATCGTCACCGGGATCATCGGGTCGCGGCGGCGCTGGCGCACCATGCCCTGGCTGGTCATCGCCTTTGGTCTGATGATCGTGCCCCTGGGCGTGGTCTCCATCGGCTTCATCATCATCCAACCGATCGTCATCGGCACCTGGTGCACCCTGTGCCTGATCGGGGCTGCGGCCATGCTGCTGCAGGTCCCCTATGCGATGGACGAACTGATCGCGAGCCTGCAGTTCCTGGCGCGGCGCAAGCGGGCCGGCCATTCGATCCTGCGCACGCTGCTCCGCGGCGACACCGATGAGGGTCCCAATGAGCCTGCGGTCGACGAACTGGCCCGGCCCTTCGGTGCGATCGCCAAGGACATGGTCCAGGGGGGCGTGAGCCTGCCCTGGAACCTCGCCCTGGCGAGCCTGATCGGCGTCTGGCTGATGTTCACGCGCCTGACCCTGGACGCAGCGGGCGGCATGGCCGACGCCGACCACCTGATCGGCGCCCTTGTGGTGACCACGGTGGCCGTCGCCGCCGCCGAAGTGACGCGCACCGCCCGCCTGGCCCTGCCCCTAATGGGGGTCGCCCTGCTGGTGACGCCCTTCACCTTCGACACCTCCAACGCCCAGACCATCGCCAGCTTGATCTGCGGCCTGGCCCTGATCGCCCTGGCCGTCCCGCGCGGGCCGATCACCGGGCGCTATGGGGGCTGGAGCCGCCGGATCCTCTAGGGCCTAAGGGCCGTGTACTGCGGGCTCTCGGTGGTCCAAGGCGCCGTGGCCACGGGGGCCAGGGATTCGATATAGGCGACGATGTCGCTCATCTCGGCGTTGGTCATGTAGATGGGCGGCATCTCACCGTGGCCTTGCCGGGCGATCTGCGCCAGGCTCCGTTCCAGCCCGATTGCGGTGTGGCGCATGCGGATGCTGGCGAAGGCCGGCGCCACGGCGTTGGGGCTGGCCTCACGGCCGGCCACCGCATGACAGCCCGCGCAGGCCCGCAGGACGAACTGCTGGCCGCGCTCTGCGGCGGGGCTTAGGGACGCCGGCGGCGGCCCCTCGCCTGTGGCGCAGGCGCTCAGCGCCGCCGCCAGGGTCAGAACGGTCAAGACATGGCGCATGGCGTTACCTCGCTGGCCCGATCCTAGCCGCCTCTGGCCCTGCGCGCGCCTCCGTAATGCTACCTAGGCGCCGGACCGGAATGTTCGAAGGACGACGCTGGACCGATCTTCTCCGTCGCAAGACGAGAGGAGCACTCCATGACTGTCCACGATTTCTACCTGGCCCTGGTCCTGGCCACCTTTGGCGCCTTTGGCGTGACCCTGCTGGGCGTCAGCACCTGGTCCAACATGCGCAAGGGTTGAGGCCGTCTCAGGCGCCGCGCGTGCTCCAGGCCACCCAGGCCGCCACGGCCACAAGGCCGATGGCGAAGGCGCCCTGGACCCGGCGCACGCGGCCAGCCTGGGCGACCCAGCCATAGGCCCTGGCCCCCAGCGCGACCAGGCCGAGGTGGATGGCCACCGACACCGCCAGGTGAAGGGCGCCGAGGGTCAGGACGGCCCGCGGCCCACTGGTGGCATCGGGTGGAACAAAGCTCGGGATCACCGTCAGATAGAAGATCAGGGCCTTGGGATTGAGGACATTGGTCAGGAAGCCGCGACGGACGTCGCGCCAATCGCCCTGGCCGGCCTGATCGAGCTCAGTCGGCGTCGTCCGGCTGCGCCAGGCGTCGAAGGCCAGCCAGAGAAGATAGGCCACCCCGCCCCATCTCAGGGCCTGGTAAAGCACCGGCTGGCCGACGGCCATTTGCGACAGGCCGGCGGCGGCGGCGATCAGATGCGCCGCAAGGCCCAGGGTCACCCCGACCACCGTCAGCAGCCCCGCCCCCAGGCCGCGGCGGGCCGAGACCAGGGCCAGGTACCCCATGTTCGGTCCAGGCGTCAGCTCGATGAGCGTCGCCGCGATCAGGAACTGCAGGACCGATGATAGCGTCATGAACGGCCCTCTTTCCTGCAGCCCAAACAGATGAGCGCGGCGCCACGTGCGGCTTGCCAAGGCCTGGCCGCCCTTCTACCGCATCTCCTCATGCCTTGGTTCATCCAGGAACGTCAGCACGGCAAAGCGGCCTGGCAAGCCTATGCCTGGACGGCGGGCGCCCTGGCGGTCTCGGCGGCGGCCTATCTGCTGGCCCAGCCCCTGACGCAGGATCGAACCCTCTATCTGATCTTCCTGCCCGCGGCCGTCGTCGGGGGGCTCGCCGGGGGCTTCGGCGCAGCCAGTCTGGCCACCCTCAGCGGCCTGGCGATCGTCGCGGGCCTGAGCGGCGCACGCCTGTTCGCCGATCCCGGCAACCTCCTTGAGAGCGCCCTCTATCTGATCGCCGGGCTGTGTATCGGCGTGGCCGGCCACATCCATCAGCGCCGAACCGCCCAGGGCGGGGCGGCGATCATGCATCTGGCCGAGAGCGAGGCGCGGCTGCGCTCCATCCTGGAGACGGTGCCCGACGCCATGATCGTCATCGACCACCAGGGCGTCATGCGCGCCTTCAGCGTGGCGGCCGAGCGGCTGTTCGGATGGCGGGCCGACGAGGCCATCGGGCGCAACGTCTCGGCCCTGATGCCAAGCCCATATCGCGAGCAGCACGACGCCTATCTCGGGCGCTACATGCAGACCGGCGAGCGGCGCATCATTGGTATTGGCCGGGTGGTGGTGGGCGAACGCAAGGATGGCTCGACCTTTCCCATGGAGCTGGCCGTCTGCGAAATGGAAGCCAGCGGCCAACGCTTCTTCACGGGCTTCGTCCGCGACCTCACCGAGCGCCAGAGCACTGAGCGTCGGGTGCAGGACCTGCAGTCGGAACTGGTGCATGTCTCGCGCCTCACGGCCCTGGGGGAGATGGCCTCGGCCCTGGCCCATGAGCTGAACCAGCCGCTCTCGGCCATCGCCAACTATGTGAAGGGCTCCGAGCGCCTGCTGGACGCCCCGGAGCCCGACCGCGCCAAGATCAAGGGGGCGCTCTCCAACGCCGCCGATCAGGCCCTTCGCGCCGGCCAGATCATCCGGCGCCTGCGGGACTTCGTCTCCAAGGGCGAGGCCGACCGCCGGATCGAGAACCTGCCGCAACTGCTCGAGGAGGCCGGCGCCCTGGCCATGATCGGCGCCAAAGAGCGGGGCGTGCGCCTGCGCTTCGACCTCGACCACGCCCTCGACCTCGTCCTCGCCGACAAGGTGCAGGTGCAGCAGGTGGTCCTCAACCTGATGCGCAACGCCATCGACGCCATGGAAACCTCCCCCCGGCGGGAGCTCACCGTCGCCACCCGTCCGGCTGACGACGACATGGTCATCGTCATCGTCAGCGATAGCGGCCCCGGCATCGCCGACGACATGATCGATCAACTGTTCCAGCCTTTCGTCACCACCAAGCCGCAAGGTATGGGTGTTGGCCTCTCGATCTCACGAACGATCGTGGAGGCGCACGGGGGGCGGATCTGGGCTGAGCCCAATCCCGACGGTGGCACGGTGTTCCGGTTCACCCTTCGCGCAGTGCGGCGTGAGGAGTTGGAGAACGATGACTGAGTCTGTGGTGCATGTGATCGACGATGACGAGGCCATGCGTCAGTCCCTGGCCTTCCTGTTGGACACCGCCGGCCTCAGCCCCCTGACCTATGAATCGGCGCCGCAGTTTCTTGAGGCCCTCGATAGCGCCCCGGCCGGCGTGATCGTCACCGACATTCGCATGCCCGAGATGACCGGCCTGGAGCTTGTGCGGCGGCTGAAGGCCAAAGGCGCGCCTCATCCGGTCATCATGATCACCGGCCACGGCGATGTCCCCCTGGCCGTGGAGGCGATGAAGGCGGGCGTCGTCGATTTCCTGGAAAAGCCCTTCGACGACGAAAGCCTGCTCTCGGCCATTCGCGCAGCGCAGAACATCGGGGCGGGGGACAGCCAGGACCCGGAGCGGGAGCGGGTCCGGGCGATTCTCGACAGCCTTTCCCCGCGCGAGCATGAGGTGCTGGCGGGCGTCGTGGACGGCAAGCTGAACAAGGTGATCGCCCATGAGCTGGGGATCAGCCCGCGTACGGTCGAGGTCTATCGCGCCAATGTCATGTCCAAGACCGGCGCGCGCGGACTGTCAGAGTTGATCCGCATGGTGCTGCTGGTCCGCCCCTGAGGCGGCCTTGCGATGAATCAAGGCGGGGCCGGCGGCGATCCTGGATGGATCAGCGCCTCGCCCAACTGGTTCACGTCCATCATGCCCGCCGTCAGCCCTAAAGCCCCTATGGTCATCCTGCTGGACGACGATGCGGCCCTGCGCCAGGCCCTGACCTTTTCCCTGGAGATCGACGGCTATCAGGTCCTGTCCTGCGAGACCGGGGACCAGCTGACGGCGCAGACTCTGCCCGATCATGACGCCTGCCTCGTCCTGGACTATCGGTTGGAGACCGGCACGGGCCTGGACGCCCTGGAAACCCTGCGCGCGCGGGGCGTGGCCCTGCCGGCGATCCTGATCACCAGCCATCCGAAGGCCAGCGTGCGCGAACAGGCGGCCCGCCTCCAGGCCGCGCTGGTGGAAAAGCCGCTCCTGGGCGACCTCCTCCTGGCGCGCATCCACGAAATCCTCCCCCTGCCGCTCGATTAGGCTGCAGCCGCGCCCAGGCGGCGCATTCGCGCCAGCCACTGCAGCCTTTGGCGAGGATCGCGGCCCTCGGCCGGTCCGAAGGCCGTCTCCCGGATGGGCCCGAAGCCGGAAACCCAAAGCACGCCCCGGCTCACGCACTTCAGCCCGTGGGCGAAGAAGACCAGTCGGAAGATGAAAGCCGGCATGCCCATGGTGACGACGACCCGCGCGGACCGGCCGGCCAGCAAGCCCTTCAGGCCCTTCCCGGTCCCGGGCGCCGACAGCGCCACCCCATAGCGGAACACCTGCTCCAGAAACGCCTTGAAAGCGGCCGGCGGCGCGCCCAACCAGAGCGGATAGATCAGCACCAGATGGTCGGCGTCGCGCAGGGCCTGCTGCAGTTCGGCGACGACGGGGCTCGCCTCGGCCATGAAGTCGGCCTGAGAGCTGATCGGCGACAAATCCAGCGCCCCGACATCCACCCGCCGGACGACGTGGCCGGCGGCGCTGGCCCCCTCGCCATAGGCGCCAGCCAGGGCCGAACAGAGGCGGTCCGGCCGGGGGTCGGGATGGCCGTTGATCAGGAGGATACGGCGCGGCGTCTTGGCTTTGGCGGTCATGGGAGTCTCCCTGCGCCTACCTTCGCTCTGGCGCAGCCCTTGGCCTTGACCAGGGTCAAGCCGGGCCTCCGTAGGACTACTTAGGTGAAGCCCCCAGATTTCACGACGCGGGGCTCGGCGCGACTATGGGTCAACGGCTCAAGGAACCCCGCCATGACCCTCGCCTACGCGCCTTCCGCCCCCGTCGGCATCACCGCTCTGTCTGAAGTGATGGAGCGGCTGGGCCTGAGGATGAACTTCGCCAAGGACGAAGAGATCTTCTGCCAGGATGAAGAGGCCGACCTGACCTATCTTGTCGTCTCCGGCGCGGTGCGCACCACGCGCCTGCTGAGCGATGGGCGCCGGCAGGTGGGCAGCTTCTACTATCCAGGCGATCTGGTGGGGCTGGAGACCGGCGACATCCACCGGTTTTCCGCCGAGGCGCTCAGCGACAGCCTCCTGCTGGTGGTCAAGCGCAGCGCGCTCAAGGCCTTCGCCGGTGACGAGGCCGTGGACCGCGCCATCTGGGAGGCCACCCGCCGCGAGCTGGAGCGCACCCAGGAGCATCTGCTGGTGCTGGGCCGCAAGACCGCCTGCGAAAAGGTCGCCTCCTTCCTCATGGACCTGGCCGAGCGTGAGGGGGGCGAGCAGATTTCCCTGCCCATGGGCCGCCAGGACATGGCCGACTATCTCGGACTGACCATCGAAACCGTCTCGCGGATGCTGACCCAGCTCCAGGGCGCCTCGGTGGTCGAGTTCGACGGCTGCCGTCGCTTCCGCGTGAAGCGTTGGGACGCGCTGGAACGTCTCGCCGAATAGATCCCCGTTCTGCGGCTCAGCCCAGGCCGCCGAACGGTTCGTCGAGATAGGAGCCTGTGGACCGGACGACCCTCGCCTCGGCCCCGGCCTCCAGCTTCAGCGCCCGCCGGCGCGGCTATCCCCCTGCCCCCGTACGATATCGGGACCCCGCAGAGCCGCGCCGGCGATCTTCTTCCACCGTCTGTCGCCTGGAGCCCGCCCTTCCCAGGGTGGGCTCCTCTTTTCCCTCACGCCGGCGCCGCCTTTGACCTGGGTCAGGGCCCGGGCGGCGGTCCTTCAGCAGGCTCATCCCCATGACCGTGCTCTACAACCCCCACGCCCCGGCCGACGCCCATCTGATCGCCAGGTATGATGGCCGCGCGCCCCGCTACACCAGCTATCCCACCGCGGTGCAGTTCACGCCTGAGGTGGATGAGGCGACCTATCGCGGCTGGCTCGCCGCCCTGCCGCCGGGCGACCCGGTATCGGTCTATATGCACATCCCGTTCTGCGCACGGCTGTGCTGGTACTGTGGCTGCAACACCCGGGCGGTGACCCGGCGCGAGCCGATCGGCGACTATGTCACCCTGTTGATGCGCGAGCTCGCCACCCTGGCGCAGGCCTTGCCGACGCGACTGACGGTGGGCGACATCCACCTGGGCGGCGGCTCGCCCAATATGCTGAGCGTCGAGGAGCTGGACATCATCTTCACCGGCCTTCGGCAGACCTTTACGGTCGCGCCCGACGCCGAGATCGCCGCCGAGCTGGACCCCGCCGTCCTGTCGGGGGACTGGATCGCCGCAGCCGCCCGCCACGGGCTGTCGCGAGCGAGCCTGGGGGTCCAAAATCTGGCGCCGGAGGTGCAGAAGGCCGTCAACCGGCAGGAGCGGTTCGAGGAGATCGCCGATTGCGTCGAGGCTCTGCGGGCGGCCGGCGTCGCCTCGATCAATCTCGACCTGATGTATGGCCTGCCCCACCAGACCACCCGCAATACGCTCACGACCCTCGACGCGGTGCTGACCCTGCGGCCGGAGCGGCTGGCTCTGTTCGGCTACGCCCATGTGCCCTGGATGAAGGCCCACCAGCAGCTGATCGACGAGGCCGCCCTGCCCGGTCCCGCCGAGCGGCTGGAGCAGAGCCAGGCCGCCGCCGAGCGGCTGAAGGCCCAAGGCTATGTGCAGATCGGCCTCGACCACTTCGCCCTGCCCGAGGACACCCTGGCCAAGGCGGCGACGCACGGCGGACTGCACCGCAACTTCCAGGGCTACACCACCGACCTGGCTGGCACGCTGCTGGGCCTCGGCGCCTCGGCGATCAGCACGACGCCGGGCGGCTTTGTGCAGAACGTGACCCAGGAACTGGGCTGGCGTCAGGCGGTGGCCGAGGGTCGCCTTCCCATCGCCCGCGGCGTGGCGGTGAGCGACGAAGACCGCTTCCGCGCCGACATCATCGAGCGGCTGATGTGCGACTTCGCCGTGGACCTGGCCGCCGCCTGCCAACGTCATGGCCGTGAGCTCGTCGAGCTTGAGAACGCCATCGTCCGGCTGCACGACTTCCAGCAGGACGGCCTGGCGACCTGGGACGGGCGCACCCTCAGGGTGACCCCCCGCGGCCGGATGCTGGTGCGCTCCATCTGCGCCTTGTTCGACGCCTATCTGGCGCCGGACGCCCAGCGCCACGCCAAGGCGATCTGAGGCGGTCCAGGCCTCCTGACATTTCAGAGCAAATGTCCTAGGTCGTGAACCCTGGGTCATCGCTGAGGAGTCGTCCCATGAGCGTCTGCGTCCTGGGCGGCGTCAATCTGGACCATGTGGCGCGGGTGGCCGGGTTGCCCCGGCCCGGCGAGACGGTCGCCAGCCGGACCCTCTCCCAGTTTCCCGGCGGCAAGGGCGCCAACCAGGCCGTGGCCGCCGCCCGCCTCGGGGCGGCCACGCGACTGCTGGGCGCTGTGGGTCAGGACGGGGCCGGCGACGTCATGCTGGACTTCCTCGGCGGCGCCGGCGTGGATGTGGCGGGCGTACGGCGTGAGACGGACGCCCCGACCGGGCAGGCCTTCATCACGGTCGATGACGCCGCGCGGAACATGATCGTCGTGGCCGCCGGGGCCAACGCCCTCTATGGCGCGGACGCGGCGAACGCCGCCGACCTGGGCGGGGCCGGCATAATCCTCACCCAGTTCGAGGCCACCCTGGCGGCCATCGAGACGATCTTCACCCGCCCCGAGGCGGCCGGCGCGCTCAAGATCCTCAACACCGCCCCGGCCCTGAATGAAGGCGCGCCGCTGCTCGCCCTGGCCGACATCCTGATCCTCAACGAGACCGAGCTGGCGAGCTTCGCCGGCCTGGACGCCGAACCGGCCGACCCTGACGCCGCCATCGCCGCAGCGCGGTCGCTGGCCAGGCCCGGCCAGGCGGTGCTGGCCACCCTGGGCGCTGCAGGCGCCGTGGCTGTGCGGGGGGACGAGGTGTTTCGCGTGACGGGCCTACGCCAGCGGGCGGTGGACACGACCGGCGCCGGGGATTGCTTCTGCGGGGCGTTGGCCGCGGCCCTGGACCGGGGCCTGGCGTTGGCGGCCGCCATGGCCTTCGCCAACGCCGCCGCCGCGCTCTCGGTCACCCGCGCCGGCGCAGCGGCCTCCATGCCCTTGTCGGCCGAGGTGGAGGCGCTGCTGGCGACCGCCTAGGCGCTGAGGTCTGCGGCCGCGTCGCCGATGGCGGCGCGCCGGTACTCCCGCGGGGACCGGCCATAGGCGCTGCGGAAGGCGCGGCTGAAATGGGCCGAGCCGTTGAAGCCCCAGCGGAAGCAGATCTCGGAGATCGACAGCTGGGCGCAGGCCGGGCTGGCGAGATCGGCCCGGCAGCGCTCCAGCCGCCGGCTGCGGACATAGCCGGTGAAGCTCTGCCCCTGACCGGCGAACAGTTTCTGCAGATAGCGGGGCGAGACGCCGTCCTCGTCGGCCACCCGGCGCAGGGTGAGCTCCGGCTCGGCCAGCAGCACCTCGATGGTCTGGCGGACCCGGTGCATCTGCACCGCCCGCGCGCCCTCCGCCCCGCCCCGGGCGGCCGCCCCGCCATCCTGGGCCAGGCAGGCGACCAGGAATTCGGTGAGCGCCAGTTCGACAGGGCGCAGCTGGTCCGATGTCAGCTCATCCAGGGATTCAGCTGTGGCCCGCAACATCCCTGAAAAGACATGATTAATCCCCTGCCCTGCCGCCAGATGCCCCAGCCGCAGGGCCGAGGGGGCCAGCAGCCGGTGGTCCAGGGCCACCCGCGGCGCGGTGATGAACAGCAGGCGAAACCGGCTTTCCAGGCGCAGGCCGGCGGCGTGGCCGGTCGGGCCATAGACGATGTCGCCGGCCGCCATGGGGGCCTCCCGCGCCCCGTCCAGCAGGGTCGCCTCGCCTTCCAGCAGGACGGCCATCCAGATGGCGGCGGGCTGGTGCGGATTGCGGCCGGAAATCTCCTGCGGCGTGGAGGCCACCACGGCGAATTCCACCCCCATGGGCGAGGTCAGGCTGGAGACCTGGGCGTGGAAGGCGCCCTCGGCCGGCAGGTCGCCCACGGGCAGGCGCAGCCGCTCCATGGCCTCGCGCCAGGCGTCCCGGCGTTCCGGCTTCAGATAGGCGTCGGTGGTGAACTGCCAGGCCTTCAAGGTCGGGGCCTAGGTCGGGTCACGCACGCTGCCCTTGGCCGGGAAGATGCCACGGGGGATGCGCACATGGATGCCCTGGGTGCCGTCGACCACCTGGGTGATGGAGAAGTCGGCGGCCACGCTCATCAGGGAATAGGCGTCGTTGCGCGACAGGCCCTGCTGCTCGGTGAGCAGGCCCAGCATGTCGAGCGACGCGTTCTTCATCGCCCGGTTAAGATCCGGATCGAAGCCATGGACAATCCACCAGTTCGGCGTCTCGAGCAGGGGCGACGGGAAGGTGAAATCCTTGCGCAGGACGATCTGCATCAGGACGTTCAGCGAGGCCTCGATGGCCGTGCCGCTGATCTCGCCGTCGCCCTGGCTCACATGGGGATCGCCGATGGAGAACAGGGCGCCGTCCACCTGCACGGGGTAGTACATGGTCGCGCCCGCGCCGATCCGCCAGTTGTCGATATTGCCCCCGTGCAGGCCCGGCGGAATGGTGCTGACCCGGCCGTTCACATTGGGCGCGACCCCGGCCGTACCCAGGTGGGGCCGCACCGGCACCCGCACTCCGGGCAGCGCGCCCTGGCGGTCGCAGACCGGGCAGTTGGTGATGGTCCCCGGCGTCAGATACTTGCCCGGGAAGTCGTAGGCGTAGAGCGCGCTGGCGGTCTGGGCGTTGGGATCGAGTTCATAGATGGTCACCCGCTCCTTCTGGTCGAACTCGTCATAGAGGTGACCCCAGTTGGCCGCGAGATTGGAGCCGTAGTTGCAGCGCGGGACCATGCGCAGATAGCGCACCTCCAACATGTCGCCGGGCTCGGCGCCCTCCACATGGATGGGGCCGGTCATGATGTGGACGCCGGGATTGCGGTCGGCCTCGGGGATCTCGCGGAAGATGGCGGTGACCGCCTCGTCCATCATCAGCTCGGGATCATCTCCGGCATGGTGGGTGATGGCTTCGGCCTGAACGAGGTCGCCGCTCTTGATCTTCAGGGCCGGGCCGCGGGCGGGATCGAAGTAGCCCCAGTGCACGGTCCTGGACGTGGCGTTCAGGGTATGCAGGGCGCCCGGCAGGGTGTCGGCCCGGGTCTCGGTCGGCTCGCAGATGAAGGCCATGGGAGGTCCTTGGAATGTCGTGAGATCAGGCGGCTTTCGCGGCCGGGCGGCTGTCGAGCATCACCGTGGTCATGCTGAGCGAGCCGTGCTCGATGTGGTCGGGGCCGAAGACGGCCCGGTCGCCGGGCCTCCGGGCGCCGAGCGCATAGAGCAGCGGCCAGTAGTGGTCGGGCGTCGGCACCGAGCGGCTGGCCGCCTCGCCGAACGCCTCATAGGCCACGGCGGCCTGCGGCGCGTCCGTGGCGATGGCGGCCTTGATGTGGTCGTTGAACGCCGCGGCCCAGTCGAAGGCCGGGCGGTGGCGGGCGCCCCAGTCCATGGCCGGCAGGTTGTGGACGATGTTGCCGGTGGCGACGATCAGCACGCCCTCGTCGCGCAGGGGGGCGAGCTTGCGGCCCATCTCATAGTGCCAGGCCGGCGGCTTGCTGGCGTCCATCGACAGCTGGACCACCGGCACATCGGCCTTGGGATAGGCCTTGCACAGCACCGACCAGGTCCCGTGGTCCAGGCCCCAGGCCTCGTCCTGGGCCACGGGCAGCGGCGCCAGCAGCTCGGCCACGCGCCGCGCCAGGGCCGGATCGCCGGGCGCCGGGTACTGGACGTTGAACAGGGCCTGGGGGAAGGAGGCGCCGAAGTCGTGGATGGTCCGCGGCTGGGCCATGGCGGTGACGCCCACCCCGCGGGTCAGCCAGTGTGCCGAGACGCACAGGATCGCCTTGGGCTTGCCGATGGACTCGCCGATGGCGCCCCAGGCTGCGGTGGTGTCATTGGTCTCGATGGCGATCATCGGGCTGCCGTGGCCGAAGAAGACCACCGGCAGGCGTTCGGCCGGCCCGCTCATGCCGGGACCTCTGCGCGCGGCCGGGCGTCGGCGGTCATCGCCTTCCAGGTCTGCTGATAGCGCGGCGTCAGCCAGCGGTTGAAGGCGATCTGCGCCCCCTCCTGCCAGGAATAGCGGCCACGGATGGCGAAGCGCGAGCGCAGGCCCGCCTGCACCAGGCCGTCCACATGCAGGTCCTGGGAGATGATGGCGCTGGCCGCGGCCATGTTCATGGCCAGCTTGTGCTCAAACGCCGGGTCCTCCATGGCGCCGGGCGCAAACAAGAGGCCGGTGTCCATCTCATGGGTCTCGGCCCCGTCGGCCCGGACGATGAGGTAGATCACCATGTCGCTGGTCACCACCAGCGATAGGGTCGGCGGGATGTTGGCGAAGGTCATCCGGTTGCGGTCCACATCCGTCAGCCCGGGGAAGACCGGCAGCAGCGCCTTCTGGGTCACGTTAAAGCTGGCGTCGGGGTGCAGGGTGCCGTTGAAACGCAGGTAGCCCGCCGCGCCCTCGGGCGGATCGGGGAAGACCGACTGGGCGCTGGGGACGAAGTCGTGCAGCGGCCCCTGGTGCAGACGGCTGGCGTGGTAGCCGTCATTGTTGTTCTCGAACATCACCTTCCAGTTCCAGGGGAGCTTGGCGGCGGGATCAGGCCGAGGTCCCTCGGCGGTGGCCAGGTCGTAGCCGGCGAGCGCGGCCTCGATCTCGGTCAGGCGCGGCGCCAGCGGGGCGGCGTCCAGGTCGAAGTTCACGAACACGAAGCCCAGCCACACCTCGACCTTGAACCTCGGCAGGGCGACCTTCTTCTTGTCGAAGCCGCAGGTCTGCTCCATGGCCGGGGCGTTCACCAGCTTGCCGTCCAACCCGTAGGTCCAGTGGTGGTAGGGGCAGACGAAGCCGCGGGTGTTGCCGTGGCCCTCGGCCACCAGCATGGCCCGGTGCTGGCAGACCGAACTCATGGCCACCAGCTCATTCTTGCGCGTGCGCGCCACCACGATGGGCTCGCCGATGATCGAGGTGGTGAAATAGTCCCCGGGCGTCATCACCCAGGACTCTCGGCCCACGCAGAGCCATTCGTGGTTGAACACCGCCTCCTTCTCGAACTCATAGAAGCCGGCGTCCACGTAACAGGCCGGCGGCAGGGTCTCGGCGGTCTCAAACCCCTCCATGGAGGTGGTCAGCCCATCGAAGAAGGCGTCGTTCAAGAGGTGCGCGCGCATGCTTTAGGACCCTCGGCTTCCGGTTCGGTCGAGGCCTTGACGGTAGGCGCCAGGGTGGGGGCGGTCTTGCACCAGCGCGCACGACAACTTGGCCGGCGGGCGGCCAAAGCGCCTGATCGCCTCCTTTGCAGGCGACGGTGATCAGGGCCTGATCAGCCGCGCAGCCCCCCGCTCGGGCGCTGGCAAGCAAATGTGCGCGGATGGACAAGACCTGACCCGCGCCCTCCGGCTAAGGTCGTCGCCAGACCTGCCGGAGCCTGAAAGCCGATGACCACCGCCGTCCAACTGAAGACCCGCGAACTGAAGCCCGGCTTCGGCGCCGAGATCCTCGATGTCGACCTCGCCCGCGCTGAGCCCGACACCCTGGCCGGCGTGGTCGACACGTTCCACCGGCACGGCGCCATCCTGCTGCGCGGCCAGGAGATGAGCCCTAAGCAACTGGTGGACTTCGTGGCCCTGTTCGGCGAGCCCGAGGACCACACCCAGAAGCAGTTCACCCTGCCCGGCCACCCCAAGGTGTTCGTCCTGTCCAACCGCGAGGTGGATGGCAAACCCATCGGCGCCCACAATGACGGCGTCGGCTGGCACACCGACTATTCCTACAAGGCCCAGCCGGTCATGTGCACCATGCTCTACGCGGTGGAGGTCCCGGACGAGGGCTCCGACACCCTGCTGGCCGACGGCTGCGCGGCCTGGAATGCGCTTTCGCCAGAGCGTCAGAAGGAACTGGACGGCCTTCGCCTGCACCACTCCTACCAGCACTTCATGGCCACCCGGGAGTTTGGCGGCCGCCAGGAGCTGTCGGACGAGCTCAAGCGCGACAATCCCGATGTCGAGCACCCCCTGATCCGCACCCACCCGGCCGACGGCCGCAAGGCGCTCTGGCCGTCCACCGGCACGGTGACCGAGGTGGTGGGGATGGAGAACCCCAAGGGTCTGGAGCTGGTGGACGAGCTGGTGGAGTTCATGACCAGCGAGCCCTTCGTCTTCCGCCACAAGTGGCAGGTGGGCGACATCCTCATGTGGGACAACCGCTGCACCCTGCACACCGGCACCCTCTACGACGACACCAAGTATTTCCGGACCATGCACCGCCTGTGGGCCAAGGGCGACGCCCCCTACTGACATGACGCGCACCTGGTTCATCACCGGCGTCAGCGGCGGCCTCGGCCGCGCGCTCGCCCAAGCCGCGCTCGAAGCCGGCGACATCGTGGCCGGCACGGTCCGCAAAGGCCCCGACCGCGACGCCTTCGCAGGCCTCGGCCCCAACGCCCACGGCTACGTCGCCGACGTGACCGATGAGGCCGCCGTGGCCGCGGCCGTCGCCGGCGCCGAGGCGCTGTCGGCCGGCATCGACATCCTGGTCAACAACGCCGGCTACGGCCTGACCGGGGCGGTGGAGGAGACGAGCCTCGATGAGGCCCGCGCCCAGTTCGAGGCCAATGTCTTCGGCCCCCTGGCCGTGCTGCGCTTAGCCCTGCCGGCCATGCGTGCCCGCCGCTCCGGCCACGTGATCAACATCACCTCGGTCAGCGGCCTGGCCGCCTGGTCGGGGACGGGGATCTACTGCGCCAGCAAGTTCGCCCTGGAAGGCCTGGGCGAGGCCCTGGCCCAGGAGGTGGCGCCCCTGGGCATCAAGGTCACCAATGTGGCGCCCGGCGGCCTGCGCACCGACTATGCCGGCCGCTCGCTCACCCGCGCGGACCAGGTCATCGACGACTATGCCGACACCGCCCACATGGCGCCCAAGCTGCTCGCCGAATATGCCGGCCAGGAAAGCGGCGATCCGGTCCGGGCTGCGGCCGCCATCCTGAAGATCGCGGGAGCGGAGGATGCGCCCCTGCATCTGCTGCTGGGCGAAGACGCCCTGCACTACGCCATGCGCAAGATGGGCCAGATGACCACCGAGATCGGCGACTGGGCCGGCCTCTCCACCAGCATCGGCTTCCCCAAGACCTGACGGGCATCCCCTTGACCGCCAGCCCCTCCCCGCCGCGGCCGCCGCCGGCTGCGGCGGGGGGTTCGAAGGCCCTCAGCCTTCGCCGGCCGCCACCTCAAGCACCCAGCCCTGGACCGTGGTCAGCGGCGCAAAGCCGAGCTTCTCCAGGATCGGCCGGCTCGTCTCCAGCGCCTCGGTGATCACATAGGAATAGCCGCGCGCGGCCGCCTCCCGCGCCCGGCTCTGCACCAGGGCGCGGTAGAGGCCGCGGCCGCGAAAGGCCGGCGCCACCCCGCCCGTATAGAGGCCGGCGAAGCTGCGGCCCGACGGCATCTCAAGCCGGCCCGCCGCCACAGGCGCGCCGTCCACATAGGCCACATGCGCTGAGGCCACCCCGGCCCTGATGTTAGCCAGCAGGAGCGCCGCATCGTGGCCGAACGGGTGGCCGAAGGCCGCTTCCACGGCGCGCAGGAAATCGTCGATGTCGCCAGCCGTCGTCACCGTCCTGATCGACAGGTCCGGGTCCGCCGAAACCGGCGGAAAGGTCTCGTCAAGGGTCCGAACCAGCAGGGTCTCCATGGGCTCAGGCACAAAGCCATGGCGCTCCAGGATGCGCGGCAGATCCCCTGGCCGATCGTGCCCGTGAACCTTCCACTCCAGCGCCCCGCCGGTCGTGCGCAGATGGGCGACCTCGGCGGCCACCTGAGCCTCCGCCTCGGCCTCCGAAAGGTCCGAATAGACGATGCAGTTGTAGGGCCCGCTGAGCCGCACCAGGCCCCCGACCCGGGCTGCCGCCAGCCCCTCCGTCAACGGCGGGTCCCACCGCATCTCGGCGTCATAGCGCGCCAGAAGATCGGTCAGCATGTGAAGCCCCCCGTCGCGCCCGCTGCGGGCCTTGCCTCAGCAGCGGTTGAACACCGCGCAGCGAAGGCCAGGATAGTCGCTCAACAAACCCGTGTCGCGGTAGCGCCGCTTCTGCGCCTTGAGGGCGGCTTGGGCTTCAAACTCCCGCGCGCCACGTCCGGTCAGCACGCCATAGACAGGCGGATCTTCCTCCTGCCGCGGCGGGGCGATCACGATCAGCTCCTGGACCGGCTTCGGCGCCTCAAGGCTCACCGAAGGCTGCGGCTGGGGGTCGGCGGACTCAGGCGGGGGCGGCGCCTGGGCGACGACCGTCGCCAGGACAAACGGAACAAGCCACATCGCAACCCCCAGTTTGCATTCGAGGTCAGGCTCAACTGGCTATGTGGCGGGACCGTGGCAGGCTTGCTGGTATGAAACCGTCATACCGCGTGGTAAGGTCGCATAAGAGCGAGCCCAGTCCCATGATCGAGAAGCGAACCATCAGCCTGCCCCAGGACCAAGCGGCCTTCATCGACGCCAAGGTCAGCTCCGGCGACTATGCCTCGGCCAGCGAGGTCGTCCGCGCCGGCCTTCGCGCCCTGAAGGAACGCGACGAAGCCATCAGCCGCTGGCTCCGGGAAGAGGTCGCCCCCACCTACGACGCCATGCGAGAGGACCCAGGCCGGGCGGTCTCCTCAGCGTCAGTCTTCTCGGACATCCAGGCGCGGCATGAGGATAGGTCGAAGGATCGCAAGTGATCCGCCGCGCGATTGTCTTCAGCCCGGAAGCGAGAGACGACCTTCTCGACCTGTACGACTGGATCGCCAACGAGGCTTCGCCCGAGACGGCCATGTCCTACATCGGCCGGATCGAGCGGTTCATCTCAGGCTTAGAGACCGCAGCCGAACGCGGCACGCGCCGGGGCGACATCCGACCAGGCCTCCGCACCATCGGTTTCGAACGGCGCCTAACCATCGCGTTTGTCGTCGGTGAGCAGGTCACGATCCTGCGGCTGTTCTACGCCGGAAGGAATTGGGAAGGCGATCTCACCCTGCTTTGACAGCTCCACTCAGGTCCCATGGAAGGGAGAGAACGCCGGCCCAGCCCCCCTCAAAACGGCTTGTCCCCCGCCACCGTGACCCGGAAGCCTGACCGCGTGTCGGGGAAGTAGTCCCAGATGGCTTGGTGCCAGGTGCAGCGGTTGTCCCAGAAGGCCACCGAGTTGGCCCGCCAGCGGAAGCGGACCTGGTAGTTGGGGTTCATGCAGTGGACGTAGAGGAAGTTGAGGATGGCCGCGCTCTCGTCCTCGGGCATGCCCTCGATGTGGGTGGTGTAGGACGGGTTGACGAAGATCAGCTTCTTGCCCGTCACCGGATGGGTGCGGACCACCGGATGGACCGAGCGGTTGTACTTCCGGTCCAGGTCCGGGAACAGCTTCTGATAGACCGGGTTGGCGTCGTGGACGGCGCGCAAGCCCTCCAGATAGACCTTCATCCGGTCCGACAGGGTGTCATAGGCCGCGTACATTGAGGCGAAGACGGTGTCGCCGCCGCTCTCGGGCACCACGGGCATGTAGAGGATCGAGCCGAGCGGCGGCTCGGGATCGCAGGTCAGGTCGGAGTGCCAGTTCTCGCCGGCCACGAACTTGGAGTCCGCATCGGCGTGGATGGCGACGATCTCCGGATGGCCCTCGATGCCGGGAATGGCCGAGTGGATGGCCAGTTCGCCGAACAGGCGGCCGACGGCCTTGTGGGCGTCGTGGTCCATCTCCTGGTCGCGAAAGAACAGCACCTGGTGATTGGCCAGGGCCTCGCGCAGCTCGGCGGTCTGTCGGTTGCTGAGCGGCTTGCCGAGATCGAGCCCGAACACCTCGGCGCCGATCCGGCGGGTCATCGGCTTCACGTCCAGAACTTCGTAGCCCATGG
>Ga0208316_1000422_pt1 | contig 38034 bp, 30 predicted proteins | sample MalvireepMed_231_FD_184240 | JGI IMG/M metagenome (GOLD analysis project Ga0208316, IMG submission 184240) | Marine viral communities from the Global Malaspina Expedition - Malaspina viral metaG DeepMed_231 (SPAdes) (version 2) | ecosystem: Environmental > Aquatic > Marine > Oceanic | place... | reverse complement strand
GACAGCCCGGCGTGGCTGGTGAGGGTGCGGCGACTGGCGCGGAACTTTATGTTGGGCATGGCACTGTCTGGGTGAATGGCGATAATGGCTATATTGCCATGCAGGTCAGTGGGTTAGAAGTGCTTCCGGGGGGCGGTCTCACGGATTCAGGTTCTTGTTTATGCAAAAAATGGTGACACATGGACGCCAGAAATGCTTCCTCAAACGGAGGAAATGCTTGCACGATATAAAAACCCAGATAATGACCCGCGCGGTCCTTGGACATCTGGAGATTTAGCTGCTCGAAATCGCTATGATGCAGGGCTTTATCCTTTAACTTGTCCATCGGGCCGTGTCATCGAGGGGCCACCAAAAGGGAGTTATTGGCGTTTTAGCAAAGAGACTTTTGATAAACTTAATGCGGATGGTCGCATTTGGTGGGGCACGGATGGCAATAATATGCCGAGACTTAAACGCTTCCTTTCAGAGGTGAAGCAAGGGCGCGTGCCTCAAACTATTTGGCCTTACGCAGAAGTGGGTCACACACAAGATGCAAAAAAATCGCTTCTGAAATATGTACAGTTCGAGCATACGGAGAATGTATTGAACTCTGTAAAGCCTGTGGAACTGTTACAGCGAGTGCTTCAACTGACAAGCAAGCCGAATGACAATGATATTGTGCTAGATTTTTTCAGTGGCAGTGCTACCACAGCGCACGCAGTACTAAAACAAAATGCTGAAGACGGGGGCAATCGGCGCTTTATCGGTGTGCAGGTCGCTGAACCACTCCCCCGGCCTGAGCCAGATATGGCCACAATTTTTGGAATGGGACAAAAGCGTATACGCAATGTTGCTAAAGAGCTGCGTGAAAGTGATGTGCAACTAGATTTGGGCTTCCGTGTCCTCAAAGTCGACACCTCCAACATGAAAGACATTTACTACCGTCCCGATGAGCTGTCCCAGGGTGACTTGTTGGAAGCCGTGGACAACGTCAAACCGGACCGCACGCCGGAAGATCTGCTGTTCCAGGTGCTGGTGGACTGGGGCGTTGATCTGACCCTGCCGATTCGCCGCGAATCCCTGCAAGGTAAAACAGTATTTTTCGTCGATGACAACGCCCTGGTCGCCTGCTTCGACACGGGCATTACCGAAGACCTGGTCAAGGAATTGGCCAAGCATGAACCACTGCGCATGGTATTCCGCGACAATGGCTTCGTCTCTGATGCGGTGAAGATCAACGTCGAGCAGATCTTCCGTCAGCTGTCGCCCAGCACTGAAGTCAGAAGCCTCTGAGGATCGCAGTATGGACCAGCTAGCTCTCAAAACGCTGCTTAATACCCTGATCGGCACCTGGGAAAACGAGGTGGTGGAGTTCAAGCAGGCCGACGAGAACTACAAGACCGATAGGATTGGTGAGTACTTCTCGGCTTTGAGCAATGAAGCCAACCTCTCAGGGCAGGAAAGCGCTTGGCTGGTTTTTGGCGTTAATAACAAAACACGTGCGATTTCAGGCACTCACTACAGAGAAGAAGCTGATCGCCTGAATGGGCTAAAGCATCAAATTGCCCAAAGCACGGAACCGAGCGTGACCTTCCGTAACATTCATGTATTGGAAGACACCGCCGGTCGGGTGGTACTGTTTGAAATTCCGGCTGGCCCGCGCGGCATACCAATTGCTTGGAAAGGCCATTATTACTCCCGAGCGGGTGAAAGCCTCGTGCCATTGGGCTTCGCCAAACAAGATGAAATCCGCCAGCAAACTATTGCCGAAGACTGGACAGCCCAGCCAGTGTCAAGCGCAACGTTTGAGGACCTGGATGAAGCTGCACTGCAGAGGGCTCGAAAAGCCTTCGCAAAAAAGTACGCCAACCGTTTCGCGGCCGAAGAGGTGGAAGCGTGGCCGCTCTCCACATTCCTGGATCGTGCCCGAGTCACTCAGAACGGAGCAATTACCCGCACGACGCTATTACTTTTAGGCAAGCCAGAGTCCACATGGAAGCTTTCTCCACACCCTGCCCAGATGACCTGGAAGCTGGAAGGTCCCGAGCGGGCTTACGAGCATTTCTCCCCTCCTTTCTTGTTGAGCACTTCCTGGCTTTATCGTCGCATCCGTAATATTCAGCTGCGCCTGCTACCACAGGACGAACTACTGCCTATAGAAGTGGCCAAATACGATCAGAAGATCGTGCTGGAATCCTTGCATAACTGCATTGCGCACCAGGACTACACACGGAATGGTCGGGTTATTGTTATTGAACAGCCGGACCGCTTGGTATTCGAGAACGAGGGCATGTTTTTTGAGGGTCAACCAGGCGACTATCTTGAAGGAAACCGGGTACCCCGAAAGTATCGCAACCCCTTCCTGGCCCAGGCTATGGCCGAGTTGAACATGATCGACACCATGGGCTTTGGCATCCACGATATGTATGCCCGCCAGGCCAAGCGATACTTTCCTATGCCGGACTACGACCTGAGTGAAGCTAGTGCAGTGCGATTGACCATCTATGGGGGCGTTGTGGACCCGGCCTACAGCCGCCTGCTAATCCAGAAAACCGACCTACCTTTAGCCGACATCCTGGCCCTGGACCGTGTGCAGAAAAAGCTGCCATTGCCTGATGAAGCGATCACACGTCTTCGCCGCGCTGGCTTGATCGAAGGAAGAAAGCCCAATTTATATGTGTCCGCAAAAGTGGCAAAGGCCACGTCAGACAAAGTGGATTACATACGCACACGCGCCCAGGACGACGAGTTCTACGCGAAGCTGTTGATCGATTACCTTGAGAAGTTCGGGCACGCTACCCGCTCGGAAATCGACAAGCTGTTAATGGACAAACTCAGTGACGGCCTGTCTCCTGAGCAGAAGCGCACAAAAATCAGCAACCTGGTCACCAAAATGAGGCGGCGCGGGCGCATTCATAATTCAGGCTCCAGAGGGCATCCAATTTGGCAGCTTGCAGAAAGAAAAAGCAACGCTTAAATTCGATAAATATTTACTAAACAAACGCTTACTTCTTTCTGCAAGCCATAAATATACGTACATTGCAGAAAGGAATGCAGAAAGACTGCAGAAAGGATTGCCATGAAGCTGAAGTTTAAAACCCAGGCCTACCAGACCCATGCCGTGGATTCCGTGGTGGACTGTTTCGTCCATCAACCCATGCATGATGGCCTCACTTACCGGATTGACCCAGGCCAACGTTCGCAAGCCAGCGCCTTTGATAACGAAGGCTTCAAGAACGCTGACCTGGCCATCAGCGAAGCTAAGGTATTGGAGAATATCCAGGCTGTTCAACGTCGGCAGAACTTGCCGGTTGCTGAGTCGTTGACCGAATTCACTACCTACGACAAAAAGGGTAACCGGGTGCCCGTCAAGGCGGCCTACAAAAAGGATGCTCTGGCAGCGACACGCATCCATCTGGACGTGGAGATGGAGACCGGCACTGGCAAAACCTACTGCTACATCAAGACAATTTTCGAGATGAACAAACGCTATGGCTGGAGCAAGTTCATCATCATGGTGCCGTCCATTGCCATCCGTGAAGGTGTATACAAGTCCCTTCAGATCACCGCAGATCACTTTACCGAGAGTTATGGCAAGAAGGCGCGCTTCTTCATCTATAACTCCAAGCGACTGCACGAGCTGGAAAGCTTTTCATCAGATGCCGGTATCAACGTCATGGTGATGAACATCCAGGCCTTCAACGCGCGGGGCAAGGACAACCGCCGAATCTACGACGAGCTGGATGACTTTCAGTCTCGCAAGCCGATAGATGTGATCGCCGCCAACCGGCCGATTCTGATTCTGGATGAACCGCAGAAGATGGAAGGTAAGGCCACGATGGAAGCCTTGCCCCAGTTCAAGCCGCTGATGATCCTGCGCTATTCAGCCACCCATCGAACCCAACACAACCGTATCCACCGGTTAGATGCGCTGGATGCCTATAACCAGAAGCTGGTTAAAAAGATTGCTGTGCGTGGCATCCAGATGCGAGGCCTGGCGGGCACCAATGCCTATCTGTATCTGGAAGGTATCGATATATCCAGGCAAGCGCCTATCGCCCGCATCGAGATGGAAATCAGGCTTAAGTCCGGTGAGATTAAACGCCAGTTGCGCCGCCTGCAGTTCCGGGATGACCTATTTGCCGAGTCCGGCGAGCTGGACCAATACCGTGATGGCTTCACCATCAGTCAGATCGACGCCACCACCGACACCGTGGAGTTTACCAATGGGCTCGTATTGAAGGCCGGTGAAGCCAACGGCGATGTGTCTGAGAGTGACATCCGGCGCATTCAGATCCGCGAAACCATCAAGGCTCATCTGGACAGGGAAAAGCAGTTGTTTTCTCAGGGCATCAAGGTGCTGTCGCTGTTCTTTATCGACGAGGTGGTCAAGTACCGCGACTATGACCAGCCGGATGAGAAGGGCGAGTACGCCCGCATTTTCGAAGAAGAATATCAGCTGCTAAAGAATGAATATTTATCTGAGCTGGCCATCGATAATGAAGCCTACCGGCAGTATCTGGACGGTATCGACGCGGCGAGCACGCACAACGGCTACTTCTCCATCGACAAGAAGACCAATCGTTTGAAAGACCCTAAAGTTGGGGCGCGATCGGTTGATTCTGACGATGTCGACGCTTACGACCTGATATTGAAGGACAAAGAACGCCTGCTGTCCTTCCAGGAGCCGACACGATTTATCTTCTCCCACTCGGCCCTGCGTGAAGGCTGGGATAATCCCAACGTCTTTGTCATGTGCATGCTCAAACACAGTGATAACACTATCTCACGGCGCCAGGAGGTGGGGCGCGGGTTACGCTTGTCGGTGGATCAGCACGGTGATCGTATGGATAACCTCGCCGTGGTGCACACCATCAACGTATTGACCGTGATTGCCAGTGAAAGCTACAAGGACTTTGTCGCTGGTCTGCAACAGGAGATTGGTGATACGTTGAGTGCTCGGCCGCGCCAGGCAACAGAAGCCTACTTTACTGGTAAGCAGTTACTCACCGAAGAAGGCCCGATAGATGTGACGGCCGCTATGGCCAAACAGATTTACCGTTACCTGGTAAAGAACGACTATACCGATAATGATGACCAAATCACGGATGATTATCACAATGCCAAAAAGCAGGGTACCTTGGCCGATCTACCGGATGACCTGAAGCCTTATGCCGATCAGGTGTTTGACTTGATCGACAGTGTGTTCAGCGATGCTCAACTGCCGAAGATCGAGGATGGCCGTAAACCCAAAACCAACCCCCTCAACGCTAACTTCGACAAAAAAGAATTCCAGGCGCTATGGCAGCGTATCAACCGCAAAGCGGTGTACCGTGTCGAATTCGACTCGGATGAGCTGGTTCAAAAGTGTATTGCGTCCCTGAACCAGGCGCTGCGCGTGACGCCGCTGCAATATACTGTGCAGAAAGGCATACAGCAGGATGGACTGACTGACGAGCAACTGAGAAAAGGTGAAGGCTTCAAGGTTGAGGAAACGGCCACGGAATATGGTAACTCTATCCACTCGCTGGTTCGCTATGACTTATTGGGTAAAGTGGCAGCCAATGCACAGTTGACCCGTCAGACGACTGCTCGCGTACTGCAAGGCATCAAGGAGGCGGTGTTTAAGCAGTTCCAGCAAAATCCGGAGCATTTCATTGCCGAGGCTTCTCGGTTGATCACTGAGCAGAAAGCCGCCATGGTCATCGAGCGCTTGGCTTATGATGAAGTGGATGAGCGCTACGATGTGGATATCTTCACCGCCAACCAAACCGGACAAGACTTCTCCCGAGCCACGCAAAAGCTCAAAAATCACGTCTACGACTACGCCATCACCGATTCTGAGATCGAGCGTCGCTTTGTCACCGAACTCGATACCAGCAGTGAGGTAGTAGTTTATGCCAAGTTGCCACGTGGCTTCCTGATTCCTACCCCGGTGGGCGACTACAACCCAGACTGGGCTATTTCATTCCGAGAAGGTAACGTCAAACACATCTACTTTGTCGCTGAAACCAAGGGCTCAATGTCGTCCATGAAACTACGCGAGATCGAAAAAACCAAGATTGAATGTGCTCGCAAGTTCTTCGCCGAGATCAGTCAGCAGGTCACCGGTGATAAAGTGAAGTACGACGTGGTAACAGACTACGCCAAGCTGATGGATGTGGTAGGTCCGTAAGCTGCTCGAGGGCGATCAACTGTCAAGTCATGCTTGACAGTTGATGTGGATCTGCGTGTTCGGCAGCTACCGACAATATAAAGCTCCTTGAGCTCGCCCATATGATGCTTGCTTATGGTCGATATTGCTTTAGTGCGAAGCCAGCTCTTCAAAAAACGCAGGGTCATCCTGAATCGTCGCCAGTACCTTAGCGGCTAACCCTGTAGGGTTACGGCGTTTGGTTTCCCAGCTTTTGATGGTGTCTACACTGGTGCCCATCGCCTCGGCAAACTCGGCTTGCGAGACGTGTAACTTGGTGCGAATAGCTTTTACATCAGCCACTTCATGGCGTGTGATGCGGCTGGCCTGCGTTTTGCCTTTTTTGATCTCAACGGCTTCCTGCAGCGATGTTTGCAGTTCGTCAAAAATGCTCATTTGGAAACCTCCTCCTTCAATTGGTGGGTCAGTGTTTTCAGGGTGGCCTTTTCAGCGGGCGTTAAGTTATCTTTGACGCTCTTTGGGTAGGCCAGTATCAGATAAACTCTTTCTGCCGTTGCCAAAAAGTAGATAACCCTGGCTCCGCCGCTCTTGCCTTGGTTGCCCAACGCCATGCGTATTTTGCGCAGACCTCCCGTACCTTGAATCAGGTCACCTTTGTCGGGTTGAGCAATCAGAGTGCGCTGTAGCTCCTTTAATTCGTCGTCTGTGGCAATGACCTGAATCTGGCGGGTGAACGTCGGGGTTTCGATAAATTCAATCGCATGACTCATGTTAGGGGACTTCTTTTAGCCAGTGCGTATTTTAGTGTACATAGTACATTTTGAGTTATCAATTATCGACCCTATATTTTGCCGTGGCTGGCAGTGATTTGGTTGCCAGCTGGTTGTCATGCGGTTGCCATTTGGCTGCTAACAGGGTGAAAACCATGTGAGTAATGTAAACCATGGAAAACCCTAACTCATTGAAAAGACTTTGTTTACGCATTGCAGGCGCGATCCCAAAGTTTGTTTGGTTGTACTCATAATCCCTTGGTCGTAGGTTTAAGTCCTACTGGGCCCACCATTTCTAGATGCTTCTTCTAAATATTGCTTCACAGTAGGGGATTATGCCGCTCGACAAGGAGGGGATGAATTTGCCGTATTGTTGCCTGGCTGTACTCCAGCACGTGCGCTCACCATTGCCGAGTCTCTGCGTGTAAGCATTGCGGAAAGCTCGATTGAGGCGCAAGGACGCCAATGGCAAGTCACCGCTAGTATTGGAGTGAGTCATTTCCATCAAGGTGATAATACAATCGACGACATTCTTAGTCGTGCCGATATGGCCAGCTATCAGGCAAAGCAAAGTGGACGTAATAAGGTTGAAGGAGATGCCGATGGCTAACCGAAAATCACTTTACCAAGCTGATAATTAGTTACTTTCATCAAGCTTAGGCCCTTATTGTATATCAAGGGCTCTTAGATTTGATATTCCCCCTAAAGATTAGGGGATACTTATTTTCTCCATGAGCGAGTCACAACAGCACACGACTTCGACGCACTTATAGTTGATATGTTCATTCGCTTGCTAAAGCGCTAGCTGGTTCATGCAAGCGCTATAGAGCTGATGTGGGTTTGCTAAGGCAAAGATAAGGCCATCATCATTAAGCTTATGCTCATTGTCTTCACATAAAAATTTCACCATGTTTAAAAGCACTGTCTATGACTGCTTTAATCTTCTAATCAGTTAGCGATGAAACTGCTTTTCTCGCTCTGGCTGCCAAAATATAGCATCAATACGCAAATTTACTTTGGTGTTGTTAGGTAGTGGCCACTCGATCACATCACCTACTCTTAAGCCAATCAATGCAGCTCCAATAGGTGCCATAACTGAAATCCCATCCTCAACAACCCCAATTGAATGAGGGTAAACCAATGTACGAACCATCTGACTACCGCGGGTTAAATCAGTAAACCGTACTTGGCTATTCATGCTTACTACATCATTTGGAATATCTTGAGGATCAAGCACTTCTCCGCGAGCTAGCTCTTCCTCCAGCAGCTGCGCCACCATCAAGTCTTTTTCTGTTGCACTGTCAATCAAGCGCTGAAGACGTTCAGCGTCAAGACGATTGATAATTATAGAAGGACGTCGAACCATTTTAATTTCCTTAACACATGAAAAACGTACTCATAGCCAATATAAGAACACCACATTCATATCGTCATGACAGAAAAGCCCTTCCCAAATAAGGGAAGGGCATCTATCGGACAGTCTATACCTTTTTAGCAAAAGGCTAGATTACCCCCTGATCAATCATTGCATCAGCTACTTTTCTAAAACCCGCTATATTAGCCCCTAGCACTAGGTTGTCAGGCTCGTCAAACTCTTCTGCTGTTTCAGCACATTGCCGATATATATCGGCCATAATTTCTTTAAGTTTCTGATCTACTTTCTCTAATGTCCACTGCTCCATACTGCTATTCTGAGCCATCTCTAACTGGCTAGTCGCCACACCGCCAGCGTTTGCTGCCTTACCAGGCCCATAGGCAAGCTTTGCCGCTAAAAAGGCATCCACTGCTCCTTTCGTTGAAGGCATATTAGCCCCTTCGCTCACACAGACGATGCCGTTTGATATTAACGCCTTAGCATCTGCCTCAGTAAGCTCATTTTGTGTTGCACAAGGGAATGCTACCTCGCCTTCAATGCGCCACACCGCATGGCCATCTTGAGGATATTCTTGTACTGATGTGTAATGTGCTTCTGGACGTGCGTTGACATATTCGTGTAACGATTCTCGCCGCTTTTCTTTTATTTCTTTGAGCAAAACTAAATCAATACCTTTTGGGTCATAAACCATACCCTTAGAGTCGCTACACGTAACTGGTTTGGCACCCAGTTCGTAGAGCTTCTCAATCGTATAAATGGCTACGTTCCCTGATCCTGACACTAAGCAATACTTACCACGCAATGTGTCATTTTTAGCCGCCAACATATTTTCAGCAAAATAAACGGCACCATATCCCGTCGCCTCTTTACGGCCTAAGGATCCACCCCAGTTCAATCCTTTACCCGTGAGAACGCCTTCATATCGACCGGTCAAGCGCTTGTATTGCCCAAAAAGATAGCCAATCTCGCGGGTGCCCACGCCAATATCACCGGCTGGGACATCCGTATGCGGCCCAATATGGCGATAAAGCTCCGACATAAATGATTGGCAAAAACGCATAATTTCATTATCTGACTTACCCTTGGGATCAAAATCGGATCCGCCTTTCCCACCTCCAATGGGTAGACCTGTCAGCGCATTTTTAAAAATTTGTTCGAATCCTAAGAACTTAATGGTGCCAGATGTCACACTAGGGTGAAAGCGCAAACCTCCCTTAAAGGGGCCTAGTGCTGAATTGAACTGCACACGGTATCCTTTGTTGACCTGAACACGCCCCGCATCATCTACCCAGCTTACACGAAACATAACCTGACGTTCAGGCTCAACGATACGTTCAATAATACTGTGGTCATGGTAGTGCGGTGCTCGAGCAAATAATGGACGAAGGCACTCTAGTACCTCTTCAGTTGCCTGATAAAATTCTTTTTGAGCAGGGCTGCTTTGAGCTAAACGCGCCAGTGTATCTCCAACATACGGCATGACTCTCCCCCTTCATAATTAGAGCGCAAATGATCTAGTAGGTGCTGAGAGAGATTTAACTACGAGCACTGTAAGCCGCATACCCTATGCAGCTTCGGCATGAGAAAATAATTTAAAAAAATAGACTAAAGTAGCAAACCAGAAGCACCAAAAGAGTGCAATCAAACACCCCTAATAAACGATTTATCAACGAAAGCCTGGGGGGAAGGTTCATCTTTTGTCCAGGCAGTGCGTATGCTGCAACGCAAACCGTCACGTTAGCTGACCTGATGGCGTGGGAAAACGGTTAATCGTGCAAGGGGTTCCCCTGCCTCCGCGTTGTCGTCCCGCCCGGTTTGTCGCGGTAGAGGTCGTCGCATGATTCGTCCAGGCTCTGATCGAAAGGTGTACCTGTGCCGAGAACCCGTGGATATGACCTCATTTGTCTCTATTGGTGCTTCCACCGATCCTCCTTCGAACACCCCGTTCCTCCCCAAGCCTCTTGCCTCACCAGAGTGATTGTGGTTGTTAATAAAAATCCGTATCATTCGCTTTACTATAACGATACTCCTCTTCCTACCCGTTGAGACTTCCTCATGCTCCGTAAAACTCTCCCGTTTTCCGTCGCGCCGTTGCTTGTTGCCGTTCGTCGTTCACTGGTGGTGTCGCTCGGTGGAATGCTGAGCGTTGCGCCGTTGGCCGCGCTGGCTCAAGAAGAGACCATAAATACCGGTACCACCGTGGTCACCGCGACCGCGTTGAAGGTCGATACGCCTCTGGTGGAGACGCCGCGCCCGGTCTCTAGCGTTGATCGGGAAGAGCTGGAAACCCGCAACGTGCAGCAGCTGGATGAAACCTTCCGCTATCGTGCCGGTGTACTGTCAGGCCACTATGGCAGTGACAACAATACGGATTGGTTCAAGGTGCGTGGTTTTGACCAGTCCACTTATCAGGATGGGTTGCGCATTTACCGTGAAGGCTTTTACCAGTGGCTGCCTGAGCCGTATGGCTTGGAGCGAGTCGAAGTCTTCAAAGGGCCTTCCTCGATTCTGTACGGCGAGGCGCCTCCCGGTGGTTTGATCAATGCGGTGAGCAAGCGTCCTACGGAAACGCCGCAGGGCGAGGTGAATTTCCAGCTGGGCAACCGGAATCATCGCCAAGTAGGCGTCGATACCAGCGGGCCGTTGGGTGAGTCGGGTGACGTTCGCTATCGGTTGGTGGGCTTGTACAAAGAGCGCGATGGCGATCTCGACCACACGGACAACGAGCGCTATTACTTCGCGCCTAGCCTCGCCGTCGATATGAGCGACGATACGACCGTTACTTTCTTGGCCAGCGTGCAGAAAGACGATGGCGTGCCGGTAAACCCGTTCAAACTGCCCTACGGCACCGTGCAGGATACGCCGTTTGGCCGCGTCGACCCGCAAACAAACCTCAGCGAGCCGGGCTACGACCGTGATAACCGCACGCAGTGGGCGCTGGGTTACGAGCTGCGCCATGACCTCAACGATACGTGGCGGTTTGAACAAGATTTACGCTACAGCGAGCTAGACCTGGAGCTACGCAGCACCTATGCGTTCTTCATGTCGGATGCCCGTCGGGCAACGCGTGGCCATGTCTATCGCGATGGTTCTATCGATAGCTGGACGGTCGATAACCGCATGGTGGGTAACTGGTACACGGACCGCACCGAAAACACGCTGTTATTGGGTGTCGATTATCAGAACCTGGGGGTGAGTGGGCAGGAAGCCGACCCGTTCCCATTTGGCGATCCTATCAATGTGTTCGACCCTACCTACGGCAACTTCACGCCGGTGGGCGCGGATGACTTGTTGAGCCGCGAGATCGATAAAGAGCAGACCGGTTTGTACGCTCAAAACCAGCTGCGCATCGATGATCGCTGGGTGCTGCTTGGCGGTGTGCGTGTCGATCAGGCCGAAACCGAGAACCGCAATCTGACTTCCGGCGTCACGCAGCGCTCTGATGATGACCAGGTCTCTTGGTCGGGCGGCGCGATGTACTTGAGTGATCAAGGAATCAACCCGTACATCAGCTACACCGAGTCGTTCGATCCGGTGGGGCGTGTGGATGACGCGGGCGATCTGTACGAGCCCCGCGAAGGCGAACAGTGGGAGGCCGGTGTCAAAATCGCGCCGTTTGGCTGGGATGGCTACGTGACGGCCGCTGTGTTCGATCTGAAAGAGAACAATACGCTCGTGAGTTCTCCTGCCGGGTTCCAGGTTCAGGAAGGCGAGCGCACCTCTCAAGGGTTTGAGCTGGAAGGCGTTGGCTATCTCACCGATGCGTTAAAAGTCACGGCGGCGTATACCTACACGGATTCGCGCTTGGAAGACGATCAGCGCGCACCGTTGATCCCCCGCCACCAAGCCTCTACATGGCTGGATTACGCCTTTACCGGTGGAGCCCTACAAGGCGTGAGCTTGGGGGCAGGCGTTCGCTACGTAGGCAGCACGGTGGATACGAGCGTCGCGGATAATACCGCCGTCGATAGTTATATGGTGGCGGATGCCATGGTCGGTTATGAGTTTGCCGACGGCTGGCAGGCGCAGGTCAACGTCAATAACTTGACCGATGAAGAGTATGTCGCCAGCTGTGAGTACTGGTGTTATTACGGTGAATCGCGCAGCATTATCGGCAGCGTGAAGTACCGCTGGTAAGCGATCGCTTGCATTCAGCCTTGACGCACAACGCCCGGCTTTGAGCCGTGCGTTGTCGTTCGTTGCTGCTGGGTTCAGGAGACTATGAACTAGCCATTCACTTTGGCCTGCCATACGGTGCTTTCGGTGGGGCCTTGCGCTAGGTCAGCACAGGTATCCACACGCCACAGAGTGGTGGCTTGGCAGTGCACAGTCAGTTCCCCCTGCTGCTGGTCGAGCCGCCACTGAAAGCGTATCTCTCGTGTTTGGTCGTCGCCGTGATCGCTGATCAGAACCAAAGTGGGTTGTCCTGCCTCCGTGCTGAGCTGCGTCAACGCAGCGATTTCAGCGCTCTGCTGCGCGGGAGTGAGCTGTGAGCCGCCACGGTAGCCGGGCAAAAAGCGCTGTTGGCGGGCTTCGGCCTGTAAGAAGGGCAGCGCTTGTTCTGGCGTAATACGCCCATATTTGCGCACGTTTGGCAGCACGATCACGCTGGCAGCGAGTCGGCAGCCGCCGAGGTGGCTGCTCTCCCATACCTCGAAGGGCAGCGGGTGCTCAGCTACCGTGCTGGCTAGCGCTTTGAACGTTTTATAACCGTACTTCGCGCAGCACTTATCTTTGGTACCGTGGGTACAGCAAAGAACCAAATCATTGCGCATCGCTGGCTGCTCCTCCCACTGGCTAAGGCGGCTGCCACTTTGAAAGGCGCTGAAGAACGCCTCTAATTCCCATCGTGCCACGCGAAAGCGGCGCCGCTCCGGCATCAGAAAGAGCTGATGCTGGTACTTTTCCATGCCCGGCTGTTGGATCAGGTTGATGCGTAGGCCATCGTCAGCCAGCGTATCTAGCGTTTCCTTTAATGAATCGCTCATATCGCTGGCGTGGCGGAGTTTGCGCTGCCACTTCGCGCGCGGCCAGCTGAGCAGTAAGTTGCGCTCGGCATGAGCGGCGCTACCCGCCAGCGGGTCTTGCTGCTCTCGGCTTAAATCCGCGCAGAAGGTGTGGTTCATAGGGCTGCCTCATGTCGAGATATTTCGTCTACGGCACTGTCCGTGGCTCCTTGGTAGAGCGTTACTAGGCGTGGTTGGTCACATTGAGTAGGTAAATCAGCAGTGGTGGCTACTTCATTGGCTATAGCAAAGAAAGGCAGCAGGGTGGTGCAAAGAATAAGCAACACCCGCCACCCTGTGCGGCTGCCATAAGCGTCTGCTGTCTGCATACGTGCCCTTCGGTGTAACGAAGAAAGGCGAAATCATGGCATGTTGTAAAAGCTAATGCAAAGCATTATCAAATAAGGGCTGCCACTACCTCCACCGCCCCAAATACTCCCACCCCGGCGGCCACCGGCCAGCCCAGTGAGCGCAGGCGACGCCACACCAACAGCGTAACGCTCAGGCCAATCGCGGTGGCCAACCAAGAGACAGGGCTGGGGTTGGCGGGCACAATCGAGACGCCCAACACGGCGGCAATCATCATGGGGCCCAGAATCACCAGCCATTGGGGCATGGCGTTCATTCCCGTTGCGCTGCCCAACCGCCGCTGCATCCATAAAAAGGGCACCACTCGCATCAGCAGCGTGCCGAGTGCGCAGATAATGACGGCGATCCACATGGCGCTGCTCATGGGCGGCTCCTCCGTGGTTGAAAGGTGACCGTGTAGAAGCACAGCGCGCCGCAGGCAGCTGCAAGGGGAATCGCCACGTTGCTCCACCCGGCCAGGTTCAACCCCAGCGCGGCAAAAATGGTACATAGCATGGCGGCAGCCCAGCGCTTGTCGGTAAAGCGCGGTGCCACCATGGTGAGAAACAGCGCGGGGAGGGCGAAGGGCATGATCTCCCCCAGCAGCGGCCAGCGGGCGGTGACCGCTTCGCCGCCGGTCGCGCCTATTACCGTGCCGATAATCCACACCGCCCACGCCAGTAGCGAGGCACCCACAAACCAGCTAAACCGCTTTACTTCCGGTAGTTGGGGGAGCCGTGTGAGCGCCAAAGCAAAGACTTGATCGGTCAGGCCGTGCATTAGCCAAGGCCAGTGGCGGCTACTAGGCAGCAGCGCGGCCAAGTTGGGGCCGTACACCACGTGGCGCACGTTGATGAGTAGCGTCATGGCCACCACCAGCCATAGCGGCGCACCAGCGGCAATCATGCCCACGAACAGAAACTGCGAGGCACCCGCGTAGATCAGCGCTGAAATGGCGGCCGCTTCCCAAGTGGTAAAACCGGCCTGGGTCGCGACCAAACCAAACGAGAGCGCGACCGGAATATAGCCGCCTAACAACGGAATTGCTTCACGCACGCCCTGTAAGGCAGAGCGCAGCGGTGAGTGGTTGGCGTGCACCGTGTGATCGGCTGGCTGGCTCATGGTGGGGTCCCTTCTTGGCCGTAGGTGACGGTGAGTAGCAGGGTGGCTTCATCGGTGTGCGTACGGTACAGGTGCGGCTGGTCGGCCTGAAAGGTGATGCTTTCGCCAGGGGTGAGCGTGGTGGTCGCACCCTCTGGGCCTACTTCTAACCATCCGCTAATGAGCGTCAGCGTTTCCCGCGTGCCCAGGGTATGGGCCTCGGCGTGGCGCAGCGTATTGGGCGCGCAGCGCATCCAGTAGGCATCCACCTGTGGCACGCCCTTACCCTGGTCGATCAACTGTACCTGCACGCCATCCTCACCGAGCGGTACGCTGATCGGTGCCACCAGGGTGCCAAACGGAACGTTGAGTTGGACGGCCAGCCGCCAAATGGTGTCTAGCGTGGGGTTACCGTTGCCCTGTTCTAAGCGGCATAGGTTGGATTTCGCGATGCCTGCCGCGCTGGCAAGCTGTGAAAGTGAGAAACCCTGGGTTTTACGAAGCGCTTGGAGGTGTAGGCCTAGCGTAACAAGAGAGTGCTCATCCATGGTGATTGCCCGTTGTTCCTTTTATAGAACGTTCTATATAAGGAACAGCGGGCTGTCAATCGACAAGCAGTAAAGAAGTGGTTAGGTGAGCTTGCGCGCTCGGCAGGCGGCGGCGGTAAACAGCACGTCGGTGGAGGAGTTAAGCGCCGTTTCGGTAGAGTCTTGCACCACGCTAATCACAAAGCCAATGGCGACGGCCTGCATGGCCACTTCGGTCGGAATGCCGAACAGGCTGGCGGCCATGGGAATCAGCATCAACGAACCGCCCGCCACGCCAGACACACCGCAGGCCGCCAGAGCCGATACGATGCAGAGCAGCAGCGCAGTGGGGAAATCCACGCTAATTCCCAGGGTGTGCGTAGTCGCCAGCGTAATCACGGTAATGGTGATCGCCGCGCCGCACATATTGATGGTGGCGCCCAGCGGAATGGAGATTGAGTAGGTGTCGGCATCCAGGTCTAAGCGGCGGCACAGCTCCAGGTTCACCGGGATATTGGCTGCCGAGCTGCGGGTGAAAAATGCCGTAATAGCGCTGCCCCGTAGGCAGGCAAACACCAGCGGATAAGGGTTTTTGCGGGTGGCTAAATAGACCAGCAGCGGGTTACTCACCAGCGCCACAAATAGCATACAGCCAACGATCACCCCCAATAGCTGGGCGTAGTTAAGCAGTGCCTGCACGCCAGACTCCGCCAGCGTACCGGCCACCAAGCCGAAAATACCCAGCGGGGCTAAGCGAATCACCAGCGTGACAATACGCGTAATGGCGGCGGATAAGTCGCTAAGCGCTTGGCGGGTAGTGTCGCTGGCTTGGCGCAGCGTTAACCCCAGGCCAATCGCCCAGGCCAGAATGGCGATGAAATTGGCGTCCATCAGAGCCGTCACAGGGTTCGCCACCGCGTTGAGCAGTAAGTCACGCAGCACGGTAAAAATATCGCTCGGCGGGTTGCCGTCGACTTGGCCTGCATCCAGCGCCAGCTCCGTAGGGAACGCAAAGCTGGCCGCCACGGCAATTAACGCGGCAATCAGCGTACCCGTGACATATAGCACCAATACCGAGCGGATATGGGTGGGTTGGCCTGCTTGGTGGGCGGCAATGGCCGCCGCCACCAGTACGAAGACTAAAATCGGCGCAACCGCTTGCAGCGCAGCAATAAACAGCTGGCCAAGTAGCGCAACATCTCTGGCAATCCCAGGGGTGAATAGAGCTAGCAGCACCCCAGCGGCAATACCAATCACAATTTGAGGGATAAGGCCCAGCCGTAAAATTGGCCGAAAAATGGCATTGACGGTGGCAAACATTGCGCGACTCTCAGGTAGTAGAAGAGGGAAGCGGTGTGGCGGTCAGCCACAACGCGCCTGAAAGGGGCAGCATTCTAACAGTTGCAGGCACGCCTTGGGCGGATGTGTAAAAAAACGTGACCTGCTATCTCTGTCATAAGCGCCAGATTATACTTCGCTTGCTGCCATCACTAATCGCAGCACGGCGCTTGCGCCTCAAACCCTCGCTTTTCCTCTAAAAAAGAAAAAGGAATGCTTCCATGCGCATTAAGGTGTTTCTGGCTGCACTGCTGATGCTGTGCAGCTCGTCGCTGGTCATGGCGGCCGACTACTACGTCGATATCACCAACCGTACTGGCTACACCATTTACTATATGTACGTGAGCCCGGCGGATTCGAAAAGTTGGGAGGAGGACGTGCTGGGCAGCGACGTGTTGATGAATGGGGATACCCAGCGCGTGACGCTAACGGGGTATAAAAGTCCCTTATTCGATATTCGCTTGGTCGACGAGGACGATGACAGCTATACCTTCTGGAACGTCGATGTTTCTACCCGGGATATCGTGGTAACGCTGGATAATCTGGACTAATAACGGGCAAGCGGCTTGCAACCCATTGGGAAGCAAGCCGTTTTGCTATCAGCATGTTCTGCGTGCTTATTGCGCTACAGATTAAGCACTGGAATCACTGAAAACAAAGCCAAGCAAACTCATCTACGAAGACTAATCGACAACAATTATTTCGACTAAAGTGGTTAGACTTTGGTTGTAATTGCCGCCAATTTACTGGACTAATGGCCTATTGCAGTGAATAAAGGGCACCCTAAAAGCCAGCGGCGCTGGCGAAAAATGCCATAGGGACAGCTAAGTCCTGAGCCCTTTCGTTCACCCTGACTGCGAGCGGTACTTCCATAATGCGCAGAACTGCCACGATGACGCTGTGGGATCAGCTTTGGCACTCCCATGACCAAGTTAAAAATCTCCTGATGTGTGCGTTGCCGACCTCAAGTGCTGGAGGCTCCTCATCCCGAAGTGACTCCCATAAGACCCAGGGCAGCGGCGGCCATTCGCCCCGTCCGCCCGCGTATAGTACGGCACAGAAAATCGGCTTGGTGCTGGGCCCTTTGCTGTTTGCTTTGGTCGTGATGTTTTTCCACCCCGCCGACTTGAGCTTCGAAGGGCGCATGGTGCTGGCAACTACTTTATGGGTGGCGGTGTGGTGGATTACCGAGGCCATTCCTATCCCGGTGACGTCACTGCTGCCGATTATCCTGTTACCGATTACCGGAGCGCTGGAGAGCAGTGCCGTAACGGCGGCGTACGGTAACCCGATTATTTTCCTGTTCCTGGGCGGCTTTATGATCGCCTTGGCAATGGAGAAGTGGGATCTGCACAAGCGCATCGCGCTGTCGATTATCTCCTTGCTAGGCACCAGCATTAACAGCATCGTGTTTGGCTTTATGGCGGCCACGGGCTTCTTATCCATGTGGGTATCCAATACCGCTGCCGTTATGATGATGCTGCCCATTGGCACCGCCATTGTCTACCAGGTGACCCAGGAGCTGAACAAAACCGAAGGAGATCACAGCGACGAGATTGATAAGTTCAGTAAGTCGCTGATTTTTGGCGTGGGCTACGGGGGCACCATAGGCGGTTTGGGCACGCTCATTGGCACGCCGCCGAACATTATCCTGGCGGCGATCGTGAACGAGCTGTTCGGTGTCGAGATTTCCTTCGCGGGCTGGCTGATGTTTGCCTTCCCGGTGGTAGTGACGCTGCTGGTGATTGGCTGGGTGATGCTCACACGCTTCATTTATCCGATCAAGCTCGCCAAATTGCCGGGCGGCCGGGCGCTGATCCGCAAAGAGAAAGAAGCGCTGGGTAGGATCACCTTCGAAGAGAAGGCGGTGCTCGGTGTGTTCCTGTTTGCCGCGTTTTTCTGGATTACCCGCTCGTTCCTATGGCAGGGGCAGATCCTGACGATTCCCGGCATTAACGACACCATGATTGCGATTACCGCTGCCGTGGCGCTGTTTCTCATTCCTTCTCCCAACAAAGGCGGCTGCCTGCTGGGGTGGGATGTGGCCAAAGACGTACCGTGGGGCATCTTACTGCTGTTCGGCGGTGGCTTGGCGATTGCGGCGGGCTTTGGCTCGTCGGGTCTGGCTTCCTGGATTGGCGGCCAAATGAGCGTGCTGGAAGGCGTCAACTTCCTGCTGGTGATTCTGCTGGCGGCCGGCATGGTACTGTTCCTGACCGAAATCACCTCCAACACAGCCACGGCCACCATGATCCTGCCGGTATTGGCGTCGCTGGCGCTGGCGCTCGATATTCATCCGTTCGTGCTGATGGTGCCAGCGGCCATGGCGGCCAACTGCGCCTTTATGTTGCCAGTGGGCACGCCGCCCAACGCGATTATCTTCGCCACGGGTAAAATCAAAATCATCGAGATGGTGCGCAACGGTTTCTGGCTCAATATCATTGCTATGCTGTTGATCGTGGCCGCGGTCTACTTCCTGCTGCCGATGCTGTGGGGCGTGGATATCACCACCTACCCGGATGCGTTTAGAGACTAACCCGCGACGTGTTCCGCATTAATCGCCCCGCCTCGTGCGGGGCTTTTTCATGGGTGAAACGCAGGCGCGGTTGCTATGATGACCGCACACTTTTTTCATCGAGCCTGTCATGCGATTACTTCATACCGCCGATTGGCATTTAGGGCGGCTATTTCACAACCTTTCCCTGCTGGAAGACCAGCGTCATGTGTTGCAGCAGCTGCTGGAGATCATCGACCGCGAGCAGGTGGATGCCGTGCTGGTGGCGGGCGATATTTACGACCGCTCGGTGCCCCCGGCAGCGGCGGTCACGCTGTTGGATGAGGTCTTAGGCGAGCTGTGCGAGAAGCGCGGCCTGCCGGTCGTGATGATTTCCGGTAATCACGACGGTGCCGAGCGGTTGGGGTTTGGCGCCCGCCACCTGCGCCAGGCCGGGCTGCATATTCTCACCGACCTAGCCACCTGCGACCAGCCGGTCACGCTCACGATTGGCGATGACACAGTGGATGTGTTCGGCATCCCCTACGCGGACCCAGAGTACGTGCGCAGCGCGTTTGGCGTGGACGTGCGCGACTTCGATAGCGCCCACCGCTACCTGCTGGAGCGCATTGAGGCACAGCGACAGCCGGGCCGCCCGACGCTACTGATGAGCCACTGTTTTGTGGATGGCGGAACCGCCAGCGACTCCGAGCGCCCGCTCACCCTGGGCGGGGCGGAAAGCGTGGCGTGGGAACCCATGCAGGGCTTTGACTACGTGGCGTTGGGCCACCTTCACGGCCCTCAGATTCGCGGTGGCGAGCATATTCGCTATAGCGGCTCGCTGCTGAAGTACAGCTTTTCCGAAGCCACCCAGCGCAAAGGCGTCACCCTTGTTGAGGTGGGCAGCGAAGGCGTCACCCAAATAGCCCACCATCCGCTGCTGCCCCGCCGGGATGTCCGCGTGCTGGAAGGTGAGCTGGACCAGCTTTTGGCCCAAGGGGCCACTGACCCCCACGCCGATGACTACCTGCTGGTGCGCCTCACCGACCGCCACGCCATTCTCGACCCCATGGGCAAACTGCGGGCGGTGTACCCCAACGTGCTACACCTGGAAAAGCCCGGCATGCTGGAAGCGAAAGGCCGCCAACAGCTAGACCGCGAGCGGCTTGCGTTCAGCGCGCTGGATATGTTCAGCGACTTTTTCGCTCAAACCAGCGGCGAGCCAATGAGCGACGAGCAGGCCCACGCTATGAGCGAGCTGATCACCACCCTCAGCCGTGAGCAGGAGGGCCAAGCATGACGCCGTTGAGCCTCACCATGCAGGCCTTTGGCCCCTTTGCGGGTAGCGAGACCATCGACTTCACCGCGCTGGGTAGAAGCCCGCTGTTTCTGATCAATGGCCCCACCGGGGCGGGTAAAAGCTCGATCCTCGATGCGATGTGTTTTGCCTTATACGGCCAAACCACCGGCAACGAGCGCGATGCTGGCCAAATGCGCTGCGATCAGGCGCCCGCGACCCTGCTGACCGACGTGACGCTGACATTCCGTCTGCGGGATGTCACCTATCGGGTGCGCCGAGTCCCGCAGCAGGAGCGTCCCAAAGCCAGCGGCGAAGGCACGACCACGCAAGCGGCGGAGGCTCAGCTATGGCGACTCACTCCAGAAGGCGAGGAGGACGAGTGCCTAGTGGCGCGTAAGGTCACCGACGCCACGGCGGAGCTGCAAGCGCTAATAGGCCTAGACGCCAATCAGTTTCGTCAGGTGATGGTGCTCCCCCAGGGTAAGTTCCGCGAACTGCTGCTGGCAGGCTCCAAAGAGCGCGAAGTCATTTTTTCCCAGCTGTTTCAAACCCAGGTGTTCCAGCGTATTGAAGAGCGCCTGCGCACTCAGGCTAATCAAATCGAGCGGGCGGTGAGCGATCATCGCCAGCATATCAATGGCATTCTTGCCGGGGGGGAGCTTGAGAGCGAAGCCGCGTTGGCGCAAGAGCTGGAAGCGCTGGTGCCACAGGTAGGCCAAGCGCGGGAAGGCTTTGAAACCGCGCAGCGAAAGCGCCGACTTGCCGAACAGCAGCGCGATGAGGCCCTGGCGCTACAGCGCCAATTTGAAGCGCGGGACGCGCTGGCAGCCGATAAAGCCCGTCATCTTGAGCAGCGCGCTGAGGTAGACAATAGCCAAGCGCGGTTAGCGCAGAGTACCCATGCCCAGGCGCTGCGCCCCCAGAAAGCCGCTCTAGACCAAGCGCAGCAGGCGTTGGCTACCGCCCACGATGAGCAGCGCCAAGCAAACGCCGCGTTAATCACGCGGCACTCTCACGCTGAACAGGCACAGCAGGCGCTAGAGACGGCACGCCAGCAGCAGGCGGAGCTCCCCGTAATGAGGGAGCGGCACCGCCAGCTGGGCGAGTTTATCCAGAAAAGCCAGCAGCTCAGTGAACTGCAGGAGCACTTTCAAACAGCTCAGGCTGTTTGGCAACAGGCCGATGAGGCGCTTAAGCGCGATGAGCAGCAGCTAGATGGCATTCGCCAGCAAGGCGAAGCCATCGGCGTTCACCTGGAACGCTTGCAGAGTGAGTTTCAGCAACTGGCGAGCGCCCCCGCTGAGCTAACCCGCCATCACCACCTGCTAGCCCTGCGCCAAGAGCTGGATGAACTCACCCAGCGGCACCAGGCATTAACCACGCAACAGCTGCAGGCTAAAAACGCGCTCAGCCACCAGCAAGGCGAGACCAAGCGTGCCGAACGCTACGCCACTGAGCAGGAGATGCGCTGGCACCATGGCCAGGCCGCGCTGTTAGCGCGGACCCTTGAGCAGGATGCCCCCTGCCCGGTGTGTGGCAGCCTGGAACATCCCGCCCCAGCGATAAATCGCGCTGAGTTGGTCACCCAGGCACAGGTGGAAGAGGCCAGAGCAGCGCAGGAACAGGCCCGTCAAGCGCTACAACGGGCAGAGCGCCATCACCATCAGCTCACCCAACAGATCGACAGCCACACAGAGCAGGCCCAGCGACTGAATCAGCAGTTAGGGGAGTGGGTGAGTCAACCGCTGTCTGCCTTGCAAAATGCCTATGAAGACCTGCGCCGCCAGGTGCAGCGCCGAGAGCAGGTTGACGCTGAGATTCGCCAACAGACCGAATCCCGGGACGCGCTGCGACGCGAGTGGGGCACGCTGGATAAACAGCTAAAAGCCCAGCGGCCTGAGGTGGAAAAGGCGAAAGAGCACGCGCTTCGCTTAGAGAGTCAGCGCGACCAGCTGAGCCAATCGCTGCCAGAAGACGCCCGTTATCCCGAAGCAATGCGCCAAACCCTGGCCGAGCTGGAGCAGCACATCGCCCAGCTTGAAAAAGCCTGGGAGAGTGCCCAGCAAGCGCTTTCGACTAGCCAGACCCAACTGGCGCGGGCGGAAGAGCAGCTGCGCGGGGCGAACGAGCGGGTCGAGCGTAGCGAGCAGTCGCTTCAGCAGGCTCACGCCGAGTGGCAGGCCGCGCTGCAGGCTAGCCCCTTTGCTGATGAGGCGGAATATCAGGCTGCCCAACTGAATGATGCCCAGCGGCACGAGCTGACGCATCGGGTAGAGGCGTATCAACGCCGCTTGGCCGAGCTTGAGGGCGCGCTAGAGAATTACCAAACCCAGCTGGCGGAAAAAATACCGCCGGATCTTGCCGCACTGACTGCCCAGGCTGAAAGTGCACAGGCTCAAGAAAACAGCCAGCTAGAGGCGTGGCGGCAACTGGATGGGCGATTAACCACGCTGCAAAACATTCACCAAAAGCTGACGGCTGCCCACGCCTCCCAGGCGGAGCTGGAAGCCCAATACCAGCTGTGGGGCACGCTGAGCGACGTCGCCAATGGCCGCACCGGCCATCGCATTAGCCTGCAGCGCTTCGTACTGGGCGTGCTGCTGGATGATGTGTTGATTCAAGCGTCTGAGCGTTTGGTGCGCATGAGCCGTGGGCGATACCAGTTGGTGCGCCGGGAAGACCCCTCTAAAGGCAATAAAGCGTCTGGCCTTGAGCTGGACGTGGCTGATACCTACACCGGCAAAAATCGCCCGGTGGCCACGCTCTCTGGTGGGGAGTCGTTTATGGCGGCGCTGTCGCTGGCGCTGGGGCTTTCCGATGTGGTGCAGGCCTACGCGGGCGGTATTCAGCTCGATACGCTATTCATAGATGAAGGCTTTGGCAGCCTGGACCAAGACGCCCTGGACCAAGCCATTGCCATGCTGAGCGAGCTGCAAATGAGTGGCCGCATGATTGGGATTATTTCCCACGTCAGCGAACTCAAAGAGCAGATGCCGGTTCGTATTGAGGTGAGCGCTAGCCGTCATGGCAGTTCGGTCGAGGTGAAAGGGGCGCTGAGCTAAGTGCTAGCGCAAGGTTAATTCATGCTGCATTCATGTAGCATGCGCTATAACAAGGGTTAAACGACTCGCGTTCGACCCGTCGAATGAATGTCTATTGAGGAGTGCGAGGATGAATGCAAGCAAAATTCTGCAGCAGCTGATGAGCCAGGCCAGTGGTAGCAAAGGCAGCAGCGGCGGCATGGATGTCAAAGGCGTGATTGATGGGCTCTCCCGCCATTTAGGCGGTAATAGCAGCCAAGGTACGCGTCAAAGCAGCGGTTCCAGCGGTTTTGATGTGAAAAGCCTGCTGGGCGGCGGTGCCCTGGGCATCCTGGTGGGCTCGAAGCGTGGCCGCAGTATGGGCGGTAAAGCGCTCAAGTATGGTGCCATTGCGGGAGTCGGCGTACTGGCGTGGAAAGCGTGGCAAAGCTCTCAGGAAAAGAAAGGAGCTGCGACCCAATCCTCTTCAGAAGGCGAACGTGTAGAGGTGTTAAGCGGCGAGGTTCAAGAGCGCCGCAGCCTGGAACTGCTGCAGGCGATGATTATGGCCGCACGGGCCGATGGTCATATCGATGAGCAGGAGCAGGCGCTGATCACCGATCAGATCGATGCCCTCGGCGCGGATGAGGAGATGCACCGCTGGGTCGAACAGCAGCTAAAAGCCCCGCTGGACGCCCAGGCATTGGCCCGTGAAGCGGACTCCCCCCAGGCCGCTCGCGAAATGTATTTGATCAGCGTCGCCGTGATCGACGGCCAAAACCCCATGGAGCGCGCCTGGTTGGATCAACTCGCCAGTGCGCTAAACCTAACGCCAGAGATGGCGGCAGAGCTCGAGCGTCAGGCGCAGCAGGCTGGCTAATGCTCGATACGCTCAACTTCTGGCTAGCCACTGGCTTTGGGTTGGGGCTAGCGCCCGTTGCGCCGGGTACCTTTGGGTCACTGATTGGCTTGCCGCTGGCGTGGTGGCTCTTGGGCCGCTCAACCGGGCAGCAGGCGGTCATCATCGCGCTGATGCTGATAGCGGCCGTGCCGGTCTGTCATATTGCTGCGTGGCATTATGATGGCCTGGACCATGGCAGCATCGTTGCCGATGAGTACGTCGCTTTTCCGCTCGCGGTGCTAGGGCTAAAAGCCGCTCGCCATCCATTGGTTCTGGCCCTGGCGTTTGGCGTCTACCGCTTTTTTGATGCTTTAAAACCGCCGCCTATTCATTTAGCGGAGTATGTCACCGGTGGGTTGGGCATTGTGTTGGATGATGTGATTGCCGCGCTGGTAAGCTGGCTGGTGGTCGCGCTGATAGTGACGCTATGGCAGCGTTGGCAGCAGAAAATCGTCTAACGCCACTTTTAAAATACGCTACCCATAAAAACGCCGCAGGTCATAAACGACACTGCGGCGTTTTTATGGATTAGCCCATCGTAAGCCGATGGGCTTGGCGATGTTAGCTTTGCACCACAATCACCGATTTAATGTTGACGAACTCGTGCATACCAAAGCCGCCGTGCTCACGGCCGTAGCCGGAATCTTTCACGCCGCCAAACGGCATTTCAGGCGTTGCCACACCAAATCCGTTGATAAACACCATGCCGGTATCGAAATACTTGCTGGCAAGCTCGGTGGCGCGCTTCACGTCTTTGGAGATGATGCCGCCGCCCAAGCCGTAGCGGCTGTCGTTGGCGATGCGCATGGCGTCTTCATCATCTTTGGCACGAATCAACGCGGCAACCGGGCCAAACAGCTCGTCGTCATAGGCAGGCTGGCCGGGGGTGACGTTATCCAGCACGGTGACCGGGTAGAATGCCCCTTTACCTTCTGGTTTTTCGCCGCCGCAGAGGATTTTTGCGCCTTTACGCACGCTCTCTTCCACCTGTTTGTGAAGGCCGTCACGAAGATCGACACGGGCCATCGGGCCTAGGTCGCTATCTTCTTTGGTCGGGTCGCCCGCTTTTAAGTCCTTCATGCGTGCCACGTAGCGCTCTTTAAACGCTTCGTAGTTCTTTTCGGTGACCACAAAGCGTTTTGCCGCTACGCAGGTTTGGCCGCCGTTAAACACGCGGCCAGTGACGCAGGTATCCACCGCCACGTCCAGGTCGGCATCGTCCAGCACCAAGTAGGCATCGTTGGAGCCTAGCTCTAGTACGGTCTTTTTCAGATGCTCGGCGGCTTTGGCGGCCACTTTGCGGCCAGCGCCGTCGCTGCCGGTCAGGGTCACACCACGCACGGCTTTATGGGCGATGATGGTGTCGGATACATCGTGTGAAATCACCAGCGTGCGGAAAACGTTTTCCGGAAGGCCCGCTTCGCGGTAGATTTTTTCAAGCAGCAGGCCGCTGCCCGTCACGTTTTCAGCGTGTTTTAGCAGCACGCTGTTGCCCGCCATAATATTGGCGATGGAGTAACGCACCACTTGGTAAGCAGGGAAGTTCCACGGCTGAATGCCGTAAATCACGCCCATGGGGGAGTAGGTAACAATACCGCGCTCGCCGTTGCCGGGTTTGCGCTCTTCATCGGCCAGCTTGGTGGGGCCATGTTCGGCGGTGTAGTCACAAATGCCGACGCAGAGATCCACTTCCCCGCGCGCTTGCGAGGGCAGCTTACCCATCTCTTTGACCATCAGGTCGGTAAGCTCTTCTTTATGTGCGTTCATGGCTTCGCCAATCGCTTTCACCACCTTGGCACGGTGCTCTAGCGGCTTGAGCCGCCAATCTAAAAACGCCTCATGACTGGCCTCGACTATCTGCTTGGCCTGGCTTTCATCCATCAGCGTGTAGGTCTCAAGCGTTTCGCCGGTGGTCGGGTTCACTGTCGTAATGCTGTTGCTCATAAGATCTCCTATCTTTAGATCAATGTGAGGGTCATGACGTCCAGCTCCTGGGCGTTTAGTCGACCAGTCTATTTCTAATGCACATCCACTCTAGTACAAACTGAGTGCCTCTGCATAATAAAAGTATTCGGCGTCGTTCCAGGCGACTCCGCGTGAGCGGCATTCGCGGATCAGCTCGCTAAGGGTGTCGGTATTATTAACCCGGCAATAAAATAGCTATGGTGCGGCGTATTGGATTGACGGGGCTTGGAAGTCTTTCGCGACTCGCATCGGGAGCTTCTGAAGCTTCCGAAGGTGAGACATCGCCTTCCTCTTCAGCTGGTCTCTGCTGCGTGCCGGAGTACCGCTATGGTTACGCTGATGAATTAAGTCATCAAAATGTCGTTATTCGATGATTTTTTGCATCCCATATACCTGCATGATTTTATCTTTAATTTTTTTATCAATTAAATCATATGGTTGTTAATTTTTATTGGTTGGCATGGTGTTTGCTAGGTAAAAAGTGGCCAGCGTTATTCTCGGTTTGATAATTGAGCTGGTAAAGCAACCAATAAAAGTTAACAGGAAGCGCCATATGCAGTTAAGTAGCTTTAATCAAGTGAGTAGCTTTAAAAGCGCCGGTAAGCTGATTACCGGCCATGGGGCCGCACAGCAGTTGCAGCTTTATGTTCAATCGTTGGGTATGCAGCGGCCCTTAATCGTTACCGATAGCGGCGTGGTGGCTTCTGGCACGCTGGATATGATTACTGAGCAGCTCACGGCTCTAAAGGTGAGCTATGAGGTGTTTGATCAGGTAACGCCCGAGCCGGAAGTAGAAATAGTCGAAATGTGTACCCGTGCGTTTAATGCTGGCAAGCATGACAGCGTCATCGCTGTAGGCGGCGGGAGTGCCATGGACATCGCTAAGTGTGTAGCGGTATATGCGCACTACGAAGGTCCGCTGGAGGCGTTGTTTGGCGAGAACAAGGTTGACCAACGCACAATACCTTTGATCGCCATGCCCACCACGGCGGGCACCGGTTCTGAAGTGACCAATATCGCGATTCTGTCGGATAAAGCCCAACAGATGAAAAAGGGCATCGTCAGTGACTGCTTATTACCGGATGTCGCGATTGTCGCCCCTGAGCTTACGCTGAGTTGCCCACGCTCTGTGACGGCGGCCAGCGGGGTGGATGCGTTGGTCCATGCAGTGGAGGCGTATCTATCTAACTTTGCCACGCCGATTACCGATGCATTGGCGGTTAAGGCAATGAACCTCATTGTACATGCGCTCCCCAAGGCGTTTGCCAATCCCAACAATCTCCAGGCCCGTGAAGATATGGCCACCGGTAGCCTGCTGGCAGGCCTTGCCTTTGGTAATGCTGGCGTGGGCGCAGTCCATGCATTGGCGTATCCGTTAGGTGGGCGCTACCACTTGGCCCATGGGGTGACGAATGCGCTGCTACTGCCCTTCGTAATGGAGTGGAACAAGCTGGCCTGCGTCGAGCGCTTTCGGGGCATTGCGGTGGCCTTTGATGAACCCGTGGCTGGGCTTTCGGATGATGCTGTCGCCCAAGCGGTTATCCAGCGCATGCATAAGCTGTGTGCTGATGTGGAGATTCCTTCCGGTTTACGCTCGTTTGATATTCCTGAATCCGACATTCCTGAGTTGGCCGCCGAGGCCATTAAGGTGGAACGTTTGCTGCGTAATAACCCGCGGGTATTAACGCTTGCGGATGTTGAGGCGATTTACCACGCCGCTTATTAATTCGTCGCTAATTAAAACGCTATAACGACAAAACGTTTATCAAAAATACTAACAACTTTAAACAGGAGTCCATGCCATGAGCGCTTGGAAGCAACGCGTTGACGGTGAAGAAAGCCCGTACACACCACTAGGGCCGTTTAAGCTACGCCTGCCGTTTTACCATTATCGTTTTGAACTGCCCGATTACCTGCAAGGGCTTTTGATGTGCGCGGTGGATCTTGCCGCGATCCCATTGATGATGCAGCTACTGGGCATGCCGTTTGAAGCGGCGTTGGCCATCGTCATTTTAAATGGCTTGCTTTATTTGCTGCATCACCTGTTGGGTGACCCTGTCATTCCAGGGTGGATCACACCTGCTATTCCGCTGTTGATGGCTTATGTGTCGACCTTTCCCGAGGGGGTAGACAGGGTGCATGCGCTGATTGCCTTTCAGATGATGTTGGGGATACTGGCACTGGGCCTGGGGGTAACGGGTATGGCCAGTAAAGTGGTGCGGCTCATTCCTTCTGCCATCAAAGCAGGGGTCATTATGGGCGCAGGGTTAGCCGCTATTGTGGTGGTGTTTGATGAAGGCGGCCGCTTTGAACAGTACCCCTTTACTATTGCGATTGCCGTAAGTGTCGCGTTTTATCTGATTTTCTCTCGCCATTTCAACAAGCTTAAAGCGCAGGGCGGCCTGTGGGGTGCCGTGGGTAAACTGGGTATTTTCCCGATTATCGTGCTGGCGATTGTGGTGGCTCCGCTGTTTGGTGAGGCGCCTTGGCCAGACGTTGAGTGGGGCTTTAGTCAGCCTGATTTCGCGCTGATGTTCAGTGAATACACGGTATTTGGCGTTGGTTTACCTCCGTTGATGATGTTTTTAACGGCCATTCCGACCGTTATTGCGGCCTACATTGTGCTATTTGGCGATGTGCTTCAAAGCAAGGCACTTTTGGAAGAGGCTGATGAGAAGCGCCAGGATGAAAAAATTGACTATAACCCTAACCGCGCTCATATGATTTTTGGTGGGCGTAACTTTGGGATGAGTATTTTTGGCCCTGATGTGGTGATGTGTGGTCCGCTTTGGGCAGCGATGCATGTGGTAACGGTTGAGCGTTATAAGCAGGGCAAAGCGGCGATGAACTCTATCTTCGGTGGTTCTGGTTCGTTTCGCTGGGGGACGAATACGGGGCTGTTGTTGCTGCCGATCGTGAGCCTGGTGGAGCCTATTCTGGGGATTGCGCTGGCGCTGACGCTGTTGATTCAAGGCTATGTCAGTGTGCGCATCGGCATTATGGAAGCGCGCAGTCAGCGGGACTTGGGTATCGCGGGCATTATCGCGGCCATGCTGGTGATAAAGGGCGCTACCTGGGCCTTTGGGGTGGGCATTTTACTTTGCGTGTTAATTTACGGTAAGCGCTTCTTCTCCGGGGAGGTGGATAAAACCTTCGTTAAGGATTGGGATGAGGCATCCCAGCCCGTCGAGGATCCTGAGCCGGAAGTGCCATTGCGCAAATAACAGTCTCTGCCTTTATAGTGGTTTAACCGTCAAAAAAAGGTTAGAAAACCAGCGTTCACCGCTTAGGCGGTGGACCTGGCCTGTGAGAGGAACTGTTATGCAACGGATCGAAGAGGGGCTTTCACTGGAAGCCGCCCTGCCGTTATTTGATTTACACGGCACTGATGCGGTGGAAGTCTTTGATACCCAAGGCCAGGTGATTGGGGTGTTGACCCGTACCGATATCGAAAAGGCGCAATGTGAGGCGGCGTTGGGCCAGCTGGTGGGCGAGTGTATTCGCTACCGTGTCACCGGTATTAAACCGCCGGTGGAAGCTGAAAGCGTAGATGCTTTTGGTTTTGACCAAGAGCCGATGCGTTCACTGTTGGATGCTTTGCATGACGGGGTTTATATCACCGATGCCAACGGTATTACGGTAACGATCAATAAAGCCTATGAGCGTATCACCGGCATTTCGCGCGCTGAGGTAGTGGGCTTTCATATGGCGGATTTGGTGAAAGCGGGGTTTATTTCAAAATCCGCGTCGTTGGAAGTCATCCGTGAACGCCGCCCGATTACGCTGGCGCAGACTATCCACAACAGCCGCAAGATCGTGGTCACTGGAACGCCTATGTTCAGTGCCGATGGCTCGATTGCTTATGTGGTTACCAGTGTTCGGGATATCACTGAGTTGCTACTGGCGAAACATGCCCAAGAGCAGCTAGAGCAAATTCAGCGCATCCGCGAGGCATATAAAGTGCCCGAGGTTATGGCGCTAAGCGCGCCGGGGGTGATCACCAGCCAACAAACGGAGCCCTGCTTTGCGCTTGCCAGTCGAGTCGCGAAAACAACGGCGAAGATCCTGATTCACGGTGAAACTGGCACCGGTAAAACGATGTTGGCCCGCTATATACATCAGCAAAGCGACCGTGCGGATGGGCCTTTTATGGAGCTTAACTGTACGGCATTCTCTGAAGGGTTGCTGGAAGCGGAGCTGTTTGGTTACACCGCAGGCGCATTTACCGGGGCGTCCCCTAGAGGCAAACAGGGGCTATTGGATGTGGCTCATGGCGGTACGCTTTTTCTGGATGAAATTGGCGATTTACCTCTCGCATTGCAGGTGAAGCTGCTCAAAGTGGTGGAAGAAAACCGCTACCTGCCAGTAGGGGGAACGGTTTTTCGTCATGCCAACGTACGTCTGATTACCGCTACCCACCAGGATTTGAATGAACGGGTCAAGCAAGGGCTTTTTCGCGAGGATCTGTTTTATCGCATTAGCGTGGTGCCGCTCTGGCTGCCCCCTTTGCGGCAACGGCGCGATGAGGTGATTCCATTGCTGAACTATTACTTAGACCATTTTAATCAGTTGCATGGGGTAGAACGGGTCTGGAGCCCCGAGGCGTTGGAGTTACTTTCTAGCTATTCGTGGCCTGGCAATATTCGTGAGCTGATCAACTTAACCGAGCGTTTATCCGTCACGGTTTCAGACGATGAGATAACCGCAACGGCACTGCCGAGCGAGATATTCCCAAGCACTCTGTTTAGCCAACCGCCCGTGAGTGGTGATCTTCGCCAGCAGGTAATGCAGTTTGAACAGCAAGTCATTCAACAGGCGCTTGCTCGCCATGGTACGACCCGAGCGGCAGCCGCTGCATTGGGCATCGATCAATCTACGCTGGTCAAAAAACAGCGACGTTGGCGTCAAGAACTTATCTAACCTTCACTTTGAAAGGAAAAATAATGTCTATCTCCAAGCAAACGTTTTTTAAACAAGACGCGTATATTAACGGCCAGTGGGTGGCCGCAACGGATGGCAGTAGTGTCGCGGTCACCGACCCTGCTAGCGGTGAGACGCTTGGCCATGTCCCTAGCTTGAGTGCGGAGCAAGTCAGTCAGGCTATTGACGCTGCAAATGCCGCACTGCCTGCTTGGCGTGCTAAAACCGCGGCGGAACGTTCGCAGCTTTTAAAACGCTGGCATGCACTGATTATGGAAAATGAGGCAGCGCTAGGCGAGCTGATGACCTTGGAGCAAGGGAAGCCGTTAAAAGAGGCGCGCGGTGAAATCGGCTATGCGGCCAGCTTTATCGAGTGGTTCGCTGAGGAGGCGAAGCGGTTATACGGCGATACTATTCCCGGTCATGCGACTGATAAACGCATCATTGTTACCCGTGAGCCGGTGGGCGTTTGTGCGGCGATTACGCCGTGGAACTTCCCTGCGGCCATGATTACCCGTAAGGTGGCGCCTGCCTTGGCGGCGGGTTGTACGATTATCGTTAAGCCCGCTATGGAAACCCCGTTGACGGCGCTTGCGCTAGCGGCGTTAGCCGAGCAAGCGGGCATTCCTGCCGGGGTGATTAATATTGTTACTGGTGATGCCAAAACGATTGGCCCCGTGCTGACAGATAGCCCGATTGTGCGCAAACTGAGCTTTACCGGTTCTACCCCAGTGGGCGCGCATTTAATGGCTGCCTGTGCTCCAACGGTCAAAAAGGTGTCTCTTGAGCTTGGCGGTAATGCGCCCTTTATTGTGTTTGACGATGCCGATATTGAAGATGCGGTTACCGGAGCGCTAGACAGTAAGTTCCGTAATGCTGGGCAAACCTGTGTCTGCGCTAATCGTATTTATGTGCAAAGCGGTGTTTACGACGCATTTGTTGAACGTTTGGCCCAGCGCACCAGTGAACTGAGTGTCGGTAAAGGTAGCGCCGAAGGCGTAGAGGTGGGGCCACTCATCTCTGAAAAGGCGGTAGAGAAAGTTGAAGCCCATGTGCAGGATGCACTCGATAAAGGTGGTCGCTTAATCACCGGTGGTAAGCGACACGCCTTAGGCGGTACCTGGTTTGAGCCAACAGTTGTGGCTGACGTAACCGCTGATATGGCATGTGCTCGCGAGGAAACCTTTGGGCCATTGGCGCCGGTATTCAGGTTTGAGACGGAAGCGGAGGTTATTCGTCAGGCCAATGATACGGAGTATGGGTTAGCGGCGTATTTCTATGCTGAAAGCGTGTCACGGATCTGGCGCGTATCGGAAGCATTGGAGTACGGCATGGTGGGCATTAATACGGGGCTCATCTCGACCGCTTCGGCGCCTTTTGGGGGTGTCAAATCGTCGGGCATCGGTCGTGAGGGCTCACGCTATGGCATCGATGAATACACCGAGCTGAAGTATCTGTGTTTGGGTATTAAGCAAATGGCTGAATAACAAACACTTAAGGGTATAAAGGTCGTTTTATTTACGCGCTCTCTGTGAGGCGTTCTTTGAAGCCCACTAGACTTTTAGTCTAGTGGGCTTCGTATTACTACGGAAGCTCTGAAAAAGTCACTGCCATCAGCGATAATACGGCTGTCGTCATACTCGATTTTTACGACTTCAATATGGCCAGTGCCGCCCCGGGAGATCTGCTCGTAAGTGGGGTTTTCAAGCTCGCCGCCCATGTAGCCTGAGATAGTGGCACTCACGCCCACCTGTTTATTGTAAGGAGGCTCCATGCACCAGAAGCAGCCGCCGGCAAAGGTGGCCTCTGCATTGGACTGCGCTTGGAGTGATGCGCTCGCAAAACCGGCAGCGGCCATCACGCACAGGGTTAAGGGGCGAATATTGGGAAATCGGATCGTTGCAAACACTCCGGTGGAGGTGGCGAGTCAAAGCTCGTTATTGAGTCCATTAGTGTCGAGAGGTTCCGCTTCCTTACAGCGACCTTAGACGATGCGGCCACACCGTATCGAGGGTGTCTAGTGCGGCTTTAATCGTGGGCTCGGTGGCGCGGTCGCTGCGCCAGATCAGGCTTAATGCGCAGGGCAGGCGAACGTTGTCCGCCACCGCCAAGCCGCTCTCTTGGCGTTCGGCCATGGCTAGCGCGTCTCGCGCTAGGCTCAGGCCCACGCCTGCTCTGACTAAATCCAGCATACACGCCTCTTGGTCGACCTGTGCAACACGGTTCGGGGTCGCGCCGCTTGCGGCCAGCGCTCGCTTGAGTAGCCGGGAGTGCGCTGACACGGTGGGGGTCACAATCCAGGGCAGTTGCGCAAGCGCCTCCCAGCGGGTGTCGGCAAGTTTGGCTTCCCAGCCCGGCGGTGCCACCACGTGGTAGTGAAAGTGGGTTAACTCTCGCCATGCTAGCGTAGGATTGCCAGTGCCTTCGCCGGGCGGGGCGAGAAAAAAGCCCACATCTAACTCCCCCTGCTCCACGTTGCCCAATACGCTGCCGCTCATGCCGTGGTGAAGCTCGGTTTCCAGCTGTGGCGCACGGGCCATCAAGCGGCTGAGAAAATCGCCCAAGCGAATAAATTCCGGGTCAACAATGGTACCAATGCGCAGCTTGCCCCGCAGCGTGCTGTGTAACGCGCTGGCGCTCTGCTCAAAGGCCAGCGCGCTGGCCAGGGCATTTTCAGCGGCCGGTAGCAAGGCGTAACCATCGGCAGTCAGCGTTAACCCTTGTGGGCGGCGGGTAAACAGCGTTAGGCCCAGATGCAGCTGTAGCTGCTTCAACTTTAGGCTAACCGCGGGCTGGGTCAAATGAAGCTGCTCGGCCGCCTTTGAGACGCTGCCGGTATGGGCAACGGCCACAAAGGCCCGCAGCGTGGCGTACTCCTGCATGGTGGTGAACCTTCATTGTTATGTTATTAGCAAAGCTTATATCTGGGTTAAAAATTACTCAATTGCTTGGCCTGTTAGGCGGGGTAGTCTAGTGATTATCCTCCGATCACTTAAGCTTTTGTTATAAAGGTAGCGACAATGACAACCAACGCCATCCATCATTTTATTAACGGCCAACGCAGCGAAGGCGCCTCCGGCAGCGCCCAGGATGTCTTCAACCCTGCCACTGGGCAGGTCACTGGCCGCGTTGCCCTGGCTTCGGCCGCCGATGTGGACACCGCCGTGCAAGCCGCCCAGGCGGCATTTCCAGCCTGGGCCGATACGCCGCCCATTCGCCGTGCTCGGGTCATGTTCAAATTTCTGGAGCTGCTAAACGCCAATAAAGATGCCCTGGCCGAAGCAATCACCAAAGAGCACGGCAAGGTATTTACCGATGCCCAGGGCGAAGTGGCACGGGGTATTGATATTGTCGAGTTTGCCTGCGGTATTCCCCAGCTATTAAAGGGTGATTACACCGAGCAGGTCAGCACCGGCATTGATAATTGGACCGTGCGTCAGCCGCTGGGCGTAGTGGCGGGTATTACGCCATTTAACTTCCCGGCAATGGTGCCGATGTGGATGTTCCCCATCGCCATTGCTGCCGGTAACACCTTTATTCTCAAGCCCAGCCCGCTGGACCCTAGCGCTTCGCTGATGATTGCCGACCTGTTGCAGCAGGCGGGCCTGCCGGATGGCGTGTTCAACGTGGTGCAGGGCGACAAGGACTCCGTGGAAGCGCTGATCGATCATTCGGAGGTGAAGGCGCTCTCGTTCGTCGGCTCCACGCCCATTGCCAACCTGATTTACGAGCGCGGTGCCAAACACGGCAAACGTGTGCAGGCACTGGGTGGGGCGAAAAACCATATGGTGGTGATGCCAGACGCCCATCTGGATAAAGCAGTGGATGCGCTGATTGGCGCCGCCTACGGCAGTGCGGGCGAGCGCTGCATGGCGATTAGCGTGGCCGTGCTGGTCGGCGATGTGGCCGATAAAGTCGTGCCGATGCTCACCGAGCGGGCTAAGGCGCTGAAAGTCAAAGATGGCATGCAGCTGGATGCGGAGATGGGGCCCATCGTGACCCGCCAAGCGCATCAGCGGATCACCGGCTACATCGAAAAGGGCGTGGCAGAAGGCGCGCAGCTTATTGTCGATGGGCGCGAGTTTGATAGCACCCAAGCAGGCGAGGGCTGTGCTGACGGTTTCTGGATGGGCGGCACGCTGTTCGACCACGTCACGCCGGAGATGACTATCTATAAAGAGGAGATCTTTGGCCCGGTGCTGGTATGCGTGCGCGTGCCGGATGTGGCGACCGCCATTCAACTGATTAACGATCACGAGTTTGGCAACGGGGTGAGCTGTTTTACCGAAAGCGGCAGCGTCGCCCGCGAATTTGGCCGCCGTATTCAAGTAGGCATGGTCGGCATCAACGTACCGATTCCAGTGCCTATGGCGTGGCACGGTTTTGGCGGCTGGAAGCGCTCGCTGTTTGGCGATACTCACGCGTATGGCGAAGAGGGCGTGCGCTTCTACACCAAGCAGAAGTCGATCATGCAGCGCTGGTCGGACTCCATCGACACGGGTGCTGAGTTTGTGATGCCGACGGCGAAGTAACGCCTGACCGTTACGGGAGCCAAGCCCATGCCAACAAATACAACCACTCATCCCACCGCAGAAGCGTTTGATTACATCGTGATTGGCGCAGGCACCGCAGGGTGCCTGATGGCCAATCGGCTAAGCGCCGACCCTGCAAACAAAGTGCTGCTGATTGAAGCGGGTGGTCGGGATAACTACCACTGGATCCATATTCCAGTGGGCTACCTTTATTGCATCAATAACCCGCGCACCGACTGGCTGTTTCGTACTGAGCCGGACAAGGGGCTTAATGGCCGCTCGCTGATCTACCCCCGAGGTAAAACCCTGGGGGGCTGCTCCAGCATCAACGGCATGATCTACATGCGCGGCCAAGCGCGGGATTACAACCACTGGGCGGAGGTTACCGGTAGCGACGAGTGGCGCTGGGAGAACTGCCTGCCGGACTTTATCAAACACGAAAACCACTACCGGCTGGATGAAGGTAGCGACGGTGATGAGACTTACCGTGCTTTTCATGGCCATGGCGGCGAGTGGCGGGTCGAGAAGCAGCGCCTGAAATGGGAAGTGTTGGATGACTTTGCCGAAGCAGCGGTGCAGGCGGGAATTCCCCGCACCGACGACTTCAACCGGGGTAGTAATGAAGGGGTTGCCTATTTTGAGGTAAACCAACGTGACGGCTGGCGATGGAACACCGCTAAGGCCTTTTTACGCAGCGCGCTAAAGCGCGACAACCTGACGCTTTGGCACTCGACCCAGGTGAATCGGCTCTGCTTCGACCGTGATCAGGCCGTCCCGCGCTGCGAAGGAGTCGAAGTGGTGCGAGCAGGCAAGACTCTGCGCGTGCAGGCCAGCAAGGAAGTCGTGCTGTGTGCTGGCGCGATTGGCTCGCCCCACCTGCTGCAGCTATCGGGCATCGGGCCTGCTGAGCATCTACGCGAGCACGGCATTGAGGTAGTGCACGACCTGCCTGGGGTGGGCGAAAACCTGCAAGATCACCTCCAGATTCGCTCGGTGTATCGTGTCAGTAATGCCAAAACGCTCAATGCTATTGCCAGTACGCTGTGGGGCAAGGCGGGGATTGGCTGGGAGTATGTGACTAAGCGCACCGGGCCGATGAGCATGGCGCCTTCTCAGCTTGGCGCGTTTACCCGCAGTTCTGACGATCAGCCGTATCCCAATATTCAGTATCACGTGCAGCCGCTCAGCCTAGAGGCCTTTGGGCAGCCGCTGCATCCGTATCCGGCCATTACCGCGAGCGTATGCAACCTGAATCCTACCAGCCGAGGAACGGTGCGTTTGAAAAGCGCCGACCCGCGTCAGGCACCGGCGATTTCGCCGAACTATCTCAGCACGCCGGAGGATCGCAAGGTGGCGGCTGATTCGCTGCGGGTAACCCGGCGTATCGCCGAACAGCCTGCCTTCGCTAAATATTTGCCTGAAGAGGTAAAGCCGGGCGTTGAGTATCAAACCGATGACGAGCTAACGCGGCTAGCGGGAGATATTGGCACGACGATTTTTCACCCGGTCGGCACCACGCGGATGGGCAAACGTGATGACCCAATGGCGGTAGTGGATGAAAAATTGCGGGTACTTGGGGTGGTGGGATTACGGATCGCGGACGCGGGCGTAATGCCTACCATCACCAGTGGAAACACCAATTCGCCCACGTTAATGATCGCTGAAAAAGCAGCTGGATGGATTTTTAAAGAAAATTCATTGCATTGACATTTTTTTTCATCATAGTGTTGACGTGCGGCTTGGTTAAGCGCATGCTGAATGCAGTTGGTTAGCAAGTCGAACGTTGTCAGCAGTATCGAAACGCTCTAGCGTTGAGTCTGGTGAAAGTTTCTTGTTCTACCCACTGCAACTCGGGTATTACCCGGCTCTACATTAAGCTTTATCGAGGATTTCGATCATGGCAACTGGTACCGTTAAGTGGTTTAACGACACTAAAGGCTTCGGCTTCATTTCTCCGGACGACAATGGCGACGACCTGTTCGCTCACTTCTCCGAAATTCAAGCTGACGGCTTCAAAACTCTGCAAGACGGCCAGAAGGTTTCCTTCGACGTCACCCAGGGTAAAAAAGGCCTTCAGGCTTCCAACATCAAAGTTCTGTAATCTGAACGAATGATGTTGTCAGCTGACCTACGGGTCAGTCTGTAGAAAAACCCCGCCTTCGTGCGGGGTTTTTTGTTGTGCGCCAGGCACGGCGCGTAGCGCCTTGATAGGCGCTGTTCCTGGGGGTGGTGCCTCAGGATGACTTGGGGGTGAAAGTCCCCTGCACGCCCGGTAAGGGGAAGTGCTAGCCGACGGCAAGGGTG
>Ga0208316_1000414_pt1 | contig 38645 bp, 48 predicted proteins | sample MalvireepMed_231_FD_184240 | JGI IMG/M metagenome (GOLD analysis project Ga0208316, IMG submission 184240) | Marine viral communities from the Global Malaspina Expedition - Malaspina viral metaG DeepMed_231 (SPAdes) (version 2) | ecosystem: Environmental > Aquatic > Marine > Oceanic | place... | reverse complement strand
CCTTTCTATTTTTATTCTATTATTGGAATGTGTTCATACTATGGCGCTTGCGGCTTGTTGCTTGTTGCTTGTGTCTTGGTGCATGGAGCTCGAGCGCTTGCAGCTTCTGGCCGTTGATCCTGATCCGGGGTCCGTACTTCTCCCATCCATTGCTCATGATCTTGAGCTCAGCTGCGATGGTCAGCAGCTGTGGCCCAGAGGCATGCGAGACTTCTATTGTGAATTTTTTCATATATCCTTTCAGTGTTAACGCTGGCCCCTGAACCATGGTTCAGGGACCTGTGTATGATTTGACAAATTTATCGATCGGAAAACCATCAAACGAGATCAGGCTTCATCCTATCATCTCTGGGACAGGCTGTCAAGCTTGCAGCTTGGAGCTTGTAGCTTTTTTCTTTCATAATTTTTTCTGGCCAAGCAGGCGCTAGCCTTATCCTGTACCGGCTTGACCCCAGGTCCCCTACTCTAGAATGGTGGCTAATTATTTTACAATAACGCCGCGCTAGGGGACCTGGGGTCAAGGGCGCCACTACAGGGAATACATAAATGTTTCCTAATCATGGCGCCGATTGGCTTTATGTTTTATTCAGTTAAATATAGCCAAATAAATCCAGCTACAAATAAAAAGAAATAAAACCATAAACTTTCTAAAATCATAATATCCAAAGTATTGACCAAACCATTGCAAAAATCCAAAGACCTACTGCAATGCCACAGGCAAATACTATATTAAATGGATCAATATTTTTCATTTTATTCTTCATCATTTTTACAATCTATGCACAGATTTTTAGCTCTATCTGCCCATTCATCATTTTTGGGTGTGCAACCACAACCATGACAACGATTAGCAAACATTGCATCAAGTGTATTTTGATATGCTATTTCTTTATTATTCATACCCTCCTATATAATCCCTTGACTTTTAAAAGTCAATACCTTATAAATATATTTTTAATTTAACAGAAAGGACACAATGGCTAGAGTTCGAAATAATCAAGGGCATAGATCAAAGATATTAAATGTATTTATGCGACCTTTTTTAGAACAAGAAAACACTCAGGAACGTGAAGCGTTTTTACAGGGGAGGGAAATAATAAAACCTCTCCAGGATAAGACGTGGAAACTTGCTGAGAAAATAGTTAGACGACATTATACAGATGCAGATGTTAAGATGGCTTATCATCTCCAAAATAAGTTTGAAAATGTCGATACTATTGCGAAAGATAGTTGCTTCCATTTTGGCTACTTGGCAAAAGCTGATGATGAGAACAATGATAAAAATGAGGATAACTATGTCACACAACATTTTGATTTTCGATTAGATGGAAATATAAATGGCTCGGAAAATAGTAGGCAAAATGATTTTGCTTATGCTTATTTTCGTGATGAGTTAAAAGGCAAAATTAATAAAGGGGAAAAATGTAATCCCGATATTAATATTGAACAAAAATGGGGAAATGGTAGTGGCGAAGAAAATCAATCCAATCCTCATTGGACACAAGTTGACCAAGCGAATGAAAGGGAACTTGGTTTAACTGGCGGCAAGGATAATCAAACGAGTTATGCGCGTGAGTGGAACAATGATTATCAACTCGACTTAATTGGTCGTGAATATTGCCGAGATAGGCAACTTGGTTGTGATCAAAAAGAGTTTGCAATTTTGATGACTTGGCAACAAGCCAAATCCAAATTGATCATGGCTCATACTAAATGGATTGAAACTATTTTAGAACAATGCAAAGTTTTAAAAGCGGGTTTAAGAGATCATGTCTATTTAGAACAATCCATTGATATGTGTAAGAAAATGGGTATCACAATTACTGAAACTGATATCCTTGCAACTACATCAAAAGGAATTGTGGTTTCAAATCAAGACATATTAAATCATTTAGCTAGTCTTAAAAATAAGACACAAACAAGAGAACAAAAAATCTTGGCTCGTCAAATCTACGACCAAGCCCAAAAATAGGGTATTGACATTAGTGGGATAATAGTCCATTATCCCACAATGGACACAATCGAAAGAAATAAAAAGTTCAAAATCAAATACACTAAAAAGAATGGCGAAGAAGTTAGACGTTTCGGCATTTTAACTGAGAACTGTCGTGGATTTGGGAGTAGATTAAAAGACAGTCAACCTTTTTTACATTATTGGGATTTAGATAAAAAAGGATATCGTTATGCAACCAACTGGGAGGTACTATGAGTATAAAACTACAAGGCAGTAATTTCTTCGCTACTTTTAAAACACAAAAAGAGCTGAAAGATTATATTGAAAGTCACAATCTACCTGAGGAACGTAGACTACTTTGGCTAGGTGTTATGTTTGGAAGTAATCATCTTGCCCATATTGTCAATAAAACATTTGACCTGACCTATAAAAAGGACAAAAAATGAAAGAACAAATCAGAAAAACAGTTGATGATCACTTGCCTAAATGGTTGCACTCTAGATTTTTGAGTGCAATTCATTATATTTGGGAAGTAAGAGGACAAGACAAAGAAGAAACAATTAAAAGAGTTGATAATGTTTGGGCGAGTGGACAATTCACAGATGAAGAAATGTCGTGGATAATGTTAATGTTAATTATTCCTAAAGCACATCATTTAATCAAGAACTCAGATGAGTGGCGAAACTTTCAAGCTGAGAAGAAAGTGACAAGGCATTAATGAGTGAAGTGAAATATTGCCAAGGTCCAAGTTGCCACGAGTATAAAACTAAAGACAGGATAAGAGGACATAAAGGCGATAAGCATTATGAAACGCGCAAGCGATCTCACTTCTATTATGGCAATGGAAACTTTTGCGATCAACGATGTATGTATGATTGGATTAATAAACACATTGATCATGCACTCAATCACTTCGGCAAAATACATGAGCCTAAAAGAACTGGTTGCGATAGCGCATGGTACAAGCATAGAGATTGGCGAGGTTATAACAATAGTAATTATTACTTCGTTAATGATTTACTTGGCGAACGTCGCCCAATTACAGAAGCACAATACAATGATGACAATTTCGTTAGTCCATAGCGAATGGTCAACGCGCTAGCGCGCGTTGGCTCTTGGTCCCCGCCGCTACGCGGCGGGGACCTCGTACCTCGGATCAATAGAGGTACCAAACCCAATTCCATTTAACTTTAATCAATAAAGACCGATCCCCCTTTTTTAAAAAGGGGTCCCACTACTTCAGGTTGAATTGCTTGATTTAGAGAGACAACGCTGTTAAAAACTTATTGAACATCATATTATGATGCAAAAAATTTTATAAAATTTTTATATGAATTTAAATGTAGATATTAGTCGTTTACCCGCCGAAGTTAGGCGCACTTACAGGCAGCTGCAAGTTATGCATGCCGAAAAGAAGATTCAAAATAGAGCGAAGAATGATTTTTTAAGTTTTGTTAAATGCGTATGGCCTGAATTTATTGAAGGGTCCCATCATAGACATATTGCACAAAAATTTAATGATTTATCAACCGGGAAGCTTAAACGTTTAATCGTGAATATGCCTCCGCGGCATACGAAGTCAGAATTTGCGTCTTACCTCCTTCCTGCCTGGATGGTGGGCCGTAATCCGAAACTCAAGATCATTCAAGTCACCCACACGGGAGAATTGGCTATTCGTTTTGGTCGTAAAGCCAAAAACCTGATTGACTCGGAAGAATATCACAAGATTTTTAAAACAAGTTTACAAGAAGATAGTAAAGCCGCTGGGAGGTGGGAAACAGCACAAGGCGGCGAGTACTTCGCCGCTGGTGTCGGTGGCGCGATCACTGGACGGGGTGCTGACTTACTGATTATTGACGATCCGCACTCTGAGCAAGATGCGATGTCTCCGACAGCGCTGGAGAGTGCCTATGAATGGTACACCTCTGGTCCCAGACAACGTTTACAACCGGGTGCCGCGATCGTATTAGTCATGACGCGTTGGTCGACTAAAGATTTGACGGCGATGTTGTTAAAAAATCAAAAAGAAGTGAAAGGCGATCAATGGTCCGTGGTCGAATTTCCAGCAATCTTGGACCACGGACCTGTCTGGCCCGAGTACTGGGGCAAGGAAGAATTAGAAAAGGTTCAAGCCACGCTACCCGTGGCTAAATGGAACGCGCAGTGGATGCAGAACCCCACCTCCGAAGAAGGTGCGATCATCAAGCGGGAATGGTGGCGCGTGTGGGACGCAGATTGGATTCCACCCCTGCAGCATGTCATCCAGTCCTACGACACGGCCTTCATGAAAAAGGAAACGGCAGACTTTTCAGCCATTACGACCTGGGGGGTGTTTAAACCTTCAGAAGACGAGCCGGTTAACCTGATCCTGTTAGACGCCATTAAAGGACGATATGAATTCCCGGAACTCAGACGATTGGCCCTCGATCAGTACAAATACTGGAATCCCGAGACGGTGATCATCGAAGCGAAGGCCTCGGGGCTGCCTTTGACCTACGAGCTTAGGCAAATGGATATCCCCGTTACTAACTTTACACCGAGCAAAGGAAATGATAAGCATGTAAGAGTAAATGTATGCGCACCGCTTTTTGAATCCGGTATGATTTGGGCGCCAGAACAGAAATTCGCGGAAGAAGTAATCGAGGAATGTGCAGCATTTCCATTTGGAGACCATGACGATCTGGTCGACTCCATGACGCAAGCCGTCATGCGCTTCAGGCAGGGTGGATTTTTGAAGCATCCGGAAGACTACGTTAATCCTAAACAACAGCCCAAGAAACATGAGTATTATTAATGGCATTATCATTATTCGCAAAACTTAGAAATAAATATTTCCAAGAGTTCATTAGACTGTGGGGTCGTGAACCTCAAACCCCTAAGGAATGGATGACCATTCAAGATAACGTGGTTCGAGAACTTAATAAAACGAAAGGCGTTCCTACCGAAGCTAAACCCCCATGGCACACAGGGTGGACACCCAAAGTTGTTCCAGGCGGTAAAGGAATTGAAAGTTTACTTAAATCAGGAGACGTGAAAAAAGGCGTTGCTCCCAAAACCACAAAGGAAACTTTAAAAGGAAAAAAAGATCGTCATCTTCTACTTAGAGATTCTGAGGAAGACATTGCAAGAATTAAAAGAGAAAATAAAGAAGCGATTGAACGTTTTAAAGAAAAAAACCCTAAATATAAAACCGTAGAAGATTTTAGAGACGAAGGCGACTGGGATCCAGGTGGCATGGCTAGTGGTGGGCGAATCGCTATGGCAGGAGGAGGCGCTTTAAAGAAATTCATAGAACAATTGTTTATTAAGGCTTCTAACGACATTCGACTGGGACGAGGAAAATGGAAAGGTCTCGATCAGAAACAGAGAATCGTTCAACACGATAATTTAACCAAGAAAGTAACGGAATTTCAAAAAAGTGGAAAAACGGTAGGTCTGGAGGAGTATTTTGGAGTGGATCCCCATACAGCATTTATAGGCGCTCGAGATAAAGTAAAACGTCAAGGAATAATAAAAAAACAAGAGGAGCTTATGGACGAAGCCTATGAGGAAATTAGAGGCGGTTCGGGATTTACAGGAGACTATAAATATGACGCCGATATTCTTGCAGATTCTTTAGCAACGGTACAGGGGAAAGTTTACGATGATCTAACAGACCTTGAACGATCAGGATTATATGATCAAGCTTTAAAACGTGTACAACAAGATATGGCGCTGAGAAGAGAAGCTAACAAACATATGAAAGATGTTGAACAAAAAATAGAATTACAGATGTTTGATCCTAAAGACAGAAAACCAAATGCGTCAGGCGGACGAGCTGACTTTATCTTTGGTGGATCTGCGGGATTAAGAGCTTTGATTAAACGAATGAGAGGAAGCAATAAAAGGATAATGCCTTCTGGAATACCGACCGATAAAAGAGATCTCGTTAAAACATTAATGCCTAGAGAGGTTGAACAATTTGAGAATCTAAAAATTTCGCAACTAGAAAATTTATTAGAAGCCCTTAAGCTGGATAAAGACCAAATGGCTCTGAGAGCTCAAAATAAAGCAATGAGTGATCCTGGTTTAGACTTTTTGATGGGAAAATTAGATGAAATGCCAGGATCAGGATTAACGCCCGAAGGTGATTTAGCTAAATATGCAGATATTGATCAAGATATTTTAATATTAGAACAAATGATTAAAAATAAAAGAATGAAGGGTCGTAAACCCCATGAATCCGGTGGTCTTGCTTATATGCTGGGTGAACCGACGTACATGAAATATGATGGAGGTGGCTCCGTGGGCCATGCTCCGTGGTTGAAGCCCACTGGACTACCCCAACCGCAGGGACAAGAGGAATCCCCAACCCCTCAACTGGGAGGAGCCCAGTCACCCGGTCGAGGTCAACCGAATCCCATGAAAGCCCCACGAGGGCTCCCGAGTGTCGCACCACGAACCATGGACCCTCAGTACATGCAGCAACAGATGATGCAACGAATGATGATGGGACAAGGACAACCGGGACAACAAAGAATGGGAATGGAAGAAGGGGGAAGCCTTCGAGATCGTCTCCAGAAAGATTATGAGTCTTTAACAAAAGGAGCGGATTGGATGAGAACGGCCCCACCGAAGTGGTGGTTATTTCCTGAATACGATCCCACAGGACATAGAGATGACACCATGACCTTTTTTAAAGAACGATTTATGTATGGCGATTTAGACCCGATTCCAACTCCTTGGCAAGCTATTAAACAGAGTCCTGACTTGGTGAAATTTAAACAATGGTTAGAGGAAAGAAAAGGTAAAGCCGACGGCGGAAGAATTGGTCTTGCTACAGGAGAACAGGTTTATGGACCTCCTCTACCTGAAGAAAAGATTAAGTCCCCTACAGGGGAATATAAAACTAGAGAAGAAATAATAGCAGAAGCGGGTATCGGTTCTGGCCCAGGCGTACTCGACTTTGTAAGACCTAGAGTTGATATTACTCAAACAGGTGGACCACCAGAAGAGGCCCCATCAGCTCCTTATCATGTTGATGAAAGAGATATTACTTATGGTGGAAGTGGACTCTATCAAGGTGATAAAGCATATGTGGGCGGAGACTATCTAACTGGAAATGTAAAGGTTAAGGTACAAGATGAGGATGGTAATATTGTTTTTGATGATACAATGTCTAAAGACGAGTTTTATAATTTGTATGTGGGTCTTGGAAAAAAAGAAGGAAATAAAGTTGAAATAGGTAAAGATACACAAGGCACTTGGACTTTGAATATTGTAAAGGAATCCAATGAAGGCGATAAGTGGGATTTTGGAGTGAGAAAAGCAGAAGAGTCTGAACCCTACGTTACCATTAAAAAGAAATGGAAGAAAAAACCAAAAATACTTGGAAAATATAGCGCAAATCAAGGTGGACGCATCGGAATGATGTACGGAGGCGATCCGGGATTCCAGTTCGAGTACGGGGGTTCCTGGGCGGATTGGAGAGATCAACACCAGCACCAGATGCCGGTCACCGATTATATTAAAACAAAATTACCGAAAGAGCGTTTACCCTTTAGAAACTCGGCAGCAGGAGGCGGGATTATAAAAGTATTAAAGAACCTTTTAAAAAAGAAACCTAAAAAAGACGTTATCAAACCGTTTGAATTTCCTGACGCAGGCCCTCAGTCTGATTTTTTTCAAAAATTACTTGACGATATGCTTAAGTCAAAATCACGTTTAAAAGATTTTGATCCTCCTAAGGACAGAAAACCTCATGAAGCAGGCGGACGAATCGGTTTCGGTGGTGGTGGAATGGGCAGACGAGCTTTTTTGAAATTGATGGCGGGAATAGCTTCCCTACCTTTTATTGGAAAAGGGGTTTCCAAAGTCGCACCGAAGGTCCTTCCTCAAGTCACCGAAACGATTGTAAGAGATTCAGCGGGTATTCCCACTTATGCTTGGGATCTGATTGAAGTGGTGAAGGCTAAAGGCGTTCAACAGATTATAGAAGGCGTCACCAAAAAGGTTCCCGCTAAAAAGTATAGTTATAAGGGCGTCGACGTAACCGTTCACCCGGATGGATTGACCGAAGTAAGAAAAACTCATACCGGACCAGGCTCATGGACCGATGAAGCGGGTGAAACGTTCAGTGATGACGCGATTCACAGAGAAGTCGGATTTGATATTAAAGAAGGAGAGATTATTGAAAAAGTAGGAGGCAAAGGAGATGATGCGGGTAAAGGCATTAAAACCGATGATGAATATTTTGAAGCAACGGTTCGTCCGGATGCGGAAGGAAAACTAAAAGATATAGAAGAATTTATGGAGGAAGTCGATCATTTGGATCTGAAGAAGATTGCTGATGAAAAAGAAACACTCATTATTAAAAAAGCTTCAGGCGGCCGTGTTCCGTTAGGAGGGGGCGGTATCCTTAAAGGACTTAAAAAAATAACTAAGAAACTGAAGAAAATTAAGAAACCCGAGGCCTACATTATGGATAAAGGATATAAGTTAGGAAAATATTACAAGAAGAATCCTGGAAAAGGATTGTCGCACAGTACGGCGGTTGGAACTGGTGTTTTAATCAGTAGACATTTGGACCGTCAGAAACGTGGGAAAAAAGCTTCAGGCGGTCTTGCGCACATGTTAGGAGAATAATGTCAGAATATAATAGACATCGATGGGCGATGGAATGGATGTACGGCGGAGGCCGTGATCCGAATGGCCGTAGTCTAGATGATGAAATTAGAATTGGAAAAGAAGAATGGATGGGTCGACAACGCATAGCTGAAGGCGGACAAGCTGGCCATAGTCCTTTAGCCGTTTCTCAATTTCCAAGTCGAAGAGTAAGAGGAGGTCATCCTTTACAGAAAGTCAGTTATGCCACAACGCGTAGTGGAAGGGCCGAAGGTGGACAACTCGTGCAACCTGGACCAGGGAGACCGGGGTATAGTGGAAAGTATGAAGATACTACCGTATATAAAAAAAGAAAAGAAGCCATAGAAAAGGGATTAGTTTATGATTTAAAAACCAAGGAATTTAGAAAAAACAAGAAAACAAAGCAGCTATCTAAAATTAATCAGAAGAAAATTTTAAAAGCATTTCCTGACGCTGATTTTAGTAAAGGCAAACTTGGATTCGATTATACTACTGAGACGAAAAAGTATAACAATGTTTCAGATTTTATAAGACGAGATTATAAGGTGTCATTAGTCAAAAAACTTCCCGTTCCTGTACGAAATGAGATTATGAAAAAGTTTTCTCATATTCCTGCAGAGGAATGGGACTTTGACAATTTTAAGTTTGGATTAAAAGATACTGGAAAAGGTTTAAAAAATGAAAAAATTAGAAAACAGATAGACGCATTTATTAATGATCCTAAACCTTTTAAATATGCGTTTAGACTAGAACATGCAGACGGTTGGATGTTACAGCAAATGGATCGTGCGTATATGTATGGGGATACGAGATACGAACCGATTTACGATAAAAAATGGGGTAAAAATAAAAAGATTGTTGGGTTTATAGATAATACTAAATATGGAAAAGGAAAGAAATATTTTGCCAATGAAAATTTAAGGAAGCAATATGGAAAAGGTACTGATTGGTTAATTAATAAACATACAGATTTTGCAAAGACTAAGAAATTTATCAGTATTGCTAATGAAGCAAAGGCAGCACCAAGTAAAGCTCTTTTAAGTATGTTTCCAGAAGGCTTTGATACTAGCCGATTGAAATTAAATGATTTAGTAAGGTACTTGATTAAAGAAAAAGGAGTGGGCACAACGAGACGTGCCATTGAACTGCATCATACGAAAGGGGTGACAGGTCGTGCAACAGGTGGATATCAGCTTTTAACTAGAGACTTGAATCTTATGGCGCATACAATTTCCGAAGAAATTAAAGCAGGTAATTTTAAAAACATTGAATCTTTAAAGAAAAATAACATCAGAGTAGTTGTTGATGGAAAAGCTTATGGAGCAGCTCCAGAAAGTGCTCGAGCGGGTATGAAACGAATTGTTAGTAATGTTGAAAAACAGGTCGGTACATGGGGACCAAAAGAATTTAACAAGTTTAGAAAATTTATTAAAGAGCATCCTAAGTTAGCCACACAGGCGGGAATGAGATTAAACTCAGGACTTCCTATCGATGAGATTATGAAAATGCCAGGAATGAAAAAAGCATTACCTTGGATCAAGGGCGAAGGTTATTTTGCTTTCGCTGACATGTTGAACAATTGGAGCAAAGGTCAATCCTTTTGGAAAGGAGCAGGGAAAGGAGTTGAGATGGCTACATTTGGTCTTGTTGATTTTGATACGGATGAAAAAGCCGTACTGATGCATGCTGTTAAAAGAGGGGTTCCTGATAATGAAATTAAAGCGATGATGGATTATCTTAAATATAAAAAAGAAGAAAAGAGATTAATAGGCTTAGATACTCAATTAGCTTACTTGGATCATTATGAAAACATTGGAGGAGAATTAAGTCCTTCTAAATTAGGTTATGCAGGTCAAGAGGGATATAAATATGGTGATAGGGAAAGAATTATTAAAGGAATCGCAGAGAGCGAACAAAATTTAGAAAAGCTTTATAACGAGTATTACACAGGGGATAATCGTAGTGCTACGATTGGTATGGTTACTTTAGAAAATATGATGGAAAGTTTAACCGCTGAAGAATGGAACAAGACGGCTGGCATTCCTGGTATTGATCGAGGATATAGAGAAATGATTGGAGCTAAAGGAGATGAAGGCTTAGTGTGGGGACCTATCTTTGGATCCAGCATGAGAGAATTCTTTGAATCTATTGGGGGAGAAGAAACAGATTCTTTAAAAAAATTTCAACCTCAAGAGTTAATGATGGAACACCCTGTGTATGGATATAAGGAACAAATTAAAAGAATGGAAGAAGGAGGAAAAGATTTCTATGGTGTAGAGCGAGCACCTGTTTCTCCTATGGAAGATATAAGAGAACATTTTGGATATGCATTAGGTGATGGGGGAAGAGCGTCTTATTTCAATGGAGGTATTGCGAGTTTAAAGAAAAAATGAAAAACCCAACCCTAGTCAAAAATATGAAGCATGTTAAATGGAGAGCAATCCCGCCTTTGAAGGGTCCAAATCCAGAAGGCTTGCGTAAAGAAGTTAAACAAGATACAAAGAAACCGGAGAAGTTAAATGGCAGACGATAGAATTGATAAATCTCTCCCGAATGTGTTTGATCCGAAGCGTCCTTCACCGGAAGTGCTTGAGGAAATCGATGTGGGGGAAATGGAAGAAAAAGGTCCAATTGAAGTGACGCCTGAAGAAGACGGCGGCGCAACGATTGATTTTGATCCTAATGAACGACCTCAGATTCCAGGAACCGAGGAGCATTTTGATAATTTAGCGGATCTTCTTCCCGATGATGTTTTAACGCCGATTGGTTTAAAATTAAACGGAGATTATAAAGATTATAAATATTCAAGACGAGAATGGGAACGATCCTATATTACCGGTCTTGATCTTCTAGGATTTAAGTACACGAATCGAACGCAACCTTTCCAAGGCGCTTCAGGGGCTACGCACCCCGTGTTAGCAGAAGCGGTTACCCAATTTCAGGCACTCGCTTATAAAGAATTATTACCAGCCGATGGTCCCGTTAGAACACAAGTGATCGGTGCCTCCAACCCGCAAAAGCAGCAACAGGCTGAACGGGTAAAAGAATTTATGAATTATCAACTGCTCGATCAAATGAAAGAGTATGAAGCGGAATTCGACTCCATGCTATTTTATTTGCCTCTAGCAGGATCCACTTTTAAAAAAGTTTATTATGACGAATTACTGGGTCGAGCGGTTTCAAAGTTCGTCCAGGCCGATGACCTCGTTGTTCCGTATACGGCTACCTCATTAGACGATGCGGAAGCGGTGGTTCACGTCGTTAAAATGTCGGAGAACGATCTGCGTAAGCAGCAGGTCGCCGGCTTTTATCGAGACATTGAATTAAACAAACCCGCTGAAGACACGATGAATCAGCTGAAAGACAAAGAACGTGAACTGGAAGGGATTACTCGATCCACGCGGGTTGAACCGATGTACACGCTTTTAGAATGTCACGTCAATTTAGATTTAGAAGGTTTCGAAGATGTTGGTCCCGACGGTCAACCAACAGGAATAAAATTACCATACGTCGTAACAATCGAAGATGGTAGTCAACAAGTTCTTTCCATCCGAAGGAACTTTGCGCCCAATGATCCATTGAAGAAGAAAATCCAATATTTTGTCCACTTCAAATTTCTGCCAGGACTTGGATTCTACGGATTTGGACTCATACACATGATTGGCGGTTTGAGTAGAACTGCAACGTCTGCTCTCCGCCAATTATTAGATGCGGGCACGCTATCGAATCTTCCGGCCGGTTTTAAACAGCGTGGCGTCAGAGTGAAAGACGATGCGGCTCCTATTCAACCCGGAGAATTTAAAGATGTGGATACTCCAGGAGGAAATTTAAAAGATTCATTCGTTTTTTTACCGTATAAAGAACCTTCACAGACCCTTTTACAATTGATGGGAATCGTGGTGGCAGCAGGACAGCGTTTTGCTTCGATTGCCGATATGCAAGTAGGGGATGGCAATCAAGGTGCAGCGGTAGGAACGACGGTCGCTCTTCTTGAAAGAGGATCGCGAGTCATGTCTGCGATTCATAAAAGACTTTATGCCGCTTTAAAACAGGAATTTAAATTATTATCTAAAATTTTTGCAACCTATTTACCTCCCGAATATCCTTACGATGTTGTGGGAGCTTCGCGTGTGGTCAAATTAACCGATTTTGATGAACGCGTAGATATTTTACCGGTTGCGGATCCAAATATTTTTTCCATGACACAAAGAGTGACATTGGCACAAACCGAATTGCAATTGGCGATGTCCAATCCGCAAATGCATAATTTATACATGGCTTATCGTAAAATGTATGAAGCCATTGGAGTTAAAAATATTGATCAGGTACTTCCACCTCCTCCACCACCCCTTCCAAAAGATCCGGCGTTGGAAAATATTGACGCGTTGGCTCAAAAACCGTTTCAGGCATTCCCTGGACAGGATCACAGAGCCCATATTACGGCCCATTTGAACTTTATGGCAACCAACATGGTGAGAAATAATCCTCCGGTCATGGCTGCCTTACAAAAAAACTGTTTAGAGCATATTTCTTTGATGGCTCAAGAGCATATTCAGCTGGAATTTAGAGAAGAATTACAAATGTTGCCACAGATGCAACAACAAGCCGTACAAAATCCACAAATACAACAACAAATGCAAGAAATTTCTCAAAAAATAGAGGCGAGAAAAGCAATTTTGATTGCAGAAATGACGGAAGAATTTATGAAGGAAGAAAAAAGAATTACTTCCCAATTTGACCATGATCCGTTGTTAAAATTGAAGTCTAGAGAAGTGGATTTGAAGGCTATGGAAAGTCAACGTAAAGAAATGGAGACTGAAGCTCGAATTAATTTAGATAAAGCGAAATTAGTTCAAAATAGAGACTTGACGGAAGAGAAATTAGAACAAAATGAAGATTTAGCTCAATTGAGAGCTGATACGGCGATTGCCAAATCGGTCATGTCCGCTGAAACTAAACTAACGTCCGATCGAATGAAGGCTAAAGACGTAAAGACCTTGAAAGGACCCAAAAGGTAAGTTATAACAACTAAGGAGAAAAATATGAAAAAAGCACCATTAGGAAAAACAGAAAAAGTAGCCATTCCTCCACAAAATTTGGCGATTGACCCACGGGGCAAATCAAGTTTTAGAGGAAAAGGAGTTTATATTTCTCAAGGCGACACGGTTACTGTTAAAGGTACGAAAGCTTTTAGAGCAGACAAGAAGCCCGTTAAAGCAACCTGGTACTAATATGGCCTGGTTTGGTTTAGCAAAATTAGCTTTACAGGCAGGTAGTAAAATATATTCCAATAGACAACGAACGAAGATGGCTATGTCTGATGCACAATTGATGCATGCAGAAAAAATGGCCCGAGGTGAGGAATCTTACCAGGGCAAACTTTTAGAAGCCCGTCAATCAGACTGGAAAGACGAATTTATTTTGCTCATACTTTCAGCGCCCATAGGGGTGCTCGCCTGGGCAGTGATAAGTGAGGATCCACAGGCGATGGACAAGGTCAAACTCTTTTTTGAGTATTTCTCAACGTTGCCGACATGGTTCACTAATTTGTGGATTTTAGTCGTGGCCAGCGTATTTGGAATAAAGGGAACTCAGATCTGGAGAAATGGTGGTAAGAAGAAATAGTCTTGCTTTTTAAGACTAATTATACTAACAATCCAATAAGGAGAAACACATGAGAAACGATTTCGGAACAAGACCCTATAAATCTAGATTCCCCTATAAAAAAGGTAAATCTGCTAAAAGAAAAAAGCAGGGCTATGCTGCACGTGAAGATGAATCTCTTGGTATGAGAACTGGAAAAGAATCTGGCAAGAAACAATCTTTCAAAGCGCGTAGAGATGAGTCTTATGGTAAATGGGGCAAAAGAAAATCTGGTAAAGTCAATAAATAGGAATTAAAATGGCTTGGATAAACCAATTAATAAAAGGTGCCAAAGTTGCTGGTAAAGCTCTTAGAAAAAAAGGACTTCGATCCAGTAAAACAGGAGCTATCAGATCTGTTAAACCTGGTGTGGGTGGATTAAAAGCCTCACGAGAAGTGTTTGAAGATATGCAAAAATCTTCGGCCATAGGTGTTAAGAAATTTGGTAGACCCCATACAACTAAAGTTATTTCGGAACAAGGAGTTGAAAAAGGCTTCCCAGGTCTTACTAAAGCAGGCGGCGATCTTGAAAGATCTAGAAAAAAATTAGAAAAAATAACGGGTAAGAAAATAGACAAGTTAAAACTTCCAAAAGGAAAGGACTAATGGGCTGGAGAGATAATTTAAGAAATCCAAAAAATTTAGGAGTTATAAGAGGACCACATGGTCATGCTTCTCAACCACATTTATCCGTTCATGCTAAAGGCGGAAGAATTGGAAAATTTGGTGGTGGACGTACGAACCTATTAGAAGAATTAGGTCGTGTTGAAGGCGAACGATCCAATCCAAATCGTAGAGCTGAAATATCCAGGGTTCATGGAGAATTGAATCGTGGCTACAACAAAGGTGGAAGAGTAGGCCTTAAACATGGTGGCAAACCTTGGGGCGCGGGACCTAAACCAGGAACACATGAATTTTTGCAACATCACCTTCATAAGAGAAAAGGTAAAGCTACAGGTAGCATTGTTAAAGGTATGGGTGCATTAGCAAAAAAATTTAAAAAGAAAAAAGTTTATCCAGAAACTGAAGATTTAACTCATCAAGTAGGACCCTATGCTGGAGATGTTGGGTCAGAAGGTAAAAAACGAAGAGCAGGACCTCAAGCTCCAGGAAGACCTAAAGCTCCAGGACCAAAAGGTGGACGTTCGTGGGGAGGTACACCACCAGGACGACATCGGAAGAAAGTACCCGAAGAGCGATATGCACAACAAGTTGAAAAAAAAGCTAAAGGCGGAAGAATTGGTCTTAAACATGGTTTTCAAGCATTGGGTGGAGGAATAAAAGGAAAACCTCACTCTACTAGAGAAGGCAGAGACGACGCAGGTAGACGAAGATTTAAAAGAATTTTTGGTGAGGATTGGTCTAAAGGACCTGGAAGTAGAAGAATGGGACGTCCAGGTAGAGGAAAAGATTTTAAAACCCACGGAAGAGATGTTACAACGATGGCCGCTAAAGGCGGAAGAATAGGCCTTAAGAAAGGTGGCTCTGACAAGAACTGGATTCAAAAAGCTACAGCATCAATTAAAAAAAGAGGAACTAAAGGAAAATGTACACCGATTACTAAAAAAGGATGTACAGGACGAGCTAAAGCTTTAGCTAAAACATTCAAGAAAATGGCTGCTAAAAGGAAATCCTAATGACACTTAAAACATTAGGAATGGGGATTGTAAAATATTTAAAAACAAAAAAATCCTCTCCCAACTTAAAAAAGATTCACGATAAATATTTTGACAAGTCTGGTAAGATGAAGAAAAAAGGTAAAGATATTGTTAAAGAAGGTTTAAAGGGCTTGAAATAATGGCCACTCGAATCAAATCAAAATTTAAAACAACTAAACTCATGACTCCTAAAGGGGTGACTGAACCTTATATCGGAAGTTATATCTCCGGTAAATTAGGTGGAGTTAAGGTTGTTAATGAAAGTTTAAAGAAATATTATGGAAAGAAAGTAGATCCCAATTGGACCTCGAAAACGTAATTTATCAGCTACGTAGAGCTTTAGATAGACGGATTCAGTCATTAGCCATCTCTATTACTTCAGGAGGGGTTGACAACATGGAAACCTATAAGTATATAATAGGGCAGATCAACGCACTGGAATCAGTGAAACAGGAAATCTCTAACCTGCTTGATGAAAAGGAGCAACGTGACGGAACCATTATCGATATCAAAAAACCTAAAGGCAACTCCGAAGGAGACCCCAAAGGAAGTCCCAAAACATAAAAACGCTCTCGAAGAAAAATATCAGGCAGAACCTAAAAAAGAGATTACTAAAGAATCGACTAAATTACCCCGACCAACCGGTTGGAGAATTTTAGTTTTACCTTTTAAAATTAATGAGAAAACCAAAGGGGGAGTTTTATTAGGAAAAGAAACTGTTGAACGTCAACAAGTGGCGTCTCAATGTGGAAACGTTTTAGCAATGGGAGGGAGCTGCTATAACGATAAAGAACGTTATCCCGAAGGCCCGTGGTGCAAGGTCGGTGATTGGGTAGTTTTTGCCCGTTACGCTGGCTCACGGATTGAAATTGAAGGTGGGGAAGTACGGTTGCTTAATGAAGATGAAATATTGGCAACGGTCAAGGATCCAACGGATATCTTGCATAAATATTAACCATAGGAGGAAACTATGCCAGAAGAAAATAAGATCAAGAAAGAAGACCCGAAGGTGGATATTGATACATCTGGACCTGAAGTCGATGTAACTTTACCTGAGGAGAAAAAGGAAGAACCGGTCCAAGCAGAAGAAACCATTAAAGAAGTAGTCAAGGAAGAAGTTAAAGAAGAACCTACAGAAGATAAAACACCTACAGAATCTAAAGCGAAAGAAGCGGATACTCAACTTGAGGATTACAGCAAGGGTGTGCAATCACGAATTGCTAAACTTACTCGTAAAATGCGGGAAGCTGAACGAAGAGAAGCGGCAGCGACCGAGTACGCTCAGGCGGTAGAATATCAACGAGCCAGTGATCAGAAAAAATATTTAAAAATAGATACGGATTACTGGAAACGATTTGAAACCAGTGTCAAAACCGGCATGGACTCAGCGCAAAAAGATTTAGCGAGAGCCATTGAAGCAGGAGATGCTACGGGTCAAGTCGAAGCCAATAAACGGATTGCGACCTTAGCTTTTGATAATGCTAAGTTAGAGCACGCCAAACAAACTAAGGAAGATGTTAAACTTTCTGACGGTGGAAAGTTACCAAGACAAACTCCTCAATACCTACCTGAACAACCAGCAGACCCTCAAGCGGAAGCCTGGGCAGCTAAAAATAAATGGTTCGGTCAAAACCGAGCGATGACGTTTACAGCCTTTGAAATCCACAAGGATTTGGTTGAAAAGGAAGGATATGATCCTAAATCAGATGATTACTATACGGAGATCGACAAACGCATAAGAGTTGACTTTCCTAACAAATTTGATAAGGATAGGGGTATAGAAACGTCCAAGCCCGTTCAGTCGGTCGCTTCTGCAAATAGAAGTGTAAAACAAGGACGCCAAACTGTGAGACTCACTTCCTCCCAGGTGCACATTGCAAAAAAATTAGGAGTGCCACTCGAAGAATATGCGAAACAATTAAAACTCACGAAGGAGGCATAAGCATATGAAAAAAGACGAAAAACAAGCTTCTCGTGCGAGTCAGACACGGTCAAAGACTGAAAGACCCAAAGTGTGGACTCCCCCATCATCACTAGATGCTCCGCCTGCGCCTAAAGGATTTAGGCATAGATGGATACGAGCAGAGAGTTTAGGGTTTGACGACACTAAAAATATCTCTGGTCGACTGAGAGAAGGATTTGTATTGGTGAGAGCCGATGAATATCCCGACTCAGATTATCCAGTAGTTCCCTCAGGGAAATACTCAGGTGTCATTGGAGTTGGTGGCCTTTTGCTGGCAAGGATATCGGAAGAGATTGCGAAGCAACGAGCAGCCTATCAGGATAAGTTAACCGAAGGGCAAGACGAAGCAGTAGAAACTAATCTCATGAAGGAACAGCACAAGAGTATGCCGATCAATGTTGATCGACAATCTCGCGTAACCTTCGGTGGTACAAAGAAGTAAATTTTATTTCTCGGGATAACAACCAATTCCCTATCACTGAATTCATTAACCGTTTGTGATTTAAAAAATCATAAGCAAAAGGAGTAATATTATGGCAAATCGAAATACAGTAGGATTTGGATTAAATGCCACTGGTACTATGGGATCAAACTATACGAACCAGGGCCAATCCAACTACTTTATTGATGCAGCAGATGCTACAGCTATATATAACGGACAACCAGTTAAGATCACGTCCGGATATATCGTGACAGCGACTGCAGCGATTACCAATTCTGCTCTTGGGGTTTTTAACGGTTGTTTCTACAATGCGGCGACTACACAGAAGCCGACGTGGAACAATTATTACCCAGGTGGAATTACTCCAGCAAATAGCGAAGACATTACAGCGTTTGTTTTAGACAATCCGTTTCAATTGTACGAAGCATCTGTTAATGCACTGATGGGGGCTTCTCAGCCTGCAGCAGTTGCAGCAACAATTGGTCAAACAATGGGAACTCAAACAGCGCAAGGAAGCACGACTACTGGAAAATCTAGTCAGTCGTTAGTTTTCGCTACAATACATGCCACTGCCAATACTTGGAGAGTTTTAAGGGTCGCAGCTGATCCTGAAAACGAAGACATGACTGCTGCCTGGTGCTCAGTCATTGTTGTTTCGAACTTAAACCAAATTATTGACAGCGCGGCGTAATAGGAGCATATAGACTATGGCAATATCACGAGCACAACTAGTTAAAGAACTAGAGCCAGGCCTGAATGCACTATTCGGGCTGGAGTACAAAAGGTATGATAATCAACATGCTGAAATATACGTAACCGAGTCTTCTGACAGGGCTTTTGAAGAAGAAGTCATGTTATCAGGATTCGCTAATGCCGATGTGAAAGCGGAAGGTGCAGGAATCAATTATGATCAGGCACAAGAAACTTACACAGCAAGGTATACAATGGAAACTATCGCTCTAGCATTTGCGATAACAGAAGAAGCTATCGAAGATAATCTCTACGACAGACTTGCTTCTCGTTATACAAAAGCTTTGGCAAGATCCATGTCCAATGCAAAAGAAGTTAAAGGAGCTAATCCGTTAATTAATGGGCTGCCTCAAACAGCTACATTTTTAGCTGGAGATGGCGTTGCATTATTCTCTACTGCACACACAACAATCAGTGGAACTAATGTATCAAACACTTTAGCAACTCAAGCAGACTTAAACGAAACTTCATTAGAACAGGCACTGATCGATATCGCTGCTTTCACTGATGAAAGAGGTTTAAGAATAGCAGCTAAAGGAACTAAAATGATTGTTCCTTCTGGAAACCAGTTCAACGCTGAGAGATTATTAAAATCTCAAGGTAGAACTCAAACTGCTGATAATGACATCAATGCTATCAACTCAATGGGAATGATTCCTCAAGGATATAGAGTGAACAATTACCTAACTGATGCTGACAGCTGGTACATTATTACGGACGTACCTAATGGTATGAAAATGTTCCAAAGAACACCATTGACAACTGCAATGGAAGGGGACTTTGATACTGGCAACGTTAGATACAAAGCTAGAGAAAGATACGTTTTTGGCGTGTCTGACTATAGAGGTATCTTCGGAGTACAAGGCGTATAAGCAATAAATTAGAAGTGAGGCGGCCACAAAGTCGCCTCATTTCGACGATACAGTAAGAAATTCTCATATGAAAAACTTCAGAGTTCAAATTCGATATCATGGCTATTATGCTGATTTTAATGTTTCAGCTGAAGACAGGGCTGATGCTATTGAAAAATCGATCCTTGACAAACTGGGAAAAAATGAGGTAAAGTTTGAATCTGATGGATTTACCAGTAAGCGTGGTAAATGGATAACCTATGAGGAGGTTACAGATGACCGACGACCTATACAATACGAAGAGGTCCTTGGAGTTAGAATGGCAACAAGAGCACCTGAAGGAAGGTAGATATACTTTGCACATGGGACATATCGACAAAAAAATTCAGGAAATTATTAAAGAGATTATTGCCAAAGAGTTTGAAGAACAAACGCTTCAGACTAAAATAAACGAGGCCAAGGCCGAAGTTTCGATAGCCACTTAAGCGCTATCAAAAATCAATTTTTTACTACAGGATACCTTGCGCTGGACGCAAAATTAAGCTATAAAAAAAATACTATACAATTATTAATTAGATCTAGACGCGTATAGTCGACGGCCTAGAGACTAGATCTACATTAACTAGGAGGATATAATTATGGCAAAAACAAACTTTTCTGGTCCTATAACGACTGGAAGAAATCAAGACAATAGTCCTGAGCATGTAAGAGACGCTGCTATGGTGGTGAATGGTGCTTCTTTCTATATGACGTACGAGTATTTTAATAAAACACTCGATACCGATAGACTAGCGACAGCAGCTAACAATCCCGTTGGGACTGTTACGTTCACGTTAGAAGATGCCGCAGGTACAAGTGTAAGCGGCTTGGATCAAGGTGGAGTGGTTCCAGCAACTGAAGTCAGTCTTACATCTACAGCCGACGATTCCGGAGCAGTAGTGACTATTACAGGCACTGATTGTAATGGCTATACTCAAAGTGAAGCGTTGACAGCACCTAATACAACTGTCGTTTATTCAGCGAAGCAATACCAAACGGTAACTTCAATGGTGAGTGACACTGCAAGTGTGGGAGCTTTTTCAGCAGGTATTCGTGTGGCAGGAAAAACATCCTGGCCGCTAAGATCTCTGTTCAATATAATCCCAGGATCAGCAGCAGGTGGTGCAGCTGAAACATCTACGAGTGCGTCTAAGAACTTGGCGAATAACATTGTTATTCCGGCACAGTCTAGAATCCTAACATTGAGTCTAATGAATCATACAAGTTATGATACAGCTGGTTTAGATGTTGAATTTGGATCTAATACGACGCAAGCAAGTGGTTCGTTGACTGATAGTATGGATGACAATTATTTCACTACTACGATCGATGCAAAAGCAGCTGGTTTATTTACAATCGGCGGAGCTGGAGCGGGTACAGCACTTCCCCAAGCGGTTGGTTTAGTACCAAGACAGTTAAACGTATCAAACGGTGACACAGCAAATTTTCCAGGTGAAAAAATACTGGTCATGACTGTTCAAAACGATGATGCACTTACACAAGGCGTAAGCGTTGTTCAATGTACATGGTTACAGAAGAATAACGGAACTAACTAAGAAACATAATTATAAAGCTCCTTCGGGAGCTTTATAAGATTAGGAGATAAAATTTATGCAACACGTAAGTGTGAAGTCTTTAACTATAAGTGATGAAGTGGCAATCAGTGCTAATTATTGGGTGACCGTAGCTAGACCAACAGCTGCATGTACTTTAGCAGCTACATCATTAGCTTCAACCCATAATGGCGGTGCAAGAAATATTTCAGTTACAACTTTGGCTGATGAAAGCAGTATTACTTTAACGGTAGTAGGCACAGGACTCGATGGAGTAGCGAGCGGAACGACAGAAGTTATAACTTTACCAGCCTCAGCGACAACCGAATCAGCAACGACTTTATTTTCGGCTATTGCTTCGATGACGGTAAGTGCTCAACCTTCCGCAAATATTAGTGTAGGATTTGGAAGTTCTTGTGGACAAACAGTATTTGGAGGACGTACAGTGTTAAGAGGACTAATCATGATGAGTGGAGGAACCGCTGGAGATGTTTCTTTCAGAAATACTTCAGAATCCGGAACTTCTTTATTTGATTATAGAACGAATGGAACAGCAAACTTTTCCTCTCACATGACTATTCCTGATAATGGGGTCAAATTTGATGCCGGTCTGCATATAACTTATACATTGGATGTCACAGATCAGCTCACGTTGTTTTATGACGGGTAGGTATTTGATATGGCAAATACTACTTCAGGCACATACACATTTGATCAAACTTTTGCGATAGATGAAATCATCGCTGATGCGTACGAACGTATTGGCTTAGTTGGATCTGCAGGTCATCAGCTTTATTCAGCACGAAGATCACTCAATATTCTTTTTCAAGAATGGGGAAATAGAGGTGTCCATTTTTGGCAAATCGGAAATACCAATATTAATCTAATTCAAGGCTCAACGACTAATGCCGATGCTACAGCAGAAGGATCAGGCATATATACTTTTTATAGAGATTCAGGAGATGTTCCTGGTGGAGGAGAACCTCCTCAGGCGGTAACGGCTCCTACGACTAATATTTATGGCATTACCGACATTCTTAATTGTACTTATAGAACCAACTATAATTTAACAGCTCAGGCAGATATTGGTTTGACTAAAATTAGTAGAGATACTTATTCAGCCATGGCTAATAAATTAGGTCAAGGAACTCCAACTCAATGGTGGGTTCAAAGATTTATAGATAAAGTTACTTTAACTATTTATCCTATTCCTGATGCAACAGCTGCAGCGAATTATTTAAATATTTATTATGTGAGAAGAATTCAAGATGTGGATTCTACTTATACGGATGCGACGGATCTTCCTTATCGTTTTTTACCCCCTATGGTTTCTGGGTTATCTTTTTATCTATCCATGAAATATGCACCTCAAAGAACACAGGAATTAAAATTATTATATGAAGATGAATTTGCTAGAGCATTAGCGGAAGATGGTTCTGCAGCGAGTACTTACATTACTCCTAAAGCTTACTATCCAGAGGTGACTTAATGGCAGTAGGAATTATTAAAAAAATCATACCACACATACGTGACGTAGTTAAGAAGGTACCTAAGAAGAAGAAGGTGAAAGTTCCTTTAGAAATAAAACCTGGAAAGAATGTAGGTAAAACAAATAGATGGGGTGACCCTATTGTTGTTAAAGGAAGTCCGTACGAAACTGTTGATGAACTATCTACACCACTTCACAGAGGGAGAGGACCAACAGGGGTAGAAAAGAAAAAATTAAAAGAAGCAGGGGAAAGAATTTCTAAATGGTTTAGAAAAAAAGATGGAAAAGGTCTGACAACTGATTACACACAACCTAAATTACCTGGTTTAAAAGAAGGTGGATTAATTAAAGGTTTTCCTAAACTAGCTAAGAAGGGTTGGAAATAATGGCTTCAAGATTTGCCACAGGAAAAAGAGCACTCTCTATTTCCGATAGATCAGGCGCAGCTTTTCCTTATACTGAAATGGTTAGGGAATGGACCGGCGCATGGGTTCATATTTCTGAATTTGAAATTAAACAACCTCAATTAAATCCAAGGCCCGTGGGCGCTGATCCACAGGCATTGCAGCATGCACGAACTCCAAGAACCGAGTTTTATACTCCAACGATTTTACCCAACAACCCTTTTACCACAACGGCTGCTTCAACAACGGTGACAGTGAATCAACCGAATCATGGACGTTCAACAGGAGATGCGGTGAGTTTTACCAATGTTCAAGGACCTACAGGAGGCGTTACAGGAGCTATTTTTTTAATGGAAACTACATTGGTTTATCCTATCACTTCAACACAGACGACTTTAACCTTAACGGATTCCACAGCTTTTCCAACAACGGGTTATATTGTGATTCAACCCGGATCGAATTCAAATGAAACCATTCAATACACCGGTAATAATACAGGCACAGGAGTTTTGTCGGGTTTAACTCGGGGCACATCAGCTCCAACTTATAATCTTTCACCCTTAGCAACAACCGCTTCGGCTCATTCCGCAGGGGATAAAGTAAGAGGGACTTATAGCATTACTAAGGTTGACGACAATTCTTATACGTTTATATTAAATGCTGCAGCTTCGGCTGCAGGAACAGGAGGAGGTTTTCCGGCTTTTGCAGGTCCGGTTAACACTAGAGCATAATGGCAGGATATACACTTGCAGAATTAGAATCTGACATTAGAGATTATACTGAAGTAGGAAGCGGTGTTTTTACTGGTGCTATTCTAGGCAGATTTATTGAAAATGCAGAATATAGAATGCTGCGTGATGTTCCTATCGATGCGTATCGAAAACAACAAACAGGAAGTTTAGTCACAGGTCAACAAACCATTAACTGTCCGGCAGGATGTTTGTTTACTCGGGGTATTCAAGTTTATACCGCAACCGATGGAACTATTACGGGTCCCAATAATTGGTTAATTAAACGAGATCAAACTTTTTTAAATGAGTATGTAGAAGCTTCTACGGCTACGAGTCCTCCACGAGGAATGCCTAAATATTATGCTCAATTTGGAGGAGCCACGGCTGTGAGTGATACGACGTCAGGACGCTATATGTTTGCTCCTGTGCCTGACAATACTTATACCTTTCAGACTCATTTTAACCTAATGCCCACTAGTTTGGTAACCAATACTAGTGGAACCTATATAAGTAAAAATTTTCCTAACGGCTTACTTTATGGCTGCCTGGTCGAAGCGTTTAGCTATTTAAAAGGCCCAATGGATATGTTGACACTTTACGAGAATAGATATAAACAAGAAGTAGAGAAATTTGCTGCAGAGCAAATTGGAAGAAGACGAAGAGACGATTATACAGATGGTACCATCAGGATACCGATCGAATCTCCGCCTCAATAGGATTAAATTATGGCCATAGCATCGGAAATTTGTAACAGCTTCAAAGAAGAAATTTTACAGGGCGGGCATTGTTTAAATGCTTCAGGTAGTACTCCCGCAGGGAATGCTATTAAACTCGCTTTATACTCAAGTAATTCAGCAACATTAAGTAAATCAACAACTGCGTATGCTGCACCGGCAGATGCAAGTGCAGACCCTACAAGTACTTATGAAGTGACAACTACATCTTCAGGCTACACGGGTGGAGGAAATACTTTAACAAACATTGATCCAACTTTATCGACCGATAGCGCCGTCTGTGATTTCTCAGATACGAATTGGACGTCTGCTACTTTCACGGCACGAGGATGTTTAATTTATAATACGACGGCTATTACCGGATTCACAACTAATCGTTCTATTTGCGCTATCAATTTTGGTGGGGATAAAACTGTAACTTCAGGCACTTTTACTATCGAATTTCCTAGCGCTGCCGCAGGCACAGCTATTATCGAAATAGCGTAAGGAGCTCTTCCTTATGGCTGCAACATGGGGCAATAATGTTTGGGGCGCCAATACTTGGCAATCCGAAACTGTTACCGTTTCATTAACTGGCGTATCAGCAACTTCATCCGTTGGAAGCGTAATCGCTTATAACCAAACTGGATGGGGAAGTGATACCTGGGGATTTGAAAACTGGGGTGAATCCGCTATTACTGTTTCACTTACAGGTCTTTCAGCAACCGCTTCTGTAGGAACCCTTGACGCTTATGTTCAACCTGGTTGGGGTACTCTTGAATGGGGGTACAATGGCTGGGGATCAGTTGACGAAGCAGTCGTTCGACCGAGTGGTGTATCAGCAACTGCAAGCGTCGGAGCTCTTACACCCGCAGATGTCATGGGGCTTACCGGTCTTTCAGCGACAAGTTCTGTAGGCGCTCCTACGGCACGATCGGATAACACTACTACTTTAACCGGTCTATCAGCTACCTCTTCTTTAGGAACGGTCATAACAGGAATTGGTGTTCCTTTAACGGGACTGTCAGCGACAAGTTCTGTAGGCGCTCCTACGGCACGATCTGATAATACAACTACTTTAACCGGTCTATCGGCAACTTCTTCAGTAGGCTCAGTTACTATTTCATCCAACCCTCTGGTTCAGCCTACAGGAGTTTCAGCTACCTCTTCTTTAGGAACGGTCGTAACAGGCATCGGAGTTCCTCTAACAGGGGTCTCAGCCACTTCTTCCGTCGGATCTCTTACTGTAGCCACTGCAACGGATGTAACGTTGACAGGAGTTTCAGCCACAGCGAGTGTAGGAATAGCCTATGTTATTCATTATGCCGATATTGACACGGGCTCAAATACTTCGTATTCTAATATTTCCACTGGATCAAATAGTTCATATTCTGATGTTGCAACTGGATCGAATACGGGTTATACAGATGTAACTGGAAAAGAAGTAGCTTAAGGAAATTATGCCATCAACATATAATAATTTAGGTATCCAATTAATGGCCACTGGCGAAAACGCCGGTACATGGGGTACTAAAACAAATACGAATTTAGATTTAATCGCAGAAACATGGGGCTATATATCTATTGATGTAGCAGCAGCCGATGTTACATTAGCCATGACGGATGGTGCCGCAGCTAATGGAAGAAATTTTATTCTTGAACTTACAGGCACTTTAGCAGCCAATAGAACTTTAAATATTCCAGCAACGGCTGGAACCGGTCCCGTCAATATTGAAAAAGCCTTTTTAGTTTTAGATAAAACTAATAGAAGTGGCTCTAATTTTACTTTAACCTTTAAAGTAACCAGTGCTACGGGAGTCATTATTCCTCCGCAATCAAATATATTCTGTTATCATAATGGAACCGATATTTTAACTTCAGGCATGTTAAGTACCCGAGGATCATCAGCAACTTTAGCCACTCAGGCGCAATATACCTTTCCATCAGCCGATGGTAGTGCTGATCAAGCATTAATCACCGATGGAGCAGGAAACGTTAGTTTTGGAACGGCAGGAATTACGACAGGGAAAGCTATTGCAATGGCAATGATTTTCGGATAATAACAATAAAAGGAATTAAAATATGGCAAACCCAAATATAGTATCAGTCGCAACTATCCTCGGCGGTAATGCTGGCTGGAATTTATCCAACACTTTAACTACAACTTTATTAACCGTAACTGCTGAATACATTTTAAAAATTAATAGAATTGTATGTGCTAATGTTGATGGTAGCAGTGCAGCAGATTTAGATTTATTTGTTGATGGCATGGGATCAGGCACAACAGGTATTACTACAACTGGTGCCAATGCAACCGTTTATTTAGCAAAAACCATTTCAGTTCCAGCTGATGCTTCGTTAGTTGTTTTAGATACGCCTATCTATTTAATGGAAGGCGATATTTTAAAAGGCGGCGCAAGTGCTACTGGAGATTTAGACTTATTCATATCATACGAAACGCTAATCGATTAGGGAGGTAATTTAAACCATGGCTAATGGCGGAATTATCGGACCCCCTGTTTCACCTACTCCCGTTTCTCAGTGCGCAGTTACTACTAGTAAAACAGCTACAGGACCTTTCACAACTCAACCTCAAACAACGGCAGTCGACTATTTAGTAGTCGCTGGTGGTGGTGGAGGAGGAGTATCCGATGTTGGAGGCGGAGGCGGTGGAGCTGGAGGATATATCACTTCCTTTGGTTGCTCTTGTCGTGGACAAATTACAGTAGGTAAAGCTACAGCTTATACCATGACAATCGGAGCCGGCGGTGCTGGAGGAGTCGATACTCCCTATGCGACTAATGGAAAAGGTTCCGATGGAGCGAATTCAATTGCATTTTGTGGAACCCCTATTGCTATAACAGCAGAAGGCGGCGGTGCTGCAGGAGGAACAAACGGTCCTCCATCTAGATGTGGTAGTACCGGAGGATCAGGAGGTGGAAGTGCCTTAGGACCTTCTTGTGGAGGTTCAGGAAATACTCCCCCGGCTAATTGTTCAGGAGCAGGACCCGGTCCCGTTCAAGGTTATGACGGAGGAGATAGTAAATGTGGTCCAGCAAGTGCTAGCAATACAGGATCCGGTGGTGGAGGTGCTTCAGCAGTGGGAGTCAATGGTTCCTCAAGTTCACCAAGTGCTACAACAGCAGGCCCGGGTGGAGCAGGAGCAACAAATTGTATAACAGGTTCACCAGTAGTTTACGGTGGTGGTGGCGGTGGAATGGGACACCCTAGTGATGCCGGAGGATCAGGAGGTCCCGGCGGTGGTGGAGCAGGAGGCGGAACTCCAGTTCCAGGTTCAGGTAATATTTCAGGTCAAAACGGATCTGCAAATTTAGGTGGGGGCGGTGGAGGAGCTTCTGCACAAGCTCACCCGAGTCCGACCGCAGCAGGAACAGGGGGCCCTGGAGTTATCATTATTAAAGAACCTGCGCTTTGTACGGTAGCTACTGCATCAGGAATGTGGTCTCAACAGGAACAATATTACTATTCTACTTTAGGAGAATGGCAGGCATAGATATTTACAAAAGCTAAAAATTTTTATATAAGTTATACATTATGGCACATTTCGCAGAATTAGAATCAAAAACAGACCCAACGGGTTTTACAAGTGATACCCACTTAGTAGTAAAAAGAGTTATTGTAGTAGGAAACGATGTTTCAACTGCAGCCGGCCCTTTAGGAGAAAATGATGAACATGTGGATGGAGAAACATGGTGTCAAAACTTTTTCAAAGGGGGTACCTGGAAACAGACTTCTTATAATAATAATTTCAGAAAAAGATATGCAGGCATAGGATTTATTTATGATCCGGCAAAAAACAAATTTTTACATCAACAACCTTACGATTCATGGTCATTGAATGGAAATGATGATTGGGAAGCACCAGTTACCCATCCAACCATTACAACGTATGGAGATCCAGAAAAACGTTATCATATTTCTTGGGATGAAGCCGGTCAAAAATGGACGGCACAAGATTCAGAAGAACCACAAAATTCATTTAACTGGGACGCATCAGGTTTAACTTGGGTGTCCGCATAGGAGACATCAATGGCAGGCTACGGTCCAAACGGAGGAGTACAAGGCGCTTGTAACGCTGCTACTCCTTTTTGTCAGGCAGAAGTTATTACTGCCAAAACAGCTACAGGAACATTCACAACAGCACCTCTTACAACAGAGGTTTTAACAGCAGTCATCGCTGGTGGTGGCATGGGTGGTATTGGTGACATGGGCGGTGGTGGTGGAGCTGGTGGTGTTTTAGTTACCCCTTCAACTTCAGTTTCTGGAGGTACACCTTATCCCGCAACGATCGGAGGAGGTGGAGCAGCCACGACACAACCAGGACCCGCAGGAACTGCACCGACTACTCAAAACAATGGAACTAATTCTTCAATAACTTTTGGACCCGTAACTTTAACAGCAATTGGTGGTGGTGCCGCTGGAACCGGGCCCCCAGTAGCTGGACCACAAACAAACGGAGCACCCGGAGGTTCGGGTGGAGGTGGTGGTTATCCTTCAGGATGTGGAGGAACTGGAACTGCCTGTCAAGGTTATGCTGGAGGAGACACTAATATATTAGCCACTGGTGGCGGCGGTGGAGCTGGTGCAGTAGGAACTGATGGAACAGGATCCCCTCCTTGTAGTGTAGGTGGACCTGGTGGAGCTGGACGAGATTTACAACCTTTTTTTGGGTGTGCCCCTCAACCTTTTTATATTGCAAACGGACCTAATGCAGGAGCATCCGTGGGAGGAATTTTTGCGGGTGGCGGAGGTGGTTCAGCTGAACAACCTAATTGCGCTGCTGGATGTGGTGGAACAGGTGGGGGTGGAAACGGTTCACAATCACCAGGGAATACTGGAGCAGGCGCAGGAGATGGTGTAGCTAATACTGGCGGTGCCGGTGGTGGTGTACAACTTTCTGACCCAGGTGGAACAGGTAAAGCTGGTGGATCAGGAATTGTTCTTATTAAAGAAGCTGCCCTTTCTGGTGTAACGGCTCCGGGTATGTGGCCACAAAAAGCTCAATACGAAAATAAAGTCGCGGGAACCTGGACGACATAATTGACTACATCCTTAGGGATGATATAAAGAAAGAGAAAGATGAATTTATTAAATTATTACTGGTATTTTAAAAATGTTGTCCCCGCTCATATTTGTGATGACATTATTAAATATGGATTACAGACTCGGGAACAAATGGCTGTGACTGGGGGATATGGCTCTCAAAAATTAAACCCAAAGCAAGTTAAAGATTTAAAAAAGAAAAGAGATTCTAATATTGTATGGATCTCAGAAAATTGGATTTATAAAGAACTTCATCCCTATATTCGTCAAGCGAATATGAATGCAGGTTGGAATTTTGAATGGGACTATTCGGAGCCTTGTCAATTTACCAAGTATAACAAAGGACAGTATTATGATTGGCATTGTGACAGCTGGGAAGGAGCTTATAATAAACCTAATACTAATAGTCATGGTAAAATAAGAAAGTTATCTGTCACCCTTTCTTTATCCGATGAAAAAAATTATAAAGGAGGAGAACTGGAATTTGATTTTAGAAATATGGATCCAGACAAAAAAAGAAATACTAAGATATGTACAGACATTAGACCCAAAGGATCGATGGTCGTGTTTCCTTCTTTTGTATGGCATCGAGTTAAACCCGTCACCAAAGGATCTCGATATAGTTTAGTCATATGGAATTTAGGATGGCCGTTTAAATGAAAAATAAAACTAAAAAATCATTAAAACAACTTTGTAGAGAATCCGAAGGAGGTAAACCTGAACCTCTTAATACAGAACACTATTTTTCTTCTCCTATTTATTTTACCGATAAGCCCGAATGGGTGAAAGGTTTTAATACCGCTTCGGATTCTTATATCAAACAAGCCCGTCTCACTAATTTAGAACAAATTAAACAAAGAAATAAAAACTATGGGAACAAGGGAGAACATCCCTGGGTTCACCACTCTACAACTTTAATTGGTGATCCTCAATTTAAAGTATTACAAGATTATATTGGAGCTACAGCATGGAATCTTTTAGACGGACAAGGGTTTGATCTTACTAATCATACGATTTTTATTACTGAGTTGTGGGTGCAAGAATTTTCTAAAGATGGAGGAGGACACCATAGTTTACATACTCATTGGAATGGTCATATCTCTGGATTCTTTTTTCTTAAAGCAAGTGACGTGACTTCTAGACCTATTTTTGAAGATCCTAGACCAGGACATGTTATGAATTTACTTCCTCAAAAAGATCCTTCTAAGATAACCGCAGCTTCTCACCAAGTTAGTTATATTGCTAAACCGGGAAGACTTATATTTTTTAATTCTTATTTACCTCATATGTATAGTGTAGATAATGGATATAAACCTTTTCGTTTTATTCATTTTAATCTTCAAGCGGTCCCGAACGGGGTACTAGGAAAACCTTATCAACCCACATGGTTAGATCGAAATGCAAAGAAAAAATAAAATGATATATATGCCTAAGCTTCATAACGCCATGGGCGCATCCCACAATGCTTATATCAAAGCGATGCTCGGACAACATCCTAAAAAATATCCTGCTGATTTTGTAGAAACCTTAATTGATGAAAGAAAAAAACAACTCATGAAGAAGAAGCATGTTCAAAAAAACAAAGTATAAAATTTTAAAACAAGCGATTATGCCTGAACTAGCTAAGTTTTGTTACACTTATTTTTTAAATAAACGAAAGGTGGCACGATTTCTTTTTGATCAACGATGGATATCTCCTTTTGCCACCGAGTGGGGCATTTGGAATGATACTCAAGTTCCTAATACTTATTCCCATTATGGAGATATGGTTATGGAAACACTACTTCAGGGTTTAAGACAAAAGATGGAAAAAGAAACCGGGCATAAACTTCAAGAAACCTATTCTTATGCACGAATTTATAAAACCGGAGATGTTTTACATCGACACAAGGATCGTTATTCCTGTGAAGTGTCTACCACTTTAAATCTAGGAGGAGATCCCTGGCCTATTTATCTAGAGCCTTCAGGTAAAACTGGAAAAGCAGGCATCAAAGTTGATTTAAAACCGGGAGATATGTTGATTTATTCAGGTTGTGATCTGGAACATTGGCGTGACGCCTTTCCAGGTAAGAATTGTGGTCAAGTCTTTCTTCATTATAATGATCGAACCAAGAAAACAGCTAAAGAAAACCTTTATGATAAGCGCCCTATGTTAGGACTTCCATCATGGTTCAAAGGTTTTAAGTTGCCTCTCACTAAAAAATAAGATATAAATAAGACTGGTGTGGGGGATCTTTCCACCACAAAGGTCTTCTACGCCTACTCATAATCAGTTGATATCCCCATTAATCTAGTATAATTGTATTCTAAACGGAATTTTCTATGCTACAAAAAATAGGCTTTATGCCTGGATTCAATAAACAGGTAACTCCCACAACCGCTGAAGGACAATGGATTGCTGGAGATAATGTACGTTTCAGATATTCCACTCCTGAAAAAATAGGAGGTTGGGCTGAACTCGGGGAAAGTTATTTAACCGGACCCGTACGAGCGATTCATCATTTTGTTGATAATACAGGCATCAAGTATGCTGCGCTCGGAACCAACAGAATTCTTTATGTTTATTCAGGAGGAATCTTTTATGATATCCATCCTATTAAATCGACAACTACTTTAACCAATGCTTTTTCAACCGTAGGAACGAGTCCTGGCCCAGCTACCGCTGCAGTTACGATTACGTTTCCCACTCCTCACGGAATTAACGTGGGAGATATTATTCTTCTAGATGGCTTTACGACCATCACAGGTTCCAATTATGTAGCTGCTGATTTTGATGATAAAAAATTTATGGTGACGACAGTACCCACAACTACCACTTTAACCATTACCATGCCGTCCGTAGAAACCGGAGCCGGTGCCACGACTTCAGGAGGCATTCGGGTTCAAGCCTATTATACCGTAGGTCCAGCGCAACAGCTGGCCGCTTATGGTTGGGGCATAGGACAGTACAGTGGAACCGTGGCGGGTGAGGTGGATACGACTTTAAATGGAGCGTTATTAGCGGATACGGCAGGAACCGGAGGATCCGGAACTTCAGTCACGTTGACTGATACGACAGGATTTCCAGCTACGGGAATTGTTTTAGTCGGGTCTGAATTAATTAGTTATACTGGAATTACAGGCAATGATCTTACAGGCATTACCCGAGGAGCTTCAGGAACTGCCGTGTCAGGCACAACAGGAAGTGCCCATTTGACTGGGGCAACGGTTTATGATGCTAACGATTATGTCGGTTGGGGCGAAGCCGCTTCAGGGGACTATGTGATTGAACCTGGGATGTGGTCCTTAGATAATTATGGAACTAAACTCATTGCTTTAATTGTAGGAGGATCGTGTTTTGAATGGGATTCTTCCATTGCAGCAGCAACGTCTACTCGAGCAACCGTTATTTCAGGAGCGCCAACAGCTTCAAGAGACATGTTAGTTTCAACTCCCGATCGGCACTTAGTGTTCTTCGGAACGGAAACTACAATTGGAGATACCACTACTCAAGATGATATGTTTATACGATTCTCTTCTCAGGAATCCTTAACCGATTATACTCCTACCGCAGTCAATACCGCAGGTTCACAAAGACTCGCGGATGGCTCTAAAATTATGGGAGCGTTAAGAGGTCGGGATGCGATTTATATCTGGACCGACACCGCCATGTTTACCATGCGTTTTGTAGGATCTCCCTTTACCTTTGCTTACGAACAAGTAGGAACCAACTGTGGACTCATTGGCAAGAACGCCTGTGTGGAAGTGGATGGAGCCGGTTACTGGATGTCCGAAAATGGTTTCTTTAGATACACCGGTCAACTCGAATCCATGGACTGTTTAGTCGAAGACTTTGTTTATGATGATATTAATACGAACTCCAATCAATTAGTTAATGCAGGTTTGAATAATCTTTTTGGAGAAGTGATATGGTTTTATTGTACCGCTGGTTCTGATGTAGTGGATGCCATGGTCTCTTATAACTATATTGATTCCTCGGCTCAACGAGGCATCTGGACCACGGGAAGTTTAAATCGAACGGCCTGGGCCGACTCAGCTGTCTTTGGTAAACCTCATGCAACGTATTATGATGAAGGAACGGATACTTCCTTTGACGTGGTCGGAAACACCGATGGCATCAGTACCTATTATGAACAGGAAACGGGAAACAATCAGATCTTACGAGGAGTGACAACTGCCATCACGGCTAATATTGAATCCGGAGATTTTGATATTACTCAAGATAAAAAACAAGGTATAACCTTTAGAGGAGATGGAGAATACTTCATGTCGATCCGGAGATTTATTCCTGATTTTTTAACACAAACAGGCACAACCCGAGTGACTTTATATTTAAGAGACTATCCTAATGCCTCTCAAGTGAGTTCAACCTTAGGTCCTTTTGATATTACCTCAAGTACTACGAAACAAGATACCCGAGCTCGAGCTCGATCGGTGGCATTGAAAGTTGAAAATACTGCTGTCGATGAGACTTGGAAGTTGGGAACATTTAGGTTAGATATACAAGAGAGTGGAAGGAGATAATGCCGTTTCAATCAGAAAAACAAAGACGATATTTATGGGCCAACGAGCCAGAGATTGCTCGTGACTGGACCGATACCTATGGCAGCGGAATTGCTAAAGCTTTGGGTGGAAGGATTCCTTTTGCTGAAGGATCAGGAAAAACTTCAATAGTAGAACGGAATCTAGCTAACAAGAAGGCGGAATTAGAATTCTATCCAGATACACCTGAGAATGAAGAAAAAAGAGCTGAAATACAAGCTGACATTGATAGACTTGAAGGAGATATAGGCACAGGAGCAGATACATTATTAGGATCGGGTGAAGCTCCAACAGAAGGATTTTGGGGAAAACTGTCAGAGCTGTTGGGAATGTCTCAAGCCGAAGGAGGCGGCGGTGGAGGAGGTGAGGACGGAAGAGATCCTTTAGTCTATGACGAGGAAAAAGGATATGATGTTCGAGATTTACAAGCGCACGGATTAGCTGGTATTTATCCCCATGCTTGGGATAATAAACCAACACTAGAAGGTGATCCATTTTATGTAGATGGAGAGTTTCAAACTTTTCAACAACCTACACATTGGAATTTATCTGAGTCTCCATATCAAGGTGTTACTCAAACTGGTTATGAAACTTTAGGGTATAATGAGTTAGGTAATCCTCTACAAGATTTTAGAAGCAATGTTCGAAGTCCCAGTGGAGTTCAACTAAGTTATAAAACTCCTAGAACCATCGCTGATCAAAACAGAGTATTAGGCAGAACGTTTACCGATGCAGATACACCAAGTAATTGGTTAGCTAACCTTAGAAAATATACAATGCCAGCTTATAATTTTGCGAGAGGAAACATTGGAGCCGGGCTAATGGGTTTAGTTCAAAATATGAATCCTATGGCAGCTTTAGCTATGTTCGCCGGAGGAAAAAATTTAAAAGATTCTCGTTTTTATAAACCAGCTACTCAAGGCGCTTATGGTTATAATCCAGCTCAATTAAATCAAATGAATGCATTAGGGGGATATTATTCAGAACCTGCAAGACAACAAAGACGAACTGAAAGTCGAATCAAAAATTTACTGGCTCGAAAAGCAGCAGGAAAATCTTATTCACAAAAAAATTTAAACACATTAACTATGAATCAAGGACCTGCTGGTATAACACCTAAAGCACCACGTGGACCTGTCGGTCCTCCTCCTGGTGGTGGACCCCATGGTAACGGCGGCGGTGGCGGAGGCGGCGGAATTGGAAGTACAGCATCTCAACGGGGGCCAGCTGGAGGTTCTGTCGGAGCTAGTAGATTTAGATCACGCGGCGGAAGACTTTATAACAGAGGAGGCCTAGCAGCATTATGGCAAAGATAGTACAGGTATTAACCCGAGCCGGCTCAGACTATGATCCGGTCGTAGCGAACTCACTCGTTAGAAACTTAGACGGAGTGATCCAGAAACTAAACACGACGTTTCAGGAAGAACTCAAGCAGGAGATTGAAGCAAACAACTTCTTTTTAATGTAATGGCCATAGTTAATCAGTATAAATTTTTAGGAACCAACGTAGCAACGACGGATGAAACAACATTACTTACTCCTTCGGTGGCAAGCGCAGGGGCTGTAGAAACCGTCATTATTAAATCCTTTAGAGTGACGAATAATACAGGGAATACTCCAACGATTACTATTAAGAATGGCACAATTAATATTGTAAATGCTCAAACTTTATCCGCTAATGCGAGCACAGAAATTTTAACGTTGCCTTTAATTGTAGAATCAGGGGTAGCTCTTAAAGTGACCATGAGCAGTGGGGATTCCGTCGATATCGGAATTAGTTATTTAAATATCAACCAAGAGGTTACTGTATAATGAAAACAACTAGAATCAATGGTGAAGATGTGCCTGTCATCGACGCGATTAAAACCGTCACCACCATTAGTAATAAAACGACAGGCGTGAAGTATGCGACCGAAGAAGAGTGGAAAAACCTAGGAATAGACCCCCAAGACATCCGAAGAGATGTCAAGGTAACCATTCCAAAGCTTGATTTGTTCGCAAAAACAAAGTATTAGTAAAAGTTCAGGTGAAATTCCTGCCCTTTTACATTACACTCAGAGATTATTATGGCTTTATTAGAAGAACAATTTACAGAAACATTAAACGCAGGAGCCCCTGACATTACCTACGAAGGGAGTGAAGGAAGAGAACAACAGATTGCTCAGGCTTTGTGGGATAGACTTCCTCCACAAGCGCGTATGCAATTTGGTAGTTTTCAACAATTCTTTAGCAGTGGTGCCTGGAAAAAGGTTCTTCAAATGTTACAGCAACAGATGCAGGGCCAAGAAGGACCTCAAGAACAAATTCAAGAAACACAAACCGAAACCATGGGAGCGGCACCTCAAGCAGGACTAGGAGCTTTGATGCCTCAACCCCAACCAATGGGAATGGCTTATGGTGGAACACCCGGAGCCGATGGCCGTAGACAATATGGCATTGGATCATGGTTTCAGAAAAAGATTATGGATCCCATTAAAAAGAATCCATTAATTTCAGCAGCTGTCCTAGGAGCAGGAGCAAATTTTTTACCTGGTCCAACCAACAAATGGATTCCAAATCTATGGAACAAACTTAAAACTGCAGGAACCGTTGGTAATATAAAAGAAGGACTAGGAAGTGTTTTAAAATCTCCGGAATGGATGATCCCCGCAGCAAGTTTAGTTGCCGGCGCGTTTGCTAAACCAGAACAACAACTTGAAGGAGGAGCCATGAGCCGTGGAGCAGGGATCAATCTTCAGGACATCGCAAAATTAGCTAACATTACAGACGAACAACAAGGACAGGCAATCGGATTAAACTTTTTACCTGAAGCATCCGCTAGAAAATATTCACCCGAAGAAATGGCACTGACATATTCGCAAGCTGGAAAAGCTCACGGCGGAAGGATTGGGTATCGATATGGTAAAACTTATAAAGATAAAACAGACAGAGAAAAATTTGGAACCGCTTTAAGAGAGGATGATATAGCAGGTTTAGAACCCTATTTTGATCTTCCAGATCAAGAACTTTTGGCTTTGTTAGAAGGCCTACGTCCTTCTAGAAAACAAGGGAGATCTAGAAAACAAGAAGGAGGGCTCATGAACCTTGGCGGCATGGAAAAAGATTATAGAAACGATGGAGGCTTTGTCCCCATCGGAGGAGAAGAAAAAGCTGATGATGTTCCGGCAAGATTAAGTAGAAATGAATTTGTATTTACCGCAGATGCGGTTAGGAATGCTGGCGGAGGAGACATGGACCGCGGAGCAGAAGTCATGGAAAATGTCATGAAGAATTTAGAAGGCGGAGGAAGAATCTCCGATGAATCACAAGGCAAAGGAGCTGGAGAGATGTTTGAAGTTTCAGAACGATTGAGTGAGGTAGTGTAATGGCTATACAAGAAACACGAACATTACCGGCACAGTTTATCACCGACATTGGTAAAGACTATGCAACCCAGCTTAAAGGATTAACATCCATTCCTTTAGACACGGGAAAATTTGCACCTCAGGTTGCACCTCAGGATCCTATGCAAGCTCAAGCCTACACGTTAGGCCAAGCAGGTGTCGGAGCGTATGAACCGTATCTTACTCAGGCCGCGGCTTATAGTGGACCCACAGGTTACCAACAATTTACATCTCCCTATCAACAAGACATTATAGATACGACGATGGCTGACTTTGATGTTCAGGCACAAAAAGGTATCGCCGGCATCGGGCAGCTCGCAGCTCAATCCGGAAATTTAGGAGGCGGTCGTGAAGGCGTGATGAGATCCGAGTATCAATCCTCATCCGACAGACAAAGAGCCAACCTTCTAGCACAATTAAGACAACAAATGTTTGGTCAGGCACAAAATTTAGCACAACAAGGTTTCCAACAACAAATGCAGATGGGACAACAGCTTCCAGCATGGCAAGCAGGAGATATTTCGCAACTGGGTCAATTGGGCGGGATCCAACAGGCGCAAGCACAGGCAGAACTCGGTGCAACACAAGAAGCTAATCGAATGAGAGCCATGGAACCGTATGAAAGATTAGGACAGTATGGGTCAGGCGTAACAGGATTAATTGCCGGAATGCCAGGACAATATGGAACGACAGTCATGCCGAATCCAACACCGTTGCAGACAGCGTTGGGTACAGCATCAGTTCTAGGTGGTGTTTATGGGAACATAGGAAACAGGCAGGGGTCGACTGGAACTACTCAATCGTATCAACCTCAAAATCCATATGCTTTTGATTATATGGGT
>Ga0208316_1000413_pt1 | contig 38661 bp, 37 predicted proteins | sample MalvireepMed_231_FD_184240 | JGI IMG/M metagenome (GOLD analysis project Ga0208316, IMG submission 184240) | Marine viral communities from the Global Malaspina Expedition - Malaspina viral metaG DeepMed_231 (SPAdes) (version 2) | ecosystem: Environmental > Aquatic > Marine > Oceanic | place... | reverse complement strand
CGCGCCAACCGAGGAGCAATGGCAGGCCATCACCAGCGATCACGATGCCATCATCGCGCTGGTTGCGGATATTCGCAAACGCTTTGAATCCGGCGCACCGGCACCTGCCCAGCAGCCGGATAAAGCATCGGAACCGGTTCGCGACGAACCCGCTCCTGCACCCAAAGCCGCCACCGAGCCAGCGCCAGTCAAGCCGGTTCAGGCACCGGCGAAGCCGGAGAAATCGGCGGCCCAGGCACGCAAGAAATCGGCCGATGCACAAAGAGCCGCCCAGGAAACCATTCGGGTATCGGCACCGCTGCTGGATGAGCTGGTTAACCTGGCCGGTGAAACCAGTATTACCCGGGGTCGCCTGGAACAGCAGAGCAGTGATTTCAGTTACACCCTGGACGAAATGGCCGCCACCATCGAACGTCTGCGGGAACAGCTGCGCCGCATGGACATCGAAACCGAAGCGCAGATCCTGTTCCGGGCCGAGCAGGAGCATGGGCCGGATTACGGCGACGATTTCGATCCGCTGGAAATGGACCGCTACTCCTCTATCCAGCAGCTGTCACGGGCCCTGAGCGAATCCACTTCGGACCTTGCTGATTTGCGTGAAACCCTGTCCGAGCGGGTTCGAGACACCGAAACCCTGCTGGTTCAGCAATCACGGATCAATACGGAACTCCAGGAAGGTCTGATGAAGACCCGGATGATTCCGTTCTCCTCCATGGTGCCCCGTCTGCGCCGCATCGTGCGCCAGATCAGTGGCGAACTCGGCAAGAAAGTCGATTTCGACGTACGCAATGCTGAAGGGGAAATGGACCGGAACATTCTGGAGCGGATGGTTGCGCCGCTGGAGCACATGCTCCGCAACGCGCTGGACCACGGCATCGAAACGCCGGAAGACCGCACCAAGGCAGGCAAACCGGCCACAGGTGAAGTGGTTCTGTCCCTGACCCGGGAAGGCGGTGATGTGGTGTTGCGGATGATGGACGACGGTAAAGGCATTCCGTCCGACGTTATCCGCGACAAGGCCGTTCGCCAGGGCCTGATGCGCGCCGACGAAGACCTCTCGGAAAGGGAAATCCTGCAGTTCATTCTGCAGCCGGGCTTCTCCACCGCCCAGCAGGTTACCCAGATTTCCGGTCGTGGCGTGGGCATGGACGTGGTTGCCAGCGAAATCAAACAGCTCGGCGGCAGCCTCGACATCGATTCCGCCCTGGGCCGTGGCACAACCTTCACCGTACGCCTGCCGTTCACCGTGTCGGTCAACCGTGCCTTGATGGTGTCCACCGGGGAAGATTTCTACGCCATCCCGCTCAACACCATCGAAGGTATTGTCCGGGTCAGCACCTACGAGCTGGAAGAGTACTACAAGCCAGATGCCCCCATGTACGAATATGCCGGCCAGCAGTATCGCCTGCAGTACCTGGGCAGCCTGCTCAACAGTGACCACCAGCCCAAGCTTCAGGGCCAGGCCCTGCCGCTGCCGGTCATTCTGGTGCGCGGCGCCGAGCAGCCCATGGCTCTGCAGGTGGACCAGCTGATGGGTAGTCGGGAAATCGTGGTTAAATCCCTCGGGCCGCAATTCAGCTCCGTCCGGGGCGTTTCCGGTGCCACCATTCTTGGTGACGGCAACGTGGTTGTGATTCTCGACTTGCCGGCGATGATCCGCTCCGACATCCTGTCCGAACGCCAGCGCCTGGCGAATCTGGAAAAGGCACGGGACAGCGCCCGCTACGAGGAAAAGGCCACGACGGTTATGGTGGTGGACGACTCCGTTACGGTGCGCAAGGTGACCTCCCGTCTGCTGGAGCGCAATGGCATGGAAGTGGTGACCGCCAAAGATGGTCTCGACGCCGTAGCCCAGCTTCAGGACCACCGGCCGGACATCATCCTGCTCGATATCGAAATGCCCCGTATGGATGGTTTCGAAGTGGCCAGCTTTGTGCGCCACGACGACAACCTGAAAGATACGCCGATCTGCATGATCACCTCGCGGACGGGCGAGAAGCACCGGGAACGTGCTCTGGCCATCGGGGTCAACGAGTACCTTGGCAAGCCGTTCCAGGAAACCGAGCTGCTTGACACCATCAAGCGGCTGACCGGGAACCGGTGATGGCCGGCCCTCACGGCCGGCCTGGCGTCGGGATTGTGTCCGATGTGGTGCTGCAACGGCATCGGCTGCAGGCGGCGACCGGAAAATTTGGCCTGGACGTCAGCTTCTCGGGAGATCCCGAGCGGCTGATGGACTACCCGGCGTTTCCGGACGCGGCGCTCTGGCTGGTGACCCTGGAAGACGAAGCGGATCACCCGGCACTGTTCGAGCATCTGCTGGAAAATACAGAAGCACCGGTCTTATTCGGCCTGGACCAGGCTCCCAAGCCCGGCACCACGGAATACTTTCGCTGGGAACGCCGGCTGCTCGACAAGCTGGAAAAACAGCTCGGGCATCTGGAGCAGCTGGATACCGCCAACGACATTGAAGAGCTGGCCGAGACCACGCCAGATGCGGTGGACGCGCCTACGCTGCCACACTGGATAACTCCGGCGGCGCCGGGTTCGGTGGCTGAGGACGTCTGGATTCTCGGAGCCTCGCTGGGCGGTCCTGCAGCGGTGAAGACCTTTCTCGATCACCTGCCGCCAAGGCTACCGGTCGGGTTTATCTATGCCCAACATATTGATGGCAATTTTACCGAAGTCCTCACCCGGGTTCTGGGCCGGCACGCCCACTATTCGCTGAAGCGGGCCGAGGAGGGCTATCGGGTACGCAATGGCGATGTGGTGCTGATGCCGGTAGAAAGAGAGTGGTGCTTTGATCGCCAGGGCCAGCTGACGGAACAGAATCATCCCTGGCCGGGCCCTTATGGCCCATCGATAGATCAGGTGTTGCTGAACGTGGCGGATCACTATGGCAAACACTGCCATGCCATCCTGTTTTCCGGCATGGGCAACGACGGCGCTATCGCTGCACCCATGCTGAAGGCCTATGGCAGCCGCATCTGGGTTCAGGAAAGCACCAGTTGTGGTAACAGCTCCATGCCCGATTCGGTGGCCGCCACCGGCTGCGCCAGTTTCTGTGGCACTCCGGAGCAACTGGCCAGGGAACTGGTAAAAGTCATTGAGAACAACTGCCTGCTCAAGGGCCGGCAAAAACGGGATTCCGCCTGAGGTAACAAGCAATGAGTGAAAACAGCCAATCCCTGTCCTGCGTCATGATACCGGTCTCGGACCGCCAGCTCCTGCTGCCCAACGTCTCCATTGCCGAGGTGGTGGATTTCACCAGCAACGATGCCGGCGCCAATACACCGGACTGGCTGGCCGGATTCCTGGACTGGCGCGGGCTGACCCTGCCGGTCATTTCCTACGATGCCGCCAACGGCAACAAGCTCACCATCCCTGGTGACAACCGTGGCCGCATCATTATCCTCAATACCATCGGCCCGAATCACCAGAGCACCCCGTTCATGGCCCTGGTCACCCAGGGCATTCCCAGCCAGGCGCGCCTGATGGAAGACCAGATCCGACAACTGGACGGCGACCCCGGCCCTGCGGACCTGATGCAGGTGGAAGTAGACGGCGAGCCAGCCTGGATCCCGAATCTGGAATACCTGGAATCCCTGGCCGTCGACGCACATCACTGAGCCTCCGGTCGGCATGGCGTGGCCGCCTGCAAATGTTATAATGTTGCAAATTTTGCAGGATCCACACCATGCTGGAACGCGCACTTCCCTACCGTCCCCATAACCATCAGGCCTGTGTCGCCCAGGCGTTGTCCGATGCCCATGCCATCTGCCGCGATGAAAACGCCCGCCTCACTCCGATCCGTGAACGGGTACTGGAGTTGATCTGGCAATCCCACAAGCCGCTGGGCGCCTACGATATTCTGGCCAAACTGTCCTCGGATGGACATAACGCCGCCCCCCCCACGGTCTACCGGGCCCTGGACTTTCTGCTTCAACATGGACTGGTTCACCGGATTGCCTCGCTCAACGCCTTCGTCGGCTGTTCCCATGCCGGTGAACATCATCGCGGTACTTTTCTGATCTGCCGACAGTGCGGCACGGTGCTGGAACTGGCCATGCCGGAACTCAATCAGGCCATCGAATCCGCGGCGCGCGCGGAAGCCTTCCTTCCTGACGACGTTACCCTCGAAGTGGCTGGCCTCTGCCCCCGCTGTCAGGGGGAGCAAACGAATGACTGACCCCCTGGTCCGGCTAGAACAGGTTACGGTGGCATTTGACGACCGGCCGGTGGTTGATCGGGTCAACCTGACCGTGAGCCGGGGCGATATCGTCACCATCATCGGCCCGAACGGTGCCGGCAAAACCACGCTGATCAAAACCGTTCTGGGGATTCAGCGGGCGACCAGCGGCCGGTTATCGGTTGCGCCCGGCCTCGTGATCGGTTACGTCCCCCAACACCTGACGCTGGAGCCCACTCTGCCACTGAGTGTCCGGCGCTTCATGCTGCTCAGCGGACGTGCACTGTCAGACTGCACGGCAGCGCTGGAGCGGACCGGGGTCGCACACCTGCTGGATGCGTCCGTCCACCACCTGTCCGGCGGCGAAAAACAACGACTGCTGCTCGCCCGGGCACTGGCCCGGAAACCCGATCTGCTGGTGCTGGACGAACCCGCCCAGGGGGTCGATATCAATGGCCAGGCCACACTCTACGATCTGATTCGCCAGCTTCGGGATGAGCTGCACTGCGGTATCATCATGATCTCCCATGATCTGCATCTGGTGATGGCGGCCACAGACCGGGTTATCTGCCTTAATCAGCACGTATGTTGCAGCGGATATCCGGAGGATATTTCCCAGGACCCGGCTTTTGTGGAAACCTTCGGTCATCAGGTTGCCGAGTCTCTGGCGGTCTATCACCACCATCACAACCATCGCCATAACCTCCATGGCGATGTGGTCTCTACCGCGGACGCCCACGAAGGTTGCAGCCATGACCATCATTGATGCGGTGCTGGGCGACTTCTTCTGGCGGGCGCTGCTCGGCGGCCTGGGCGTGGCTTTGGTGGCCGGTCCCCTCGGCTGCTTCGTAGTCTGGCGTCGCATGGCCTATTTTGGAGATACGCTGGCCCATTCGGCCCTGCTGGGCATCGCGCTTAGTTTTCTGATCAGCGTGCCTTTGAATCTGGGTGTGGTGATTACCTGTGTGCTCATTGCGCTGGCCCTGGTGCTGCTGTCCCGGACCCGCACCCTGGCTACCGATACCCTGCTCGGCATCCTGGCGCACAGCGCGCTGGCCATTGGCCTGGTAACACTGAGCTTCATGCCGGATGTCAGGGTGGACCTGACCGGCCTGCTGTTTGGCGATCTGCTGGCCATGACCCGACAGGATCTGGTCTGGATCTACGGTGGCGCCGCCTTTATCCTGTCTCTGCTGGCGCTGCTCTGGCGCGGCCTGCTGATGAGCACCATTCATGAGGAACTGGCACGGGTAGAAGGGATTCCGGTGGAACGCCTGCGGCTGGCGTTGATGCTGATGTTTTCGCTGGTGATTGCGGTGGCCATGAAGATTGTCGGCGTCCTGCTGATTACCGCCCTGCTGATTATTCCGGCCGCAACCGCACGCCGACTGGCCCACAATCCCGAACACATGACCGCCCTGGCAGTGGTCTTCGGGGTGGTGGCGGTGTCCGGCGGACTGACCCTGTCCTGGTACCTGGACACGCCGGCCGGACCATCGGTGGTGGTCACTGCATTTCTGGTGTTCCTGATGGTGTATGCAGGTGCCCGCCAGAGCCGGCACTGACCATCCGCGCCACCAGTCAGCACAGGGCGGCGCCTGAATTGCCGGGCTGGTATTGCTGGTCTAAAGTTAGGCGGTATCCGAGCAGCAAAGGCCCCGCGGGAGTACACCAGCATGGACAGCGACCTTCGTAACACACCCGGCACCCGATTCCGGCTCTGGCCGGGTCTCTGGATTCCCGGGGTTATCCTGGGTATCGGCCTACTGGTGTCAGTGGCACTGGCCAACACCCTGGCGCGAACTATCGCTGACCTTGGCCTTGAGGCCTACCATGCCAGGCATCAGGCTCTGGTTGCGACGATCGCAGCCCGTCTACAACACACGCCGGGGCAGCAATTGCCTGCATCGCTGACCTCAGCTTTGGCGACAGATCTGCCCGAGGGCCTGCAGCTTCGAATCGATACGCTCGCCCGACACACCAAACAGGCTGTGCTGGAGCTCGGCAACGTAGACGAGCCCCGGGATTCCGAGGCCCTGCGGACCGAGCTGACACTGCCCGGCAGGCACTGGATGGTCACCACGACGCCCAGCGCAGGGTGGATAGACCGGGCCTCGAACCAGGCGCGCTGGCAGATTCTTACTGCAGGTGCCGGTATCTCGGTACTCGCAGCCTTACTGATGCTGGTCGCCTGCCGTCGACTGGCCATCCGCAATGCCAGAATCCGGCAGCAACAGGCACAACTCGATCGCGATCAACAACAGATTACCAATCTGCAGGTGGAGAAGTCTGTGCTCCGGCATGCGCTGAACGACAGCGAAGCAAGAAGCCGGGATCTGGTCCGGCTGGGCGGAGCGGTAATCGCCGAACTGGATCACCAGGGGCGCATCGGATTTGTGTCCGCCCAGATTGCCGACGTGCTCGGTCGCGCGCCCTCCGACCTGACCGATCAGCCGTTTGAACAACTGGTATCCGAACAAGACCGCAGCCGGTTCCGGGAAAGCCTGGACAGCGCCCGCAGCGAGGAAGACCTGACCCGAACCGATCTGGTATTGATCGGGGCCGAGGATACCCGGCCAGTGCGGGTCTGTCTGCGCCTGAAACCCATCAAGGATCCCGTCCACGGCATTACCGGCTTTCGGCTCAGTGCTACCCCGGATTAGGGCCCGCATAGACGGCCAGCGCGATCTACCAGCGACTCACAAGGGCTGAATCCGGTCCAGCAGCCGCCCACTCTCAACCAGCTCAAGAAACTCATCACCCAACCTGTCACTCTCCAAGGTCGCTCGACGCCAGGCTCGTTCGCGACCGGCATCATCGCCGACGTACTTCTCGAAGTCCTTGCGATCCGGCAGTTTGCGATCCGGCAGGGTTGCCAGGTAATCCGGTGACGGAGATACCAGCACGACATCCTGCAGTCGACTGGCATCGCCCCGGCGCCAGGGCAAGGTTTTATCGAACCAGCCGGGAACCACACGATCCGTAAAATGCGGATAGAGGATAATACCAGGCTGCTGGTAAGGCAGGTCGAGGTGATAATCGAGCAGTCCGCCATCCCGGTATACACCCTCTGGCGCGCCCGGAATATTGCGGACTCCGGACATCACCAGGGGAATGGAAGCGGACGCCAGCAGGGCCGGCAACAGGTTATCCCGGCTCAGGGGCACTTCATGACTGGGGAAATCCACCAGGCTTGAGACCGGCGCGCGGCTCCGGGCATCGTGCACAATGCCACGTTCCATAAAACGACCCAGGTGCCGGCGGCTGACCATGTTGGCGCTGATAGCCCGCATCAACCCGAGGCTCAGCCTGCCACGGGTATCGTGTTGCAACAGGCCAAGACTGCGCACTACTACAATGCTCAACCGGTACCAGGGATGGCTGAGCAGAAAGTCTTCCCGGCCCCCCAGCAGCTCCTCCAGAAACAGTATGCTTTTGCGGGAGATTTCCGCAGCGCTGACGCCTTTGGCAAATCGCTGACTGGTGTACAGCTCGGCCAGGCGGGCCAACTGGGCCTTGGGATCATCTGAAGAGGCAATGGCGGCAAACCGCCAGCTGCCGATGGAAGATCCGATCAGAGCCCTTTCCTGGGGAGCCTGCGGCAACCAGTCACCAAAAATGGCCTTGTCCAGGCCACTGATTCCCAGCGCCTTCGGGCCACCGGCTGCCCCCGGAATCACGTGGACATCTTCCGGCCCCAGCGGTTTCTGTTGCAAGCGCTGCAAAGCCCGGCGACCTGCTCGGATGGTCAGTGCCGGCTTCCGACTGTGAATGGCAGTCATTCCTTTCTCCCCTGAAATGTCCGGCGAGTGTATCCGACCGACCGGAGGTGGCCAACTGAACAGAATTCATGACGGCCATGTATATTCTGAATAACAGATGTCTCCAGAATAGTTTTTGCAAATACCATCGATCCGTGGTTTTTGCTTTCGCTCATCAAACTCCATGCTAGACTTGAGCCATCGATTACAAACGGAAACATGCCGGTTATGAACAGCGGGAGTAGGCTGTGAATCTAATTGCCTCGCCAAATACCCTGGCAACCAACCCGACCCTGGCTGTTCTCGGGTTCAAGCGGCAACTGGTCTATCATCTGCACATCTGGGCGTTTATTGCGGTCGCTCCCCTGGTCATGGTGCAGTGGCAGCATGGCAACGTTCTGCTGTCATCCCTGCTGATTCTGTTCTGCGTGAACGCTGCCCTGGTGATCGCGTTCCTGCGTTTTCGCAGTACCTATTTTTTCAAGGGCCGGCTGTTCCCCATACTGGCCGTGGTATGCGCAGCCTATTCCACCCTCATCAATGGTCATGCCGGGCTCTACTGGGCCTATCCCGCCGCCATTGCCCTGTTTTTCCTGCTGCCCCTGCGTGAAGCCATTTTCTGCAATATCGTGTTTGTGTCGGTCATGGCGGTAGTGTCCTTCTTCAAATTTCCCGAAGCCGACTTCTGGCGTATCACTTTTTCCCTCGGTCTCAGCTGCCTTTTTGCCATGATCTTTGCCTGGCTGGTGGGGCGCCTGCAGGCCGAGCTTACCCGCCTGGCGACAACCGATCCACTGACCGGCTGCCTGAATCGCTCCCAACTGGCGGATATCCTGAACAGCCAGATTCAGATGCGGGAACGCTATGAACGGGTGTCCAGCCTGGTACTGATTGATCTGGATTATTTCAAGACCATCAATGACCGCTGGGGCCACCTGGCCGGTGACAAGGTGCTCAAGGAAATGGCGCTGCGGGTACGCAAGCGGTTGCGGGAAAGCGATCAGCTGTTCCGTATCGGCGGCGAAGAATTCATGGTAGTACTCCCGGAAACCCGCCAGAAAGACGCCGACACCCTGGCGCACCAGTTGCTGACCAGCATCAGCGCCCGGCCGTTTCTGGATGACATCCGGGTTACCGCGAGTGCCAGCGTGGCGGAAGTCACCCAGGGCGAGACCTGGTCCGTATGGCTCAACCGGGCAGACCAGGCTCTGTACGAAGCGAAATCCCGTGGCCGGAATCAGGTGGTGAACGCTCCCAGGCTCGCGAGCCAGGAGGACATCCTGGATCCGGCACCACTGGCAGACCCGGCCACCGGCGGCACCACACCGGCCTGAGCTGGCTAGCGCGCCTTGCGAAACTCCCTGTAGGCGCTGTAGACATCCCAGGGTTGCTCAAAGTGGGGGTAATGCCCGACATTGCGCAACATCACCACATCGGCCTGAGGGATCAGCTCCCGATAGCGCCGGGCCATGGCGGCGCCGGACACCGGGTCGGCACCGCCGGAAATCAGTCGCATGGGCTGCTCCGCCTTTTGCAACGCTCCGACCCAGCGGTTGCGGTGACAACGACGCTCCTCCATGAACTGGATCAGGCGGTGCAACACGCCCCGGCCGTTGTTGTAGTTCAGCAAATGCCAGAAGTCGTCCATGTCCTGCCTGCCCGGCGGATTACGTGACCCGAACAGACGTCGAAAGTTGCGTTCGAAGAGCGATCGGCTGAGCCCCCGGCCAATGAGGCCACCCAGGGGGCTGCGCAGAATCTTCTGGATAAACAGGGGATGGTGAACTTCCGGAAACAGACCACCGTTTAGCAGGCAGACACTGCTGATGGCAAACGACAGCTCGCCCTCCTGCTCGCGGGCCAGCAGTTCCTGGACGACGGTGGTGCCGTAGTCATGGCCGAACAGGTGGACCCGCTCCAGACCCAGCCCCTCAATCCAGCCCTGAATCAAATCCGCCTGATCTTCGATGCTGTAGGAATAATGCAAAGGTTTATCGGAAAAACCGAAACCGAGCATGTCCAAAGTCAGCAGGTTATGCTCGCGCACCAGCATGGGCCAGATCCGGCTCCAGTCCCAGCTCGCGGTTGGGAAGCCATGCAGCAGAACGAGCGGCTCACCCTGCCCTCCCATGCGGCTGAAGATGGCATGCCCCTCGTAACAGAACCATTTGCCAGCCTGTTGCCAGGCTTCCAGCGTAAATGTCTCCTGGCGACCAGATGCCGCCACTTCTGAACCCGGTATCACCTGTTCCATGTGCAATCCATGACCGTACCCGAAACTCCTCATACTTTAGTGCAAAGCTGCGGCCGGGGCCATATCGCCTTCGGCGGCCTGTGCGGTGGTCCTTTTCTACGCCACAGACGTAAACCATGGAGATACCCGGCGAATTGCCTTAAGCTTTGGCCTTTTTCAGACACCCCAAACCGGAATCGATTATGTCTCTACCCCTTGATGATCTGGCCGATCACTACCGCACTATTATCCAGGGCCTGGGCGAAGACCCGGATCGAGAAGGCCTCCAGAACACGCCCATGCGTGCAGCCAAGGCCATGCAGTTCCTCACACGCGGCTACCAGCAGGACCTCGAAGAGCTGGTCAATAACGCCGTGTTTGAGTCCGCCATGGACGAAATGGTGGTGATTCAGGACATCGAACTGTACAGCATGTGTGAGCATCATATGCTGCCCTTCATCGGCAAGTGCCACATCGCCTATTTGCCCCAGGGCAAGGTGCTGGGCTTGTCCAAGTTTGCCCGCATCGTCGACATGTATGCCCGCCGGTTACAGATTCAGGAAAACCTGACCCGTCAGATCGCCGAAGCCATCGAGAGCGTTACCCAGGCCAAGGGCGTCGCGGTGGTCATTGAAGCCCAGCACATGTGCATGATGATGCGCGGCGTAGAGAAACAGAACTCGCGTATGAAAACCTCCATGATGCTCGGGCAGTTCCGCAAATCCCAGGCAACCCGGACCGAGTTCCTGAACCTGATTTCCAGTAACCGCTGATATCCGACTGACTCCAGGGAATTGTTATGGCAAACGCCCAGAAACCACTGGCCCGTGTCCAGATCAAGAATCTTCTGCTGCGTGCCTATATCGGCATCAAGTAAGAAGAGATCAACAACCAGCAGGATGTGGTGATTAACGTTTGCCTGACCTACGATGCCTCGGAGGCTATCGAGCGCAATGAAATCTCTGCTGCGCTCAACTACCGGACCATTACCAAGCAGATTATCGCCCATGTGGACGGCCAGCGGTTCGCCTTGCTGGAGCGCCTGACCCACGAAGTTTTGACCATCGTCATGGAACATGGCGCCGTGCGTTGGGCCGAGGTAGAAATCGACAAGCCCCATGCGCTACGTTATGCAGAATCGGTTTCCGTGACTCTGGAAGCCAGTCGCGACTAGGAGAATCTGCATTATGCCCAGCAACAGCCCCGAACAGATCCGGGAGATCCTGGAATCGGTTAATACCATCGCCCTGGTGGGTGCCAGCGAGAAGACCAACCGGCCGTCCCATGAAGTGATGGAATATCTCCAGCACCAGGGCTATCGGGTGATTCCGGTTAACCCGCGCCTGGCCGGTCAGCAGGTTCTGGGCGAAACCGTCTATGCAGACCTCGCCACACTTCCAGAGCCAGTGGATATGGTGGAACTTTTCCTGGCTCCTGAGCGTACCGATGCCGTGATCGATCAGGCCATTGAGCAGAAGGTTCCGGTGCTCTGGCTGCAGATTGGTGTGATCAATGAAACCGGCGCTCAGCGTGCCGAAGCCGCCGGCCTGGCGGTGGTGATGGATCGCTGCCCCAAGCAGGAAATACCGCGGCACGGCCTGCGCACCCCGGCCAAACGCTGACCTGTCTTACTGTCCCTGGTGCATGACTGATCTCGGTAGCCGGCATGAAAACCGGCTGCCGAAGCTGAGCTGGATCAAGAGCCAGATCACAGTTTCAGATCGTAACTGTTACCAATTGCGACAGTCTGACATACTCTCTGAACAATAATTCGAAGACTGGCAGGACCATGTGGTTCCGAAGTAAACCAGGCAAGTCCAGAGCCGCCGCTAAAGGCCGCGATGTTCAGAGCACTCCCAAAGCGTCTACAGACGTTGTACTGGAACGGGTGCGTCTGCCCGTGGACCTGCTTCAGCCCGGCATGAAAGTGGTCAAGCTTGACCGGCCCTGGACCGAGGTCCCGGTTCTGTTCCAGGGATTCACTCTGCAATCCGACGTCGAAGCCCGAATACTGCGCCAGTATTGCGCCTGGGTCGTGGTCGAGGACGAGGCCGAGAGACTGGCTCCGGTTCTGGATCAGATCCCCCACCTGAAGCAACGCACCACCGAACCCCTGCAGGAAACCCGCACGCTCGAACAGGAACTGCCCCGGGCTGCTGACACCTGGAGCCGAACCCAGCAATTCGTGGAGAAGGTGATCCGGGACATCGAGCAGAACAACGATCTGGAGCTGGCCTCTGCCCGACCACTGATCCGGTCCTGCGTGGACAGTGTCAAAGCCAACGCCAGTGCCATGTTCTGGATGGCACGGATCAAGCACCGGGACGCCTACACCGCCGAACACTGTTTACGCGTCGCCATTCTTACCGTGGCCTTTGCCCGTTTCCTGGGCCTGCCCGAGGATGACCTGGAAGTGGCCGGCATGTGCGGGCTCTTACACGATATCGGCAAGTTACGGGTACCGGACGAGATCCTCAACAAACCCGGGCCGTTATCCCCCCGGGAATATGAGGTGATGCGGGAACATACCACCCTGGGCCATGAACTCCTGAAACAGGATCCAAGCCTGGACCCGATCATCAGCGATGTCACCCTGCATCACCATGAACGTATCGACGGCCGGGGTTATCCACAACAATTGCCCGAGTGGCAGATCAGCCGGTTTGCCCGCCTGATTTCCATTGTTGACGCCTACGATGCCATGACCAGCGACCGCTGTTACCGTGACGGCATGTCACCCGCCGATGCCGTTCGCATCCTGTATAAAAATCGTGCTCAGCAGTTTGATGCCGACATGGTGGAGGCCTTTATCCGGATGATCGGGATTTATCCCCCCGGTAGTCTGGTGGAACTGAATACCGGTGAAGTGGCCCTGGTGGTCAGCACCCACCCGGGACGCAAGTTAAAGCCGAAAGTGGAGATTTTGCTGGATAACAACAGACATCCGATCACGCCCCGGGTAATGGACCTGGGCAGCCAGACCACCACGGACGGCCCCGCCAGAGAAATCAAGGCGCCGCTGCCGGATGGCGCTTTCGGTATCTCTCTGGAAGGCCGAGTTAAACAGCTAATGGCCAAAACCATTGCAAATCACTCATAATCTGGCCGTGCCTGCCGTTAAATCAGGTGCACCCGAAGCCAACCACACCGGAGCATAATGTGGCGAAACCCGAGACATCCATCAGACTGGTCGTACGCGCGCTGATGAGCCCGGTTTTCCCGGTTCTGATCTTCCTGGTGTTTCTGGGTATTGCCTCCGGGCTCCGGGTTGGCCTGATCCAGCAGAATACCCACCAGATCCAGACCAATCTCAGCAATGAAGCCAGAGCGCTCGCCAACAACCTTGAGCGCGAATTCATGGTGCACCTCGATGCCATCGGTCGTATGGCCATGCGCATGCAGGCCAATCCATCCCAGACCGAGGCGCTCTGGCGTGAGGATGCGCGCAATTATCTGAGAGACTTCGGGGTTTACCAGGCCATTGAATGGATTGACCGCAACTACATCATCCGCTGGCTGGAACCCCTGAGCGGCAACAACGATGTCATCGGTTTCAATGTCGCCTTCAATGAACAGCGGCGAGCGGCGCTATCGCGGGCTGCAGCCTCCGGACAGTACGATATTTCCGGCATCATTGACCTCCGACAGGGCGGAGAGGGTCTGGTGATCTATCATCCTGTCGGGCGGGGTGATGCCAATAACGGTTTCATGGCTGGCGTTTTCAGAATGAATACGCTGGCAGAGCAAATGTTGACCCGGCGGGTCCTTGAACAGTTCCAGGTCACCATCACCCAGAGTGACCAGACCAGTTATCTGCTGAACACCTCGTCCGACCTTGATAACTCGCTGAACCACACCGTACCGATCAACCTGCCGTCCCTGGACTGGTCACTGACACTCACGCCTTCGAGACAGTGGGTCGAAGGCCAGCGCAGCAGCTGGCCTACCATGACCTTTACCAGCCTGCTTCTGATGGGCCTGCTCACCAGCCTTACTACCCTGCTGGTGCAACTCATCCTGAAACGCAACCAGGCTCTGCTCAAAACCCGTAAAGAACTGGAACAGGAAATCGATCAGCGAGTAGCCATGCAGGTGGACCTGGAACGGCTGGAGTCGACCGACACCCTCACGGGTCTGGCCAATCGCCGCTTCTTCATGGAAGACCTCGCGCATACCATCAACATTGCCGATCGACAGCTGCGCCAGATCGCCCTGGTGATGCTGGATCTTGACCGCTTTCAGATGCTTAACGATTCCCTCGGGCATCAGTTCGGGGATGAGCTTCTGATCAAGGTGTCTGAACGCCTGAACGGGTTGAGCAATGAGCGGGTACTGGTCGCCTACTCCGGTGGTGACGAGTTCATGGTGTGTCAGCAACAGGTCGATGACATTGACGATGTGATTCACCTGCTGGGCCAGATCAAGCAGTGTTTCGCCGCGCCGTTCGAGGTGCAGGGCGAGGCTCACAGTATTACCGCGACAATGGGTGTGGCGGTTTACCCCCAGAGTGGTCTGGACGCGGATACGCTGTTACGCAATGCCGATATTGCCCTGTACCGGGCCAAGGAGCAGGGCCGTAATACGTACCAGTTCTATACCGAGGGCATGCAGGACCGCGAAGTGCTGCGTCTTGAGCTGGACCGTGACCTGAGCCAGGCGCTGGCCAACGATGAATTTGTGCTTTATTTCCAGCCCCAGCTCAATCTCGACACCGGCCAGATCAACAGTGTCGAGGCGCTGATTCGCTGGCAACACCCGGTTCGCGGGCTCCTGCCTCCGGTGGAGTTTATTCCGCTGGCTGAGGAAAGCGGCCGGATTACCGAGATCGGCCGCTGGGTGGTACTGGCCGCCTGCCGTCAACTGGCACGCTGGAAAGGTACGCCCTGTGAGCACCTGAGAGTCGCGGTGAATCTGTCTGGCCGCGAACTGGATGATGATTCCCTGATTGACCATATCCGTTCAACCCTGGCATCGGAGGCGGTGGATCCGTCCCGGCTGGAGGTGGAACTGACTGAGGAAATCTTTATCCAGAACATCGAGCACAACCTCAATCAGTTATCCCAGCTGCACCAGTTGGGTGTGCATCTGGCGATTGATGACTTCGGGGTTGGTTACTCGTCGCTGGGCTATCTGAGAGATTTCCCGGTCGACCTGCTGAAGATTGACCGGTCGTTCATTACTGACGTCACTGAGCGCCACGATGATGCGGTGATTACGCGGGCGGTGATCAATCTGGCCCACAACCTGGGCATTCAGGTAGTGGCTGAAGGCGTCGAGACGGAGGAGCAACTGAACTTCCTGAAAGCGCACCGATGCAATCTGGCCCAGGGCTATCTGATCAGCCGGCCGATTCCGGCGGCCGATCTTGAGCGGGCGCTTGCGGAAGGCATTCTGATTCCGGGCCTGCCCGTCGGTTCCGGTTTGTAATTACCGGGCCAGAACTCCACACTTCACTTTCAACGGTTTGTCACGAGAGCATTATGTCGGCCAGATATCTGACTTCGGAGCAGGATGCACAGCTTCGCCGCTGGGAGCGGTGGAACCGAAATTATTTTGTGTTTGCGTTTGTGGCGCTGATTGTGGTGCTGGTGTTCAGCAGTCAGTTGGGGCTGTCGTCCGGCGATGACTGGGGGTCGCTGGGGGTGTTGCTGGCGTTGCTGGTGGCGCCGATTGTGGTTCTGCAGTTGCGGCTGAGGTGCCCTGCCTGTGGCGTGAAAATTGGCTGGCAGGCGAAGCTTATGGCGCCGGATCAGTGCAAGTCCTGTGGTGTGTTTCTGCGTTCGAAAAGCTCTTCTTCCTGATGTTCTCTCCGAAAACCTTTGACCTGTGAGTTGGTCACAGGTTTTAGTCTAATCTTCAACGTAATGAGTTTGCCGTGCCGGCACGGGGGTAGCCCTTCCGAAAACCGCTGCGAGTACATCCCTGTACGCTTGTCTCCGCCATCCATGGCTCCGAACATTTTCGGAAGGGCTACCCCCGCACCAGCACTCCGCTGACTTGATTCGTGGATTCCCGGTATCTGGTTTTCGTTTTTTGCTGGACGTTGCTTATGAAAGTCAAAGAAATCGCCACCGCCGCCGGGGTTAACCCGGATACCGTCCGGTTTTACACCCGGGAGGGTTTGTTGCGCCCTACTCGCAATCCGGACAACAACTATCAGCAGTACGATGCCGAGGATCTGCGACGGTTGCGGTTTGCCCGCAAGGCACGGCAGCTAGGCTTTTCTCTGCCGGAGATACGGCAGATTCTGGAGCAGGCGGACGATCATCATTCGCCCTGCCCGATGGTTCGGGATGTGTTCCAGCAGCGGCTGGCGGAGGTTGAGCGGGAGATTTCGGAGTTGCAGAAGTTGCGGGCGCGGATGGTGTCGGCATTGTCCACCTGGCAGGACATGCCCGATGGTACGCCGGATGGACATACGATTTGTCGGTTAATCGAACATTGGGATGATCCTTCGTCATCATCCTGCTGTGAGGAGTCTTGAGTAATGAGTGAAGCATCGGTTCTGAAAACAGCGCTGAGTATTTCCGGCGCCTCTTGTCAGGGTTGTGCGAAGAAGATTCGTCATGCTCTGGAACCGCTGACCGGGAGCACCGAGCGGGTGGAGGTGAATCTCGAAGACCAGACCGTGGCCCTGCCTGAGAATGTGGATAGCGCCGAGGCGGCACGGATAGTAACGGAGGCTGGCTACCCGGCGGAGCCGTTGGTTCATAACGAACCCATCGGCAGTTGCTGCGCATCCAAAAATGGCAAGTCGGCCGCTGATAAGGCGCCGGACTCAGATACACCGGCCGCCTCGACCGACGTCGAGCCATCGGATGCCGGCGACGGGCAGATCGCGCTGGCGGTCAGCGGGGCCACCTGTGCATCCTGTGTGAATACCATTGAGAAGGCGTTGATGTCGGTCGCCGGTGTCACGCACGCCCATATGAATCTGGCGGACAGCACCGCGACCGCCAGCGGGGATGCCGATCCGCAGGCGCTGGTGCAGGCGGTGGAGAGTGCGGGGTATGGTGCCCGGGTGATTGAAGACGCGGATGCCGCGGACGACCGCAAGCAGGAAGAGGACAAGAAGCAGTACAAGGTGCTGCTGGTGAAGATGGCCATTAGTCTGGGGCTGGGCCTTGGGTTGATGATCTGGGGCATGGGCTTCGGGTCGATGATGGTGACCGAGGCCAATCAGCTTACCTGGATTAATCTGGGCATTCTCACTCTGGGGGTGATGATTGCCACCGGCGGGCATTTCTACACCGGTGCCTGGAAGGCGTTCAAACATCATAACGCCAATATGGACACGCTGATTGCTCTGGGTACCGGCACCGCCTGGCTATATTCGATCGTGGTGGCCAGTGCGCCGGAGGCGCTGCCGGAGATGGCGCGCCATGTGTATTTCGAGGCTTCGGCGATGATCATTGGCCTGATCAATCTGGGCCAGGCCCTGGAGTTGCGGGCCAAGGGCAAGACCTCGGAAGCGGTGCGCCGGCTGCTGGATTTGCGGGCGAAAACGGCCCGGGTGATCCGCGATGGCCAGGAACAGGATATTCCCGTTGAAGAGGTTCAGAAAGGCGACCGCATCCGGGTGCGCCCGGGCGAGAAGCTGCCGGTGGACGGGGTGATTACCGAAGGCTCCACCCGCATTGATGAAAGCATGCTGACCGGTGAGCCCATGCCGGTGGGCAAGAGCGAAGGCGATGAGGTCTCGGCCGGTACTCTGAACACCCACGGCTCGATTATTTATGAAGCTACCCGGGTGGGCAGCGAGACCGCGCTGGCCCAGATCATCAAGCTGGTGAAGAAGGCCCAGGGCTCGAAACCCGCCATTGGCCGGCTGGCAGACAAGATCTCTTCGGTGTTCGTGCCCACGGTGATGCTGATTGCCGTGGTGTCGGCGCTGGTGTGGTACAACGTCGGGCCGGAGCCGGCGGTGGTGCACATGATGGTGGCCGCCACCACGGTACTGATCATTGCCTGCCCCTGCGCGTTGGGGCTGGCCACGCCCATGTCGGTGATGGTGGGTGTCGGCAAGGCAGCAGAGTACGGTGCGCTGATTCGCCAGGGCGATGCCTTGCAGACTGCCGGAAAAATCGATCTGGTGATTCTGGATAAAACCGGCACCATTACCGAGGGCCATCCCGCGGTAACCCAGGTGCACGCGACAAACGGCGATGAGACACGCCTGCTGGCATTAGCCGCCGGGCTGGAGCAGCATTCCGAGCATCCGCTGGCAGAAGCCATTCTGGACAGGGCCCGCGAGAACGATATTGAGCCAGAACCGGTCTCCGACTTCGAAGCGCTCAATGGCAAAGGTGTGCAAGGCAAGCTTGATAGCGAACCGGTACGCCTGGGCAATCGGCGCTGGCTGGAAGCCGAAGGGCTGTCTGTCGAGGCTCTGGATGATGCCGCCGCAACCATCACCCGGGAGGCCGGCACGCCACTGTTCCTGGCGGTGGGCCAGCAAGTATTGGGTGTCATCGGCGTGGCCGATGCCATTAAACCGGATTCCGAGGCTGCCATCCGGCGCCTTCACGACGCTGGCATCAAGGTGATGATGGTCACCGGCGATGTCGATGCCACCGCCAAGGCCATTGCGGCCAAGGCCGGCATCGATGACTACCGGGCCGAGGTGTTGCCGGAGGACAAAGCCGAAGTGGTCAGCGAAATGCGGGGTAAAGGCTACACGGTGGCCATGGTGGGGGATGGCATCAACGATGCCCCGGCGCTGGCAGCTGCGGACGTCGGCTTTGCCATCGGAACCGGCACCGACGTGGCCATTGAAAGTGCGTCCATCACCCTGATGCGCGGTTCCCTGCACGGGGTGCCGGACGCCATCGAGATCTCCCGGGCAACGGTGAAGAACATTCACCAGAACCTGTTCGGGGCCTTTATCTATAACTCCTTGGGTATTCCGGTGGCCGCCGGCCTGCTCTACCCTGTGTGGGGCATCCTGATGAGTCCGATCCTGGCCGGCGCCGCCATGTCGCTGTCTTCAGTGACGGTGGTTTCCAACGCCAACCGGCTGCGGCTGTTCAAGACCAGCCAACCCCAGGTATCAGCAGAGGAGCGGAACTGATGACAACATTTCTGGTCAATGCCGGTGGTCTCGCCCTGATGGCTGCCATTGTCTGGTGGTTCTGGCTCTCCGGCTCTAACTCGGACAACTCCGATCAACATCACTGAGGTAATCACCATGAGAAAACACACCCTGGCCCTTGGCCTGATTGCTGCAATGGGTTTTTCCACAACCGCCCTGGCTGGCGGTGCCGCCCAGAGCATCCATGTATACAAATCACCCACCTGTGGCTGCTGCGGCGACTGGATTGACCACCTGGAAGAGAACGGCTTCGATGTCACCGCCACCAACAGCGACGACATGGGCAAGATCAAGGCCGAAGCCGGTCTGATTCCGGGCCTGGGCAGTTGCCACACCGCCTTTGTAGATGGCTACGTGATTGAAGGCCATGTTCCGGCGGACGACATCAAGCGCCTGCTGGCAGAAGCTCCCAAGGCCACCGGCCTGAGCGTACCCGGTATGCCGGCGGGCTCTCCGGGCATGGAAATGGGCGACCGCAAGGATCACTACAAGGTGATTCTGTTTAACGATCAGGGCCAGACCCGGATCTTTAACGAGCACAACTGACGCCCGCCCCGCGGACTATTTTTCCTGGCCGGTTCTGCCAGATCTGACTCCCTCTGGCAGAACCGTTATACTCCGCTGCATCACACATTTTTAGCCAGGTTATTTCTCCATGCTCAATGCCGACGCTCTCAATCAGTTGCGCCAGCTGAAAACCGATATCAAGCAGAACAAGGTGGTCTTCCCGGGTACCGTCAAGCCCACCAACGGGCGCTTCGGCTTTGTGGCCCTGGATGAAGGACGGGACGTGTTCCTGCCGCCCGAGGAAATGCAGAAGGTGCTGCCCGGCGACCGGGTAAACGTTACCGAACAGGAAGTGGAAAAGGGCAAAACCCAGGGCATGGTGGACGAGCTGCTGGAATCGCACCTGACCACCTTCGTGGGCCGTTACCTGATCAAGGGCAAGGGCCACTTTGTTGCGCCGGAAACGCCGGGCATCAACCGCTGGATTTTCATTCCGCCGAAAGAACGTATGAACGCCCAGCCGGACGACTTCATCTACTGCCAGATTCATCGCCACCCGTTCAAGGACGGCAAGGGCCAGGCCAAGGTACTGCGGGTTATCGGCAAGGCCGGTGAACCGGGCATCGAACGGGCCTTCACCCTGGCCAACTTCGACCTGGCCGACGCCTGGCCGGACGAAGTGCAGAAGCAGGCCGATGCCCTGGGCGAAGAGTCTGTTTCCGCCCACACCGATGGCCGCGAAGACCGCACCGCACAGCCCTATGTCACCATCGACAGCCCGGGCACCCAGGACATGGACGATGCCCTGATGGCCACCCCCAACGCCACTGGCTGGACCCTGTCCATCGCCATCGCCGACCCGACCGCGATGATCGAGCCGGGCAGCCCGGCCGAAGAAGAAGCCTTTAACCGCGCCACCGCCATCTATTTCCCGGGTGAGCCACTGCCGATGTTACCGGACGCCATCAGCACCCGCCTGTGCTCGCTGATGCCAGAGGTACCCCGGTTGGCCCTGGTGTGCGACCTGCAGGTGAACAACGATGGCAGCCTGGGCGACTACAGTTTTCGCCAGGCCGTCATCCGCTCCCAGGGCAAGCTGAGCTATGAGCTGGTGTCACACCTGATTGAAGGTCGGGAAGACGATGACATCAAGGCCTTGCCCGAAGCCGTCGCCAACAGCCTGGACCAGCTGCATCAGGCCGCCACTGCCCTGCGCAAATGGCGCTCGGAGCACGCGTTACTGAGCAATGATCGCCCCGAATTCCGGTTGCGTCTGGACGAAAACAAGCGGATCCGGGTGATTGAACCGGCAGTGCAGAACGAAGCCCACCGGCTGGTGGAAGAATGCATGGTTGCGGCCAATCGTTGTGCGGCCGATTTCCTGCAAAAGCAGGGGCAAGGCCTGTTCATCCAGCATCCGGGGCTGCGGGACGACCGCGCCGACAATATCCGTAAACTGCTGGAAGGTTACGCCCCACATCTGGCCGAACTGGATGCCACCAGTGCCGAAGGCTTCAAGGCGTTGATGAAACACACCGATGGCCTGCAGGCCGATGTGCCGGTCAAGTCCATTCTCTCGCGCCAACTGGCCCGGGCCGAACTGGGCTTCGAGCCTGCTCCGCATCAGGGTATGGGACTGGCGGCCTACACCACCTTTACTTCACCGCTGCGCAAGTTCTCGGACTTCTACGTGCACCGTCTGATCAAGGCCGCACTCTGGGATCAACCCATCAAGGCCCTGAACCCGCAGCAGCTGGAGAGTCTTCAAACCACCCAGTTCCGCGCCCGCATGGCTGCCAACACCCTGGAGGCCTGGCTCAAGAGCGATTACGCCAAAGGCCTGCCGGCAGATCCGATGGAAGGCACCATTACCCGCACCATGCCGTCGGGGTTTTTCGTCCGCCTGGATTGCAACGGCCTGGAAGGCTTTGTCAGTTGCAAGGATCTGGAGGGCAAGTTCAGCTTTGATCCGGTTACGCTGCGCCTGGTTCACAACAAGAACGGCCGGATCTTCCAGCTGGACCAGCGGGTAACCGTGAGTTTTTCCGGTGTGGACGAAGAGCGTCGGCAGATCAACTTCAAACTGCTCGAGGCCGAGGACATTAATCCCGGAACCGACGACAAGGGTTGAAAACCAGCCGGGCAGACACACCGTATCTGTTCAGAGGTCTTCTGTTTTCAGGAGGTGTGTTATGCCCATCAGTCCTCAGGAATTTCTGCGAAAGTACGGCTTCGACAAGGAAGAAGAGCCCGACCACAGCCTGCGCCACAATGCCATGGAGCATGCCAGGCATTTGAAACGCCCCCATGCCGGCACTCCCCATGACTGGGAAGAGTGGGAAAGGTTCAAGAAGGAACACCCGGATCAGGTCGAAGACGACGACTGACCCGGGACGGCATCAGCTAGGGTTCTGGTCCTGCCGGGCCAGCATTCGCCCCAGCCGCTCGTCTTTGGCACGCCACAGATCGCCCAACCAGTCCTTGACGTTGCGGCGGTGCTCGGCGTCCTCAGAGTAATCCCTGCCCTTGAGGTGTTCCGGAATGGCCTGGGTATCAATGGTCATCCGGATCTCCGGCACCCGCCCACAAATGAAGTCCCAGAACGTTGGAGCGCCATCGGGATAGGCAATCGTGACATCTACCAGGGTATCAATGGAATCACCCATGGCATCCAGCACAAAGGCCACTCCACCGGCCTTGGGCACCAGCAAATGCTGGTACGGTGACTTCTGCCGGTCGTGCTTGGCCGGGGTAAAACGGGTGCCTTCCACAAAGTTCATCACGCTCACCGGCGTGTAGCGGAATTTCTCACAAGCCTTGCGGGTCGCCTTCAGATCATCGCCCCGTTTTTCCGGGTGCTTGATCAGGTATTCCCGGGTGTAGCGTTTCATAAACGGGAAATCCAGCCCCCACCAGGCCAGGCCGATCACCGGCACCCAGATCAGCTGCTGTTTCAGGAAGAACTTCAGAAACGGCGCCTGGCGATTGAACACCCGCTGCATGGCGAGGATATCCACCCAGCTCTGATGATTGCTGAGCACCAGATACCAGCTCTCGCGCTTGAGCTTGTCGGCGCCTTCCACGTGCCAGCGGGTATTGTGGGTGAGCTTCATCCAGCCTGTATTGCAGGCCACCCACGACTCCGAAATCCAGATGATCACGCGGGTGCACAACACCCGGAAACCCTTGTGCGGAATCACCAGCTTGAACACCGCGGGGATATAGAGCAGCAGGCACCAGAACACGGTGTTCAGGCCTAGTAGCAGGGAATTAAGCACGCCAATAACGGGGGCAGGCAGGAAACTGAGCATGGGCATCCTGTTGTGGTTGTTGTTTCCGAAGCCCGCAATCATAGCAACCTGGCAGCCGCTTGGGCAGTGGCCCGAAGTGACCAAAACGCCGACCGGATGTGACAGTCTTGCCATGGCTGGGGGAATGAATCCACTCTATTATCTGACTCCACACGCACCGCAGCTACACCGGACACCCTATGCGCAACCCCCTGAAATCCGCTATCAAGACCTCCTCCGGCCTCGCCCGCCAGAGCGCACTCTACGCTGGCAATGCCTTCGACCGGATTTTCCGGGCGGCCAGCCTGGTACAGGCAGGCCAGACCCCGTTCGAAACCCTGCACAGCAATGGGCTGGTGAGCCTGCGATACTATCCGCCTCTGGAGGAGGATTTCATCGAACTGGATGGCATGGTGATCCCGGTAGAACGCAAGACCCACCGCACGCCGATCGTCATCATTCCTCCTCTGGCCGTGAATATGCTGATCTATGATCTGTTTCCCCAGCGAAGTCTGGTGCGTTTCCTTCGAGCCAGAGGATTTGAGGTCTATCTGATCGACTGGGGTATGCCGGGCCGGGAACATACTCACTACAACATGCATACCTATGTTGCCGAATTCCTGCCGGAGTATCTGAATCGGGTCCGGGAACACAGCGGGGAACAGGAACTGTCACTGCATGGCTGGAGCATGGGCGGCATGTTCACGCTGTTCTACTCTGCCCTCAGCAAGGACCAGCACATCCGCAACGCCATCGTCCTGGGCCTGCCCATCGACAGCCATGCTTCCGGCCTGATTGGCTGGATGTATCAACGAATTGCCGATGTCGCCGAACTGGTTCGCAAGCGCACCGGCTTCCGGCTCCACGACATGAAACCGCACTGGTTCCACACCCCGGGCTGGGCCAACACCATCGGCTTCAAGTTGACCAACCCGGTTGGCAGTGTGATGGGTTACTGGGAGTTGATCGTGCGCCTGGGCGACCGCGAATTCGTCACCAACCATGCCACCACCTCGGCCTTTCTGGACCGGATGGTGGCCTACCCCGGCGGTGTCATTCAGGACACCGTGGTCCGGGTCTGGATTGATAACCAGTTGGCCAAAGGCCAGATCCAGATTGGCGACGACTTCGCGCGACTGGAGAACGTAAACGCCAACTTACTGGCCATCGCCGGCCAGGAGGACACCCTGGCTACACCCGGTGCCGCCAAGCGAGTGATGGACCACATCAGCTCCACGGATAAGACCTTCCGGGTGGCCCCCGGCGGGCACATGGGGATACTGGCCGGAAGCAAAGCGCCCCGGGCGTCCTGGCTTGAGCTGGCGGACTGGTTGGCGGCAAGGTCTGACTAAGGCGTTGGCCGAACCACTTACCAACATAGGCTTACTGCTTTAAACTGCCACCCATGAAACCTGTTGATATGTTTAGCCTGGATCTGCGATCCCTGGCAACGTTTGTGGCGGTTCTGGATGAGGGCAGCGTGTCCCGGGCGGCGGTTCGTCTGGGCGTTACCCAATCGGCGGTGAGCCACACCCTCGAGCGCCTGAGACAGGCCTTCGGCGACCCCCTGTTTGTGAAATCCGGGCGCGGCATTGTGCCCACCGACTACGCCCTGCGCACCGGCCCCCACATCCGCCAGCTGCTGGATGATCTGCGCACCCTGCCCTCCGGGCCGCCCTTCGAACCGGCGTCGGCGGAATTCACCTTCACCATTGCCGCCAACGATTACCAGCGGGATCTGCTTCTGCCCGGGCTGCTCCGAATCCTGCGGCAGCAGGCCCCGGGCATCCGGCTACAGGTGATTCCCTCCGGCATCCCCAACGCCGACATGCTGCGCAAAGAAGCCTGCGACCTGATCATCAGCCCGCACGCACCGGAAACCACGGACATCATGCAACGGGGCCTGATGGCGGACCGCATGGTGGTGTTCTACGACCCAAACCAACGCAACGCGCCGACAGATCTGGCCGAATACCTGAAAGCCGATCACATCGCCCTGATGTTCGCCACCGGCGAACGGCCCGGCTTTGAAAACACCCTGCACGCCAAGGGCCTGGACCGCCGCAACGTGGTCACCGTCTCCAACTTCTCCGGCCTGCCCGAATTCCTCCGCGGCACCGACATGCTGGCCACCGCCCCGGAACGCATGAGCGCACAACTCATGCGGGACTTCGCCTGGGTTCCACTTCCCTTCGACTACAAGCCCTTTACCCTGCTGATGCTATGGCACCGAAGGCACCAGAATGACCCGGCCCACCGCTGGGTGCGCAACCAAGTCAATTCGGTTGCAGCGACCATGAACGGGCTGAACGATTAATCAATCAGTTTTGTTCATGTATTGCATGAGGCTACTAGCCGTTATCTAAACGCACCATAAACCCTAGACTTCACGTCAATCGTCGACCTAGCGCAACTCTAAAGTCAGGACTAATAGTGTTAGCACTCACAAGCATCTGGACAACCATACTGCTGGCCGCCGCCGTTGCCCTCGGGCCACTGGCCGTGGACATGTACCTGCCAGCGTTGCCCCAGATCGGCGCCGACTTCCATGCCGGCACCGATCAGGTCCAGCTGACCCTGAGCGTCTACCTGACCGGCTTCGCCATCGCACAACTCATCTGCGGGCCGCTGGCCGACCGCTTCGGCCGCAAACCCATCATGATCGGTGGCTTCCTGCTATTTACTGTTGCGAGCATCGGCTGCGCCCTGGCCAACAATATCGAAACCCTGCAGCTGTTCCGGTTCCTGCAAGCCCTGGGCGGCTCCGCTGGCCCTGTGTTGGGTCGCGCCATCATCCGCGACATCTATACCCCCCGGGAAGCCGCCAAAATCCTCGCCCTGCTGGCCAGCATCATGGCCCTGGCACCGGCGGTGGCCCCTACCCTAGGCGGCTTGATGGTCGGCGGTCTCAGCTGGCACTGGATCTTCATCGCCATGGGCGGCTACGCCCTGGTCATGGCGGCGGTCACCGCTTTTGGCATCCCCGAGCCACTAAAACCGGAGTATCGCCAGCCCCTGCGCCTGTGCCACCTGTTCGCCAACTACCGGCGCATCAGCACCGACGCCAGCTTCATTGGCTACACCCTGACCAACGCCGCCATTTACGGCGGGCTGTTTGCCTTCCTGTCTGGCGCCTCCTTCGTGCTGATTGACGTACTGGGGGTTCAGCCCGAGCACTTCGGCTTCTACTTCGCCGCCATCGTCGTGGGCTACATCGCTGGTAATCTGGGCTCCATCCGACTGGCGCGTTACCTGGGGCCGGATCAGATCCTGTTCTACGGTCTGATCACCGCTCTGGCCGGCGGCGCCATCATGGCGCTCCTGGCCTACCAACAGGTTTACAGCCCGTGGGCGGTGATGATTCCCCAGGCCATCTTCATGGCCGGTACCGGTCTGGTACTGCCCCAGTGCATGGCCGGCGCCCTGGCCAACTTCCCCACCATGGCCGGCTCCGCCTCCGCGCTTTTTGGCTTTATCCAGATGAGCGCCGCCGCCATCGCCGGCGCCATCGTCGGAGCCCTGCACAATGGCACCCCTCTGGTGATGGCCACCGTCATCGCCACCTGCGCCGGCCTGGCCATGATCGGCTACCTGCTGCTGGTACAACGCTACCCGGCGAAAGCCTTCGAAACCGGAAAAGCCAGCGCCTGAAAGGCTCGCACGAGCATGATCCAGCTAAAGTCGGGGATGAAAAGTCATCCAAAGTAAGCTACACAGAGTAAGTTGCAGAACGTAAAACCAAGGAACTCTCAACAAACTCAGGAGCAGCATATGAGTAACGTCACCCTCGACGGCAACCCCATTGAACTGAGCGGAAAATTCCCCCAGCCGGGCGACAACGTACCGCCCTTCACCCTGACCAGCAGCGGACTGGAAGAAGTCAAGCTCGACAACTGGGCCGGTAAACGCAAAATCCTCAACATCATCCCCAGCATCGACACCGGTGTATGCGCCGCCAGCACCCGCAAGTTCAACGAAAAGGCCGGCAGCCTCGACAACACCGTAGTACTGGTTATCTCCGCGGACCTGCCCTTCGCCGCTTCCCGTTTCTGTGGCGCCGAAGGCCTGAAAAACGTGGAAACCCTGTCCACCTTCCGCAACTACAGCTTCCAGCAGGACTATGGCGTGGCCATCCAGAACGGCCCCCTCGCCGGCCTCTGCGCCCGCGCGGTGGTGGTGCTGGACGAGAACAACAAGGTAATCCACAGCGAACTGGTCAACGAGATCAAGAACGAGCCGGATTACGATGCGGCTTTGAGTGTGCTCTGAACCGAACCAGCTACTGACGCCTCATCAGTAGAGTGCCCTGATACGTTCCGGAGTATTCCAGAACGTTGGGGCGGTCGGGGGCGGAAGGCTTTCCAAAAATTTGTGGAGCCATGGGTGAAGAGCGAAAAGCTCTTCACGGGCCGGCCAGGGATGGCCTGCCCTGGCCCCTCTGCGCGACGCAGGAGCGATTAGCGCTGAGGGGCGGAACACAAGCGCCCATGGATGGCTTGAGCGCTTTTTGGAAAGCCTTCCGCCCCCGAGTGCTTTCACCAATGCTAGAATCCCCGCCACACTCAATACCAAGGCCCTCAAGCTAACGTGCAAAACCACCTGCAAAACGCCTCCCTGGGCCGCCAGCTCTACCACATGACCTGGCCCATGCTCTTCGGCGTGCTCTCGCTGATGACCTTCCAGCTCACCGACAGCGCCTTCGTCGGCCAACTCGGCCGCGACCCGCTGGCAGCGCTGGGCTTTACCGTGCCCATGCAACAACTGGTCAGCGGCATGTACGTAGGGCTGGGCATCGCCACCACCGCCATCATCTCCCGCACACTGGGCCAGGGCGACGACATGCGCGCCCAACGCCTGGGCGGCCTGGTGGTCGCCATTGGGGCCGGCCTGGCTTTCCTCCTGTGCCTGTCGGTCTGGCTCCTGCAAAATCTGATCCTGGACCTGCTCGGCGCCGAACAGGCCCTGCGGCCAGTCATCAGCGAATACTGGGCACCCTGGCTACTCTCCGCCTGGACCGGCGCCATGGTCTACTTCAGTTACGCTGTGTGCCGCGCCAATGGCGACACCCGCCTGCCGGGCTACATGATGATCATCACCAGCCTGCTCAACATCGCCCTGGACCCGCTGTACATCTTCGTGTTCGGCTGGGGTCTGCCCGGCGCCGCCTGGGCCACCATCACCGCCTTCGGCATTGGCGCGCTGATCGTCTACCCGACCCTGCTCAAACGCCAGTGGCTAAGATTCGACCTGCTCCAACTGCAACTGGCTCAGGCTGTACGCCAGCTTGGCGGCATCATGGCGCCGGCCATGGTCAGCCAACTGATGCCACCTATCTCAGCCATGCTGGCCACGGCACTGGTGGCAGGGTTCGGCTCTGCTGCGGTGGCCGCCTGGGGGCTGGGCACTCGTCTGGAGTTCTTTTCCATTGTGGTAGTGCTGGCCCTGACCATGTCCATGCCGCCAATGATCGGCCGCATGCTGGGGGCAGGAGAAGTCGAGAAGATCCGCAAGCTGGTTCGCATTGCGGTGCGCTTTATCGTGATCTGGCAGCTGGCCATCGGGCTGATCTGGCTGGCCGCCTCCGGCTTCGTCTCTGGCCTGTTCAGCCGCGATGCCGGAGTGCAGGACATTCTGGTGAGCTATCTGCTGCGAGTGCCACTGAGCTACAGCGGGCTTGGCGTGTGTATTCTGATGGTGTCAGTGAACAACGCACTGGGCATGCCCATGCGCGCACTGCTGATTTCCACCCTGCGGTTATTCGCCTGCTATCTGCCCCTGCTCTGGATTGGAGGGCAACTGGCCGGACTGACCGGGCTGATGTCCGGCGCCCTGGTGGGCAATCTGCTGGCCGGCACCATGGCCTATAGCCTGTATCGCCAGGGTATGAGCCGGTTGCGCCAGCAGGGGTAATACTCAGGCAAACCGGGCGCGGAAGCTCTCGGGCATGGGGGTTACTTCCCGGCTCTGGTAGTTAAAGAACACGAAACCGTACTTGGCCAGCGCCACTGGCTGCCCGCTGTCGGCTTTGGTCACCCGGAACACGAAATCACCGCCGTATTTGTTGAAATCCATCAGCCCCACTTCAAAGCGCAGCAGGTCCGGGTAGAAGGACTCGCCCTGGTACATGGTAGCGAGATCCGTGACGATGATGCCCACACCATCGTGGCCCGCCTCTTCAATGCCGTGCTCCACCAGGAATTGGGCGCGCGCTTCAGACAGCATGGAGATTAGCGCGTCGTTGCCCAGGTGGTTGGCGCCGTTGATGTCGGTGATGCGCACCGGCAGGCGGGTTTCGAAGGTGAAGGCGGTGTCGGGAAAGTCGAGTTTGATTCTGGCCACTTGGGGGTCCCCTGGGGTGCGCTTGGTGCGATTGAGTAATGGGGGTGCATCATACTCCGACCTTTGTCGCTTCTCATCCTGTGGGTTGTTCGGGTATCTTGCTGTAAACGTCGTAGCGCCGCGAGTGCTGGTTCGGTCGGCCGTAGGGATAAGCTTTCCAAAACACGCTGTGTATACATCCCTGTACGCTCTGCTCCGCCATCCATGGCTCCGCAAGGTTTTGGAAAGCTTATCCCTACGCCCTCATCCTGGCCTTGAACGCGCACCATAAAAACAGCAAAAAGACAGAGAGCCTTATGAACATCCGCCCCGCCGCCACCCTGGTTCTGACCCGTGATACCGATAACGGTATTGAAGTCCTGCTTCTGCAACGCACCTGGGAGGCGGTGTTTCTGCCGGGTTATTACGTGTTCCCGGGGGGTGCGGTGAATGCACAGGAGCCGGAGGGTCGGGCTCATGTGGTGGGTGTGGAGGACGCCGACATCAGTCAGACCATGAGTCTGGATGAAGGCGGGGCGGATTATATGCTGGCGGCGGTTCGGGAGTGTTTTGAAGAGGCGGGGATTCTGCTGGCTCAGGATGCCTCCGGTCAGTTGATTGGCGCCGATCACGGGGTGCACAGTGAGCGAATGGCGTTGTTTCAGGAGGAGATTTCGCTGGCGCAGTTGTGTGCGAAGCATGGTTTGACGGTACCGCTGGACCGGTTGGCGTATCTGAGCCACTGGGTGACGCCACCGGGGCCGCCGCGCCGTTTTGATACCCGGTTTTTTGTAGCGGTGGCGCCGGAACGCCAGGTGGCGAGCCATGATGGTACGGAAACCATTGATCACGTCTGGATTGCGCCGGCTCAGGCGCTTGAGGAGCATCGGGCCGGTGTCCGGCTGCTGGGGTTGCCGACGATCAGGACGTTGCGGGTGCTGAGTGAGTTCGGCACGACCGGCGAGCTGATGCGTTATGCCCACGCCAATCCCCCGGAGGCGTTTCCGGATCAGCCCTGGCCGGCAGTGCGCAAGGGCAAGCCGGTGATGCTGGAACCCAACGCTCCGGCCTATGACGAGGCAGTCAAGCTGGACCCGGAAGGTGAAGGGTCAACCCGTGCGGAGATTGTTCCCGGGGAACCGGTGGAGGTGGCCGCCGGGGTTATCCGGCTGACCGCGCCGAACCCCGGGATGATGACCGGCCCGGGCACCAACACCTATATCCTTGGCCATGAGCGTTTTACGGTGCTGGATCCGGGCCCGGCGAACGAGGCGCATATCGAGCGAATTCTGGAGCTTACCGGTGGTGTGGTGGATCAGGTGGTGGTTACCCACACCCATATGGACCACTCCCCGGCCGTGGCCCAACTCAAGGCACGTACCGGTTGCCGGGTATTTGGCTGGCCAGCACCCGAGGGCGCGGGGCAGGATCAAGGCTTCACACCGGATGATCAACCCGGGCATGAAGACCTGATTGTGACCGAAGCGGGCGTCCTGAAGGTTTTGCATACCCCGGGCCATGCGTCGAACCACATGTGTTATCTGTTGCTGGATCAGGAATTACTGTTTTCCGGGGATCACATCATGCAGGGATCAACGGTGGTGATTAACCCGCCGGACGGCGATATGAAGGCCTACATTGATTCCATGTACGATCTACTGGCCGAGCCTGTGCGCTTCATTGCACCGGCCCATGGTTTTCTGATGGGCCAGCCTGCGGCGGTGATGGATTACCTGATCACCCACCGGCTGTCCCGGGAACACAAAGTGTGGCGGGCGCTGGAGGCGCTGGCACCGGTCAGTCTGAAAGACCTGACCGCCAGGGCCTATGACGATGTCCCGGCCGCCATTCACGGCTTGGCCGCCCGCTCAGCGCTGGCGCACCTGCTGAAGCTGGAAGCCGAACACAGGGCGTTCGCCGACGACGGGCTCTGGCACGTGGTCGCGCCAGACTGAGCCTACTTCTTGGCGATCACCCATACCGCGTGCACGATGCCCGGAATGTAACCCAGGATGGTCAGCAGGATGTTGATCCAGAAATGCTTGCCGATACCAACCTGTAAAAAGACGCCTAACGGCGGTAACAGAATTGCTACCAGAATTCGCAAAAGATCCATTCAGTTCTCTCCTTGACGGGCGTAAAACAGTCATATCACTGCAAGATAGCAGTGGTATGACATTTCACCATATTGAACCGGGTAAATTCGGCCCGGTTTCATGAAAGTGGCATTAAACCTCTGTCACAGCCGTATTCATGATTGAGGCTCATCCCTATCCTTGGGGCCACATCGTCAGGTAATTGAGGACTTATGCTGAGAGCAAGGCTCAGATATTCCATCACTAGCGCACTCACATCATCACTCCTGGTTTTGGCGACGCCCGCCGTGCTGGCCGAGGCAGTCAGTTCCAAGGCAGACGCCACCGCCCTGTTGGTGGCCGATCTGGCGGAAGATGAAAACGTTGAGGATGTTGAGCACTCGGAACCCCGCCGGGGCTCTGCGCAGGCACGCGCCCAGGCTGAGACAACCAGCGAACAGAGCAGCCCGCAGGCACCCCCGGTGGAGGCACCGGAGGCAGCCAACAAGCCCCGTGAAATCGCACCCAATATCGACCTGAAAGAAGTGGCCCCGCTGCCGGAGCCGGAGCCCGAGGCAAGCGATTCCGGGGATTCTGCCGTGCAGCCGGAACCTCAGGCCGAAATACAATCCGGGACAGCCGACGCGGCCGGGAGCAACACCCCGGCGTCCCCGGACGATATTGCCGAAAAAGAGCCGGAACCAGCAGCACCCGTGCCCGCAGTGAGTTTCACACTGCTGGGCAAGGAAATTCTACCCGGCACTGCGACACGACTGGCCTGGTCGCCAGGCATTCAGATTGCCGGGTTGTCCCAGATTACCCCGGTACTGGTGGTCAATGGCGTTAACCAGGGCCCGACCCTGTGCCTGACCGGCGCGGTTCATGGTGACGAGCTCAACGGCATCGAGATTGTCCGTCGCAGCATGTACGACCTGAACCCGGAAAAACTCAGTGGCAGGGTTATCGGCGTGCCCATCGTGAACCTCACCGGCTTTCAGCAGGGCAGCCGCTATCTGCCGGATCGTCGCGACCTGAACCGGCATTTCCCCGGCACCCCGGACGGCACACTGGCCGACCGCGTTGCCCATTCCCTGTTTAACAACGTTATCCGGCACTGCGACATGCTGGTGGATATTCACACCGGGTCACTCAAGCGCACCAACCTGCCGCAACTCCGGGCCGACATGAACAATCCGGATGTCGCCGAATTCACCCGGGGCTTTGACCGGATGGCCGTGGTTCACAGTTCCGGCTCACCCGGCATGCTACGCACCGCAGCCACCAACGCCGGAATCCGCAGCGTCACCCTGGAGGCGGGTGAATCCCTGCGCATCCAGGAGCACCAGATCGAAGCAGGCGTGAACAGCCTCAACAGTCTGATGGAAAAACATGGCATGATTTCCCGCATGTTTGTCTGGGGCGATCCGGAGCCGGTGTATTACGACTCGACCTGGATCCGGGCCCAGCATGGCGGCATTCTGTTCAGCGAGATCAAGCTGGGGGCCACGGTATCCGAGGGCGAGGTACTGGGTTATGTCGCCGACCCAATCACCAACGAACAGCATCCGATTCGCGCCACCTCCGATGGCCGAGTCATTGGCATGGCGGTGGATCAGGTGGTGATGGCAGGGTTTGCCGCCTACCACATAGGTACGGAGGCACAAGTACCCGGAGAGTAGTATGCTAGGCGTTTTCCATAGACCCGGAACCCGCAGGAGACGGAGTGTCTGACGCAAACGCCACAACTCAACCCTCCCGCCAAACCCTGGCTTACGTCGGTCTGGTGCTGACACCGCTGTTCTGGGCTGGCAACGCCGTGGTAGCCCGAGGCACAGTCGAGCATATTCCGCCTTTGTCCATGTCGTTCTGGCGCTGGGTACTGGCCCTGGCCATTATCCTGCCGTTCGGCTTACCCGGTATCTGGCGCCACCGGCAGGTCATTCGTCAGCGCCTCGGGTCCATGATTGCACTGGCCACCTTCAGCGTTGCCGCCTTCAATTCCCTGCTCTATGTCGCGGCCATGACCACGACAGCCACCAATATCGCGCTGATCAACGCCACCATTCCGATTTTTGTCGCACTGCTGGCCTGGCTGTTGTTGGGTGACCGGACCCGCCCGATTCAGATACTGGGCATTGCCATGGCCCTGGCCGGCATTCTGTGCGTGATTGCCCGCGGGGATGTGTCGGTGCTGACCGGCCTGCAGGCACAGCCCGGCGACCTGGTGATGGTGGCGGCGGTGTTCAGCTGGGGCCTGTTCTCGGTGCTGCTGCGCCGGCAGGCAGTGCCACTGCCGGCACTGACCTTCCTCACCACGCAGATCCTGCTAGGTACCCTGATTCTCGCGCCGGTCTACCTGCTGGACTTTCTGTTCTTCAGCGGCGGCTTTACCCTGTCAAAAGGCACCGCCCTGCCTCTGATCTATTTCGCGATTTTTCCCGGCATTCTCGCCTACGCCTTCTGGAATCATGGCGTACACAGCATTGGCCCTGCCCGGGCTGCCATTTTCATGTACCTTACGCCGGTCTATGCCTCTGTGCTGGCGGTTGTTTTCCTCAGGGAAAACCTCAGCCTGTTCCATCTGCTGGGTGGACTGCTGATACTCGGAGGCCTGATACTGGCCACCCGAACCGGCCGGCGCCTGCACCGCCAGCCTGTCACTGCACTGGATAAAGGAGAGCCGAATGACTAGGCAGACCACCTCTGCACATTCCTGGCCGGCCATCATTGCCCTGATGCTGGCCGCTCTTTCCCTGAACGTCGCGGCAGCCCCTTGCGACCCGGACGAGTCCAAATGGGTGCCCTCCCGCTACTACCCGGCCGGAGCGGTGGTTCACCATGACGGCGAGTGGTACCAGTCCCGGGAGCTACACCAAGGCCTGGAGCCAGGCATTACCTTTGACTGGAAACAACTGGATTCCGCACCGGAATGCTCCGGCGAGGCAGCTCCCCCGGCCCCGATCGACAAGTCCGACGCAAAAACCGGGCAATCTGCTCAGGCAGGTACGGTCACTGAAAGCCCGGATTCACCAGCCCCGGAATCGTCCAGTGACAACGAACTGTGCGAGCAGCCCGACCAATGGCTGTTCTCAGAGAGCTACACCGTGGGCAGCGAAGCCAGCCATGGTGGCAAGATCTGGAAGGCGATCCGCCCGACCAGCGGCGATATGCCCGGGATGAATACGCCGCCGCGCTGGCAACTGGTTGAAGATCACTGCGCCCTGGAATCTCAACTGCCCTGACCGGGCCGCTGAAGGGCGGCCTCAATACGATCGAGGATCTGCGCCAGTACCGCTCTCGGGCAGCCGATGTTCAGCCGCATGAAGCCACTGCCCTGGCTGCCGAAACTGAGACCCGGATTGAGGCCGACCCCTGCTTGCTGCACGAAAAAGCGTTTCAGGGCGGTGTCGTCCAGCTTCAGTCCCCGACAGTCTAGCCAGATCAGGTAGGTGCCCTCCGGCGCCGAGGTGCGGATGCCCGGCAGCCGGCGGTTAACTTCCTGCACCAGGAAATCGCGATTGCCCTGCAGATAGGCCATCAGATCATCCCGCCAGGGACCGCCATGGCGATAGCCTGCCTCGAACCCGGCGATGCTGAACGGGTTGCACTGGGGCAGGTGCAGCCTGTCGAACACCGATTTCATGGCTTTGCGGCGCTCCGGATCCGGAATCACCAGGGCCGACAGGCCCAGACCCGGCATATTGAAGGTCTTGCTCGGCGCCACCGCCGTAATCAGCGCATCATCCCCTTCGGCCAGGGTCGCCAACACCCGATGAACAGGCTTGTCTGGATAGGTAAGATCGCAGTGAATCTCGTCCGACAGCACCACCAGGCCATGACGGCGCGCGATGTCCAGCACCTGAACCAGTTCCGCCTCGCGCCAGACCCGTCCCACCGGATTATGGGGTGAACACAGCAGCAATACCTTGGCCTCCGGCCGGGCGGCGCATTGCTCCAAATGCTCCAGATCCATGCGGTAGTCACCGGTTTCGTCTGCCATCAACGGATTTTCAATCACGGTCCGGCCGGTATCCCTGACCGAGCTGAAAAACGGTGGGTACACCGGCGGCTGTATAATCACGCCCTCTCCGGGTTGGGCAAAGGCCAGGCAGGCCGCGTTGAGGGACGGCACCACCCCGGGTGCCATGACAATCCAGTCTCGCTGGATGCCCCAGCCATGACGGCTTTCAAACCACTGGATCATGGCCTCATAAAGGCTGTCCGGGAAAAGGGTATAGCCATATACCGGATGCTGCGCCCGCTCGGTCAGAGCACGGGTGACCGCTTCCGGGGCCGGGAAGTCCATATCGGCGACCCACGCCGGTATCACATCATCACGGCCGAATACTGCCTTGCGAGCGTCGAACTTGACCGAACAGGTGTGCTCTCTGGCGATGGGCTGATCGTAAACGCTGCCATTCATGGGGGCTCCGCTTGCTGTCTCCGTGAAAACGCTATTGTGGTGGCCTGGTGACGCCGTCGCAACCGACGCTTTGGCTCCGGCTTTGGTCGAAGAGCCATGAATTTCGCTTGCCCAATCCACCCGATGCTTGCGAACCTAACGGATTAGTCACCTGCGTTGACCAAAAACAATAATCGGAGCCCTTCCATGATTGGCCAGATTCTTTCCACCATGCTGCCGGTATTCCTGATTGCCGGCTGCGGCGCCTTGTACGGGCGTTACCGGACACCGGATATTCAGGGCCTGAACGTGCTCAACATGGAACTGTTCGTGCCCATGCTGGTGTTTGCGGTACTGGCAGACCAGCAGGCGCCCTTGCAGGAATACGGTTGGCTGGCGCTGGCCGCCACGGTGGTGGTTCTGGGGTCCGGTGTGATTCTGTATCCAGTGGCCAGGCTGCTGAAGCTGAACCTGAAAACCTTCCTGCCACCGATGATGTTCAACAACTCCGGCAACATGGGGATTCCGATTCTGGTGCTGGCATTCGGGGATGCAGCGCTGCCTGCGGCCATTGTGCTGTTCATCGTGGAAATGCTGCTGCACTTCTCGGTAGGCCTGTACATGCTGGACCCCCACACCTCCATTATCCGCCGGCTGCGGTTGCCCATCGTTTTCGCCAGCATCGCCGGCCTGGCGGTGAACCTCAGTGGTATCCCGCTGCCGGGTTGGCTGCTGGAAACCCTGAACATGCTTGGCGGTGTGTGCATTCCACTGATGCTGTTTGCCCTGGGCGTCCGCATGCTGGATGTCGATTTCAGCGACTGGAAGATGGGGCTGATCGGCGCCATCGCCTGCCCGCTCTCGGGGCTGATCCTGGCCTGGCCGATGATCGCCCTGCTGGATCTTCCGGGGCTTCAGGTTGCCAGCCTTTGGGTCTTTGCCGCCCTGCCACCGGCCGTACTGAATTACATGGTGGCCGAACAGTATCAGCAGGAACCCCACACCGTGGCCTCTCTGGTGCTGCTGAGCAACCTGGGCAGTCTGGTGGTGATGCCCATCGTGCTGGGCTTGGTATTCGCGGCGGGCTACGTGTAAGCTTCTCCGCAATCCGGAGAGTTGATCAATGTCAGAAACCCTTGCGGTGGTCCGCGCGTCCCGCCCGAACTTTTTACTGCTTGCCCCGTTGTGTGCCGGCCTGGGCCTGGCCGTCGCCTGGCAACAGGGCCAGGCGCCCGAACTTTTACACACCTTTCTGGTTTTCCTTGGCGCCGTACTTGCCCATGCGGCGGTGAATCTGCTGAACGAATACGACGATTTTCGCTCCGGCCTCGACATGATCACCGAGCGCACCCCGTTCTCCGGTGGCAGCGGCGCCCTGCCCGAAATGCCATCTGCGGCCCGGCGCGTGCTCTGGGCGGGCCTGGGCACACTGGCGCTGGTGGTGGCCATTGGTCTGTATTTTCTCTGGCTGCGGGGTCTGCCACTGCTGGTGCTCGGGGCGGCCGGCGTGGTTCTGGTACTCACCTACACCCGCTGGATTACCCGCTTGCCGCTGCTGTGCCTGCTGGCACCGGGCATGGGCTTTGGTCCCATCATGGTCCTCGGCACCGTCATCGCGCTGGGTGGACGCATCGATACCACTGCCCTGCTGGCGTCTCTGGTGGCCCTGTTGATGGTCAGTGAGCTGTTGCTGATCAACCAGATTCCGGATGCCGAGGCCGATCGAGCGATTGGCCGTCGCCATCTGGTGATTACTCTGGGCCCCGAAAAAGCCGCCCGCCTGGTGGCGGGCCTGCTGCTTGCCAGCTATGGCGTCATCGTTGCCGGTGTGGTCAGTGGCCATCTGGCAATGACCAGCCTTATCGCCCTGGCACCGCTACCGGCAGCAATCTGGATCAGTCTTCGACTACCTCGGGTACTCGCGACGCCAGATCAGCTCAACCGGGTGCTGGGCGCCAACGTGGCGGTACTGCTGTCCACCCTGGCGCTGCTGGTGACCGGGCTCAGCCTATGAGCCTGAACCGCTGGGGCTCCGTAAAGATTCTGTAAATCAAGAATTCGATTCTCCCACGGGCTTTTACCTCGCTAACCGCTTGCAACTGACTGAACTTTGACCGATGGTAAGAATCAAATCTGTCTGATTTCATTCATGATATGGAGGTCTGCCCATGAGCGTTCTGCTCCTCGTTCTCAGTGCCCTGGTACTGATTTACTTCAGTATCGGTGGCAAAACTGCCGCCCTCATCATGTCCGTCGCTACCCTGATTGGTGTCGCTCAGGACGACTGGCACATTCTGAGTTTTCTGATCGGCGGCATCCTGCTGGCTTTGGCACTGATCGTAACCCTCCCTGGCGACCTGCGCCTGGATAAACTCAGCCGGCCACTGCTGGGCTGGGTTCGCAGCCGTTTACCAAAACTGTCTCCCACCGAACAGGAAGCGCTCAATTCCGGCTCAGTCGACTGGGACGGTGAGCTGTTTTCCGGCCAGCCTGAGTGGAACAAGCTGCTGGATGCCGCGCCCGCCCACCTGACCAGTGAAGAACAGGCGTTTCTTGATGGCCCGGTGGAAGAGCTGTGCAAGATGCTGGACGACTGGCAGATCACCCACGAACACTACGATCTGCCAGACAAAGTGTGGAAGTTCATTCGCAGCAAGGGCTTCTTTGGCCTGGTGATTCCCAAAGAAGACGGCGGCCTGGGTTTTTCCAACACCGCCCATTCCGAAATCGTCATGAAGATCTCCACCCGCAGCGTGTCTGCGGCGGTGACCGTGATGGTGCCCAACTCCCTCGGT
>Ga0208316_1000412_pt1 | contig 38742 bp, 29 predicted proteins | sample MalvireepMed_231_FD_184240 | JGI IMG/M metagenome (GOLD analysis project Ga0208316, IMG submission 184240) | Marine viral communities from the Global Malaspina Expedition - Malaspina viral metaG DeepMed_231 (SPAdes) (version 2) | ecosystem: Environmental > Aquatic > Marine > Oceanic | place... | reverse complement strand
ACCCCCGGGAAATCTGGTGGATGGTGGTGATGATCGCCTCCATCTCATTTGTCGGTTACTTTGCCATCCGGGTGGCCGGAGCCCGCAAAGGCATTCTGTTCACCAGCCTGTTTGCCGGGCTGAGTTCATCTACCGCCCTGAGCCTGCACTTCGCCCGGCAATCGGCGAAAAATCCCGACTTCAGCCCGCAGTTTGCTGCCGGCATCCTGATTGCCTGCGGCACCATGTTCCCCCGGATTCTGGTTTATTGCCTGGTCATCAACAAGGCACTGCTGCCCAGCCTGATCTGGCCGGTCGCCATGATGACCACCCTCCTCTACGTGCCCGCGCTGATCATTTGGCGCCGCAACGCCCGGCAACTGCAGGTGAGCCAGCCCACCATGAACCAGAACCCGCTGGATCTCTCTTCCGCACTGGTGTTCGGTTTCTTGCTGACCGCCATTCTGTTACTGGGGGAATTCCTCAAGAATGCCTTTGGCGATGTCGGCATTTACGCCCTGGCCGCCACCTCTGGCGTGGCGGATGTCGATGCCATCACCCTGTCTCTTACCCGGATGTCCAACGATGGCCTGGGCATGGATGCAGCCGTGCTGGGGATTGTCATCGCGGCAGCGGTGAATAATCTGGTGAAATCGGGCATCGCCTGGAGTATCGGCAACCGACAAACCGGTCTGCTGGTGGCTGGCCCGATGGTGTTATCTCTGGCCGCAGGCCTGTTGGTGGCCTGGCTGCAATAAGGTTTCAGCCAGCCTTACGGAAGGTCAGATTGTAGCGGGCCGAGCCGGTCACCGGGTGTTCACCGGCTTTCAGAGTCAGGACGCCGTGGTAACGCAAACGGGCCGGGCCGCCCCAGACCACCACATCACCATGTTCCAGCAGAATACGCGCGGGGCGGTCGCTGCGCTTGAGTCCACCAAACTGAAACACAATGGGCAGCCCCAGAGACACCGACACAATGGGCCAGGCAAAGGCTTTTTCGTCCTTATCCTGATGCAGTCCCATTTTGGCCCCTGGCTGATAGCGATTAATCAGGCAGGCATCCGGGTCAAAGCCGGTAAACCCCGCTTCCTGGGCCGACTTGCGGGCCAATGAGACAAAGCTATCGGGTATAGCCGGCCACCGAAGCCCGGATAACGGATCCTGGGGCTGGTAGCGATACCCTGTCTCGTCAGTCACCCACCCCAGGGGGCCGCAACAGGTCATGGCGGCCGACATCTGATGGCCACCCGGCGTTTTCATATGGCGGAACGGCGCGTGTCGCGTCACCTGATCTATATCTCGCATCAAGGCCTGCTGGTGCTTCACGGCATGACGCCGTAGCACAACCACGCCCTCGTCAAAGGCTTCCACTGTCGGTTGATCATTCAACCCGGAAAACAGATCTGGCGTCATAAGCCCCCGTTTATCTTCTGAAATCAGAATAACGCCCGCAGAGCGTCTACACTTAGAGAACCCTTCATCCGTCGTTGGATCCCGACGCTGTGAGACAAACAAAACCGCCACACAACAATCAGACCGCCCGGGTATCACTGGCATTCCTGATAGCCTCTGCCATTACCCTGGGAATGCTGATACTGGCCATCACACTGGTTGCCCAGAGTTATCGGGGCATGGAACAGGCCAAGGTCACCGCTGCCGCCGCCACTGCCCGACAGCTGGCTCTCAGCGTGGACGATCGTATCAATGCCATTACCCAACCGCCGGCTACGGCGCTGGCCTTGTTGCGGCACGACCCACTCACCCGGAGTTCCACCCTTGAGCAACGACTGCAACGCCTGCCGGTGATTGGCGATGTGCTCACCAGCAGCGATATTGTCAGTGCGGTATACGCAGGCTATGACAATGGCGATTTTTTCCTGTTCCGTAAGATTCGCAGTTCGGGCTCACTCCAGTTTCCGGACGCCCCCACAAACAGTCGCTATCTGCTGCAAAGCCTGGAATACCAGGGCAATCTGCGCGAGGGTATCTGGCAATTCTATAACAGCGACCTGGAACTGCTCGAACGCCGCTCGCTGCCGGATTACGACTATGATCCCCGCCAGCGCCCCTGGTATCAGGCTGCCAGGGCCGGAGATTCGCTCCAGCTATCAGCGCCTTATGTGTTTTTCACCACCCAGGAAACCGGGCTGACCCTGTCTCAGAGAGGCGCCAGTGCCCCGGGTACCGTGCTGGGTGTTGATGTCACCGTGACCGACCTGGGCTCGCAACTGGCGGAGCTGAAACAGACCGCAGGAAGCCGGCTGGCCATTGTCAGCGCTTCCGGGGAACTGCTTGCAGACGCCGACGGTAAAACCGAACCCGATGCCGTGATCCGCCAGGTGCTTGAGCCGGGCACCAACCGGGAAATCCGCCGCTTTCATCAGCAGGGCCGTGACTGGTATGGCATGGCCGAGCAACTTGGAACCCTGCCCGATGAAGCACTCTCCGTAGTTGTCGCCATTCCCTCGGATGAACTGCTGGCCGATGTCTGGGCTGCCCTTGCCCGCCAGACCGCGATCGCCGGCGCCATAGCGCTTCTGCTGTTGATACTTGGCTGGTTTATGGGGCGCCAGGTGGGCAAACCCCTTGAACGCCTGACCGACCGGGTCAGCAGCCTCTCCCGCTTCCGCTTTGACACGCCAATCCGTTCGGAGTCGCATATCCGGGAAGCCTCGGAGCTCAGCATTGCCCTGGATGACATGGCCCGCACCATCCGAAGCTTCCAGAACATCGCCACGGTGCTCAACCGGGGCCAGGACCTGAACCAGTTGTTACGCGACATTCTTGATCAGATCATCGCCATCGTCAGCCAGGAACGTGGCGCTATTTACCTGTACAGCAGCCATGAACATAAGCTCGACCTGGCGGTTAACCGCGGACTTGAACTGCCCGCCAGCCTGCCAGCCATCAACCAGGCGGCAGACGATAACGAGATCATTCGCCAGCTAAGAAACCACATATCCGGCCACCCGGTGTTTGCCATCCTGCGTAATCGACGCAAGAAACTCATTGGTGCATTGATCATCGAAATGGAAGTGGGCGACCACACCCACCTCAGTGATGACCTGATTGTTTTCGTGGATGAAATTGCCGGCTCCGCCGCAGTTGCCATCGAAACCCGTGAACTGATCGAAAGCCAGCAAGCCCTGCTCGATGGGTTTATCCGCCTGGTGGCCAGCGCCATTGATGCCAAGTCGCCCTACACCGGTGGTCATTGCGAGCGGGTACCCAAGCTCGCCCAGATGATCACGGAGGTGGCAGAGCAGGCATCGGAAGGGCCTTTTGCCCATTTCCGCATGAACGAAGACGAACGTTACGAATTTCACCTGGCGGCCTGGTTGCACGACTGCGGCAAGATCACCAGCCCGGAATATGTGGTCGACAAAGCCGTAAAGCTGGAAACCATCTACAACCGCATCCACGAAATCCGGGCCCGCTTTGAAATCCTGCACCGGGATGCCGAGGTCCGTTACCTTCAAGCCTGCCTGAATGGAGAAGACCCGACCCAGGCTGCCCGTTACAGAGATGAGGCCCAGGCAAAACTTCAGGCTGACTTTGGCTTCCTGGCAAACGCCAATGTGGGCAGTGAGTCCATGTCGGACGAGGATGTAGCGCGCATTCGCCAGATCGGAGCCCAGACCTGGCAACGCCATTTCAGTGACCGGCTGGGCCTCTCCGGGGATGAGCAGCAAGCCCTGGCGGATTCTCCGGAAGCGGCACTGCCCGCCACAGAGCCACTGCTGGCAGACAAACCCTGGCATATTCGCACCTGGGGCGACCGGGTGCCTCCGGTCCAGCGGGACGACCCGCGCAATCTCTGGGGCTTTGACATGAAGCTGCCTGAGTATGCCTACAACCGGGGAGAACTCCACAATCTGACCATCCAGTACGGCACCCTGACGGAAGAAGAGCGCTTCCGTATCAACGAACACATCGTGCAGACCATCTGCATGCTGGATGCCCTGCCCCTGCCAGACCGTCTGGCCCGTGTGCCCCGGCTGGCCGGCACCCACCACGAGCGTGTGGACGGCAAGGGCTACCCCTTCGGCCTGAGCGGTGAGGACATGAGCATTCCCGAGAAAATCATGGCCGTGGCTGACATCTTCGAGGCGCTGACCGCCGTGGATCGCCCTTACAAGCAGGGCAAGACACTGTCTGAAGCGCTGAACATCATGGATAACATGACCAGACAGGGCCATATAGACCGGGAGGTATTCCTGCTCTTCGTACGCTCCGGAACCTATCGGCGCTACGGTGCCCAGCACCTGAAGACCGAGCAGATTGATACCGTGGATGAAAGCCTGTTCATGAAGCCCTGACCAAAAACACGTATATTCTCAGGACTGTTTACTCAACGAAGGATAGAGAATGCTGTTCGCAATCATTTTTGGCGGTCTGATCGGTTATGTCTTTGGTCGATTCCCCGGCTTTCTGGTTGGCGCAGCCATTGGTGCGTTCCTGTTCCAGCGCATGAAAAGCCGACTGCTGGGCAAGCTTCAGGGGCTGCAGGCCGGTTTCATTGAATCCGTGTTCGCGGTGATGGGCGCCCTGTGCAAGGCCGATGGCGTGGTCTCACGGGATGAAATCCAGATGGCAGAGGCCATGTTCATTCGCTTTCGCCTGAACGAATCCCAGAAAGCCATGGCCAAGGAAGCGTTCAACCGGGGTAAAGCATCGGACTTCGACCTGGACGCCGAACTCCAGCGCTTCATGCAGGCTTCCGGCCGCCAGCCGGTCCTGTTGCAGATGTTTCTGCAGGTACAGGTGTCTGCGGTTGCCGCAGACGGGCAGGTACATCCGGCCGAGCACGAAATGCTGGTTCGTATCGCCCGTGGGCTGGGGCTGCCGGAAAGTCAGGTCGACCAGCTTGAAGCTATGCTGCGTGGCGCCCATGCCGGCCAGGCGGGCGGTACCCGCAATTATTCCAGCAGCCAGCAGATCGATGATGCCTACAAGGTTCTTGGCGTCTCGCCAGAGGCCTCAGACGCCGAGATCAAGCGCGCTTACCGCAAACTGATGAGTGAAAACCACCCGGACAAACTCGCCGGACGCGGCTTGCCGGAAAGTATGCGGGAAATGGCGGAAGAACGAACCCGTGAAATCAGCCACGCTTACGACGTGATCAAGGAAGCGCGGAACAAAGCATCCTGAACCCGACAGTCAGAACCAGCGGGGCACCCGTTTGCAATAGGCCTCGTACTGTTCATCAAAACGCCTGGCCAGGGCTTTCTCTTCCTCCCTGGCCTGGCGCATGATCACCAGCACGCCAATCACCAGGCACACCAGCGAAAACACGCTGGGCAACGCCAGAAAGAACCCCAACTGCCCCGTCATCACCGCCAGAAACAGCGGGTTCCGGCTGCGACCAAATGGTCCATCGGTAAGAAGATGCCCACTGCCGTGGTGGTCATCAATGCCGGAACGCCAGTCTTCATGCATGTAAGCCTGCAGGTAATTTACCGAGGTATAGGAAACCAGGAGCAAAACGGCGCCCGCCAGTAACACCGGCCAGTGGTACAGCAGGGGGAAAACGCCCAGCCAGGCGTCCAGATCAACCCAGATCCTGGCCAGGCACATCAGCAGGATCGCAGCCCGGAACAGGTTGAAGATATGACGATGCCACCAGGTGGCCGTCCCGGTCTTGCCATAGTTGATGTGTGAGAAGCCCAGTCGCGAATACAGGCCGAGTGTACGGGCGGCAAACTGCAGGCCAATCATCAGGAAAAAGACGCCGAGGAAAACCCGGACAGCAGGCTCAATCAGATCCATTATTCATTCTGGTTCAGTAGGTTGGCAACCAGCTTACTGTGCTTGACGCTGCATTGAAAGAGACGGGACGCAATCCTTTCAAACCCACCTTTTGCACCTGTTTTGTGACGCCATACCTGAAATGACATATCGTCATGTTTAAGCCTGAGTTATGTTAGTAAGCCTCTGTTTTTACATTCAGGAGCCGCCATGAATCAGCCAGCCAGTACCCGCTTCCATTGTTTCCGCAACGACGCGATGGCCGACAACGACGCCACCGCCCTTGCCGAACGGATTCGTTCAGGCGAGGTTTCGGTACAGGAAGTAACGGCAGCGGCAATTGAGCGGGCACAGCTGGCGGCGCCGGTGATCAATGGTGTGGTGGCTGAACGTTATCAGCCAGCGCTGACACAGAGCCAGCGACCGGGCGCCCAGACTGGCCCCTTTGCCGGTGTACCTACTTATATCAAGGACAACACAGACGTTGAGGGTTTGCCCACCGGGCACGGGTCACAGGCGGTCACGCCCCGGGTGGCGAAAAGAACCAGCCCGTTTGCCGAGCAAATGCTGTCCCAGGGCTATATTTGCCTGGGCAAGTCCACACTGCCGGAATTCGGTTTTAACGCCTCAACTGAGCCCGCCCAGGGAGACCCGACACGCAACCCATGGAACCTGGACTATTCCTGTGGCGCTTCCTCCGGCGGTGCTGCCGCCCTGGTCGCAGCCGGCGTGGTGCCCATCGCCCACGCCAATGACGGTGGCGGCTCTATCCGCATACCGGCTGCCTGTTGCGGGTTGGTAGGCCTGAAACCTACACGAGGCCGAGTAGTGGATAACGATGCCGCCCGGGATTTACCCGTCAACATCATCAGTGATGGCGTCGTCACGCGTTCAGTGCGCGATACCGCCGGCTTCCTGGCGTACGCCGAGTCCTGGTTCAAGAACCGGAAACTACCCGCCATCGGGCATGTGCAGGGCCCCTCTGGCCGACAATTGCGCATTGGCCTGGTGCTGGACTCCATCAACGGCCACCCCACCGACCCGGAAACCCGGCTAACCGTGGAGCAGACGGCCCGCTACCTGGAAAAGCTGGGGCACATTATCGAGCCCATGGATGTGCCGGTCGCCAGCTCATTTCCGGATGACTTTGCGCTTTACTGGGGGATGCTCGCGTTCGGTGTAAAAGCCCGCGGTAAGAAGCTCTATCACCCGGATTTCGACAAATCCCGAGTGGACGGCCTGACCAATGGCCTCGACAAAATGTTCCGCCGCCAGTTCTGGCGCCTGCCCGCTGTCATCTGGCGGCTGAAACGCTCCTGGCACGACTATCAGAGGCACATGAATGATTATGACGCGGTGCTGACCCCCGTCCTGGGACATACCACACCGCCACTGGGCCATCTGAACCCCGGCGTACCTTTCGATACCCTGTTCGAACGGCTGACCCGCTATGTGAGTTTTACGCCGCTGGCCAACGCCACAGGTGCTCCGGCTATCGCCTTGCCTATGGGGGAAAGCAGCCAGCACCTGCCCATTTCGGTGCAGTTTATGGGTCGGCATGGCGATGAGCGAACGCTACTTGAAATTGCCTACGCGCTGGAAGCCAACCACCCCTGGCCCACTCTAAGCCAGGCAGCCCGGTCAAATCAGGCCTGACAGACTGCCTGGTCCTGCCCGGCCTGGGTATTTGCAATTACCCGGTTGCGGCCCTCCGCCTTGGCCTGGTAAAGCGCGCCATCGGCGCAGGCAAACAACGCTTTGGTGGCGTCCGCCCGGGCGGGCGCGCAGCTGCAAACACCGATACTGACGGTCAGATGAAGTACCTGATCGGAGACCCGGAAAGCTGTTTTCTGAATCTCCTCGCGGATTCTCTCGGCGACCCGAACGGCGCCCGCTTCCGGAGTGTCTGGCAACAGGACAACAAACTCCTCGCCGCCGTATCGCGCGGCCAGATCCTGCGGCCGGGTGACGTGACGTTTGATGCAGTCGGCGACCATTTTCAGACAATCATCGCCAACGAGATGTCCGTAGGTATCGTTAAAGCTCTTGAAGTGATCAATATCTACCACCAGAAGCGACAGTGTCTCCTCAAACCGATAGGCATGGACCACGTCAGCCTGAAACTTTTTGTCAAAGTGCCCCCGGTTTTTGAGTCCGGTAAGGGGATCCGTCGCACTCAGTTCCAGTAGTTGTTCGTTCAGGGATTCCAGGTCGCGGGTCCGCTCCTGCACCCTCTCTTCCAACAGGGCATTAGCCTCTTGCTGAACACGCAACGATTTTTCCTGGGCCAGTCGAGCTTTGCGTTCCTCACGCAATAACTTCTGCTGGGCCGCAAACGACTTCTTCTTCTCCCGGTTCAGCCTGTCGGCCAGCGCAAGCGATAACAGAATCACGCCAAGGGCCGAGCCAACCTGAGTGGCATTCTCAGTCAGCAGGTTCCTGGGCAGCATGGTAAATTTACTCAGCGCCAATACGATGCCCCCGAACAGCATAAAAACCCAGGCTACCGTGTAATACCGGGCAGCTGGGTCACGCTTCAGCCAGCGCACCACACTCAGCATAAGCATGGTGGAGCATCCTACAAAGGCAACCATAATCGTCGGAAGAATCATCAGCCTGTAGGGAATAAGAAGGCCCGCCAGAGCAAGCAGGCCGGCCGTCATGATCATCGCCATCGTCCACCGGTTCAGCCACGGGTGGTTTTTTCTTGTCACACTGATGAAGCGAATACTGAAGGCCCCCCCGAACAGCACCACCAGATTCAGGAACACAATAATGGATTGGTCGTTCCACCAGGTCGCCTCAGGCCAGAGGTACTGGAACGCCACACCGTGCAGTGACGCCAGGAAAAGCGGCATCGCTGCAATATAGCCCACGTAGTAGAGAAAACTGCGCTCTCCCACAGCCATGAAGACGAAAAGGTTGTAAAGCATCATCACCAGGACGATGCCGTAATAGATCCCCTCAAACAGGCTACGAGCCTGTTCAGCCGCGTAGAAGGCATCCTGCTCCCAGAGCGTCATGGGCACCTGCATAGAGCTGGTGGTGTCCACCCGAAGATAAACCGTTGTGGACGATTCCGGGGGCAGCACCAACGGGACAATGAAATTGCGATGGTGGATCGGCCGATCGTAGAAAGGACGCTTATCCCCAAGGATCAGCGGTTCAAGCAGCTTCCCCCTGACCTCACGGTAGATCTCAATATGGTCCAGGACAGGGTAACCGATCTCCAGAAAATTACTGGCTTCCGATTTCAGGGTATTGGTCAGCTCAACGCGGAACCAGTAGATGTCGTCGCCATAGCCGAGACTGACGCTGTCGCTCCCGTTCCCGGTCCAGGCCTGGGCCGGCAAACCACGAACGTCTTCGATCGACCGGGCGCCCTCTTCCTTCCAGTAGTCGACGAAACGGGAGAGCTCCAGTCGCTTGGAGAACTGGCCCCACTCCACCGATTCGGCACTCGAAAGAGACGGTGCCAACAAGCAACACAGCAGACTGAATAAGACAAAGAGCCTTGGCATATGAGTCTCTGGCGTCATGCGCCTTTGTTATTGGTTATAAGCTTACAAAGGAGTATGCACCAAGGTGAGCGAAGCGTCTGCCGAGGGTACTATTTGTCGCAAATTGACATAAAAAGCTACACAAGTTGGCCCGTTCGGAAACGCTCCGCTATTGCAGCAGAGGGAGGTCGTTCCCGTCAAAAATAGCCAGCACCTGCGCAAAACTGCTCTCCGGGTGGGCCTTCAGACACAGAGGCTCATCGGTTACCGGATGTCTCAGCCGCAACTCCGTCGCTGCCAGCATCAAGCGCCCCTGACCGAAACGCTCGGCGAAATACCGGTTGTGCCTGCCCCGACCGTGGTTGGCATCGCCAATGATCGGGTGGTTGATGTGTTTCATATGCCGGCGAAGCTGATGTTTCCGGCCGGTTTCGGGCTTCAGTTCCACCAGGCTGTATCGACTCGTGGGGTAACGCTCAATCGCCACCGGCAATTCGGTCGTCGCCAGCCGGCGATACCGGGTGAGCGCCTCACGAACCGGCTGCTCCTGACCTTTGAGACGTCGGTCTTCCGGCTCATCCCGGAGCGGGTGGTCGACCACCCCCTGCTCCGGTGCCCAGCCCCTGACCATCGCCAGATAGGTTTTGCTCACGGCCCCGGCCATCATCGCCAGACCAAGCGTACGCGCCGTCTCCGGATCCCGGGCAAACAACAAAACGCCCGAGGTGGGACGATCCAGCCGGTGCACCGGGTATACATGCTCACCGCCATTCATGGCCCGGGCATACTGCAGGGCAAACTCGGTTTCGTGCTTGTCGATGGGACTGCGATGCACCAGCAATCCGGCTGGCTTGTGCACGGCCAGCAGCCAGTCGTCCCGATAAATTTCAGTGAGAGGGTTCAGCATGTAAAATGGCAGCCGATAAACAGATCAGGAAAGCCGGCCGGCTTCCAATGAAGCGTTATCTTACCCCCACCCCCCGGATTAAAACAGGAACCCCACCCATGAACTGGTACTTCAAAAGTATCCTTAACCGGATCCTTACCATTATTGTGGTGTCCAACCTCGTGATTGCCGTTGTTGCAGGCATCTACTTTAACCGTTCTCTGGCCACCCAGAATGAGTATGATCATCTGGTGAGCGAGGAAATGGTCCAGGCACTTCAGGCCCAGGACATTCTCAGCGACTTCAAAACCCAGGTTCAGGAATGGAAAAACGTGCTGATCCGGGGCGCCGATACCGGCCAGCGTGAAAAATACTGGCAGCGTTTCCAGGCGGTGGAAGCGGATATCCAGCAACAACTGGGCGCATTGATTCCTGAACTGAATGACAACCAGGCACAATCCCTGATGATGCAGTTCCGAACCGCTCACCAGCGTATGGGCGAAGCCTATCGCAGAGGGTTCCGCGATTTTGTCTCCTCGGGTTACGACCACACCGCAGGCGATCAGGCCGTTTCCGGCATAGACCGGGAACCATCCAAACTGATTGAAGAGGCATCCGCCAGAATCCGGGACACCGCCGTGGCTCATTCCGCCGAGCTTCGTGACGAAGCCACCAGCACCACCTGGCTGATGGGAGGATTTCTACTGGCAGCCATTATTCTCGGCACACTGGCGTGCTTGAGCGTGCTGGTTCGCTCTGTGGTTCGACCAACCCAGGAACTGATCGGCAAGCTGGATCGCATCGGCAAAGGCGATCTGACCGGTCCGGTCACTCTGAAGCGCCCGGATGAGTTGGGCAAGCTGGCAGACACCGCCCGCGCCTTGCACCGGTTCCTGCAGGAAACCGGCGAAATGATGAAACACAACGCCGAACAACTGGCAGACACCGGCGCCATGATCCGGACCAACGCCGATGCCGTGTCGTCCCAGTCTGATCGGGCTCATCAGCGTATCGACCAGATCGCAACCGCCATGAACGAGATGTCCGCCACCGCTCAGGATGTTGCTCAGCACGCGGCCTCAGTAGCCAGCCAGGTCGATGAGACCACGAACCAGACCCGCCATGCCGACGAACAGATCAACGATGCCGTCAACAGCATGAATCGCCTGACAGATCAGATCCGGAGCTCGGCCACCACAGTGGCGGAACTGGCCAGGAGCGGTCAGCGCGTGGGTGATGTGATGCGAGTCATTCGCGAGATTGCCGATCAGACCAACCTGCTGGCGCTGAACGCAGCCATCGAGGCTGCTCGGGCCGGCGAAGCCGGCCGAGGCTTTGCGGTGGTGGCCGATGAAGTGCGCAACCTGGCTGCGAAAACCCAGGAGGCCACGGTCGAGATTGATGAGATTATTGCCAGCATTCAGGGCGGCTCCCGGGATGCCACAGAATATATGCAGGCGTCAGAAGTGGTGGCCCGGGAAAGCAGTGAATCGGTGGATGCCGTTCGCAAAACCCTGGAGGACATTACCCGGCGGATGGTCAGCGTGAATGATGCCACCACCCAGGTGGCCACGGCCGCCGAGGAGCAGACCAGTGTGAGCGAAGACATCAATCGCAACGTTACCGAAGTCGCTGAAATTTCCGAAGCCATGCACAGCGCTGCCGAGGATAACCTGCGCACGGTTCCGGAACTTGAAGCCATGGCCAGCAAAGCCAAAGACCTGGCCCAACGAATCCGCTACTGATCGCGCCGCGCAATGCGCCCGGCCAGCGCCCTGACCCGCTGGCCGGTGCGTTCTCCCAGAACCAGCAGTGCGGGCGTCAGCAGCAGTGTCAGCAGAGTCGCAAAGGCAAGGCCACCGGCGATGGCACTGGACAGCTGGGTCCACCATTGAGTGGATGGAGCCCCCAGGCCCAATGATGGCTCCAGCAGGTTCACATTCACCCCCAACACCATGGGCATCAGACCAAGAATCGTGGTGATGGCCGTCAGCAACACCGGCCGGAAACGCAGACATCCGGTCTCCAGGGCGGCCTCGTAGGCGGCTTTGCCCTCCCGCTTCATCTGGTTGAAGGTATCGATCAGGATGATGTTGTTGTTCACCACAATACCCGCCAGCGCAATAATGCCCATGCCCACCATCACCACGCCGAAAGACTGACCGGAAAACAGCAAGCCCAGCAGCACTCCGGCGGTGGACAATACAATCGCCGACAGGATCAGAAGGGTCTGGTAAAGAGAATTGAACTGGGTCACCAGAATCAGCAACATCAGGCCAACCGCAACCAGAAAAGCGGAGGTCAGGAAGTTGGCGGCCTGCTGCTGATCCTCGTTTTCGCCGGCAAAGCGCACGCTCACCCCTTCCGGTGGCTCAGGCATCTCAGCCTGCAGGGTCCGCAGCAGCTCGTCCATTCGCCTGCCCGGCGCAATATCCGATTTGATGGTGATCGTGCGCTGGCCATCAACCCGCACGATTGAGCCGGTCTTGTCGCCTGGCTCCAGGTCCACGAATTCCGACAGCGGCACCTGACCGCGAGGGGTGTTCAGTGTCTGGCGCTCCAGGTGATCCAGCTCCCGCCAGTTGTTGGGCACCCGCACCGCAATGTCCACCTCATCGCGAACATCTTCCGGCCGGTAGGTGGCCAGCACCAGGCCATTGGTTACCAGCCGAACCGCACTGCCGATGCTCAACACATCGGTACCGAATCGAGCGGCCGCCTCACGATCCACATTCAGGCGCCACTCGATCCCGGGCAAGCTCCGGTCGTCTTCAATATCGACAAAACCACCGAGTTCGCGCATGCGGTTCTCAATGCTGTCGACATAGCCATCCAGCTGTGTGCTGTCCATACTGCTGACCTGCAGCTCGATGGGCTTGCCTTCAGCCGGGCCGCCCTCCTGCTTGCGGAACTCCAGTTCAATACCGGCGATATCTGCCGTACGTTCCCGAAAGTCTTCCAGAATATCCGTGGCAGTGCGGCGGGTGTACCAGTCCGTGAACTGGAACTGCAGAACGCCGATCACATCCGGAGCCATCTGGGAGCTGGTGGTCACCATGGAGCGCGCATACAGGGCCTTTACCTCCGGCATATTCTGCAGCCGAGACTCCACTTCACGCACAATGGCATCCCGTTCCCACACCGAAAGATCGCCACGAGCCCGCACCTGAACCTGGGCCGAATCCGGCTCGACACTCGGGAAAAACTCGACACCGTGGTTAAAGCGCCCATAGGCGGCGTAAATCACCACAATCACCACCAGGGTGCTAAGCAAAGTCAGGCCCGGGCGCTGCAAAAGAGCCGCCAGTACCTTTCGATAGCCCCGCATGAAACGCCCTTCACTGGCATCCTGATGGTGCCGGCGACCGCCGCTGACACCGCCCATGACCGGCAGGAATACCAGCGCCATGGCAAGCGAGGCAATCAGGCAGATCAACACGGTCATCGGCAGGTATTGCATGAACTCGCCCACCACACCGGGCCAGAACAACAGCGGTACGAACACCGCGAGCGTCGTGGCGGTCGAGGCAATGACCGGCCAGGCCATGCGCGAGGCCGCTTCCACCCAGGCGGTCTTAACCGGCTGACCGTCCGACAGGTTCCGATCTGCCAGCTCCGAAACCACAATGGCACCGTCCACCAGCATGCCTGCTACAAGGATCAGGCTGAACAGCACCACAATGTTGAGCGTCAGGCCCATACTCCAGATCACCAGAATGCCGGTCAGAAACGCCCCGGGGATGGTGAGCCCCACCAGCACCGCAGAGCGGGGCCCCATGGCCGCGATCACCACGATGATCACCAGCACAATGGCGGTCAGCACGTTGTTGAGCAGATCAGAGAGGATATCGCGCACTTCCTCGGACTGGTCCATGATGAAGCGGATATCGAGGGTCTCCGGCAACCGGGGCCGGGCCTCATCAATCAGGGTGCGAATCTGCTCAATGGTTTCAATAATGTTGGCGCCCGAGCGCTTGGAAACTTCCAGTACCAAGGCGGGCTCCCCGTTGATGCGGGCGAAGCCGGTCGGGTCTTTGAAGGTGCGCTGCAGCATGGCCACATCACCGAAGGTAACCACAGTGTCGCCGTCTACCTTAACAGGCATCGACATCACATCTTCGATGGTTTCGATTACTCCCGGCACTTTCAGCGCCATCCGACCATTACCCGTGTCGAGTGAGCCGGCAGCCACCAGCTGGTTGTTCCGGGTAACCAGGGAGGCCAACTGATCAAAATCGATGCCGTAGCTTTCCAGCACCTGGGGATCCACCACGATCTCCAGCAGATCCTCCCTGTCGCCACCAATTTCCACCTCCAGCACTTCGGGAATGGCTTCGATGGCATCCTGAAGTCGGCGCGCAATGGTGATCAGCTCGCGTTCCGACAGCGGACCGGACAAGCCTACCGACAACACCGGAAACAGCGATACGTTGATTTCATTGACCCGGGGTTCGTCGGCTTCCTGGGGTAGCTTGCTGCGGGCGGTATCCACCTTCTCCCGGACATCCTGCAGCGCCTTGTCCGGATCGAAACCGGCGTCGAATTCAAGCATTACCGAGGCATGGCCTTCTGAGGCGGTACCCCGCATTTCCTTGATGCCTTCCAGCGAGCGCAGCTCCTGCTCCATGGGCCGGACCAGCAGGCGCTCAGCGTCTTCCGGGCTGATGCCTTCAAGCGTCATCGAGACATAGATCATCGGGATGGTGACGTCTGGATTGGATTCCTTGGGAATCGCCTGGTAGGCCGCCATACCGCCCAACAGCAGGAACAGGAACAACAACAGCGTGGTGCGGCTTCGGTCCATGGCCGCGGCAATCAATGCTCGCATGGCGGTCAGCCCCGCTGGTCTGAGGTGTCGACAGGGCGCACCTGTTCACCCGGCGAGACAAACCCACCCCCTCGGGTAATCAGGCGGATCTCCGGCGGCAATCCGGCAACCCAGGCACCGTCGGTGGAAACGCTCAGCAGTCGTACGGTTTCGAACACCACCCGGTTATCAGCATCGACAAACTTCACGCCGGGGCGACCATCGTCATCCAGCCCCAGGTAGGCAGGCGATATGAATGTGGCCTGTTGCTCCGGCAGTTGAATGCTCAGGCTGGCGGAGCCGCCCGCGGCCCGCTTCAATTCCGGATTCTCCACCACCACTTCCACCGCAAAACTTCGGGTGTCCGAATTGGCAGCGCTGGCCACAAAACTGACAACGCCGGCCAGCCGGGAGCCGTCCAGCAGTTGTATATCGACTGCCTGCCCCGGTTGAACCAGCGCCGCCGATTGTTGGGGGATCTGCCCGGTGGCTTTCAGGCGGTCTATCTGTACCAGCTCAAACAAGGGCGTTCCCACCTGCACCAGACTGCCTTCGTCCACTTCGCGACGATTCACAGTGGCATCAAACGGCGCGATGGGCTTGAGGTGATTCAGTGCCAGTTCAGCCGCGGCGAGTTCTGCTCGAGCCGCGGCGAGTTCACTCTGAAGGCGTAGTATTTCAGTTTCGGCGGCCAGATTGCTGGAACGCAGCTTCCGGGCGGCGGCCAGATCCGCTTCCAACTTGCGAATACTGGCCTGCCAGCGCTGTACCACCGTATCCCGACCATCCGTCGACAAGGTCGCAAGCACCGTACCCGCTTTCACCTGTTGCCCCAGCTGAACGTTCAGTTGCTCAACGGTGCCGTCCACCCGGGCACTGACCTGAACCGACTGCCAGGGCTCCAGCTGGCCCTGAAGTTTCAGGGCTGGCTGATAAGTCCGGGCGCTGACCGGTGTTACCTCTACCCGAGTTATGGCTACCTGTTCGGAGGCCGGCTCCTCCGGCGCCTCATCACTGGCAACTTTTACCTCACCCGTTGCCATCCAGATAACCAATAACACGATGACCAGAAGGGATAATCCCAGGGAGCTCCATTTTGCTCTTGTCATGCACCACTCGCCGTGAACAGATTCGGTTTGAGAAAGCGGAAAAACCGGCACCGGTTGAATTTCCGGAAATAAGCCCTTGCATCCGCCTGAAAACGTGGGTTAGATTCTACACACATTGTTCAACTCTATTCAGAGCAGATTGTCGATTCCATGAATCTCAACGCAGTTATGGTCCTTGTGAAGCTAGTCCTGGTGGTCGTGGTACCGTCCGGGGGCTTTTGCGTGGACAAGCGGGTGAGATAGCGACAACCTGACAACGACACCAGAAACCCCCGGCACCGCAAGGTCCCGGGGGTTTCTTTTTTGCGGCAAAGAAAAAGGGAAAAACGACCATGAACGGCTCACAGCACATTCTTGCAGCGTTCCACCGCCATAACATCAGCACGGTTTTCGGGTATCCGGGTGGCTGCATCATGCCCCTGTATGACGCGCTGGTGGATGACGTGGGAATGGAGCATGTGCTGTGCCGCCACGAACAGGCCTGTGCCCTGGCGGCAGACGGTTACGCCCGGGCCAGTGGCCAACTGGGAGTTTGTATTGCCACCTCCGGCCCCGGCGCCACCAACCTGATCACTGGCGTTGCCAATGCCTACATGGATTCCATCCCCCTGCTGGTGATCACCGGGCAGGTCCCCTCCGGATTGATTGGTACCGACGCCTTTCAGGAAACCGACATCCTTGGCATGACCCTGGGCATCGTCAAACACAGCTACCTGGTGGATGACCCCGAAGACCTGCCGGGCATTCTGGAGGAAGCCATCGACCTGGCCCAGGCTGGCCGCCCCGGGCCGGTGTGGATTGATATTCCCAAAGATATTCTGTTGTCCGAGATTGAGGCTCCAGCCCCGGCCTGCACCGAGGCACCGCCAGCGCATTGCCCGGAGATCGGCCCGGCCCTGGCCATGCTGAGATCAGCCAGGCGGCCCCTGCTCTACAGCGGTGGTGGTGTGTCTCTGGCCGGAGCCGAAGACCGTTTTCGTACCTTTGCCGAAGTCTCGGGGCTGCCGGGCGTCGTTACCCTCAAAGGCATAGGCAACGCCGGCCGAAACAACCCGAATGATCTGGGCATGCTCGGCATGCACGGTTCCCGGGCGGCCAACAAGGCGGTTGACGAGTGCGACCTTCTGGTCGTGATCGGCGCCCGGCTGGATGACCGTGCCACCGGCAAGCTGGACGGGTTCGCGCCCAATGCCAGGATGATCCACGTTGATGCCGATGCCGCCGAGATCAACAAACTGCGGCCGGCAGACCTGTCTCTGCGTGGTGACCTGAACGCCATCCTGGCGGCATTAACCGATGCCATTGCGGCTGAGCCACTGGCCATCGACGCCTGGCAGAAACAATGCCGCACCTGGCATACCACCGGAGGCTTTCGCGCCGCAGATAACGAGGAACCGTTGGCCTCCATTACCGGCCCCGCATTCATTCGTCAGCTTTCCGGCATTACCGGCGACAACACCATCATCGCCTGCGATGTTGGCCAGCACCAGATGTGGGTTGCCCAGTACTACCAGTTCGCCCATCCACGCCACCACCTGACCAGTGGTGGTCTGGGCACCATGGGCTTCGGGCTTCCGGCGGCCATCGGCGCCCAGTTCTCGGACCGAACACGAACCGTCATCAACGTGACCGGTGATGGTTCGTTCATGATGAACGCACAGGAACTGGCCACCATACGGCGCTACAACCTGCCGTTGAAGCTGATCATTCTGGACAACCAGTGCCTGGGCATGGTTCGTCAGCAACAGGAACTGTTCTACAACAACCGCGAAAGCCAGATCGATCTGGATGACAATCCGGACTTTGTCGCCATGGCCCGGGCGTTCGATATCCCGGCCCTGCACATTGAGCGGACCGACCAGATCCGCCGCGGCATCGAAACCATTCTGGCTTACAACGGCCCGATGCTGCTGCACGTTGCCATCAGTCGTGAAGAGAACGTCTGGCCCATCGTCAAAGCCGGCGCCAGCAACAAGGAAATGATTGACGAACCCCGTAAAACGAACAGCCGCAAGGAGCAGGTAGCATGAAGCCGAATCATGAAAGCGCCAGTCAACGATATACCCTGAATTGCCGCATGAACCAGGAAGCGGCAGCTCTGGAGCGGCTGTGCCGGGTGGTGCGGGTACGCGGCTTCCGGATTTCCAGGATGGCCATGGAATCAACTGGCGACACCCTCGACATTGCCCTCACACTGGAGGGTTCCCGGCCAGTTGCTATGCTTCAATCTCAGCTGGAGAAACTGCATACCGTTGCCGGAGTTGAACTGGTCTCCGATACCATGGCACGGTCGCGATCAGCTTGAAACGACGGAGAGGGATAACGCATGACAACCGATAAACGACGCCGACACTCGGCACCGGTGGTAGACGGTATCAACAAGTCCGCCAGCCGGGCCATGCTCCGGGCGGTAGGTTTTACCGACGAGGATTTCCGCAAACCCCAGATTGGCATTGCCTCCACCTGGAGCAATCTCACCCCCTGCAACATGCACATTGACGGCCTGGCCCGGGAGGCCGCCAAGGGTGCCGACGGAGCCGGGGGCAAGAGCCTGATCTTCAACACCATCACTATCTCTGATGGCATCGCCAACGGCACCGAGGGCATGAAATATTCTCTGGTGTCGCGCGAGGTGATTGCCGATTCCATTGAGACCGTGGCCGGTTGTGAGGGCTTCGACGGACTGGTCGCCATCGGTGGCTGCGACAAGAACATGCCCGGCTGCATGATGGGCCTGGCCCGGCTGAACCGGCCCTCGGTCTTCGTTTACGGCGGCACCATCATGCCCGGCGAGAACCATACCGACATCATCTCCGTGTTTGAGGCGGTGGGCGCCCATGCCCGCGGTAACATGGAGCTGATCGAAGTCAAACAGATCGAGGAAACCGCGATTCCCGGGCCAGGCTCCTGCGGCGGCATGTACACCGCCAACACCATGGCCTCCGCCATTGAGGCCATGGGTATGAGCCTGCCAGGCAGCTCGGCCCAGAACGCCGTTTCCGACAGCAAACTGGCGGATTGCGAAGCCGCGGGCGCCGCGGTACTGAAACTGCTGGAAGCCGATATCAAGCCCTCCGACATCATGACCCGGGAAGCCTTCGAGAACGCCATCACCGTGGTGATCGCGCTGGGCGGTTCCACCAACGCCGTGCTTCACCTTCTGGGTATGGCCAGTACCGTGGGAGTGGAGCTGTCACTGGACGATTTCGTACGCATCGGCAAACAGGTACCGGTCCTGGCAGACCTTCGCCCCTCCGGCCTCTACATGATGTCCGAGCTGGTGGCCATTGGCGGCATTCAACCGCTAATGAAGATGCTGCTCGACCGGGGGCTGCTGCACGGGGACTGCCTCACGGTGACCGGCAAGACCCTGGCAGAAAACCTCGAGACCGTGGTGCCCTACCCCGAAGACCAGCAGATCATCCACGCCTTCGACAACCCGATCAAAGCCGACAGCCATTTGCGCATTCTCTACGGCAACCTGGCTCCGGAAGGCTCGGTGGCGAAGATTACCGGTAAGGAAGGCACGCATTTTTCCGGTCGAGCCCGAGTGTTTCACTCTGAAGAGGAAGCCCAGGCGCGCATCCTGGACGGCACCGTGGTGGCCGGCGACGTGCTGGTGATTCGATACGAAGGCCCCAAGGGCGGGCCCGGCATGCGGGAAATGCTCAGCCCCACCTCGGCGATTATGGGTAAAGGCCTGGGCAGCGATGTAGCCTTGATTACCGACGGCCGCTTCTCCGGTGGCAGCCATGGTTTTGTGGTTGGCCATATCACACCAGAGGCCGCCGTGGGCGGGCCAATTGCGATGGTGGAAGACGGCGACACCATCACCATTGATGCCGTGAGCAACTCGATTGTGCTGGAAATCTCTGACGCGGAAATGGAAAAACGGCGCAAAGCCTGGACGCCGCCGGAACCCCGATTTACCCGGGGCGTGCTGGCCAAGTATGCCCGTGTGGTGAGTTCCGCATCTACGGGGGCCGTTACCGACTTGCCGTAGTTAGGGTTGGGCTCGCAGCCTTGTTGTTATGGGGCAGGTACGGCGGGTATGGGGTATTTTTCTTCGGGAAAAAGAACTCGCTTCGCTCAGACACCTTTTTCCTGTCAGAAAAATACCCCATACCCCCCTACCGACGTGCAGAACAGATATAGCCTTTTTGAAAGACATCACTGCGTTACCCGTAGTGCCCGTCGGCGCGGGGTGGTTGGTGGGTTTTTCGCCGGAAAAAGGTGTCTGAGCGAAGCGAGTTCTTTTTCCAAGAAAAATCCACCGGCCACCCCGCAAGCCCGCCCCGCAGCCAGAAGGCTAGGAACGAGGCAAACTCAAAGTCCGACGACTACCAGGCCTTATAAGGCAGGAACTTCCCATTCATGGTAACCACCACCCGGTCGCCCTTCGGATTCTCTTCCTTCTCAATGTCCATGGTGAAGTCAATGGCACTCATGATGCCATCCCCGAACTTCTCGTGAATCAGCGCTTTCATGGTATCGCCATACACGCCTACCACTTCATACAGGCGATAGATCAGCGGGTCTTGGGGAACAGCGCCATCCCACGCTTTTTTGGGGCAGACCTGCAGGGCTTCGGCTACCGGCTTGTCGAGGCCGAGGGTTTCGCAGAGGGCGAAAGCCTTGTCCTCGGTGAGGCTATTCATCCCGAGAGCCGCAGAGGTGGTGAACACCGGCGACAGCCCCACTGCCTCGGCAATCGCTTCCCAGGTCATGCCCTTGGCAACTTTGGCTTCAAGGATTTTTGCGGTCATCAGTTCTTTGTTCATCATGGTTGGTTCCTCTCTTCATTTTTTACGTCAGGCATTCACCGCACGAGCGGCAGTTTCGGATTTGGTTTCAGGTTCGGCCGCCGCCGGTTCCGGCTGAGCGATACCTTTGGCAGGCTCGACAACTTTCGGGCTGCCGTCTTGTTCCGGCAGGGCCGAGCCGCTTCGGTTGACCAGGAAGTCAACCAGGTAGTCCCGGGTCTTGTGGTAAGCCGGGTTCTGGAAAATGGTGGCCCGCGCCCGCGGATGCGGGATGTCCACTTTCACACTCTCGGCGATGCGAGCATTGGGGCCGTTGGACATCAGAAAGATGCGGTCGGACAGGAGAATGGCTTCATCGACATCGTGGGTGATCATGAACACGGTCTGGCGGGTTTCTTCCCAGATCTTCACCAGTTCATCCTGAATCACTCCTCGCGTAAGGGCATCCAGCGCGCCGAAGGGTTCATCCAGCAGCAGGAGTTCCGGCTGGGTAGCGAAGGCCCGGGCGATGCTCACCCGTTGGCGCATGCCACCTGAGAGCTGCGAGGGCTTGCGGTTCATGGCGTGCTCCAGGCCCACCATTTTCAGGTAGCGCTCGCTATGCTCCCTCACCTTTTCCTTGGACCAGCCGGGCCAACGGGCTTTCACCGCAAATACGATGTTGTTCAGGGCGGTTTTCCAGGGCAGCAGGCTGTAGTTCTGAAACACCACGCCGCGCTCCAGGCCCGGGCCCTTTACTTCCTTGCCGTTCATCACCACGTTGCCGGCGCTGGCTTCGTCCAGGCCAGCCAGCACGTTCAGGATGGTGGATTTGCCGCAGCCGGAGTGGCCGATGATGCAGACGAACTCGCCTTTTTCCAGGGCAAAGCGGATATCCTCGAAGACGGTCAGCTCACCGCCCTGGCCATCCGGATAGACTTTGGACAGACCATCTACTTCCAGGAATGGTTTACTCATAACAGGTCTCCGTTCGGAGGGTTGAGGCCGGCATCGGCGGCCGGTGCCGGGCCGCTCATTCTTTGTACTCCACCAGTTTCTGGGCCTTGCCCAGGGCCAGGTCCAGCAGCATTCCCACCACCCCGATCATCAGGATGGAGAAGATCACACTGGCCAGATCCAGGTTGTTCCACTCGTTCCACACGTAGTAGCCAATGCCGGTGCCGCCCACGAGCATTTCCGCCGCCACGATGACCAGCCAGGCAATACCGATGGAGATGCGCATGCCGGTCAGGATGGTGGGCGCGGCCGCCGGCAGAATCACGGTTAACGCGGTTTTGATCGGCCCCAGTTCGTGGGTTCGGGCCACATTCACCCAATCCTGCCGGACATTGGCCACACCAAAGGCGGTGTTAAGCAGCATCGGCCAGATCGAGCAGATGAAGATCACGAAGATGGCCGAGGCGTCCGAGTCCTGGATGATGAACAGGGCCAGGGGCATCCAGGCCAGCGGCGAAATCGGCCGCAAAACCTGGATGTAGGGGTTCAGGGCCTTGTACATCAGCGGAGACATACCGATCAGGAACCCCAGCGGCAAGGCGATGGCCATGGCCGCCAGGTAGCCGGTAAGTACCCGGTACACCGAATAGGCCAGCTGGATGCCGATACCCTTGTCGTTGGCGCCGGCGTCGTAGAACGGATTCGACAGCTCGGCCCAGGCCAGCTTGATCACCGCTGATGGGGGCGGTACGCGGGATTCCTGGTCAGCGCCACCCATGAGCATTTCGTATTCGCTCATTCCGGTCTGGGCTTCCGGCGGCTGGGTTGCCATTTCCCACAGCCCCAGGGCCACAATCAGGAACGACACCGACAGCAACGCCGCCCGTATGTTCAGGGAAGCCATGGTTACACCCTCCCGATCGCAAAGCTGCGGGCATACTCTTCCGCGCTGTCCGGATCAAAAGTCTTGCCCATGATGATGTGGGTCTTGTAGGTCTTGTCCGGCGCGCTGTAGCCCATCTCCTCCATGAGCTTGCCGGTTTCTCCAGCCAGGTAGACCTGCTCGGCGATGCCCTTGTAATCCACGTCGCCCTCGATGTAGCCCCAGCGCTTCATCTGGGTGAGGATCCACACACCCATGGAATGCCAGGGGAACGGATCGAAATCGATGCGATCCGGCACATTCTTCACCTCGCCCAGGCCGTCCGCGTAGTACCCGGTCAGCACCTGCTGTATTACCGGGACCGGCTGGTTCAGGTAGTTCTTGGGCGCGATGGCTTCGGAAATTTCCTTTCGGTTTTCAGGGTTGTTGGAGTATTGGGTGGCATCAATGATGGCGCGCAGCAGGGCTCCATAGGTATTCGGATTCTGAGTCGCAAACTGCTGGCTGCAGGCGAAGGCGCAGCAGGGGTGACCTTCCCAGATATCCTTGGTAAGCATGTGAATGAAGCCCACCTTCTCCCACACGGCACGCTGGTTGAACGGGTCCGGTGACAGGTAGCCATCGAGGTTACCGGCACGCAGGTTGGCCACCATCTCGGGTGGCGGAACCACTCGGATCTGCACGTCCTTGTCCGGGTCGATACCGTTCTCGGCCAGGTAGTAACGCAGCAGGAAGTTGTGCATGGAGTATTCGAACGGCACGCCGAACTTGAAGCCCTTCCACTGCTTGGGATCGCGTTTGTCCTTGTGGTCCACGTGCAGCACGATGGCCTGGCCGTTGATGTTCTCCACGGCCGGCATGATGAACGGCTCCGGTGTGGAACCGGCACCCATGGTCATGGCCAGGGGCATTGGGGTGAGCATATGGGACGCGTCGTATTCACCGGCCAGGGACTTGTCCCGGGCCACGGCCCAGCCCGCAGTCTTGGTCACGGTCACGTCCAGGCCGTAGCGCTCATAGAAGCCCATGGGGTGAGCCATAATGATCGGCGTGGCACAGGTAATGGGTACAAAGCCGACGTTCAGTTTGGTCTTCTCAAGCTTGCCGAGGGATTCCTTAACCGCAGCCTTGGCCTTGTCCATGGGGAACACGCTGCCCAGCAGCGCGGCGGCGGTGCCCGCACCCATCATTTTCATGAAGCTGCGGCGGCTGTGGTCGTTGTGGCCGAATACGGAGCGGACAACGGCGCTCTCGATGGCTCGGTCCATCATCTCTTCTGAATTCAGTGGCGCCTCCGATGCATCCTGCCTGCTGACGGAAGATTTTAGGTCCAGCGAAATTGCCGGGGCGTCCTGGCCGGGCTTACAGTCCGGGCAGCCACAGGTTTTGGCGTGGATCAGCGATTTGTCTCCATCAAACGGATTACCAAGGCTCTTTGTCGTCATGGGGCACTCTCCTGAAGTACGGGTCGTTTATGCACTCTTGCGGTGCAGTAAAGTGGTGGCTCGGCTCCCGGAGAGAATCTGCTCCCGGGCCGACAACACGTTCTGGAGGAGATATCGCAGGGTTTGTGCCAACCCCAAAAAAATATTTAACACCTTGTTTTATATTGCTTTTATTTTTCTTCGGTGCTTCCTGCCAATTACGAACTTTCGTAATTAACGATATTTCGTAGCCTCCACTACGAAATTTCAGAGTTGGCACAAGGTTTGTTCTGTCTCTGTCAGGCCAGAGAAAGGACAACCCGATGACAATCAAAGCCGCGATAACATCCACCAGTACCACCAGCTGGATTGACCACCTGCCGGAGGCGGCGCTGCTGGTGGATGCCGGGCGCGATCTCATCATCGCTGCCAACAGCGCCATGGGGCGGCTGGTCGGAACCGACAGACAGTCTCTGATTGGTACTCCCTGTACCCACCTGTTCACCGACCAGCGGCCTCAGCTCATCGCCTTTACCGAGGAAACCCTGTTTCGCAGTCATGGCTGGAGCCGGGATTTCATCCTGCAGCATCGGGATGGGCGCAACGTGGAGCTGGAGATTTCTTCCTCACGGGTGGGTGAAGCCGAATCCCAGAGCCTCCTGCTACTGCTTCGGGACCGGCGCCAGCTGCGCACCTTGCGGGAACGACACGACGCCAACCACTACCACCGGGGTGGCCTGCTGGAATGGCGGCGGGTAGAAGAACTGTTCAAGGACATGGAGCGGGAAAACCAGTTGATCCTGCACGCGGTGGGCGAAGGCATTTACGGGGTGGATGCCGAGGGACGGACGACCTTTGCCAACCCGGCAGCGGAACGCATGCTGGGCTGGCGCATTGACGAACTGATGGGAAGGGTGATTCACCGGGTGGTGCACCACTCCCACGAAGACGGCAGCATCTTCCCCCTGAAAGAATGCCCTATCTATGCCGCGTTTCGGGACGCCAGTGTAAAACGGGTTGGCGAGGACTGGTTCTGGCGCAAGGATGGCACCGGCTTTCCGGTGGAATACACCAGTACGCCCATTATAGACAATGGCCACCCGGTTGGTGCCGTGGTGGTGTTTCGCGATATCTCTGCCCGGCTTGAGACTCAGAAGGAATTGCAAAAAGCACTGGAGGAAGTGGAAACCCTGAAACACCGCCTGGAAATGGAAAACGCCTACCTTCAGGAAGAACTCAGTGCGGAATACCACTTTCACGAAATTTTAGGCCAGAGCGATGCTATCAAAGCCATCGTGCGCAGAATCGGAATGGTCGCCCCAACCGATGCCAACGTGTTGATCACCGGGGAATCCGGTACCGGCAAGGAACTCATTGCCCGGGCCATTCATCAGTCAAGCAGCCGGAGGGATCGCCCCCTGATCCGGGTAAACTGCGCAGCGATTCCCAAGGATCTGTTTGAGAGTGAGTTCTTTGGCCATGTAAAGGGTGCCTTTACCGGAGCCGTCAGTGACCGGGTTGGTCGCTTCGAGCTCGCCGATGGGGGTACCCTTTTTCTGGATGAAGTGGGCGAGATCCCACTGGAGCTCCAGGGCAAGCTGCTGCGGGTCTTGCAGGATCAACAGTTCGAACGCGTGGGGGAAAACCACACCCGAGCCGTGGACGTTCGTGTCATTGCCGCCACCAACCGCGACCTGAAAACCGAGGTCCGGGACAAAAACTTCCGGGAGGATCTGTACTTTCGCCTGAATGTGTTCCCTATTGAGTCGGTGCCGTTGCGCCGACGTATCGAGGACATTCCCATTCTCGCCCAGGAGTTTCTGAACCGGGCGTGCCAGAAATTCAACCGGCCACCGCTGGCACTCCGGGAGCGGGACGTGGAAACGCTCAAAGCTTACCCGTGGCCAGGCAATGTTCGGGAGCTGGAAAACGTTATTGAACGTCAGGTAATCACAGCCGATGGCCGGCTGGATCTGGACCTGCAGGGTCCGGATTCTGCCGCCAGACACACGCTGGAACCCATGCCGCCAGCCAGGCATTTCGACGGTGAACTGATGACAGAGCACGAACTCAGGGAGCTTGAGACAAACAACCTGAGACGAGCCCTGAAAATCAGTGGCGGCCGGGTGTTCGGCGACGATGGCGCCGCTGCGCTGCTGGGTGTCAAACCGACCACCCTGTCCTCACGCCTGAAAAAGCTGAAAATCGAACCGCGACAATTCCAGGAACGGGATCTTTAACCCGGCCACCCCGCAAGCCGCCCCAGAGCTGACAGGCTACAGGGAATATAAGCCGATCAGATCAGCTCAATAGCCACAGCCGTGGCTTCACCACCACCGATGCAGAGCGAGGCTACACCACGCTTAAGCCCACGCTGTTTCAGCGCATTGATCAGGGTGACGATGATCCGGGAGCCGGAGGAACCAATCGGATGCCCCAGCGCGCAGGCACCGCCGTGCACGTTGACCTTCTCCGCAGGAAGCTTCAGCTCATTGATCGCAGCCAGGGTGACCACGGCAAAGGCTTCGTTGATCTCGAACAGATCCACATCATCCACACTCCAGCCTGCTTTCTTCAGCACCTTTTCGATGGAACCGATAGGCGCGAGGGTGAATTCAGCCGGTAAACGGGCGTGAGTCGCATGCGCCACGATGCGGGCCTGCGGGGTCAGGCCCCGGGCATCGGCTTCGGCGGCGGAGGCCAGTACCAGCGCGGAAGCTCCATCACTGATGGAGCTGGAGTTGGCGGCGGTGACAGAACCGTCCCTGGCGAACGCGGGTTTGAGATGTGGAATTTTCTCCGGTTTGGCGTTGCCCGGCTGTTCATCGGTATCCACTTCGGTGTCACCGCCCCGGCCCGGGACCGTTACCGATACGATTTCGTCCCGGAACCAGCCGTTTTCGATGGCCGCCAGGGATTTCTGCAGGGAGCCGATGGCGAATTCATCCATGGCCTGGCGGGTGATGTCGAATTTGTCAGCCGTGCGCTGCGCGAAGACGCCCATCAGCCCACCCTCGTAGGCATCCTCCAGACCGTCCAGGAACATGCTGTCGAGTACCTGGCCATGGCCCATGCGCATGCCGGCGCGGGCTTTCGGCAACAGGTACGGTGCCTGGCTCATGTTTTCCATGCCGCCGGCGATCATGATGTTATTGGTGCCAGCTTTGATCTGGTCGTGAGCCATGATGACGGCCTGCATGCCGGAGCCGCACATTTTGTTGATGGTGGTACAACCTGAGCTGTCCGGGATACCAGAGGCCCTTGAGGCCTGGCGAGCTGGTGCCTGGCCCAGACCGCCGGGCAATACGCAGCCCATGATCACTTCCTGGATGTCTGCCGGCTGAAGGCCAGAGCGCTCAATGGCGGCCTTTATGGCGACGGCGCCCAGGTCCGGTGAACGTACCGAGCTCAGGGAGCCCATCATTCCGCCCATGGGGGTTCGGGCGGAGCCTGCTATAACGATGTCATTGTTGTTCATTGAATCTGGTCTCCATGTTGGGAGTCAGGTTCGATCAGGGGGATACCTTTCCGAGACACGCTGTGAATACATCCCTGTACGCTCGACAAAAGCCATCCATGGCTTTTGACGGTCCCGGAAAGGTATCCCCCTGCTCGAACCCCATACATTTCAGTCGCCTTCAAAAAGAATTAGCGCTGGATTCAGGAGGTACTATCTTCCGAGTACCGACCGGGCAATGATTTCCTTCATTACTTCCGACGTGCCGCCATAAATCCGCTGCACCCGGGCATCAATAAAGTTCCTGGAAATCGGGTACTCCGTGGTGTAGCCATAGCCGCCAAACAGCTGCAAACAGCCATCAGCAACACGACACTGCATCTCGGTAGCGCTGTACTTGGCCATGGACGCCGTGGGGGCATCCAATTTGCCCTCTTCGTATTCCCGGATGCACTGGTCCACAAACGCTTTGTTGATGCGGTAATCCGTTTCCATGCGGGCAATTTCGAAGCGTGTGTTCTGCAACTGGCTGAGCTTCTGGCCAAACAGCTCACGCTCCTGGGCATACTGGATGGTCATGTCCAGCGAGCCCCGGGCCGCTGCCACCCCCAGCGCTCCGATCACCAGTCGCTCACGGGGCAGTTCGCGCATCAGGTAAACGAAACCCTGTCCTTCCTCGCCCAGCAACGCCGAGGCAGGTACGCGCATGTCGGAGAAAAACAGCTCGGAGGTATCGCCAGAGTGCTGGCCAATCTTGTCCAGGTTCCGGCCTTTGCTGAATCCTGGCAGCGACGTATCCACCAGGAACAGGCTGATCCCCTTGGCTCCGGCTTTGGGGTCGGTTTTGGCGGCGACAATGACCATATCGGCGTGTTGGCCGTTGGTGATGAAAGTCTTGGAGCCGTTTAGGATGTAGTCGTCACCGTCTTTCACAGCGCTGGTGCGCATGGCCTGCAAGTCGCTGCCGGCGCCCGGCTCGGTCATGGCAATGGCGCCCACCGCCTCACCTGATACCATCTTCGGCAGCCACTGCTGTTTCTGCTGTTCATTGCCGATATGGCTGAGATAGGGCGCGACAATGTCGGAATGCACCATCACGTTGGTGGAAAGCGCACCGAATCCCAGCCGGGCAAGCTCCTCACCCACCACGACCGAGTACTGGAAGGGTGCACCGCAGCCGCCACAGTCTTCCGGCACATCGACGCACAGCATGCCTGCATCGCCCAGAGTGTTCCAAAGCTCCCGTGGCACAATGCCGCTTTTTTCCCAAGCTTCGTAATGCGGGGCCACTTCGGTTTCCAGAGCCTTGATCACAGACTCCCGGAAAAGAGCCAGTTCTTCCTGATCGACAGGGTTAGTCATATCACTCACCTGTGGTTCCCGGTTCGCTTTTGGCGAACGCCATTACAGAAACCCGCTTTTGGCAGGTTGTTTCAATGTCACTTTGGCGCCATCCGCAGGGCACAATCAAGCCGGATGACTTCGCCATTCAGAATCGGGTTGCGCACCATCTGGTCCACCATCATCCCGAACTCTTCAGGTTTACCGAGGCGTTTCGGGAAAGGCAACGTGGCTGCAAGGCTGTCCTGCACTTCCTCGGGCATACCCGCCAGCATTGGTGTCATAAACAGGCCAGGAGCAATGGTATTCACCCGAATCCCTTCACGGGCCAGCTCACGGGCCGCCTGCAGGGTCAGGGAAACCACACCACCTTTGGATGCGCTGTAAGCCGCCTGGCCAATCTGGCCTTCGTAGGCAGCAACCGAAGCGGTATTGATGATGACACCGCGCTCGCCGTCATCGTTGGGTTCCCGTTGCGCCATGTCGGCTGCCGCCAGCCGCAGAATATTGAAGGTACCAATCAGGTTGACCTGGACCACCTTACTAAAACTCTCCAGTGGCATGACGCCTTCCCGGCCCAGAATCTTCGCCGCTGGCGCAATACCCGCGCAGTTCACGGCGACACCGCAGGGGCCATGAGCCTCTCGCGCAGCAGTGACAGCAGCCTCAGCACTGTCAGCCGAGGTCACATCGCAATGCAGGAAGATGCCGCCGAGCTCAGCCGCAACCTTCTCGCCCTGTTCCTTGTTCACATCAAGAATCGCAACCTTGCAGCCAGCCGCCGCCAGAGCACGGGCAGCGCCCTCACCCAGACCGGAGGCACCGCCTGTTACAATTGCCGGCACATTCTGGAATTCCATCGGGTACTCCTTATTAACAATGATCGAAGTCTGATCCGCGGGTATCCATTCGGACCACAAAAACACTTTACGTTTACGTAAACTTTAACTAACCTTGGTGAAAAAAGGAAATCCGTCATGAGCGAAAAACGAACTTTCAGCATCAGCGAGCTTTCCCAGGAGTTCGACGTAACCACACGAAGCATCCGCTTCTACGAAGACCAGGGGCTTCTGAACCCCACCCGGCGCGGGCAGACCCGCATCTTCAGCAACAAAGACCGGGTACGCCTGAAGCTGATCCTGCGCGGCAAGCGCATGGGTTTTTCCCTGGCCCAGACCAAGGAGCTGTTCGACCTTTGGGATGAAACCCTCACCGGCAACGAAAAGCAGCTGTTGAAAATGCTCGAAATCCTGGGCGACCGGCGCGCGCACCTTGAACAACAGAAAGACGACATCGCGCAGGCGGAGATGGAAATAGACACCGCAGAAACCCGATGCCGCGAAGCCCTGGAAGAACTTCAGAAAAAGAAAGAACAACAAAGCCTGGCCACCGACTAAGGCAACAACCGGCAGCGGGCCGCTTAACGACACGCACTAGCAAGAACAAAAAAGGCAGCACACCATGAAATCCCAATACAGCGAACTCAACTTCGGCCTTGGCGAAACCCTCGACAGCCTGCGTGAACAGGTCAACCGCTTCGCCGCCGCTGAAATCGCCCCCCGGGCCGAGGAAATCGACCGCACCAACGAATTCCCCATGGACCTGTGGCGCAAACTGGGCGACATGGGCCTGCTGGGCATCACCGTAAGCGAACAATACGGCGGTGCCGGCATGGGCTACCTGGCCCACGTCGTCGCCATGGAAGAAATCAGCCGCGCCTCCGCCAGCGTTGGCCTGTCATACGGTGCCCACTCCAACCTGTGCGTCAACCAGATCAACCGCAACGGCACCGAAGAACAGAAACAGACATACCTGCCCAAACTCATCACCGGCGAACACATCGGCGCCCTGGCCATGTCTGAGCCCAACGCCGGCTCAGACGTCATCTCCATGAAACTCCACGCCCGCGACGAAGGCGACCACTACGTCCTCAACGGCAACAAAATGTGGATCACCAACGGACCAGACGCCAACACCTACGTCATCTACGCCAAAACCGACCCGCAAGGCGGCTCCAAAGGCGTCACCGCCTTCATCGTAGAACGCGACTACCCCGGCTTCAGCCGCCACCAGAAACTCGACAAACTCGGCATGCGCGGCTCCAACACCTGCGAACTGGTGTTTGAAGACTGCAAGGTTCCCAAAGAAAACGTCCTCGGTGGCGTAGGCAACGGCGCCAAAGTACTGATGAGCGGCCTCGACTACGAACGCATCGTCCTATCCGGCGGCCCCCTCGGCCTCATGCAAGCCGCCATGGACGTGGTCATCCCCTACATCCGCGAACGCAAACAATTCGGCCAGGCCATCGGCGAATTCGAACTGGTACAGGGCAAAGTTGCCGACATGTACACCTTCATGAACACCGCCAAGTCCTACGTCTACATGGTCGCCCAATCCGCCGACCGCGGCGAAACCACCAGAAAAGACGCCGCCGGCGCCATCCTCTACTCCGCCGAAATGGCCACAAAGCTGGCCCTGGACGCCATCCAGCTGCTCGGCGGCAACGGCTACATCAACGACTACCCCACCGGCCGCCTGCTACGGGACGCGAAACTCTACGAAATCGGCGCTGGAACGTCTGAAATCCGACGGATGCTGATCGGTCGCGAGCTGTTCCTGAACAAGTAACGACGCACAGAATCCAGCTCCAATTGTACGACTAGGGACTGGAGGGGTGTCGTTCCGAAAATTTCGGAGGCCATGGATGGCCGGAGAGAAGCGCACATGGATGTGCTCGTAGCGGTTTTCGGAACGACACCCCTCCAGGCCCGTGCCCCCAACCCGAGGGACCACGGAACATGACGATACTCCAAAGCAAAATCAACCCAAGGTCCGACGAATTCCAGGCCAACCACCAGGCCATGCAACAAGCCGTCGCCGACCTCCGGGAAAAAGTCGAAAAGATCCACCAGGGCGGCGGCCCCGACTACCAGAAACGCCACACAGACCGCGGCAAACTGCTGCCAAGAGAGCGCATCAACAAACTGCTCGACGAAGGCTCCCCCTTCCTCGAAATCGGCCAGTTCGCCGCCTACAACGTCTACGACGAAGACGTCCACGCCGCCGGCGTGGTCGCCGGCATCGGCCGGGTCAGCGGTACCGAATGCATGATCATCGCCAACGACGCCACCGTAAAAGGCGGAAGCTACTACCCGCTCACCGTCAAAAAACACCTGCGGGCCCAGGAAATCGCCGAAACCAACCGCCTGCCCTGCATCTACCTGGTCGACTCCGGCGGCGCCAACCTGCCACGACAGGATGAAGTCTTCCCCGACCGGGACCACTTCGGGCGCATTTTCTACAACCAGGCCCGAATGTCTGCCGATGGTATCCCCCAGATCGCCGTCGTTATGGGCCTGTGCACCGCCGGCGGCGCCTACGTACCCGCCATGGCCGACGAATCCATCATCGTGCGCAACCAGGGCACCATCTTCCTGGCCGGCCCGCCACTGGTCAAAGCCGCCACCGGCGAAGTGGTCAGCGCCGAAGACCTGGGCGGAGCCGATGTCCATTGCAAAACCTCCGGCGTGGCCGATCACTATGCCGAAAACGACGCCCACGCCCTCGAGATCACCCGGCGCTGCATCGCCAACCTCAACCGCCGCAAACCCGTACCCGTGGAAATCCGCGAACCCAGGGCACCGCTGTATAACCCGGACGAAATCTACGGCATCGTGGGCACCGATTTGCGCAAACAGTTCGACGTACGCGACGTGATCGCCCGCATCGTCGACGGCTCCGTATTTGACGAATTCAAACGCTACTACGGCTCCACCCTGGTGACCGGCTTCGCCCATATCCACGGTTACCCCGTGGGCATCATCGCCAACAACGGCATCCTGTTCAGCGAATCCGCCCAGAAAGGCGCGCACTTTATTGAACTGTGCTGCCAGCGCAACATCCCGCTGCTGTTCCTGCAAAACATCACCGGCTTTATGGTGGGCCAGAAATACGAAGCCGAAGGCATTGCCAAGCACGGCGCCAAGATGGTCATGGCCGTGGCCTGCGCCAACGTGCCCAAGATCACCGTGCTGATTGGCGGCAGCTACGGCGCCGGCAACTACGGCATGTGCGGCCGCGCCTACAGCCCGGACTTCCTGTGGATGTGGCCCAACGCCCGCATCTCGGTGATGGGCGGCGAACAGGCCGCCAACGTACTCGCCACAGTCAAACGTGAAGGCATGGAACGCAAAGGCCAGGACTGGAGTGCCGAAGAAGAAGCCGAATTCAAGCAACCCATTGCGGATAAATACGAACAACAGGGCCACCCCTACTACGCCAGCGCCCGCCTGTGGGACGACGGCGTGATCGACCCGGCCCAGACCCGGGAAGTGGTTGCCCTCAGCCTGTCTGCCACCCTGAACCGACCCGCCAGGCCGACGCGCTTTGGCGTGTTCCGCATGTAACCGGAGAGAACGCCATGACCAAACAGACCTCTTCCGTTCTGCTCAACTACCAGGAAGCTGGTGTTTCCGAAATCGTGCTGAACCGGCCAGACAAGCGCAACGCCTTCGACGACGTGGTCATCCAGCAACTGATCAAGGCGCTGGAAGTCACGGAACGAGACGACCAAACCCGCGTTGTCCTCCTGCGCTCCGAAGGCAAACACTTCTCCGCCGGTGCCGACCTTGGCTGGATGCGTCGCATGGCAGACAACGACCATGCCGAAAACCTGAATGACTCCCGGGAACTGGCCAGGCTGATGAGCACCCTCAACCACCTGTCCAAGCCGGTGATCGGCCTGGTTCAGGGCGCAGCCTACGGTGGTGCCGTCGGCCTGGCAGCCTGCTGCGACATTGTACTGGCCACCGCAAACGCCAGCTTCTGCCTGAGCGAGGTGAAACTCGGCCTGGTTCCCGCCGTTATCAGCCCCTACGTGGTGCGGGCAATCGGCGAGCGCCAGGCCCGGCGCTATTTCATCTCCGCCGAAGTCTTCAACGCACAACAGGCCAGCGAATACGGGCTGGTGCACATCGTCTGTGACGACGAAGCCGCCATGCACGCCCGCTGCAACGAGCTGCTGCAACAACTGGCCGGCAATGGCCCGCAAGCCATGAGTGCCGCCAAGGACCTGGTGTTTACTGTCAGCCACAAGCCCATCAGCGCCGATGTCATTGAAGACACCGCCCAACGCATCGCCGACATCCGTGTGGGTGAGGAAGGCCAGGAAGGGCTCAGCGCTTTCCTGAACAAACGAAAGGCCAGCTGGGTTCCGGGAGATAACACATAATGTTCAGCAAAATCCTGATCGCCAACCGCGGCGAAATCGCCTGCCGGATTATCCAGACCGCCCACCGCATGGGTATCCGCTGCGTGGCAGTCTACTCAGACGCTGACGCCAACGCTCGTCATGTCGCCATGGCAGACGAGGCCTTCAACATCGGCCCGGCCGCCAGCGCTGACAGCTACCTGAAAGCCGACACCATTATCGACATTGCCAGGCAGAGTGGCGCCCAGGCCATTCACCCCGGCTACGGCTTCCTGTCTGAAAACACCGGCTTTGCCGAAGCCTGCGAAGCCAACGGCATCGTATTCATCGGCCCGCCCTCTTCGGCCATCGCCGCCATGGGCTCCAAATCCGCCGCGAAAGCCATAATGGAAGACGCGGGGGTGCCCCTGGTGCCCGGCTACCACGGCAAAGATCAGTCGCCGGAGATTCTTCGTGCCGAGGCCGAGAAATGCGGCTTCCCGCTGTTGCTGAAGGCCGTTGCCGGTGGTGGTGGTAAAGGCATGCGGGTGGTGGAAAACATGGCCGACTTCGACGACGCACTGGCCGCCGCCCAGCGGGAAGCCAGGAACGCTTTCGGCAACCCGGACATGCTGATCGAACGCTACCTGACCCAGCCACGGCATGTGGAAATCCAGGTGTTCTGCGACCATCAGGGCAACGGCATCTACCTGGCCGAGCGGGATTGCTCGGTGCAGCGTCGCCACCAGAAAGTACTGGAAGAAGCGCCCGCACCGGGGCTGAGCGAGGCCACCCGTAAAGCCATGGGCGAGGCCGCCGTGAAAGCCGCGCAAGCCATTAACTACGTGGGCGCCGGCACCGTCGAGTTCCTGTACGACGTAGACGGCTCTTTCTTCTTCATGGAAATGAACACTCGCCTGCAGGTGGAACACCCGGTCACCGAAATGGTCACCGGGCAAGACCTCGTGGAATGGCAGCTGAAAGTGGCCAGGGGTGAACCCCTGCCGCTGGCCCAGGAGCAGGTGAAAACCCGCGGCCACGCCCTGGAAGCGCGCATCTACGCCGAAGATCCGGACCAGGACTTCCTGCCTGCCACCGGCACCCTGCGTTACCTGCGCACCCCGGAAGAATCCGCCCACGTGCGGGTGGATACCGGCGTTACCGAAGGCGACGAAATCAGCATCCACTACGACCCGATGATCGCCAAGCTCATCGTGTGGGACGAAACCCGGGAACAGGCCATCAACCGCATGGTGCAGGCCCTGGAGCAGTACCGCATTGCCGGGGTAAAAACCAACATCCGCTTCCTGCACGCCCTGGCCGATGCCGAACCCTTTCGCCAGGCCGAGCTGACCACCGGTTTCATTGATGACCACCGCGAGCTGCTGTTTCCCGCTTCCGGCCCGGATACCGGCAAGGTTCTTGTGTTGGCTGCCGGCTTTCTCCTGGAACACCGCAAGTCCCGTGAAGTGGTCAGCACAGACCCCTGGTCGCCCTTCGGCCGGCAGAACAGCTGGCGCTTGAATTCCGACTACGCCGAACCCCTGGCCCTGCAGGTGGGCGAGGAGGTGGTTGAACTAAGGGTTCTTGAGCAGGATCACGGCTATCAGATAACCCTCGGCGACAACCGCTATACCCTGCAGGCCAGCCTGCAGGACGATTACCTGCAAGCGGTCATCAATGGCCACCGCCTGTGCGTGTACGGCAACCTGCACAACGACGAACTGGTGTTGTTCCACGAAGGCAACAGCATCACCTGCAAGCTCTACCGTGAACGCTGGGAAACCGAAGACCTGGCCGGCGACGGCAGCCTCTCTGCCCCCATGAACGGTGCCATTGTGGCGGTGCAGGTGCAGGCTGGCGATAAGGTCACCGCCGGCCAGACTCTCGTAATCATGGAAGCCATGAAGATGGAGCACGCCATCAAAGCCCCGGCCGATGGCACCGTCAGCGAGGTGTTCTTTGCCCAGGGCGACCAGGTATCCGAAGGGGCGGAGTTGATCGCCATCGAGATTGAGGAGACTGAGTAATGGCCTTCCCGAAACGTGTCCGACTGGTGGAAATGAGCCCCCGGGACGGCCTGCAGAACGAACCCGGCCCGGTGATTGCTACCAGCATCAAAACCGGGCTGATCGACCGGCTGGCCGACTGCGGCCTTACCCACATCGAAGCCGCCAGCTTTGTCTCCCCCAAATGGGTGCCACAAATGGGTGATGCCGCCGAGGTCATGGCCGGCATCACTCGAAAGGCCGGCGTGCGCTACTCTGCCCTCACCCCCAACCTCAAAGGCTTCGAAAATGCCCTGGCGGCCGGAGCCTACGAAGTTGCGGTGTTCGGCGCCGCCTCCGAAAGCTTTACCCAAAAGAACATCAACTGCAGTATCGCCGAAAGCCTGGACCGCTTCGCTCCCGTGGTGGAAGCGGCCCGCAAGCACGGCATTCCGGTGCGCGGCTACGTATCGACGGTGATGGGTTGCCCCTATGAGGGTGACATTGAACCCCGGCAGGTCGCCAGCGTCGCCAAGGCCCTGTACGACATGGGCTGCCATGAAATTTCCCTGGGTGACACCATCGGCGTGGGCACGCCGCTGAAAGCCAGGCGCATGCTGGAGGCCGTAGCCGCCCATATTCCTATGAATAAGCTGGCGGCCCACTTCCACGACACCTACGGCCAGGCCCTGGCCAATCTGTATGCGGTACTGGAAGAAGGCGTCAGCGTAATCGATGCCTCGGTGGCAGGCCTGGGCGGTTGTCCTTATGCGAAGGGCGCCTCCGGCAATGTGGCCACTGAAGACGTGCTCTACCTGTTAAATGGGCTGGGTATAGAAACCGGTGTCGACCTGGAGAAACTGGTGGCGACCGGCGGCTGGATCTGCGGCCAGCTCAAACGCCACAACGGCTCTAAAGTGGGACAGGCCATGAGCGGTTGAACGTTAAGGGCCCCGCTGCGAACCTTGCGACTAATATCGCCGATACCAGAACCATTCTGCTCCACTAAACCCGGGATCTACGCAATGCATCTTCCATTCTGGCTGACCACGGCTGTGCTCTTTCCGGTGTTGCTGTATCAGGGTATGCGCACTCGTCAAACCACGCCACGGCTGCCGGAGGCCTCCGGATCTCCGTTCGGGCAATATGGTGAGGGCGAGCCCGCCCGGTGCATCCTGGTGATTGGCGAATCCACCGCAGCCGGCGTGGGCGCCCAAACCCACGATCAGGGCCTGGCCAGCCAGCTGGCACGGGAGCTTCATAAGGGAACCGGGCAAACCATCGCCTGGCACACCTTCGGGGTTAACGGTATTCGTTTGAATGCCCTGAACCGGGCGCTGGAACAAACAGACTTACCGGAAGCCGATGTAGTTATCCTGAGCATGGGGGTAAACGACACCACCGGTTTTACACCCCGGAAACGATTCCGCCAGCAACTGCTGGACCTGAGAGAGTTGCTCCAAGCGCGGTATCCGGCACCCCTGATGCTGCTGAGTGTGCCGCCCATGCACCTGTTTACTGCCCTGCCCGCACCCTTGCGCTACGTGATGGGGTGGCGGGCCAGGCTTCTGGACAACATCTACCGGCAACTGGCCAGCGAGATGCCGCAGAACTTCCGCTACACCCGTTACCCGGTTATTGACGATACCGGGTTGTTGGCCAGCGACGGCTACCACCCCGGCATCAAAGGCTATCGGTACATTGCCGAAGCTCTCGCGCCGGAGCTGAGCCGGGGCCTCAGGGCCGATGCTTCTCCGGAGGAATAGAGTACGTCATAGTGGCATGGGCCACCGGCTCCTCCATGCCAGTGGAATAGATCGACACCTCACCCACCGCCATCGTGCGCCCTACTTTAAGCAAGGTAGCGCGGGCCCACACCGCAGCGTGGGCGGCGGGCTTGCGCATGAAGTTGATGTTGAAGTTGGTGGTCACCGCCAGTGGCACCAGGCCGATTTTGCCCAGCAGGGCGGCATACATGGCCACGTCTGCCAGCCCCATCATAACCGGGCCAGACACGGTTCCACCGGGGCGCAGATGGTCGTCGTTCACCTCCAGCTTCATCTCGGCCCAGCCATCCCCCAGTTCCTCCAGGGTGCCGTAGGCGGTACCCTGGGGAAAGTGATCTTCAAGGAAAGCCTTCAGCTCCCCGAATGTTACTTGCATGGCTCTACTGCTCAGTCCGGTTTGTAAAGCCTCAGGATACTCGAAAAGTCCAGCTGACCGTTACCCTGCCCGGCGTGCAGCTGGAACAGGTTTCGGGCCAGGGAACCCATGGGGATGGAGGCCTGGTTGGCGACCGCGTTATCAAACGCCAGCCCCAGGTCTTTGGTCATCAGGTTCACCAGGAAACCGCCCTGGTAATCCCGGGATGCCGGCACCCCTTCCATCACACCCGGCCACGGGTTGTACAGGTTCAGGGCCCAGTTGCCGCCGGAGCTCTGCTTCATGATTTCCGACAGTACCGCAGGGTCCAGGCCATTTTTGACGCCCAGAGCCAGGGCTTCGCTGGTGCCGGCCATCAGGATGGCCAGCATCATGTTGTTGCAGATCTTGGCGACCTGCCCCGCACCGTGGGGTCCCGCGTGGAAGATGTTCTTGCCCATGGCTTCCAGAACCGGCCGTGCCTTGTTGTAGGTGGCCACTTCGCCGCCGCAAATGAAGGTCAGCGTACCGGCCGTGGCACCACCTACGCCGCCGGATACCGGCGCGTCGATAAAGGCCAGGTCTTTTGCC